>Ga0207681_10002315_pt1 | contig 12112 bp, 9 predicted proteins | sample KBSS53metaG_FD_184324 | JGI IMG/M metagenome (GOLD analysis project Ga0207681, IMG submission 184324) | Switchgrass rhizosphere microbial communities from Kellogg Biological Station, Michigan, USA - KBS S5-3 metaG (SPAdes) (version 2) | ecosystem: Host-associated > Plants > Roots > Rhizosphere >... | reverse complement strand
CATGAGTATCTTTAGCCACTTCCAACAACGCTTCGAGTCCACACGCCAGGAAGAATTCTCCCTGCAGGAGTACCTGGAACTGTGCAAAAAGGATCGCAGTGCCTACGTTTCCGCCGCCGAGCGTCTGTTAATGGCCATCGGCGAACCGGAACTGCTCGACACCTCGACCAACTCGAGGCTGTCACGCATCTTTTCCAACAAGGTGATCCGCCGCTATCCGGCCTTTGAAGACTTCCACGGGATGGAAGAATGCATCGACCAGATCGTGTCGTATTTCCGGCATGCGGCCCAGGGCCTGGAAGAGAAGAAACAGATCCTTTACCTGCTCGGCCCCGTCGGCGGTGGTAAATCGTCCCTGGCCGAGAAGCTGAAACAACTGATGGAAAAAGTGCCCTTCTATGCCATCAAGGGCTCGCCGGTATTCGAATCGCCTCTGGGCCTGTTCAACGCCACCGAAGATGGCGCGATCCTCGAGGAAGACTTCGGCATTCCACGGCGCTACCTGAACACCATCATGTCGCCATGGGCCACCAAGCGCCTGGCCGAATTCGGCGGCGACATCAGCCAGTTCCGCGTGGTCAAGCTGTACCCGTCGATCCTCAACCAGATCGCCGTGGCCAAGACCGAACCGGGTGACGAAAACAACCAGGACATCTCCGCACTGGTGGGCAAGGTCGATATCCGCAAACTCGAAGAGTTTCCGCAGAACGACGCCGACGCCTACAGCTACTCCGGTGCGCTGTGTCGGGCCAACCAGGGCCTGATGGAGTTCGTCGAGATGTTCAAGGCACCGATCAAGGTGCTCCACCCGTTGCTGACCGCCACTCAGGAAGGCAACTACAACAGTACCGAAGGCCTGGGCGCAATTCCGTTCACCGGGATTTTGCTGGCCCACTCCAACGAGTCGGAGTGGCACACCTTCCGCAACAACAAGAACAACGAAGCCTTCATCGACCGGATCTACATCGTCAAGGTGCCGTACTGCCTGCGGGTCAGCGACGAAGTGAAGATCTACGACAAGCTGCTGTTCAATAGCTCCCTGTCCAAGGCCCATTGCGCGCCGGACACCTTGAAGATGCTGGCGCAGTTCACTGTGCTGTCACGCCTGAAGGAGCCGGAAAACTCCAACATCTATTCCAAGATGCGCGTGTATGACGGCGAAAACCTCAAGGACACCGATCCGAAGGCCAAGTCGATCCAGGAGTACCGCGATGCAGCGGGCGTCGACGAAGGCATGAACGGTCTGTCGACCCGGTTCGCGTTCAAGATCCTGTCCAAGGTCTTCAACTTCGATCCGCACGAAATCGCCGCCAACCCGGTGCACCTGCTCTATGTGCTGGAGCAGCAGATCGAACAGGAACAGTTCCAGGCCGAAACCCGCGAGCGCTACCTGCGCTACCTGAAAGAATACCTGGCGCCGCGTTATATCGAATTCATCGGCAAGGAAATCCAGACCGCCTACCTCGAGTCTTACAGCGAGTACGGCCAGAACATCTTCGACCGCTACGTGCTGTATGCGGACTTCTGGATTCAGGATCAGGAATACCGCGATCCGGAAACCGGCGAGATCCTCAACCGCGTTGCCCTCAACGAGGAGCTGGAAAAGATCGAAAAACCGGCCGGCATCAGCAATCCGAAGGATTTCCGCAACGAGATCGTCAACTTCGTGTTGCGTGCCCGGGCCAACAACAACGGCAAAAACCCGACCTGGCTCAGCTACGAAAAACTGCGGGTGGTCATCGAGAAGAAAATGTTCTCGAACACCGAGGACCTGCTGCCAGTCATCAGCTTCAACGCCAAGGCCAGCAAAGAGGATCAACAGAAACACAACGACTTCGTTACACGAATGGTCGAACGCGGCTACACCGACAAACAGGTACGACTGCTCTCCGAGTGGTATCTGCGGGTCCGGAAATCGCAGTAAAGCAGCTGCAAGCTACAAGCTTCGAGCTGCAAGTAAAAAGCGCATGAGCCTGATGCCAGGGCATATGCCTGCACTTGCGGCTTGCAGCTCACTACTTGAAGCTGCCCGGAGGGCCTCCTATGAGCTATGTGATCGACCGACGTCTCAATGGCAAGAACAAGAGCACGGTGAACCGTCAGCGCTTCCTGCGGCGTTACCGTGACCACATCAAGAAGGCTGTCGAAGAGGCGGTCAGCCGGCGTTCCATTACCGATATGGAGCACGGTGAGCAGATCAGCATTCCCGGTCGCGATATCGACGAGCCGGTGCTTCACCATGGTCGCGGCGGCAAGCAGACCGTGGTCCATCCCGGCAACAAGGAGTTCACCGCCGGCGAACATATTGCCCGTCCGCCGGGAGGCGGAGGTGGCCGTGGGCCAGGCAAGGCTGGCAACTCCGGCGAAGGCATGGACGAGTTCGTCTTCCAGATCACCCAGGAAGAATTCCTCGAATTCATGTTCGAGGACCTCGAACTGCCCAACCTCGTCAAGCGCAACCTGACCGGCACCGACACCTTCAAGACGGTACGTGCGGGGATCAGCAACGAGGGCAACCCGTCGCGGATCAACATCATCCGTACCCTGCGTTCGGCTCATGCACGGCGCATTGCGTTGTCGGGCAGCAGCCGCGCCAAATTGCGGGAAGCCAAAGAGGAGTTGGCTCGGCTGAAACGGGAAGAGCCGGACAACTTCGGCGATATCCAGGATCTTGAAGCAGAAATCGAGCGACTCAGTGCGCGTATCCATCGCGTGCCGTTTCTCGATACCTTCGATTTGAAATACAACCTGCTGGTCAAGCAACCCAATCCCAGCTCCAAAGCCGTGATGTTCTGCCTGATGGACGTTTCCGGCTCCATGACCCAGGCGACCAAGGACATCGCCAAGCGCTTCTTCATCCTGTTGTACCTGTTCCTCAAGCGGAACTACGAAAAGATCGACGTGGTGTTCATCCGCCACCACACCAGCGCCCGGGAAGTGGACGAAGAAGAGTTTTTCTATTCCCGCGAGACCGGCGGCACCATCGTTTCCAGTGCACTCAAGCTGATGCAGGAGATCATGGCCGAGCGCTACCCGAGCAACGAGTGGAACATTTACGCCGCCCAGGCTTCCGACGGCGACAACTGGAACGACGACTCGCCGATCTGCCGCGACATCCTGATCAACCAGATCATGCCATTCGTGCAGTACTACACTTACGTGGAGATCACCCCGCGCGAACATCAGGCCTTGTGGTACGAATACGAGCGCATCGCCGAAGCCTTTTCCGACACTTTTGCCCAGCAACAACTGGTCTCGGCCGGGGATATCTATCCGGTCTTCCGTGAACTCTTCCAGCGCAGGTTAGTGACATGACCGCCAAAGAGCAGAAGCGCCAACCCATTTCCACCGGCTCGGAATGGACATTCGAGCTGATCCAGACGTACGACCGTGAAATCGCCCGTATCGCGGCCCGCTATGCCCTGGATACCTATCCCAACCAGATCGAAGTGATCACCGCCGAACAGATGATGGACGCCTATGCGTCGGTCGGCATGCCGCTGGGCTATCACCATTGGTCCTACGGCAAGCACTTCCTCAGCACCGAAAAATCCTACAGTCGCGGGCAAATGGGGCTGGCGTACGAGATCGTGATCAACTCGGACCCGTGCATCGCCTACCTGATGGAAGAAAACACCATCTGCATGCAGGCGCTGGTGGTTGCGCATGCCTGCTACGGCCACAATAGCTTCTTCAAGGGCAACTATCTGTTCCGCACCTGGACCGACGCCAGTTCGATCATCGATTACCTGGTCTTCGCCAAGCAGTACATCATGCAGTGCGAGGAGCGCCACGGGATCGATGCCGTGGAGGATCTGCTCGATTCCTGCCACGCCCTGATGAACTACGGTGTCGACCGCTATAAACGTCCGTACCCGATTTCCGCCGAAGAAGAGCGGCGTCGGCAGAAGGATCGCGAAGAACACCTGCAGAAGCAGATCAACGACCTGTGGCGCACCATTCCCAAAGGCGCAGACAAGTACAGCGACAAGGACAACGCGCGCTTCCCGGCCGAACCGCAGGAAAACATCCTGTATTTCATCGAGAAACATGCTCCGCTGCTGGAGCCCTGGCAGCGCGAGATCGTGCGGATCGTGCGCAAGATCGCCCAGTATTTCTATCCACAGCGCCAGACCCAGGTGATGAACGAAGGCTGGGCGACGTTCTGGCACTACACGCTGATGAACGACCTGTACGACGAAGGCCTGGTGACCGACGGCTTCATGATGGAGTTCCTGACGTCCCACACCAGCGTGGTGTTCCAGCCTGGGTTCGACAGCCCGTATTACAACGGCATCAACCCGTATGCCCTGGGCTTTGCCATGTATCGCGACATCCGGCGCATGTGCGAAGAGCCCACGGAAGAAGACCGCCGCTGGTTCCCGGACATCGCCGGCAGCGATTGGTTATCGACCATCAAGTTCGCCATGAGCAGCTTCAAGGATGAGAGTTTCATCCTGCAATACCTGTCACCCAAGGTGATCCGCGACCTGAAGCTGTTCAGCATCCTCGATGACGACCAGAAGGACGATCTGCTGGTACCGGCGATCCATGACGAGGGTGGTTACCGGATCATTCGCGAAACGCTCGCGGCGCAATACAACCTGGGCAACCGCGAACCGAACGTGCAGATCTACAGCATCGACCGCCGCGGCGATCGCTCGCTGACCCTGCGCCACCAGCAACACGACCGCAAACCGCTGGGCGACTCCACCGAGGAGGTCCTGAAACACCTGCACCGGCTGTGGGGCTTCGACATTCATCTGGAAACCCTGCAGGGCGACCAGATCATGAAGACCCATCATGTTCCGCCCCGCAGCGAACACAGCGAGGGGGACTACGGTCGACTCGACCTGGCCGTCATTCATCTTTGATCCCGTTCAGGCCTCCGAAAGTCCGGCGCAAGGGTTATCCTGTCGGGCCAACGGAGGTTTTTTATGCAGATTTACAAGGTCGGCGGTGCGGTACGTGATCGCCTGCTGGGCAAACCGGTCACCGATATCGATTGGGTGGTGGTCGGCGCGACCACGGAAGAAATGCTTGCCAAGGGATTTCGCCCGGTCGGCGCGGATTTCCCGGTGTTTCTTCACCCGAAAAGCGGCGAGGAGTACGCCCTCGCCCGCACCGAGCGCAAGAGCGGTCGCGGTTATGGTGGCTTCACCTTTCACGCCAGCCCCGAGGTCACGCTTGAAGAGGACCTGATCCGCCGTGATCTTACGATCAACGCCATGGCCGAAGACGATCAGCAAAACCTGACGGATCCCTATCATGGCCAGCGCGATCTCGAAGAACGGATTCTGCGTCACGTTTCCCCGGCGTTTGCCGAAGATCCGCTCAGGGTTCTGCGTGTTGCGCGCTTTGCTGCCCGCTACGCGGAGCTCGGTTTCAAGGTGGCGCCCGAGACCCTGGAGCTGATGCGTCAGCTCAGCGAATCGGGCGAACTGGAAGCCCTTACCGCCGAACGCAGCTGGAAAGAGATTTCCCGCGCACTGATGGAAGATCAGCCCCAGGTATTCATTCAGGTACTGCGCGATTGCGGCGCCTTGAAGGTGCTGATGCCAGAAGTCGACGCCTTGTTCGGCGTACCGCAGCCGGAAGCCCATCACCCGGAGATCGACAGCGGCATTCACACCCTGAGCGTGCTCGAGCAATCGGCCCTGCACAAGCAACCGCTGACCGTGCGCTGGGCCTGTCTGCTGCACGACCTCGGCAAAGGCCTGACGCCAGAGGCGGAATGGCCACGACATATCGCCCATGAGCACAAAGGCCTGACATTGATCAAAGCGGTCAACGAACGCTTCAAGGCACCGAAGGACTGTCAGGAGTTGGCCTTGCTGGTCGGCCAATATCACACCCACGGGCATCGCGCCCTGGAGTTGAAAGCGTCGACTTTGCTTGAGTTGCTGCAAAGCTTTGACATTTACCGTCGACCACAGCGTTTCGAAGAATTTATCGCCGCGTGCGAGATGGACGCCCGAGGCCGCAAAGGGCTTGAGCAGCGCAGTTATCCACAGGCCGATTACCTGCGCGGTGCGGCCAATGTGGCGCGCAGCGTGGCGGTACAGCCGTTGCTGGAGAAGGGATTCAAGGGCCCGGAACTGGGCGAGGCACTCAAGCGCGAACGGCTAAAGGCGCTAAAGGCTTACAAGGAGTCGGCAGCGTTCTGAAATCAGGTGATCCGCCCTTGCGAGGACGGATCAGGCAGTTCAACGCATGCCCGAAGGCGTGAGCTGAGTACCGCGCCACTCAAATCCGACCGGTGCAAGCACCTGATCGATCTGCGCCTCAGCCCACAATGTCGCAAAGCTTTTTCCCACACCAGGATGCACCCGATCCGGCGCAATCAAAGACAGCGGCCACAGCACAAAGGCATTTTTCAGGATTTCCGCCCGAGGCAGGACCAGTCCATCGAAGTTGCCCGCCAGATCGCCGTACAGCAGCACGTCGATATCCAGCGGCAAGCCCTTGCGATCCGGCGCATAACGGCCATTGTCCGCTTCAATGAATTTCAAGCGGCGATCCAGTTCGATCAACGGCAGATCCGTAAAAGCCGACACCACGAAGTTGAAGAACGGCCCGCTCTTGATCCCCACCGGCTGGCTTTCGAACACAGGCGAACAGCGGATATCCACCAGAAACGTGGACAAGGCATCCAGACCGGCCTGCAAATGGGTTTCGCGCTCGATATTGCTACCGAGCCCGAGATAGACCTGGGTCAGCGACATCCGCGCTCGATCTCCACACCCACGCCACCCTTGGCGGCCGGTACGGCACCTGGCTTGGTCAGCTTCAGGCGCACCCAGGTGATCTTGAATTCACTCATCAGCGCTTCAACCAGACGTTCGGCGAAAGTCTCGACCAGTTGATACTGGGATTGCTCGGCAAAGGCCTGGATCCGCGTGGACACACTGGCGTAATCGAGCGCCAGGGTCAGGTCGTCACCGGCGGCGGCCGGCCGATTGTCCCAGGCGAAGCTCAGATCAAGACGCAGGCACTGTCGGATGCCGCGCTCCCAGTCGTAGGCACCGATCACGGTGTCGACTTCCAGGCCCTCGATAAACACTCTGTCCAAGCACTTCTCTCCGCTGCACGACAAGGGCGCAATGCGCCGTTAGAATCAGGGCGTCCTCGCCCGGAATAGTTAGCATGTTTTGGTTACTGGCGATCCTCGCCTACCTGCTCGGCTCTCTGTCCTTCGCCATTTTGCTCAGCCGCCTGACCGGAAATCCGGATCCGCGAATGAGTGGCTCGGGTAATGCCGGCGCCACCAACATGCTGCGCCTGGCCGGACGCAAACTCGCGATCCTGACCCTGCTGGGTGATCTGTGCAAAGGCCTGCTGCCGGTGCTGATCGCTTCGGCTGTAGGCCTTTCGCTGCAGGATCAGGCGTGGATCGGCGTCTGCGCCGTGATCGGTCACCTGTTCCCGTTGTACTTCCGTTTTCGCGGCGGCAAGGGCGTCGCTACAGCGGCCGGCATGTTGCTGGGCCTTTATCCACCCGCCGCGCTGTTGGCCGTGTGCGCCTGGCTGCTGACGTTCTATCTGACCCGCACCAGTTCGCTGGCGGCGCTGATCGCCACCCCCCTGACTCTGCCACTGCTGGCGTGGCAGGAACCGGCAGCGTTGTTGCCGATGAGCACGCTGACACTGCTGATCGTCTGGCGCCACCGGGGCAATCTACGCGACCTGTTCGCCGGGCGCGAACGGCATTTTTAAATACCGCACGCGAGCGCCGCTCATTACAGCGCCGACAGTTGCTCCATTGGCCAGCGCGCCTGCACGCTGATCGCCAGACTCTCTTGCTGACCAGCCTGCAAACGCTGGCAGCCGGCAAACGCGATCATCGCGCCGTTATCGGTGCAAAACTCGGGACGGGCATAAAACACATCGCCCTTCATGTCGCCGAGCATTTTCTCCAGCGACACACGCAGGGCCTTGTTGGCACTGACGCCGCCGGCGATCACCAGACGCTTCATGCCGGCCTGCTTCAGGGCCCGCTTGCACTTGATGGTCAAAGTCTCCACCACGGCCTGCTGGAACGCCAGCGCGATGTCGCAACGGGCTTGCTCGCTGTCGTCCCCGGCGCTGACGCATTGCTGCCAGGTGTTGAGAGCGAAGGTCTTCAGGCCGCTGAAGCTGAAATCCAGGCCCGGGCGATCACACATCGGACGCGGGAAGGTGAAACGTCCTGCGACGCCCTTCTCTGCCAGCTTGGCGATTTCCGGTCCGCCCGGATAATTCAGGCCCATCATTTTTGCGGTCTTGTCGAACGCTTCGCCCGCGGCATCGTCCAGCGTCTCGCCGAGCAGGCTGTATTGGCCGATGCCATCGACCTGAACCAGCTGCGTATGACCACCGGAGACCAACAAAGCGACGAACGGGAATTCCGGCGGTTTTGGCTCCAGCATCGGCGCCAGCAAATGGCCTTCCATGTGATGCACGCCGAGCGCCGGAATGCCCCAGGCAAACGCCAGCGCCTGGGCGCAGGAAGCCCCCACCAGCAGCGCCCCGACCAGGCCAGGACCCGCGGTGTAGGCGATGGCATCGATCTCGGTCGGCACGCAGTCGGCCTCGGCCAACACCTGACGAATCAGGGGCAGCATGCGCTTGACGTGATCGCGCGAGGCGAGCTCCGGCACCACGCCGCCATAGACGCGGTGCAGGTCGATCTGGCTGAACAGCGCGTCGGCCAGCAGACCGCGCTCACTGTCGTACAAAGCGACGCCGGTTTCGTCGCAGGAAGTTTCTAATCCCAGTACTAGCATGGGTTTGCGCCTTGTTTAGGCTGAATTCGAAGGCGCGCATAATAGTCGCCGCGTGATGCCCCGACCAGCGGTTTTCGATCAGAGGCTTTGCATTCCGAGCGATGAGGGGTTAACATCCGCAACCCTTAAAAACCGACGTCTTCAAGTGCTCTTTTGCCGCGAGGATGTTGACCCCGGTAATGAATGAAGGTAGCTCTGGATGCCAGCCGTCAAAGTTAAAGAGAACGAACCCTTCGACGTAGCTCTGCGTCGTTTCAAGCGCTCCTGCGAAAAAGCCGGTGTACTGGCTGAAGTTCGTAGCCGCGAATTTTACGAGAAGCCAACTTCTGAGCGTAAGCGCAAGGCAGCTGCTGCTGTTAAGCGTCACGCCAAGAAAGTTCAGCGCGAACAGCGCCGCGCCGTTCGTCTGTACTAATACACAGACGATCGTAGCAAGCTTCTGCCAAGCCCGGCCCTCAGCCGGGCTAATGGCATTTGCGTAAAACGCTTGATGCTTCACCGTCGAAGCCGCAGATGCGACCGAGACAAACCCGCTTCACCGCGTCAGGCCTGGCTCTTTTGCCAGCGGTGCACGTCTTTTCTGACGAGCCTTTCAAGGCTACTGACGAGCACACCCACTGATTCCTCTTTCGACGATCAGCCCAAGGCACCTGCTTGCGTGCCCGCTTCATGAGCTATCCGAGGCCGATTACCAGCCGTCAGCGGATTCAGCGCAACATTTTCGAATAGTCGAAGACTGATGATTACTAACGTCAGTGGATTTTCGGCAGATACACTTCCCGACAGCGATTACGCAAACGACACCGGTCGAGCCGCCCCACGTGCGCGCATCACTCATTGACCCGCGTCTGGCCGCCTTTCGCATCGGATCCATTACAGCGCAGACGAGAACGCCATGGCCGGGCTGATTCCCCAGAGCTTCATTGACGACCTTCTGAACCGCACCGACATCGTCGACGTGGTCAGCTCGCGCGTGCAATTGAAGAAGGCCGGCAAAAACTACACCGCCTGCTGCCCGTTCCATAAAGAGAAAACCCCGTCGTTCAGCGTCAGCCCCGACAAACAGTTCTATTACTGTTTCGGCTGCGGCGCCGGCGGCAACGCCCTCGGTTTTCTGATGGATCACGATAACCTGGACTTCCCCCAGGCCGTCGAAGACCTCGCCAAAGCCGCCGGCATGGAAGTCCCACGGGAAGAAGGCGGTCGCACGAACAAACCGCGCCAGCCGACCGACTCGCCACTTTATCCACTGCTCACCGCCGCCGCCGACTTTTATCGACAGGCGCTCAAGAGCCATCCGGCACGCAAGGCGGCAGTGGATTACCTCAAGGGGCGCGGCCTGACCGGCGAAATCGCCCGGGACTTCGGCCTCGGATTCGCCCCACCGGGTTGGGACAACCTGTTCAAACACTTGAGCAGCGACACCTTGCAGCAGAAAGCCATGATCGATGCCGGCCTGCTGATCGAAAACGCCGAAACCGGCAAACGCTACGACCGCTTTCGCGATCGCGTGATGTTCCCGATCCGCGACACCCGCGGGCGGATCATCGCTTTCGGCGGCCGAGTGCTCGGCGACGACAAGCCAAAGTACCTGAACTCGCCGGAAACCCCCGTGTTCCATAAAGGCCAGGAACTCTACGGCCTCTACGAAGCACGCAAGAACAATCGCAACCTCGACGAAATCATCGTCGTCGAGGGCTATATGGACGTCATCGCCCTGGCCCAGCAAGGCCTGCGCAATGCCGTCGCGACATTGGGCACCGCCACCAGCGAAGAACACCTCAAGCGCCTGTTTCGCGTCGTGCCGAACGTACTGTTTTGCTTTGACGGCGACCAGGCTGGCCGCAATGCCGCCTGGCGCGCACTGGAAGCCACACTGCCCTGCCTGCAGGACGGTCGCCGTGCACGCTTTCTGTTTCTGCCGGAAGGCGAAGACCCGGATACGTTGATTCGCGCCGAGGGCACTGACGCCTTCCGCGCCCGGATCAATCAGCACGCACAGCCGCTGGCGGACTACTTCTTCCAGCAACTGACCGAAGAAGCCGACCCGCGCTCGCTGGAGGGCAAGGCCCACATGGCCACGCTCGCAGCACCGCTGATCGACAAGGTCCCTGGCGCCAACCTGCGCATCCTGATGCGTCAGCGCCTGAGCGAGATCACCGGCCTGAGCAGTGAAAGCGTCAGCCAACTGGCCCAGAGCGCGCCGCAGGAAGCACCGCCGGCCTACGACCCGGGCATCGACTATGACGCCATGCCGGACTACAGCGACTACCATCAGCCGCAGGCACAGGACATGTATGTGCCGCAGCAGGAATGGACGCCGAAGAAACCCGGTGCCGGCGGCAAGAAATGGGACAAGAAACCGTGGGACAAGAATGGCAAGCGTGGCGGCGATCGCGACCAGCCCCGTGCCCCACGCGTGCCGGCCGCCGTCGAACCACCGACCCTGGCCGCCCTGAGAACCTTGCTGCATCACCCGCAACTGGCGGAGAAAGTCGAGGACGCCGGGCACTTCGCGGACGAGACCCAGACCAACGCACAACTGCTGGTGGCACTGCTCGAAGCCGTACAGAAGAATCCCAAGCTAAACTCATTTCAGTTGATCGCGCGATGGCACGGAACCGAACAGGGCCGCTTGCTAAAGGCGCTGGCGGAAAAGGAATGGCTGATTGACGGAGACAACCTTGAACAACAGTTTTTCGACACCATTACTAGCTTGTCAGCCCGCCAACGCGAGCGAAATCTGGAACAACTGCTCAGGAAAGCGCGTCAAAGCGAACTGAGCGCCGAAGAGAAAAATCAACTGCGCGACCTTTTAAGTCGCAATGTTTCCGCATCAAACCCGACCTCAACTGGCGCGTGAGGTCATAGCTCAGGTATAATCCTCGGCTTGTTTTTTGCCCGCCAAGACCTTCAGTGGATAGGGTGTTATGTCCGGAAAAGCGCAACAGCAGTCTCGTATTATTGAGTTGATCAAACTGGGTCGTGAGCAGAAGTATCTGACTTACGCCGAGGTCAACGACCACCTGCCCGAGGATATTTCAGATCCGGAGCAGGTGGAAGACATCATCCGCATGATTAACGACATGGGGATCCCCGTACACGAGAGTGCTCCGGATGCGGACGCCCTTATGCTGGCCGACGCCGATACCGACGAGGCCGCTGCGGAAGAAGCAGCCGCTGCGTTGGCGGCGGTGGAGACCGATATCGGTCGCACCACTGACCCGGTGCGCATGTACATGCGTGAAATGGGTACGGTCGAGCTTCTGACTCGTGAAGGCGAAATCGAAATCGCCAAACGCATCGAAGAAGGCATCCGTGAAGTGATGAGCGCCATCGCGCACTTC
>Ga0207681_10002314_pt1 | contig 12113 bp, 10 predicted proteins | sample KBSS53metaG_FD_184324 | JGI IMG/M metagenome (GOLD analysis project Ga0207681, IMG submission 184324) | Switchgrass rhizosphere microbial communities from Kellogg Biological Station, Michigan, USA - KBS S5-3 metaG (SPAdes) (version 2) | ecosystem: Host-associated > Plants > Roots > Rhizosphere... | reverse complement strand
CGGGCTTGCAGGCGGCGCGCATCCGTTCGCCGCTGGTCTGCGAGGCGACCCAGGGCGTGTGCGGCAAGTGCTACGGGCGTGACCTCGCCCGCGGTACGCCGGTCAACATCGGCGAGGCGGTCGGCGTGATCGCGGCGCAGTCGATCGGCGAGCCGGGCACCCAGCTCACCATGCGCACCTTCCACATCGGCGGCGCGGCGCAGCTCAACGAGACCAGCCACCTGGAATCGATCTGCGACGGCACCGTCGAGTACCGCGACGTGCCCACGATCATGGACAAGCGTGGCCGGCGCCTCAGCCTCGCCCGCAACGGCGAGATCGTGGTGCTCGACACCGAGGGCCGCGAGCGCGCCATGCACCGCGTGCCCTACGGCACCGTGCTGCTCCATGAGAATGGCGGCCCGGTGAAGGAAGGCGAGCGCCTGGCCGAGTGGGACCCGTTCACCCTGCCGATCATCACCGAGACGAGCGGCGTCGTGAAGTACCAGGACCTGATCGACAGCCGCACGCTGACCGAGCAGGTCGACGACGCGACCGGCATGACCAGCCGCGTGGTGACCGAGGACCGTTCCTCGAGCCGCTCGAAGAAGAAGGAGGACCTGCGTCCGCGCATCACCTTGCTCGACGAAAGCTCGGGCGAGGCGGCGCGCTACATGCTCGCGCCGGGCACCACGCTCTCGGTCGAGGACGGCCAGACGGTGGAGGCGGGCGACATCGTCGCGCGCGCCAGCCGCGAAGCCGCCAAGACCCGCGACATCACCGGCGGTCTGCCGCGCGTCGCGGAGCTGTTCGAGGCGCGCAAGCCCAAGGACAACGCGATCATCGCCAAGACCTCGGGCCGCATCGAGTTCGTGCGTGACTACAAGGCCAAGCGCAAGATCGCGATCGTTCCCGAGGAAGGCGAGCCCGTCGAGTACCTGATCCCCAAGAGCAAGGTGATCGACGTCCAGGAAGGCGACTACGTCAAGAAGGGCGACAACCTGATCTCGGGCAGCCCCGATCCGCACGACATCCTCGAGGTGCTCGGCGTGGAAGCGCTGGCGGAATACCTCGTGGCGGAAATCCAGGAGGTCTATCGCTTGCAGGGCGTGAAGATCAACGACAAGCACATCGAGGTGATCGTTCGCCAGATGCTGCAGAAGGTCGAGATCACCGACGGCGGCGACACCACGCTGCTAGCGGGCGAGCAAGTCGACTACGAGGAGATGAATGAGTACAACGGCAAGCTCGACGACGGACAGAAGCCCGCCGAAGGCAAGCCGGTGCTGCTCGGCATCACCAAGGCCTCGCTGCAGACGCGCTCGTTCATCTCGGCGGCCTCGTTCCAGGAGACCACCCGCGTGCTCACGCAGGCGGCGGTCGAGGGCAAGCGGGACTCGCTGATCGGCCTCAAGGAGAACGTGATCGTCGGGCGCCTGATCCCGGCGGGCACGGGCGCGGGCATGAACCGCATGCGCGTCGCCGCCTCCAGCCGCGATGCCGCGCTGCGCGCTTCGTACCGCAAGCTCCAGGAAGCGCTGATCCTGCCGAACAGCGCCGCGGAAGAGCATGCGGCCGAACTGGCGCAGGGCCCCGAAGCGGCGATCGGCAACGATCCGCTGGCGCGCTACGAAGGTGAAGCCCACGGCACCGACGCCGATGCGGGCGACTACCTGATCAAGGGCGACGAGGACCAGGCGTAAGCCCAAGGCGCCTCGCGCGACGAAACAGGCCCCGGTGGAGCGATCCACCGGGGCCTTTTCTTTGCCCGCCAGAGTCTGTCCTGTTCAAGCGGCCCCGGCCCGCGCCCCCACCCGACCTCCCATAGGATACACTCATCGGGAGGTCGGGTGGGGGCGTGGGCCGGGGCCGATTCCGCTTCAAGCGGACAGACTCTACCGTCGGCAGATCGCGGTGGTGAACTCAGTCCTTGTCGGTGCGCTGATCGGTCAGGCGCTGCATGCCCCGTTCGGGGTTCAGCCGCAGATAGGCGTTCCAACGCTGCCGACGCTCGGCATACTCCTCAGTGCGCCGGACGCGCCCGCTATGGCGCTGGCGCCGCTTGTGAATGAGGCCAAGCGTCGCCGCGACCGCCAGAACGACGCCCAGGAAAATGATGAACAAGGCGATCGGCAGCAGCACCCGGCGACTCGGCTCCTCGCGGTACATGCGTATAATGCCCTAAGCGGGACGAAAGCGCATCCCTTCGCGCAAGGCCGCAACCGCGCGCGAGCGATCCCATCGACAAGCGACATCCGTCCCTCGACCGGCGACATGGCAAATCGGCAGCCACCGGGCCATTGCCACGGCACCTGTCACAGCTTGCGAAGGCTCCCACGATGTCGCGTCCCCAGTCTCCCGTCCTTGCCGCCGCCATGGCTGCCGTCGTGGCGATGACGCTGTTCGCGCTGTGGGCCGGCAACGCGCAGTTCGAAGCGGCGGCCGGCGACTGCGCGAACGCGCCCTGCACGCGCGCGACATCGGCCTTGCAGTTCCCCCGCCTCTCGGCTCCGAGCGCGATGGCGCGCTAGAGTCTGTCCGCCTGAGGTGGGCCGGTGCCGCCTAAACAGACTCTAGGCGACGCGAGCCTTGCCCAAGTCCGCCAGGGCCTCGCCGTCGACGCGCATGATGGTCCAGTCGCTCATCGCCCGCGCGCCGAGCTTCTCGTAGAAGCCGATCGCCGGGGCGTTCCAGTCGAGCACCGACCATTCCAGCCGCGCGCAGCCCCGCTCCACCGCCAGCCCGGCGAGATGCGCCAGCAACGCGCGGCCCAGCCCGGAGCCGCGCGCGGCAGGCCGCACGAACAGGTCCTCCAGATACAAGCCGGGGCGGCCCTCGAACGTCGAGAAGTTGTGAAAGAACAAGGCGAAGCCCTGCGGCTCTCCGCCGACCTCGCCGATCACGACCTCGGCCATCGGCCGCGAGCCGAACAAGTGCCCCGCGAGCGTGGCCTCATCGAAGCGGACTTCGTGCACCAGCTTCTCGTATTCGGCCAGATCGCGGATGAACCGGGCGATCAGGGGCAAGTCACCGGGCTCGGCCGGGCGGATCGATGTCAACATGGGCGGCTCGTTAGCGCGGCGGCCGCGGCGTTGCTACTCCGCCGCTTCGGTGACCTTGCCGGCGTCGGTCGTCTGCGCCTCGATCTCGGCGGCCTTGGCCTCCACCAGCGCCACGATGTGGTCGAGCATGTCCGCGCTCTGGACGTGGTGGTCGGTCACGCCCGAGAGGTAGACCATGTGCTTGCCGTTGCCGCCGCCGGTGAGGCCGATGTCGGTCTCGCGCGCTTCGCCCGGGCCGTTGACGACGCAGCCCAGCACCGACAGCGAGATCGGCGTCTTGATGTGCGACAGGCGCTTCTCCAGCGCCTCGACCGTACGGATCACGTCGAAGCCCTGGCGCGCGCATGAGGGGCACGAGACCACGCGCACGCCGCGGGTGCGCAGGCCGAGCGACTTGAGGATCTCGAAGCCGACGCGCACTTCCTCCTCGGGCTCGGCGGAGAGCGAGACGCGCAAGGTGTCGCCGATCCCGGCCCACAGCAGGTTGCCGATGCCGAGCGCGGACTTGACCGTGCCGCCGATCAGGCCGCCCGCCTCGGTGATGCCCAAGTGCAGCGGGCAGTCGACCGCTTCGGCGAGACCTTGGTAGGCGGCGACGGCGAGGAACACGTCGGAAGCCTTCACCGCCACCTTGTACTCGTGGAAGTCGTGGTCCTGCAGCAGCTTGATGTGGTCGAGCGCGCTTTCCACCAGCGCCTCCGGGCACGGCTCGCCGTACTTCTCGAGCAAGTCCCGCTCGAGGCTGCCGGCGTTGACGCCGATGCGGATCGCGCAGCCGTTGGCCTTGGCGGCGCGCACCACTTCGGCGACGCGCTCGTCCGAACCGATGTTGCCCGGATTGATCCGCAGGCAGGCCGCGCCCGCATCGGCGGCTTCGAGCGCGCGCTTGTAGTGGAAGTGGATGTCGGCGATCAGCGGCACCCGCGCGGCGCGAACGATCTCGCGCAAGGCGGTGGTGCTCTCGACGTCAGGGCACGAGACGCGGATGAGATCGGCGCCCGCATCCTCGCAGCGCCTGATCTGGTCGATCGTCGCGGCCGCGTCGGACGTGGGCGTGTTGGTCATCGTCTGCACGGTGATCGGCGCGTCACCGCCCACGGGCACGGCGCCGACCATGATCTGGCGGCTCTTGCGGCGCTCGATGGTGCGCCAGGGTCTGATGGAGGACATGGACCGTCCTATAAACGCATTGGATGACAGGCGGAAGGCGAAAGGACTTGACATCGCGAACCTTTTCGGTTATATGCCGCAGCACCGGAGCGATCTTGCGATTGGTCCGGTACACGGCGGGTGCGGGTGAGCAGGGCCTTGCTCAATCCACCCCGCACCATGCGGCCGGCGCTCAGCAGACGGGCGCCTGCACCCCGATGCGAAGCCTTCGATCGGTCGGCCATCTCCGGTAAGGTAACTCCGGAAGCTCTCGCCAGACCGTAGCCGGCGTGACACCGCGAGCCTCTAGCGCCGCAGCTTCGCACACTTGAGAGGTCGAGTTGGCGGTCCGCTTGCGCGCTTCCCCCGCCAGCCGTTCGCACGATGGAACGCGAGCCAACCCTGTCGTGCCAGGGCAGCGCCGGCCGCAACGTCCGCCGTTGAACCTTTCCCTTGGCGTAACCCCGCGCTCGCCGGCGGGCGTATCCTCGTGCACTTCTTCCCCCTCGATGGGGGAAGGATAGCGAGAGCTTGCTCCGTCAGGAGCTAGCGAAGCTTGGATGGGGGTGCGCTCTCGGTTCAAGCGAGGCTTGAGGCCGCACCATCACCCCCATCCAACTGCGGCTAGCCAGCGAGCTGGCAAGCCTTCGTATCCTTCCCCCATCGAGGGGGAAGGAGCTCGGCCTCGGAGTAATTCCGCACTCGCCAGCGGGTGTATCGGCATGTCCTCCCCGAGACGGGGAGGGGGACCGCCAGCGCAGCTGGTGGCGGAGGGGATTCGCGTCCTGACGCAAGCCTCGCCGGCCAGCACTGTCGCGGTACGCCGCCAATCCCCTCCGGCACGCGCGTGCCGCGCGCGCCACCTCCCCGTTTCGGGGAGGAGAGAGGAGTCCGCGCTTCAGGCCGCGCGGGCGAACGAGCTGATCTTGCCGTTGTCCTGCGCGAACGCCTGGATCAGCCAGCGGTCGGTGCCCTGCAGCCCGATCGCGGTGAGCGTGCCGCTGACAAAGGCGCCGGTGTCGATGCCGATGCGGTTGGGCAGGAATTCGGGCTGTTCGGTCACCGTGTGGCCGTGCACCACGACCGCGCCGAAGTCGCCTGCGTGGCTGAGGAAGGGCTCGCGGATCCAGCGGCAGTCCGATCCGGTCTGCTTCTCAAGCGGCATGTCGGGCCGCACCCCGGCATGGACGAAGGCATAGTCGCCCACGCGCACCATCTTGCGGAAGCCCGCCAGAAAGTCGCGGTCCTCCTTCGGCACCTTGTCGATCATCAGCTGCTGGAGCTCGTCGGTATCGGCCTCGTTCAAGGCTTCCACCGGGATGCCGTAGGACTGCATCGTCTCCGCGCCGCCATAGCGCATGAAGTTGCGCAGGATGCCCTGCTTGCTGAAGCTGTCGAGGAACATCTCCTCGTGATTGCCCATGATCAGGGCGACGTCGCGCTGCTGGGACAGTTCGCGTGCCAAGGCGACCACGCCGGCACTTTCGGGGCCACGATCGATCAAGTCGCCGAGCAGCACGATCCGAGTCTGCGCCGGTCCACGGCGCTCATCGTCCGCTTCGATCGAGCGCAGGATCTCGCGAAACAGGTCCAGGCGCCCATGGATATCGCCGACCGCATAGACGCGCGTGCCCGACGGCATGGCCGCGGGCGACTGGGGGGGCTGGGCAGGAACCTCGGAAGCGCCCCCCATCAATCTTTTCAAGAAGCTGATCATTCGCTGCACCGCGGCATATCCTATAGACCCTTTGGCGGGCAAGACATGGATAAGCCCTGAATGAGTGACATCGTTTCAACACATGGATCCGCATTTTGCTCCAGGTGCGGATTTAATCTTGTGCGATGCAACAGATGCGTGCAGCGACGGGGTGCTGCTATAAACGCACCCGTTAATGAGGTGCGATGCAGCACGCAGGCGGGACTTGGCAAAAAAAAGTGTGAGGGAATACACATGTCCACGTCCATCCGCGGTCTTCTGGCCGCTTCTTTGCTTGCCGGTACCGCGCTCGCGGCGACTCCGGCCTTCGCTGATGACACCTCCGCGCCCAAGGAGATCACGGTCACCGGTAACGTAGCGCTGACCACCGACTACCGCTTCCGCGGCGTGTCGCAGTCGGCTGGCGATCCGGCCATCCAGGGCGGCATCACCGTTTCGCACAAGAGCGGCTTCTACGTCGGCGCGTGGTCGTCCTCGATCAAGCTCGATGCCCCGGGCAACGACGTGTACGGCAGCCAGGAGCTCGACCTGTTCGGCGGCTGGACCGGCGCTGTCACCCCGGGTCTGACCTTCGACGGCGGCCTGCTGTACTACGCCTACCCGAGCGGTCACCAGGGCAAGGCCGAGTTCTTCGAGCCTTACGCCTCGCTCTCCGGCCAGGCCGGCCCGGCCAAGATCAAGGTCGGCGCCGCCTACGCCTGGAAGCAGGACGCGCTGCCCAACTTCGCGGGCACTCGCAAGCTCGACGATCTCTATGTCTACGGCAACGTCGACATCGGCATCCCCAGCACGCCGTTCACCCTCTCGGGCCACGTCGGTTACGCCGACGGTCCGCTCGCGCCCGCTTACTACACCAGCGCGGACAAGACCGGTTGGGACTGGTCGCTCGGTGGTTCGGCAACGGTCTACGGCCCGCTCTCGCTGAGCGTCGCCTACATCGGCGTCACCGGCCCGAGCATCGACGGCTACACCGACGACACCGTCGTCGCGACGCTGACCGCCAGCTTCTGATCGCACGATCGGCTAGCGTGAAAGGCCCGCCCGGAGCGATCCGGGCGGGCTTTTTCGCGTTGGCTCGTGCTCGTCTCGCCTTCCCGTCGAGTGGCTGGCTCGTCGAACGGATGACCCGCCGGTGCGCGGCTTGAAGTCGCCTCGATCTTCTGCGAATTCCCGTGCGAAACCGCTGCTTGCGCTGCCCCAGGTTTGGGCGCGGCGGGCTGCTCCTGTTTGAGACCATCGAGGAATTTTTCGCCGTGACCCGCTACCTCCACACGATGATCCGCGTGACCGATCCGGATGCGACCGTCCGCTTCTTCAACCTCATCGGCCTGGAGGAAGTGCGCCGATTCTCGAACGAGCAGGGTCGCTTCACTCTGATCTTCCTGGCCGCGCCCGGGCAGGCGGGCGTCGCCGAGGTCGAGCTGACCTACAACTGGGACCCGCAGGAATACACCGGCGGCCGCAACTTCGGTCACCTCGCCTACCGCGTCGACAATATCTACGAGACCTGCCAGCGCCTCGTCGAGGCCGGGGTCACGATCAACCGGCCGCCGCGGGACGGGCACATGGCATTCGTCCGCTCGCCCGACGGCATTTCGGTCGAGCTGCTGCAGGATGGGCATCTGCCGCCGCAGGAGCCCTGGGCGAGCATGCCCAACACCGGCAGCTGGTGAGGATCAGGCGGCTGGCCGTGGCGCCAGCCGCAAAACTGCGTACCCGAGCAGGGCGGAGAGGATCGAGCCGGTGAGAATCCCGAGCTTCGCCTCCTCGACCAGTTCGGGCCGGTCGGCGAAGGCCAGGCCGGCGATGAACAGGCTCATCGTGAAGCCGATCCCGCACAGCAGCGCCATGCCCCACAGGTGCAGCCAGCTTGCTCCTGCGGGCAGCTGCCCGAAGCCCAGCCGCCTGGCGGCGAACAGCGAGGCGAGGATGCCGGCCTGCTTGCCCGCGAACAGCCCCAGCGCGATGCCGAGCGGAACCGGATCGAGCAGGCTGCCCAGCCCCAGCCCAGCCAGCGATACCCCCGCGTTCGCCAGGCCGAACAGCGGCACGATGACGTAGCTGTTCCACGGCGTCAGCGCATGCTCGAGCCGCAGCAGCAAGCTGTTGCCGTGTCGGTCGAGCCGCAGCGGCACGGTGAACGCGGCGAGCACGCCGGCGATCGTCGCGTGGATGCCGGAATAGAGCACGCAGACCCATAGCCCCAGTCCGAGCGCAAAGTAGAGCCAGACACTCGACACGCGCATGCGGTTGAGCGCCACCAGCGCCGCCAGGAACCCGGCCGCCGCCGCCGCCCAGGCGAGCTTGATCGACGCCGTGTAGAACACCGCGATGATCACGATCGCCCCCAGGTCGTCGACGATCGCCACGGTGAGCAGGAACAGCCGCAGCGAAGGCGGCGCGCGCCGGGCGATCAGTCCCAGCACGCCGACGGCGAAGGCGATGTCGGTCGCGGCGGGGATTGCCCAACCGCGCTGCGCCTCGGCATGGCCGGCGCTCGCCAGCACGTAGAACAGGGCGGGCACGGCCATTCCGGCGCTCGCCGCCAGCACCGGCAACCGCCGGCGCGCGGGATCGGCCAGCTCGCCGTCCAGCACCTCGCGCTTGATCTCCAGGCCCACGACGAAGAAGAACACCGCCATCAGGGCGTCGTTGATCCACAAGTGCAGCGTATCGAGCTTGGGGATCGGGCTCCAGGCGAGCGGCCCGTGGAACACCGCATGATAGAGCTCGTGCGCGGGTGAATTGGCAATGGCGATGGCCGCGGCGGCAACCGCGATCAGCAGCAGGCCGGCGCCGGCATCGCCGTGCAAGGCGCGCTGGAGCGTGCGGGCGAGGCGGTTGGCGGGGTGCAGGTTGGACGGCATCCGGCGCCTTGTTTCGCAAACGGCAGCCGCGCGCAAGCGATGTCGGGGCCAGTCGGCCCCGCAATCATGCTTACAAATATGTAAATATCCGAGGACGGTTCCGGTCACTACCCCTCTCTCCCGAGGTGTGATGATGGCCTTCGCGGATTTGCCGGCGCGGCTCGCGCTCGGGCTCGAACTCGTCCAGAACGAACTGCTGCTGTTCTCGGCATTCTGGTTCGTGATCGGTGCCTTCGACGAGGCGGTGGTCGATGGCGTGTGGCTGTTCCTGCGCGCCACCGGCCGAGCGGCCGAGGCGCGCCTCTCTCGGGAGGAGGAGCGTGCGCCGCTGTCCGCACCGCTCGCGGTGTTCATCGCCGCCTGGCGCGAGGCCGAGGTCATCGGCCATACCGTGCGCCACGCGCTGGGCGCCTGGGCGCAGCGCGATGTGCGGCTCTACGTCGGCTGCTACGCCAACGATCCGGCGACGATTTCGGCGATCGCGGCAGCCTCGGCAGGCGACCCGCGGCTGCGCATTGTCATTCATGACAGCATAGGGCCGACCACCAAGGCCGATTGCCTCAACCGCGTCTACCGCGCCATGGCCGCCGACGAGGAGCGCGAGCGCTTCCGCTTCAAGGGCGTGGTCATCCACGACTCCGAAGACATGGTTCACCCCGCCGAGCTGGTGGCGATCGGGCGTGGCCTGGAGCGGGCCGACTTCGTGCAGCTCCCCGTGCTGCCGGTGCCACAGCCGCGCTCGCCATGGATCGCCGGACACTACACCGACGAGTTCGCCGAGGCCCACGGCAAGACCCTGGTGGTGCGCGATGCGCTGCGCGCCGCGATCCCCGCCGCCGGCGTGGGCTGCGGCTTTTCGCGCGCACGGCTGGGCGACCTTGCGCGCGAGCGCTCGGGCGACGGGCCGTTCGCGGCCGAGTGCCTGACCGAGGATTACGAGCTTGGCGTCCTGTTCTCGCGCGGCGGCCGGGCGGCCCGCTTCCTGCGCCTGCGCGATGCGGACGGCGCCCTGGTGGCGACTCGCGCCTACTTCCCGGCAAGCCTGGAGACCGCGGTGCGGCAGAAGACGCGCTGGGTGCATGGCATCGCCTTGCAGGGCTGGGAGCGGCTGGGATGGACGCGCCGCCCGCTCGAACTGTGGATGACCTTGCGCGACCGGCGCGGGCCGTTGATGGCGCTGGTGCTCGCCGTCGCTTACCTCTGGCTGTGCCTCAGCGGCCTGCTGCTCGTCGCCCAGGCCTTCGGGCTGAGCCGGCCGGTCCCCGCCTCTCCGCTCCTGCCCACCGTCCTGACCCTCTGTCTGGCGAGCGTGCTGTGGCGCATGGCGGTGCGCTTCGCCTTCACCACGCGCGAGTATGGCCTGGCGGAGGGCGCCCGCTCGCTGCTGCGGATCTTCGTGGGCAACGTGATCGCGATCATGGCCGGGCGGCGCGCGCTCGTCGCTTATGCGCGCACGCTGCGCGGCGCGGCGCCGGTCTGGGACAAGACCGAGCACCGCGAGCATCCGGCCGCAGCGGCGCTGGTGCCCGCATGAGCGGCGCTGTGCGCCAGGGGCGGGGACAGCCGCTGATAGTGCTGGGCGCGCTGCTGCTGGGCTGGGTCGGCGCGCGGGCGACGAGCTTCACCGGGGCCGAGGCCACGACCCTGCCCGACCAAGTGCTCGCGATCACTCCGGCCGTCGGCGCCGAGGCACCGCCGACGGCCTTTGCCGAGGCCGGGCCGCAATCCTTCCCCGCCTACGCACCGGAGCCCGCGTTCGCCCCACCGGGGCCGATGCCCGTCTACATGGCAGCGCCCACCCGGCCGCAAGTCATCACGATCCTGGTGCCGCAAGCCAATGCCGTCCCGCAGGCCAACGGTTGGGGGCAGGGCGCTGCGCCAGGCGGCGACTACGCACCCGCGCGCCTTTCGCCCGCAACGCTCACGCATTTGGCCGGCGAGTACCCCACGAACCAGCCGTTCAGGCCGGGCGCGCGCGATCTCGACAGCTTGCCCGATGCGACGATCGACCCGCCGGACACCAGCTACGGCGGCCGCCGCCCGGGCCTTGGCATACCGCTGCTGGACGGCCCGCTGACGCGCCTGGCCGGCAATTCGAAGCACTGGTCGAGCGATGCCTGGGCGGTGCTGCGCAAGGATGTGAGGCAGCCGACCTCGGGCCTGTACCCCGCGACTTATGGAGCCAGCCAGACCGGCGCGGTGATCCGCTACCGGCTGTCGCTGCGCGATCCGCACAAGACCAGCGCCTATCTGCGCACCACCAGCACGCTCGGCCTGCCGCGCGACTTGCGCGAGTCGACGATGGCGCTCGGCGTCTCGGCACGGCCCTTTTCCGAAATCCCCATCGTCGCCGCCGCCGAAGGACGGCTCACGCAGCAGAACAAGCGCTGGCGGGTGCAGCCGGCGGTCCTTGCCGTGACCGAGCTGCGGCCGCTCGCGCTGCCCTACAAGCTGCGCGCCGAGGCTTACGCGCAGGGCGGCTACGTCGGCGGCCAGTACGCGACGCTGTTCGCCGATGGGCAGATCCGCATCGACCGCGCGCTGTTCAGCATCAAGGGCTTCGAGGCGCGCCTGGGCGGCGGCACCTGGGGCGGTATCCAGCGCGGCGCGGCGCGGCTCGACGCGGGGCCGGGGGCGACGCTGGCGCTTCCGCTGGGGCGCGGCATGTTCGGCAAGGTCGGCATCGACTGGCGCTTCCGCGTGCTGGGCGAGGCGCAGCCCGGTTCGGGTCCGGCGATCACCTTGGGCACGGGTTTCTAGGCAGAGCGCCTTTCTTCCGCCACGCCTCTAGGCTAGCGATCTGCGGAAGATGGACGTCTATCTGCCAATCGCCAACCTGTCGGTAAACGGACTGGTCATTGTCGGTCTCGGCATGCTGACGGGTCTGCTCTCGGGCATGTTCGGCGTGGGCGGCGGGTTCCTGACGACGCCGCTGATGATCTTCTACGGTATTCCCCCCACCGTCGCGGCCGCCTCCGCGGCCAGCCAGGTCACCGGCGCCAGCGTCTCGGGCGTGTTCGCCCATTCGCGCCGCGGCGGGGTGGACTATCAGATGGGCGCGGTGCTGGTCGCAGGCGGCATCATCGGCACGGCGATCGGCGCGGTGCTGTTCAACATCCTGGCGCAGCTCGGCCAGATCGATACCGTGATCAACATCCTCTACGTCGTCCTGCTCGGCTCGATCGGCACGCTGATGGGGCGCGAGAGCATCCAGACCTTGCGGGCCGAGCGCAGCGGCGTGCCCGTGCAAGCAAGGAAGCGGCGCCACCATCCTTTGGTCGCCAACTTGCCGATGCGCTGGCGCTTCTACCGCTCGGGCCTCTACATCTCGCCGCTGGC
>Ga0207681_10002291_pt1 | contig 12161 bp, 12 predicted proteins | sample KBSS53metaG_FD_184324 | JGI IMG/M metagenome (GOLD analysis project Ga0207681, IMG submission 184324) | Switchgrass rhizosphere microbial communities from Kellogg Biological Station, Michigan, USA - KBS S5-3 metaG (SPAdes) (version 2) | ecosystem: Host-associated > Plants > Roots > Rhizosphere... | reverse complement strand
CCTCGACATAGCGACCGCCACCCCGCGCGATATGTTCGGCGGCGGTGATCTTCGCGCCGGGCGACGCGGAGTTGAGATCGAGGAAGAAGCTGCCCGCGCGCAGCCCGCGCGCGCACGCCTCGGCCGCCGCGGCGGTCTGGCTCGCCGTCACCGCCGAGACGACCAGCTCGGCCGACCGCACGGCGTCACCGTGGGATTCGGCGAGCGTCACACGGTGAGCAGCCGCGTGCGCGCGCATCGGCTTGCCGGCGTCGGAGCGCAGCTTCAGATCGAACGCCGTAGCCTCATGCCCCACGGCGCGCAGATCCTCGCCCAGGATGCGCCCGACTTCGCCGTAGCCGATCAGAGCAATCTGCATCAGTCGACGTACCTCAACCCGGCTGCTGCCAGCGGCACGCGCATTCCGTACATGTCCAGGCCCAGCACGCCCGAGGCCAGCTTGGCCCGCTTCTCGACCTCGTTCGCCTCGCGCTTCGCCGCCGCAGCCAGCGTGGCGGCGGCCGTCACGCGCGGCACGCAAACCACGCCGTCGTCGTCGGCGACGATCACGTCGCCTGGGTGCACCAGCGCCCCCGCGCACACGACGGGGATGTTCACCGACCCGAGCGTCGCCTTGACCGTCCCCTTCGCGCTGATGGCGCGGCTCCAGACCGGGAATGACATCGCCGCCAGCGCCTTCACGTCGCGGCAGCCACCGTCGATGACCAGCGCGCGCGCCCCCTGCGCCTTGAACGAGGTGGCCAGCAACTCGCCGAAGAAGCCGTCGGTGCTCTCGGCGGTGACCGCGGCGACCACCACGTCGCCGGGCCGGACCTGCTCGGCCGCCACGTGCAGCATCCAGTTGTCGCCCGGCTGCAGCAGCACCGTCACCGCCGTCCCGGACACCTGAGCGCCGGCGTAGATCGGCCGCATGATCGGCTGCATCAGGCCGGCGCGGCCCATCGCCTCGTGCACGGTGGCGCTGCCGAACGCGGCCAGCTTGTCGGCCGCCTCGGCGTCCGCGCGCTGGATGTTTCTATGAACGACCCCGATCTCGTACATGCGTCACTTGCCCCTTTTCTTCAGGGCGGCGTCCAGGCGCGGGTAGACGCGCCGGGCGTTGCCCTCGTAGATCTGCCGGCGCTGCTCCGGCGTCAGCCGCGTCGCCCCCTCGACGTAGCGCTTGGTGTCGTCGTAGTTGTGGCCGGTCTCCGGGTCGACGCCGCGCACGGCGCCGATCATCTCGCTGGCGAACAGGATGTTCTCGATCGGCACGACGCCGGTCAGCAGGTCGATCCCCGGCTGGTGATAGACGCAGGTGTCGAAGAAGACGTTGTTCAGCAGGTGATCCCGCAGCAGCGGTTTCTTCAGCTCCTGCGCCAGGCCCCGGTAGCGTCCCCAGTGGTAGGGCGCTGCGCCGCCGCCGTGCGGGATCACGAACCGCAGCGTCGGAAAGTCCTTGAACAGGTCGCCCTGGATCAGCTGCATGAAGGCCGTCGTGTCGGCGTTGATGTAGTGCGCGCCGGTGGTGTGGAAGGATGCGTTGCAGCTCGTGGACACGTGGATCATCGCGGGGATGTCGTAGGCGACCATCCGGTCGTAGATCGGGTACCACTGGCGGTCGGTCAGCGCCGGCGACGTCCAGTGTCCGCCCGACGGATCGGGGTTCAGGTTGATCGCGACCGCGCCGTACTGCTCGACGCACTTCTCCAGCTCGGGGATGCAGGTCTCGGGCGCGACGCCCGGGCTTTGCGGCAGCATCGCAGCCGGGATGAAGTGGTCCGGGAACAGCTGGCTCACCCGGAAGCACAGCTCGTTGCAGATCGCCGCCCACGTCGACGACACCTGAAAGTCGCCGATGTGGTGGGCCATGAAGCTGGCGCGCGGGCTGAAGATCGTCAGGTCCGATCCACGCGCCTTCATCTGTTTGAGCTGGTTGCTCTCGATCGTCTCGCGAATCTCGTCGTCCGAGATCTTCAGGTCCGAGACCCTCGGCCGCGCCACCGCATCCTTGATGCCGGCGATCTGCCGGTTGCGCCACGCCTCCAGCGCCTTCGGCGCGGTGGTGTAGTGGCCGTGGACGTCGATGATCACTTGCGCTTCCTCGGCCGCTGGCCGCCTTCACCTGCCGCCGGCGTCCCGCCGTATCCGCGCGTCCGACGAGCGCAATCGTGCGGGCGGCTTGGCGCTCGTCGGACGCGCGGATACAGGGCCGTGGCGTCGTGGGGAACGAGGTGTTCTGGTGGAGGCGGGTACGTCGACAGCATCAACGCGCCTCTGTGTCGAAGCCGAAATCGAGCGGCAGACCCACGTAGTTCTCGGCGATGGTGCGGGCGGCGTGCTCGGAGTGAAACAGGTAGTCGAGCTCCGCGTCCTGGAGCCGCGCGCCGATGGGACCGTCGTCGGGAAATCGGTGCATCAGCGAGGTGAACCACCACGAGAACCGCTCGGCCCGCCAGACGCGGCGCAGGCAGCGCTCCGAGTACGCGGCCAGGCCCGCATCGCTGCCGTCCCGGAAGTGCTCGATCAGCGCGCCGGACAGGACCTTCACGTCGGTGGCGGCGAGGTTCAGGCCCTTGGCGCCCGTGGGCGGCACGATGTGGCCCGCGTCGCCCGCCAGGAACAGGCGGCCGAAGCGCAGCGGCTCGCAGACGAAGCTGCGCAACGGGGCGATGCTCTTTTCCAGCGACGGACCGGTCACCAGCGCGTCACGGCCCTTGTCGTCGAGGCGCAGGCGCAGCTCGTTCCAGAAGGCGGCGTCGGACCAGTTCTCGACTTTCTCCGTCAGCGGTACCTGCACGTAGTAGCGGCTGCGCGTGGGGCTGCGCATCGAGCAGAGTGCGAAACCGCGCGGGCTGTTGACGTAGATCAGCTCGTGCGAGACGGGCGTCGTGTCGGCCAGCAGGCCGAGCCAGCCGAACGGGTAGATTTTCTCGTACTCCGTGATTGCACCCGGCGGTACGCTGGCCCGGCAGACGCCGTGGAAACCGTCGCAGCCGGCGATGAAGTCGCACGCGATCTCATGCGTCCGGCCGTCCTTCTCGTATGTGACGCGCGGGTTCGGACCGTCGAAGCCGTGCACAGCGACGTTGGCGGCCTCGTACACCGTCGGCAGATCGGCGGCGCGGCGCGCGTCCATCAGATCGCGCGTCAGCTCGGTCTGGCCGTAGACCGTCACGCTCTTGCCGCCCGTCAGGCGGTGCATGTCGATCCGGCGCCGCCGGCCGCGCCACAGCATCTCGAACCCGCCGTGCACCAGCCCCTCGCGGTGCATGCGCGCGCCGACGCCGACCTCGTCCAGCAGGTCGACGCAGACCTGTTCCAGGACGCCGGCGCGGATGCGGCCGAGCACGTGCGCGCCGGTCTGGCGCTCGACGATCACCGCGTCGATGTCGGCCTTGGCCAGCAGTTGCCCGAGCAGCAATCCGGACGGCCCGGCGCCCACGATGGCGACCTGCGTTCGCTTGCGCGCGGTCATGGGCTCACGCCCGCGGGCTCCATCCCGTAGAAGCGCTTGGCGCCGGCCGCCGCGGGGGACGACATGAACGCCAGCAGCGCGCGGGCTGCCTTCGGCTGGCGCGACGCCGCGGCGACGGCCGCCGAGAACGTGGTGACGATCTGGATCTCGGGCGGCAGCGGTCCGAGCACGTCGATGCCGCCGAGGCGCGCCATCTCTGACAGCTGCTGGAAACCCAGCTCCACCTCGCCCCGCGCCACCAACCCGCCCACCGCGACGCCCGGCGGCGGCGTGACGATGCGATCGCGAATCTGCTCGCCGATGCCCCAGCGCTCGAACAGCTTGCCCAGCGCGACCCCGCTCGGCCCCGTCGACTTGCCGATCGTCCGCGCGGCCAGCACCGCGCGCCTGACCGCGTCCTCGCTGCCGATGTCGGGCCGCGGGCCACCGGCCCGCACCGCGACCGCGACGCCGGAGCGGGCCAGGTCCACCACGCTGTCCGCGACCAGGCTGCCGCCGGCGAGCAGCTTGTCGATCGCGTCGCGCGCCAGCACCACGATGTCGAACGGCTCGCCCGCCTGCACGCGCCTCGCGGCATCGACACCGCCGACCGACTTGAACGCGACGACCAGTCCCGAATGCGCCAGGTACGCGCGCGCCAGCTCCGCCAGCACCTCCCGCGTGGCCATCGAGGAGATCGCCGTCAGGTGTGGGCGCTTCCGGCTCACGCGCGTCCTCCCGCGACGCCGATCCCGGGCGTTATGTCCTGGAGCCACACAGAGTCACCGCAGCTCGCAGTCGCGCCATCGCGCTGGAGTGGGCCAGACATTTTTCGTCTGCGACGTAGAGGCGCTTGTTCTCGCAGTTCTGAGCTAAGATCGGCCCGGCCGCGCCGCTCGCGGCGAGGAGGAGTCGATATGAGGCACTTCATTCGATCCGGACCTTCTCTGGTGGCGACTTTCATCGCGGTCGCGATCGCGGCCGTCGTATCCGCCGGGTGCGGATCCAGCCCGTCCAGCACGCCCGGAACCGGCGGTTCGAACGCGACGGCCGGGACGACCGGCGCCGCGGGTGCGATCGCCGGCACGACCGGCAGCGCCGGCACGACCGGCACCGCGGGCACGACGGGCAGCGGCGGCAGCAGCACGGGCGACGCATGCACCATCGGCGCGTTCCCCGCCGCCGATCCTTCCAAGCCGGGTCCGTTCGCGACGGTGACGGAGAACAACGTCGGTCCGACTGCGGGCGTGGGCGTGGACGGCGGCGCGGCGCCGATGTTCACCATGTTCCGCCCGATGGACCTGAAACAGGGCGGCCTCTGCCACCCCGTGATCACGTGGGGCAACGGCACGGGCTCGACGCCCAACCTCTACGGCGTGCTGCTCAGACACTTCGCCTCGCACGGCTTCGTCGTCATCGCCTCCAACAGCACCAACGTCGCGCAAGGCGATCCGCCGCCCATGGTCGCGGGCGTGACCTGGGTGCTGGAACAGAACGCGGATCCCTCCAGCGTGCTCTATCAGCGCATCGACACGACGCACATCGGCGCGACCGGGCACTCGCAGGGTGGCTTCGCGACGACGACCGCGGGCGGAGACGCGCGCATCACCACCATCGCGCCCCTGTGCGGCGCGCAGAACCAGCGCAACCTGCACGGGCCGGCGATGCTCTTCTGCGGCGGCATGGACACCACCGTCCCGTGCAGCACCATCATGAACGCGTACAACGGCATCAGTAACCAGCCGGTCATGCTCGCCAGTTACCTCGCCGCCGATCACGCCAACTGGATCAGCTTCGGCAACAGCACCACGGTCAAGCCCGTCGAGGTCGCCACCACCGCCTGGATGCGCGTTCACCTGATGGGTGACACGGCGCTACGCGGCCGTTTCTACGGCGCGTCGTGCACGCTGTGTCAGGACGCAGCCTGGTCGGTGATGCGCAAGATGATGGATCAGTAAGCGTCCTCGCCGGATTCCGGCGCTTTCCGTGATCGAAACGCCCGTTTGCCTGCATTGTGTAGATGGCAGCGGCACCTTTGACGATGGCAGCACCCGCCGAGCGAATGCGAGCCGCCGAGGTGGATCGGGGCCGCCTGGAGAGCATCTTCAACGCACACCACGCGACCGTCTGGAGGGCGTTGCGCCGCCGCGGCCTGTCGCCTGAAGCCGCGGAGGACGCCACGCAGGAGACATTCCTGCTCGCCGCCGAAAAGATGGAAGACATCCGGCCCGAGAGCGAACGGTCGTTCCTGATCGCGACCGCTCTCCGCGTCGCGCACACGCTGGGCCGCAAGACCGTGCGCTGGGAGCTGAACGACGACATGGACGAACGCCTCGCGGCCAGCCGCGACACCAGCGATACGCGCGCCGACCGGCAGCTCTGCGATCTGGTTCTGTCGAAGGTCGACGCCGACCTGGTGGAGGTCTTCGTTCTGTACGAGCTGGAAGGTCTCACCTCGCCGGAGATCGCCGCGCTGTTGCAGATCCCGCTGGGCAGCGTGGCGTCGCGCCTGCGCCGCGCGCGCGAGCAGTTCCGCGCCGCCGCCGCGCGCGTCGAGAAGAGCCTGCAGAAGGAAGGGGAACGATGAGCGGCCCGCCCGATGACAAGCCCGAACGCCTGCTCGCGGGCGACGCGACGGAGTTCGAACGCCGGATCATGGAGGCGGTGCTGCGGCAGCGGCCCTCGCGCGACGCGAGCAAACGTATGGCGAAGGCGCTGGGCGTGGCCGCTGCGACCGTCGGGACCGCCACCGCCGCGACGACGGCGGCCGGGGCGACGGCGACCGGCGCGGCGGTCGTGTGGCCGTGGGTTTCGGCGGGCGTTGTCGGGCTGGTCGTCGCCGCGGCCGTCGTCGCACCCCGCGTGAGCCGAAGGGCTGACGAACCGCGCGCTGTCGTCCGTCCTCCGGCGGCGGCGCCGGCGCCGCGCGCGCCGGAACCAAGCGCGCCGGTTGCGCCTGCTCCTGCCGTCGTCACGGAACCGGAACGCCGTCCGACCACGCCGAACCCGCACGCCCGCCCCGCCGCGCCGACGCCGGCAGCCGATCTTCGCGATCAGGTCGTCCTGCTCGATTCCGCGCGCGACGCGATGTCCAGCGGCGCGCACGGTCGAGCGCTGGAGAGCCTTCGCCGTTACCTGGGCAAGTATCCGGCAGGGACGTTCCGTCCCGAGGCGATCGCGCTGGAGGTAGAGGCGCTGATGAAGCTGGGTCGCGATGCCGAGGCGCGCGCGCTGGCGCAGCGATTCATCGCGGATCACCCGGGCAGTCTGCTGGCGCGACGGGTGGCGGACGTTGCCGGCCTCAAGGAACGATAGCGCCTCACGGCCAGCGCAGGCCGACGCCGACGCTGACCGTGCTGGTGACCGCGCCGGCGCGATGAAACGTGACGCCGCCGAAGTCGTACGAGTCGCGGAGCAACGTGACGCCGACGCCGAGGCGCGCGGAGAGCTCGATCAACGTCCCGAGGCCGGCCGTCAGCGCCAGGGTGGCGCCCGCCGTTGCGAAGGGCCGCGATGCGGCGGCAGGCTGATCGGTGTCCGCCCCGCTGGCGGCCAATCGCCCGACGAGCGCGGACGCGCAGGGACGCGCCGCGAACCGCGACCGGCCGAGGCGCAGCGGACAGGCGTCGACGCTGCCGGCATCAAGCGCGAAGGACGCCGTGCCGCCCGGTTCGGCGAGGTCGTTCCGCCAGGCGTGCGTACCGCCGACGAACAGGGCGGGCGCCCAGACGCCTTCGCGATCCAGCGCCGCCATCCCGAAGACGGCGATGCCGGGCATCACGGCCGGCGCGGGGCCGAAGATCGTCTGGCCGGCGGCGTACGCGCCGAATTGCCAACTGCGCGCGGGCGCCGGAGCGGGAACGGGTGGCGGTGCGGGCGTTTCGATCACGGGAGCCTGGACCGGCGGCGGCGCGGGCGACGTATCGGCGGTGGGATCGAGCGTCACGGCGATGATGAGGGCGACCGCATCGGCCGCCTCGGCGCACGATCGCGCGACGAATCGGCGCGGCGGCTGCTCCGCGCCCGCGGTGGCGAGGACCAGTTCCGCCATCACGTTCCCGGGACGCGCGGAGGTCAACACGACGCGCGCGTAAATCTCGGCGTCGTCGACGAGATGGATGCGGGGCGAACGCGCCGCGACCCGCGCCGCCAGGTCGGCGCGCGAGATGCAATCGGCCGGACCGCGCAGGTCGAGGCGCGCGCGCGTCGGCGCGGCCTCGGGCGCGGTGCCCGGTGCGCCGATCGCGCCCTGGAGCAACAGCGCACTCAGCAGGGCCGCGCCCGCAGTCATGGCGCGGATGGTAGCATCCGCGCCGTGGTCCGATCGGTGACCGCCGCGCGCGGCGCGTGGCTTTTATTGACCGTCGCCGCCCTGGCCGCCTGCGATGGCAAGGCGATCCACCTCGGGAACGGACGCGCGGACGGCGGTCCTTGCGTGCACGGTCAGGTGAGCGCGAACGAGGTCCTCTGGATCGGCGATTCGTGGGTCCTCGTGACGGGGACGCAGCACACGCGGGTGAGGGACGTGGCGCGCGCGGCCGGCGCGATCGGAGCGACCGACGATTACGTCATCGGCGCGATGCCCGCGGCCCCGATCGCCGCGGTCGCGAACCAGTACGCCACGCGCGAAGCGGGCGCGACCAAGGTGAAGGTCGTGGTCATGGACGGCGGCACCTGGGACACGCTGATCGCGAACGGCTCGGATGCGTCGGTCAGCAGCGTCGACGCCACCTTCAAGCAGTTCCTGGCGCAGGTCGCCACCGACGGGACCGTCGGGCACATCATCTACTTTCTGACGCCCGAGATGCCCGGCATCCCGGGCGTCGCGGCGGTGCGGCCCCTGTTGCAGCAAGACTGCGCGGACAGCGCGGTGCCCTGTCACTTCATCGATCTGACGCCGATCTGGTCGGGCCACCCGGAGTACACCGCCAACGACACGGGCATCCCGATCCCGACCGACGCGGGCGGCAACGCAATGGCCGACGCGATCTGGGCGGTCATGCAGCAGGCTTGCATCGCCCAGTGACCGCGCGCCGCCGCGGCGTCACGGCAGGCTCTGCTTCTGGAACATCTCCCACGCGATGTCGACGACGCCCAGCGACGTGTAATTGCCGCAGTGGGAGCCACCCTGCTGGACGCACATCGAGACCTGGGCGTTGCCCTGACAGGACATGTTCGTCGTGCACGCTGAATGTCCGCTGAGCGCCGACGGCGAGCCGGTGCACCCGTCGATCTGCTGCCACGAGGTGTAGTTCGCCTGCGCGCTGGGGAATGCCATCCCGACGCACGACTGATTCGGCGGACAGTCCGCGGCGAACGACGTCGTGCCGCCGTTGTAGGGAACCAGCGCGTTGTCGCCCGTGTTGTCGAAGTGCGTGATCGAGATCGGGCGGGCAGGCTTGCAGCCCTCGCACGACGGGCTCTGCGTCGACCCGCCGGTGACGCACCTGAAGTCCACCGGGGCCGCGCCCGCGATCATGTCGGCCAGGTCGCACGCGACCTTGTACGTCATGCCGCCGCCGTTCGAGCAGCCCGTGGCGTAGACGCGCTTGGTGTCGAGGCAGGCGATGGTTCCGATCTGCTGGATCATCGCCTTCGTGAACCCGACGTCGTCGATCTGATTCTTCTGCGCGTCCTGGCAGCAGAAGCCGACGTTCCACGAGTTGTTGCTGTTGTAGCTATTGGGATACGCCGTGAGGAATCCGACGCTGTCGGCCTTCGCCTTCCATCCGTTCGAGTTTTCCTGACCGGACCCGGTGCCGCCGAGCGGATGGAAGTCGATGACGAGCGGTATCGGCTTGGTGCCGGTGTAACCGGTCGGGATGTGCAGGACGTACGAGCGGTTCAACGTTCCGACCATCACGTTCTTCGTCGAGTCACCCGGCTTCGCGACCGTCGCCGGACACATTCCCGTCGCGCTGCCGCCGCTGCCGCCCGCGCCCGTCGTTCCTCCGCGCCCCGCCGTGCCGGTGGTCCCCCCGAGCCCGCCGCTCGCGCCGCCTGATCCGCCGGAGCCGATCGTGCCCGCGCTTCCGGTCGCTCCGGCGAAACCAGTCGTTCCGCCCCTTCCCGTCGTCCCCGCGCCAGCGCCCGCTCCCGTCGTTCCGGCCACGCCTGTTGTTCCGGCCGCGCCTGTTGTTCCGGCCGCGCCTTTTGTTCCGGCCACGCCTGTTGTTCCGGCCACGCCTGTTGTTCCGGCCACGCCTGTTGTTCCGGCCGCGCCTGTTGTTCCGGTCGTACCCGCTCCACCAGCCGCTCCGATCGTTCCTCCGCTGCCGCCGTCTCCGCTCGAGGGTGCGCACGCCGCAACCCAGAGGAGAACGGCTGCTGCTGCGATAGATCTGTAGCGTAACGAAGGCATGCGTCACCTCTCGATGCGGAAGCTCCCGCGCGGCGAGCGCGTCCTCCTCTCGAGGATCGCGAGCAGACGCCTTGACCACTTAATGCGAGAAGAGGCGCGAATCGATCATACAAATCGGTCCGTGCCGCCGATTCGACCTAACCTAACTTGCAGCCGCAGCCACTGAACCCGCATGGTTGCGACATTGCGAATCACCGCGATCGCGATCGCGGCCGTCCTGTGCGCTAGCGGCGTGGTGCACGCGACGGAGGTTGGATACAGCCGCAAGTACGGGGTCGGCGCCGTCGTCGGCGATCCGACCGGCTTATCCGGGAAGGTCTGGATCGGCCAGACGAACGCGATCGACATAGGCCTCGGCTTCTACGGCTACGGCTACCGCGGCGGCTGCTTCCGCGATCGGGACGGGCGCGCGATCTGCGATCGCCGCTACGGCCACGGCAGCAGCAGCGTACACGTCGACTACCTCTGGGAGTCGAAGCTGATCGATCGCACGGCCCAGCTGGACTGGCACATCGGCGCCGGTGCGCGCGCATTCTTCCTGGGCGATCCCTGCGCGTACGATTGCTGGGACGTCGGCGCGCGCGCGCCGCTCGGGCTGGATCTGACCTTCCACCAGCCGAGCTTCCTGGAGGTGTTCGCCGAGATCGCGCCCGTCTTCTATTTCGCGCCCTCCATGTTCATGGCCCTGGAAGGCGGGCTGGGCGTTCGAGGGTACTTCTGAGACCGGTTATCATGGGGGCGTGACGGCGGCCGGTTTCGTCCTGGCGGCGCTCCTGCGGCTGCAAGCCGCCGATCAGATCGTCGTGACCGCTGCGCCGTCGATCGACGCGCAGCGCCTCGCGGACGCGCTGCGCGTGTACCTGGACGAATTCGGGATCCGCGTCGAGACGCGCGGCGCCGGCGGCGAGGCGGATGATCTGCGCAAGCGCATCGACGACGCGCGCCAGCTGGGTGAAGCGTTGCGCGCCGTCGCGGTCGTGCGCGCCGAGCACGGCGCGCGCGGCACGATCGAGATCGAGCTGATCGATCTCGCGACCGACAAGGCGCTGGTCGTCAGCGTCCCCCGCCCCGAACGCGACGCGGACCTCTACCGCACGCTCGCCCTGAAGATCCAGGCTGTGCTGCGCGCGACGCTGTCGGAAGCGCGCGGTGATCTCGATCCAGGATCGTCGCTGGGCCGGCTGGTCGCCCAGGCGCCCCCCGCGCCGGTCACGACGGCCGCGCCACCGCCGCCGCCGGAGCACGCGCCGCAGCTGGCGCTCGATGTCGGGTACGGCATGGTGGCGTTTCCGGGCGGCGGTCCGTTCTTCGCCGGGCTCGCGGTCAGAGCCGCCTGGCGGCCGCGGACACGTCTCGAGCTGGCGCTGGGAACCGCGGCGCTGTCGTCGGCCACCGCGTCGAACGGAACGGTCGCCGCCACCGCGTCGATCATCCCCGTGCACGCCTCCGCGCGGCGGTCGTTCGGCGCCGGGCGCTGGCAGCTCTTCGGCGGACCCTGCCTGGACGCGACCTACATCCGGGTGTCGGCCGCCAGCGCCACGACGCCGGTCCGGTCCGCCCGCAACGTGATGGTCGGCCTGGGCGCGGAAGCGGAGGGACGCGTCGCGTTCCTGGCGTCTGCGTGGCTGTTCGTGCGGGCGGCGGCGCTCGGCGTCCTGAACGGCGAGCGCTATGACGCCGGCGGCGCGCCCCTGTTCGACACGTCGCGCCTTCAGCTCTCGGGCAGCGTCGGTGTAGGTGTCGGACTACAGTGATTTTCATGCTAACCAGGCCCCCGGGTGGGCCCACTATGGATGACGTGGGGGACATGCCCAGCCCGTCACGTCCGCCGGCACCGCAGGTCGCGGCGCTCGTGGACCGGGCGCGACGGCGAGATCCGGCGGCGTTCCGCGACCTGTTTCAGACCCACGTCGGCGCCGTGCACCGGGTGGTGCGGCGGATGGTCGGTCCGCGCGCCGACGTCGAGGACCTGGTGCAGACGGCGTTCTTCGAGGCGTTCCGTTCGCTGCCCGATTTCCGGGGCGACGCCCTGTTCTCGACCTGGCTGACCCGCATCGCCGTCCGGGTGACGATGCGCGCCGTCCGCCGGCGGGTTCCCTGGTCGGCGTCGCTGGACGACGTGATGGAGCCCGCGGCGCAGGTGTCGGGGCCGGAACAGGTCACGGCGGCCCGCGAGACGCTCGCGCTCGTCGAAACCTTGCTCGCCGAGCTCCGTCCCAAGCGGCGCGCCGCCTTCGTGCTCCATGTGCTAGAGGGCTATTCCATGGAAGAGGTCGCCGCCATCCTCAGCGCGTCGACCGCCGCGGTGAAGGTGCGGGTGCACGACGCCCGCCGCCACATCGAACGCCGATTGAAGCAGAATCC
>Ga0207681_10002279_pt1 | contig 12192 bp, 16 predicted proteins | sample KBSS53metaG_FD_184324 | JGI IMG/M metagenome (GOLD analysis project Ga0207681, IMG submission 184324) | Switchgrass rhizosphere microbial communities from Kellogg Biological Station, Michigan, USA - KBS S5-3 metaG (SPAdes) (version 2) | ecosystem: Host-associated > Plants > Roots > Rhizosphere... | reverse complement strand
GTGTGCGATCAAGGCCGAAGGCAATGGATTCCGGATTTACCGGGCCAAGCGCGGCTGAAAATTAGCACTTGCCGAATGGATTCTGCCTAGGCAGAATCCGCTCCGTCCTAGGGGAGTAGTCTCCCACGAGCGCCATGCTCGTCCGGCATACGTCAACATACTTGATCCTCAGATCATGGCGTATGCGACCCAAGCGTCCGCAGCAGACGGATCGCAGGGTTTGACAAGACCTATGACACGTACACCTTACCCGGGGCGGGAAGGCTGTACGTGTCATAGCCGTGTCGACCCGCCCCTTAGGAAATCCTGATGCTGGACTCGTTACTCGTTCCCACCGCAATCGTTGCCTTGGCCGAAATCGGCGACAAGACGCAACTGCTCGCGCTGATTCTGGCCGCTCGCTTTCGCAAACCCTGGCCGATCATCGCCGGTATCGTCGCTGCGACCCTGGCCAACCACGCGGCAGCCGGTGCGGTCGGCGCCTGGTTCGGCAGTTTCTTCTCCGATTCGGTCCTGCACTGGATTCTTGCCGCGAGCTTCGCCGCCACCGCCCTGTGGACGTTGGTGCCGGACAAGATGGATGACGATGAAGCCAGCACCGCCCGCAAGTTCGGGCCATTCCTGACCACGCTGATTGCGTTCTTTCTTGCGGAAATCGGCGACAAGACTCAGATCGCCACCGTGATGCTGGCCGCGCAATACCCGGAGCTGTGGCTGGTGATTATTGGCACCACGGCGGGCATGCTGATCGCGAACGTGCCGGTGGTACTGGCGGGTAATTTTGCGGCAGAGAAACTGCCGCTGACCCTGATCCGTCGACTGGCGGCCTCGGCGTTCCTGATCCTGGCGATTGTCGCGGTGTACAAGGCGATGCAGAGCAGCGGCTGGGTTTGATCCGGCAGATCGCTCCCGCATTGAGTGCGGGAGCGATCATGGCTTCAGGACTTGGGCGCCTTTTCGTAAAGCGGCATGACCTTCGGAATCGCCGCCTGCAACGCAGCCGTGCGGCTGCTGGAAGACGGGTGAGTGCTCATGAACTCCGGCGGCGCGCCTTCAGAGGCCTTGCTCATCTTGTCCCACAAAGTGATGGCGGCGTTCGGGTTGTACCCGGCACGCGCGGCGAGTTCCAGACCGATCAGGTCGGCTTCGTTCTCGTTGGCGCGGCTGTTGGGCAGGGTCATGCCGTAGTTGGCCACGGTATCGGCCAGCGCCAGGCTGTCCTGACCCAGGCCGAGCAACGCACCGGCGCCCTGCTTGGCCATTTCGATGCCATAGGCCTTGGACATCGCTTCACGACCATGCTCGCGCAAGGCGTGGGCGATTTCATGGCCCATGACTGCGGCGATTTCATCGTCGGTGAGTTTCAGGCTGTCGATCAGCCCGGTGTAGAAAATGATCTTGCCGCCAGGACCGCAGTTGGCGTTGAGCTCGTCGCTCTTGATCAGGTTGACTTCCCATTTCCACTGCGCAGCGTCCGGGCGGAAGTTCGGTGCCTGAGCGATCAGACGGTTTGCAATCGCCTGAACACGCTTGGCATCGTTGCTGGTCTTGTCCAGCACGCCTTTGCTGGACGCTTCGCCCACGGTCTTCTGATAGGACTGGGCATACATCTGGTCGACCTCTTGCGAGGACAGCATGCTGAACATGTACTGCTTGCGTTCCACGCCCACGGCACCGCCGCTGGTGGTGTTGACCGACTGACAACCGGCCAGCAACAGCGCTGCGCTCAGTGCACTTACAACCAATGTCTTGTTCATTCAAAAGCTCCCTGAAAACCTGTCGCGTATCCTAGGCGGGTAATTGTATCGGCGCCAGATACAACGGACGTGTTGCACCTGTTTTCAGAACATGCCCGCCAGCCCTGCAGGAAAAAATTCACATCCACCGCCGAGCCCGCTGCAACTGCGTCGTGCACTGGTCCATTTGCGACATCCGGCTGTAATCACTTGCTCCGCACCTCATGGCGCAACAGTGGCTGCCGATACAACAGCGCAGACGTCCTCTCGCGTGCGGAGCTCCCATGAAGTTCAAGTCGATCCAGTTTTCCGTGGCCGCCCTGGCCGGCGCCATCGTACTCAGCGTGGTCGCCGCGCTGGTGCTGTATGCGCTGTTCTCCGGTGCCCGCACCCAGGAAATGGTCCAGCAACGGACCCAGGCTCTGTTCGAGCAAGTCATCGAACAGCGCCTGACGTCGCTGGCGCAGACACAGGTCAGCCAGATCCAGCGCGAACTGGAAGCGCCGCTGTTGATAGCCGGCGGACTGGTACGGGTCAACACCCTGCTCGGCACGCCGGGCGCCGACGGCGAGCCGCGACTGACCGTCAGCCGCGAGCAACTGATCAGCCTGATCAAGGAAAACGTCGAGAAGAATCCGAAGATTCTCGGCACTTACATCGGCTGGGAAAAAAACGCACTGGACCATAATGACGCGGCCTACGTCGGCACCCAGGTTGTCGGGATCGACCCTGGCAACGGGCGCTTCCTGCCGTGGTGGTTCCGCAATGACGACGGCACCCTGGGCCTGGACAAACTGGTGGACGTCGACGACCAGAAAGTCCTGTCCACCGGCGTGCGCGCCAGCGAGTACTACCTGTGCTCGAAAGAAACAAAAGCCCTGCGTGATCGACCCGGCCCCGTACAAGGTCGGCGACAAGATCGTCATGCTCGCCTCCTTCATTGAACCGATCATGCTCAACGGCGCCTTCCAGGGCATCGTCGGCGCCGACCTGTCAGTGAACTTCATCCAGGAAATGCTCCTGAGCGCCAACCAGAAACTCTACAGCGGCGCCGGGCAGATGGCCCTGATCGGCGGCAACGGCCGGATCGTCGCCTACACCAAGGACCCGAGCAAATTCGGCGAGAAGGTCAGCGACATCCTCGACGCCCAGCAGATTGCCAACATGGCCAATCTCAAGCGCGGCGAAGTGACTTACACCGTCAATAAAGAGCAAGGCCGGATCGAGTTGTACCTGCCATTCGGCATCGGCCAGACCGACGCACGCTGGACGCTGATGCTGCAACTGCCGCTCGACGCGGTGATGGCCGATCTGCAAAAGCTCCAAGGCGACCTCGACGCCCAGCGCAAATCCGACACCTTCGGCATGGCCATGGTCGGCCTGATCATTGCCGGCCTCGGCCTGCTGGTGATCTGGCTGGTGGGCCACGGCATCGCCCGTCCGCTCAAACAAATGGTGACCATGCTCGATGACATCGCCCAAGGCGAAGGCGACCTGACCCGTCGCCTGACCAGTGATCGCAACGACGAACTCGGTTCAATCGCCAAAGGCTTCAATACCTTCCTCGCCAAATTGCAGGGGATGATCACGCAGGTGGTGTCGTCGGTACAGAGCGTCAGCGATTCCTCGGAGCACACGGCGGACATCGCGATCCGCACCAATATCGGCATTCAGAAACAGATGGCCGAAATCGATCAGGTCGCCACCGCCGTGCAGGAAATGACTGCCACCGCGCAAGACGTGGCGCGTAACGCGACCCAGGCAGCACAAGCGGCCAGCCACGCCGATCAGGCCGCCAGCCAGGGCATGCAGATCGTGCGCGACACCTCCAACTCGATTGGCGTACTGGCCGTGGAAATCGGCAAGGCTGTGGACGTGGTGCAGACCCTGGCCAAGGACAGCGAGAACATCAACGCGATCCTCATCGCCATTCGCGGGATCGCCGAGCAGACCAACCTGCTGGCCCTCAACGCGGCGATTGAAGCGGCCCGTGCCGGCGAGCAGGGACGCGGTTTTGCGGTAGTGGCCGATGAGGTGCGCAACCTGGCGCAGAAGACCCAGAAGGCCACCGAAGAAATCCAGAGCATGATCCAGCAACTGCAACAGGGCACCCGCGATGTGGTGCGGGTCATGGAGGACAGCCAGAACCGCACCGACGAAAGCGTGCAGCACGCGGCCAAGGCCGCGGAGGCGCTGGAGACCATTACTCAGGCGGTGTCGGTGATCAACGACATGAACACCCAGATCGCCAGCGCCGCCGAAGAACAGAGCGCGGTGGCCGACGATATCAACCGCAATGTGATCAATATCGGTCAGGTGGCGAACGAAGTGGCGGGTGGTGCGGATGAGTCGAGTTCGGCGAGTGCCGATCTGACCAAACTGGCGGAGCAGCAGCGGCGGTTGATCAATCAGTTCAAGGTCTGACCGATCAGGCCGGAGTCAGGCACTCCGGCCCGTTGAGCTTCGGATCATTGACCAGGTTCGCCAGCACCCGCTCGCGCAAGGCGGCGGGTTCGCTGGCGAGCAGGCCTTGCAGGACATGCAGCGGCGTTTCCGGATCAAGCCACGCCGCCTGCCCCGCCTCATCGAGAATCAATGGCCGGCGCTGACTGGCCGCCGACTGGGTGATCACAGCCGTGCTCAGCCACACCTGTTCCTGCACCGGATACGCCTCCCAGATCGCCGCAAAAAACAACGAAGCCCCCTCCCCCGGCGTCAGCCAGTACGGCCGTTTGCGCACATTGCCGCGCCATTCGTAGAAACCGTTGGCCGGCAGCAGGCAGCGGCGCAGGCGCAGGGCCTCGCGAAACATCGGTTGCTCGGCGACGGTTTCGGCCCGGGCGTGGGCCGGGGTGCGCGACAGGTCGGTCAGCCACGGCGGTGTCAGCCCCCAACGGGCACGGGCCAGCGTGCACTGGCCGTCGGGTTCGGCGCGCAGCATCAACACCGAATCGTTGGGGGAAATGTTCCACTGCGCCTGCTGATCGGCAGGAAAACCTGGCAGGCTCGCGAAATCGCGGTTCCAGCGAAACAGGGCATAACGTCCACACATGGGGCAGCACGACTCACAAATAAAACGAACGCCAGCCTAACAGACCAGCGTCCCGGGATAGCTGTCCGGTTCATCGCCGGGCAGCGGCAGCGCGGCATTGTACGCACTGATCAGCTCGCGGGCGTATTCGGCCTGGTCGTTATCGACCGACAGGCCCAACAGGCCAAAGATCGGCAACTCGCCCGTGCCGCCCAGCAGATCGCGCCCGACCAGATGCGCCTCGATGCCCTCGCTGGCGAGCATGCCCTTGAGCATCTCGCCCTCCATCAGGTTTTCCGGTTCGTAGATTCGCTGCATGGGCGCGCCTCACTCGTTTTCGCTGAAGACTTCCAGAAACCAGTCCTCTCCATGGACCTGCAACACAAAGGTGATCGGCCGACAACACACCTGACAGTCTTCAATATAGGTCTGGTCGCCAGCGGAGAGATCCACGGTCGTCTCGACCTCTTCACCACAATACGGACATTCATATACTGCGCTTTCCAGCATCGCGGTCTCCCGGGTGACTTGTGCGTATAATCGCCGGTCTATTTGCAGGGCTATTTTTGTCTGGCTACTTTTTCAGACCGTGCCCCGTTGGTTTTCGATCAAAACCTTTACTTACCCTAGCCGTTTCCAACAAGAGAGCATGATGGGCGAATTCGATGCCATCCGACCTTACGACGACAGCGAAGTACCTGCGGTACTGGCGCGACTGCTCGGCGACAAGGCGTTTCTAGATATCCTCACCCACTTCCGCTTCCCGCGTTTTGCCGGTGCCTTCGGCTGGATGCTCAAACCACTTATAGCCCATCGGCTGCGTCGTGAGTTTGCCGACGTGACCTCCGTGGCCACTTTGCAGGACAAGGTCGAGTTCTACGTCGACCACACCATCGAGCGCGCCACCGATGGCGTGACCTACACCGGTGTCGAGCAATTCAAGTCCGGCAGCGCTTATCTGTTCATCGCCAACCACCGCGACATCGTGATGGACCCGGCCTTCGTCAACTACGCCGTGTACCACGCAGGCCTGCCGACGCCGCGCATCGCGATTGGCGATAACTTGCTGCAAAAGCCGTTCGTCAGCGACCTGATGCGCTTGAACAAGAGCTTCATCGTGCACCGTTCGATCACCGGGCGCCGCGAGAAAATGGCCGCCTATCAACTGCTGTCGGCGTACATCAACCACTCGATCCGCAACGACTGCGCCTCGATCTGGATCGCCCAGGCCGAGGGCCGGGCCAAGGACGGCGATGACCGTACCGAGTCGGCGATTCTCAAGATGTTCCACATGAGTCGCAAGGACGAGCCGTTCGGCGAAGTCATTCAGTCGCTGAACCTGACCCCGGTGTCGATCAGCTACGAATACGACCCGTGCGATCAGGCCAAGGCCCGCGAGCTGTACATCCGCGCCACCACCGGCACCTACAGCAAGGCGCCGGGCGAGGATGACGTGAGCATCGCCAAGGGCATCACCGGCTACAAGGGCCGGGTGCACGTGAACTTCGCCGCGCCGATCACCGAGCTGTACGAGGACACCAAGCAATTGGCGGTCGAGATGGACAAGCAGATTCTCGGCGGCTACCGGTTGTTCCCGGTGCATTACCTGGCATACGCGCAGTGGGCGGATGCCGATCCGCAACTGAACGTGCCGAAGGCTGCCGAGGTGTTCGGTGCCGAGGAGCTGGCCAAGGCCCAGGAAGAATGGCAGAGCCGTCTGGACGCCTGCCCTGAGGAGCATCGTCCGTATCTGGTGCTGCAATATGCGACGCCGGTGCGCAATCAGTACCGGGTCAAGGCTGGCCTGCCGCTGTAAGCGGTTTCGGCAAGAGACAAAAACGGCGCCTTCGGGCGCCGTTCTTCGTTCAGAAGCGGGTACTGATCCACGACACCAGCAGCGCCAGGCCCAGGCAGGCAAAACCGAAGCGGTAGAAGAAGCGGTTCATGCGCAGGGTCGCCCAATCGAGCACCGGTTCCTGATTCGGCTGACTCTGGCGCTGGGCCGCGATACTGGCCATCGCCCGTTGTTCACGGCGACGGGTCGCGTGCAGCAGCCAACTGCCGGGAAAGGCCAACAGCAGGGCGAGCAGATTGATCAGTTTGGCGGGATGGGCGGTAAACAGCGTCATCAAGTGCAGCGACATCACAGACCTCAATCTAAACCGGTATGGCGAGCGCCAGACCGACGACCGCGGCGCGGATTCTACCGGAACCCTCCCCGCCACCCCCAATCTTTACGACAAATAACCCCTCAATCGACCGATGGCTGTCCTGTGTCACGGCATCGTCATTTGTTTCAGTCACCCTGCGCGCCTCGAAACCGACACGGAACGCGACATGCTTCACGCTGAAAACCAGGATCGCCTGTACCTCATCTCTCCATCCGACGAGCAGCAAGCCCTCGTCGGCAGCCTGGCCTTCAATGTTCAGGACCGTCACTGGCTGGTGTATTGCGCCCTCGGCGGGCACCAGCATGCGGACTTGCCCGAGACCGATCTGCTGACCGGCGTCAGCGTTCTCGACTTCTATTCACAAGCCGCCTGAACGAAAAAGCCCGGAGCCATCACTGGCCCCGGGCTTTTTCACAGCAACCGAATACTTACTCGGCGAGGACCTGACCCACGGTCGGATCCTTGAACAGACGGGTCAGCGCATCGCTCAGCACGTCGCTGACCAGTTTGGTGTTGGTTTCCTGGTTCGGCGCCATACCGAAACGCTGGTCCAGCGAGGCACCGTAACGGCCGCTGTAGCGACGGTTGGCGTTCTGCACGTCGGAGCGGAAGGTCGCACCGATGGTGGCTTCGGTCACGTACATGCCTTCCTTCGGCGACTGGTATTTCAGTTCGGCCAGGGTCACGGTCAGTTGCGGTGCATTGGGCGCGTTGTTGGTCGGGGTGAACCCGAGCAGACGCACGGCGGCTTCAGCCTGGGCCTGCAGCTTCGGCAGGATCTGCTCGCGCTGCACGGTGATGGCGCTGGTTTCCGGGTACAGGCCGCCACGGGTGCCGAGGGTTGGCGACGAACGACCGTCGACCACGCGGACCACGACAGGCTGGCCATGGCCGACCGGTGCCAGCTGAGTGGTCAGCTTCGGTTCCGGGCTCAGTTGTTGCGGGCTGTGGGCGCAGCCAACCAGGGTCAAACTGGTCACAGTGATCAAACCGAACAACAGGCGTTGCAACATGCTCTTCTCTCCAGAATCAGGCACAGACAGGCCGGCAGTATAGCGGTGGGCCACTGTGGGTCACCAGCACTGAAATCTCTGACAAAACCCGCCGCCAGCGGTTCCTGTCACACATTCGTCACCCCCCATACACGTTCGCGTCACGGCGTTTTGACAATCTTCCTCACAGATCCCCCAAAGGAGCACTGCCATGCGCTATCTGATCTCGTTGTTCGCCCCACGCCCGCTGCACCGCAGCTTCGCCCTGCTCGACCGCAACGGCCATTGCCAGGCCTTCAAGCAATGCAGCCTGCAACCGATGGGTGATGGCTGGGTGGAAATCGAGGAAATCCGTCTCAACTGGCTGCACCAGCCACTGCCCGCCAGCGCCCGGGTCGAACAGCAGCGCCCACGCGCACGCGCTCAGGCGATGTTGAGCATCTGACCGGATGCCTAATAAAAGTCATTAAACTCGACCAACTCCGCGCATTTCTTCGATACAATCTCCCCCCGATTATAAGGACGTCTCCTGATCGGGCCCCGCAACAGCGTCAATGCGCTTGCATTGGCATCCAAATCGCCCACAGAGAGCCGCCCACACAGATCGAGTGAAGCTGGCGTGCTTGCTGTTTCCCTGGCAAATCCCGCTTTTCGCGAATCTGCAGAGCTGTCATGACGCTCGGCCACTGAGTTGTTTGCCCCTCCGGGCACGGTGCCAGCCCCGGACAGCCCTTTTTGAGGTTCACGTCTTCAAAAGAGCGTGAAAAAAACGGGTTTTCACAACTTCACAAGAGTGTGGCGAGCAAATGAATAGTTTTGCGTCTGAACATGCACCATTAGCGTCTGAAACAGCCCAACGACACAGGAACGGGAACGCCTCGACTACCGGAGCCTGAAGCCTGTCCGCTACGGATTTGGTTGCACAAACGGATGTCTCGACCATAAGTCGAATTGCCAGCCCCGTGCCGAAATGAGTTCATGGGACTCTTGAAGCCAGGCCGCACGCATCCGTCGAAGTTGCGAAAAATTGCGAAGATTCGGACATGGCACACCTGACCAAGGATACCCGGGGCCTCACTGACCTGCCCTGGACGCCTGGCAGCCATGCCGACAATTTGGTGCTGCAGATTTTGGAGACGCGTTAAATGGCGCATAACGAAGCAGTCGACGTAGTTCTGGTTGGGGCCGGCATCATGAGTGCCACCCTTGCAGTACTGCTCAAGGAACTCGACCCGGCGATCAAGCTGGAAGTCGTCGAGCTGATGGATTCCGGTGCCGCGGAGAGTTCCAACCCATGGAACAACGCCGGTACCGGCCACGCCGGCCTGTGCGAGCTGAACTACACGCCGCAGGCTGCCGACGGCACCGTCGACATCAAGAAGGCCGTGCACATCAACACCCAGTTCGAGGTGTCGAAGCAGTTCTGGTCGTACCTGACCAGGAAAGGCACGTTCGGCTCGTGCAAATCCTTTATCAGCCCGGTGCCGCACCTGAGTTACGTCGAGGGTGAGAAAGGCGTGTCGTTCCTCAAGGAACGCTTCAACGTGCTGCACAAGCACCACGCCTTCGCCGACATGGAGTACACCGAAGACAAGGCGAAGATGGCCGAGTGGATGCCGCTGATGATGCCGGGTCGTCCGAAAGACCAGGTGCTCGCCGCCACCCGCGTGATCAACGGCACCGACGTCAACTTCGGCGCTCTGACCAATCAGCTGCTCAAGCACTTGACCAGCGCCCCCGATGCCCAGGTCAAGTACTGCAAGCGTGTGACTGGCCTCAAGCGTAACGCCAACGGCTGGACCGTCAGCATCAAGGACGTCAACAGCGGCAGCAGCCGTGAAGTCGACGCCAAGTTCGTGTTCCTCGGCGCCGGTGGCGCGGCCCTGCCGCTGCTGCAGGCTTCGGGCATCGAAGAAAGCAAAGGCTTCGGCGGCTTCCCGATCAGCGGCCAGTGGCTGCGTTGCGACAACCCGGAAGTGGTCAAGCATCACCAGGCCAAGGTTTACAGCCAGGCCGCCGTGGGTTCGCCTCCGATGTCCGTGCCGCACCTGGACACCCGCGTGGTCGACGGCAAGAAATCCCTGCTGTTCGGGCCATACGCCGGCTTCACCACCAAGTTCCTCAAGCATGGCTCCTTCATGGACCTGCCGCTGTCGGTTCGCGCCGGCAACATCGGGCCGATGCTGGCCGTGGCGAAAAACAACATGGACCTGACCAAGTACCTGGTCAGCGAAGTGATGCAGTCGATGGAACAGCGCCTGGAATCCCTGCGCCGTTTCTACCCCGAGGCGAAAGCCGAAGACTGGCGCCTGGAAGTGGCCGGTCAACGGGTGCAGATCATCAAGAAAGACCCGAAAAAGGGCGGCATCCTGCAGTTCGGTACCGAACTGGTGGCCGCGAAGGACGGCTCCCTCGCCGCCCTGCTCGGTGCTTCGCCGGGTGCTTCGGTGACCGTTTCGATCATGCTGGAACTGATCGAGAAGTGCTTCCCGGCCAAGGCCAAGGGTGAATGGGCTGCCAAACTGGCGGAAATCTTCCCGGCCCGTGAAAAGGTCCTGGAAACCGACGCTGCGCTGTATCGCAAGATCAACACGCAGAACAACGTCGCGCTGGAACTGGTTGAAGCCAGCAACGAGACCGAAAGCTACGCCTGATTCGGCTCCATGAAAAACGCCCCGCACTCGATGAGTGCGGGGCGTTTTTTTATGCCTGTGGAAAACTTCGGGCGATCAGCCGCGTGCTTTCTCGATCAGCTCGATGTATTCCGCAGCGTTGCGTTGATCGCGGATCTGGTCGATGAAGGTCTTGCCGTGCTCGTCCTTGCCATCGACGTCATAACCGGCTTCGACGAAGAACGTCAGGAAGCGTTCGAAATCGTCGATGCGCAGGCCACGGTAAGCCTTGACCAGTTTGTGCAGCGACGGCGAGGTGGCGTCGACCGGCTCAAAATCGAGGAACAGCTTGATCTGCTCATCGCCGATCTCGTCACCAATCACTTGCTTCTTATCTTTACGCATTGCCGACTCCAGCTCGCAGACATTTCACGGGGCGGGCAGTTTACCCCTGCGCAGGCACAAGGCTCAACGCGAGCGCGTGCTGCCGGTGTGCAAATCGGCCCAGATGTGGCCGTTGGCGTAACTGAGAAATTGCACGTAGACCGTATCGTTGCGCAACAGATCGATCACCACCCGGTACTGGGCCAGCGGGTAGTAGAGCGTCAGGGTCTTGCTCTTGTCGTCATACACCGGTTTTTTCAGGCTTTTGCTTTCGCCATCGAAGTTGACCAGCACCTGATTGATCGTCGCCCCTTTGTTCAGGGACTTGCCTTTGAGGCGGATCATCAACGAAGAGGTGACCGGAATCGGCTGCTGATTGGACTGGCGCTGAGCGCCGACCACCACGGAATAATCGGTGACCTGCAACAGTTGCTGCTGCTCGGGATCGGCATCACGCAGGGTCAGGTCGTCCGGCGGCAGGAATTGACTGTGCATCGGGGCGGCGGCCAGGGGCAGGCTGAGGGTCAGCAACAGGGCGGCGCAGCTGCGGATCAAGAGGCTCATGACAGACTCCGGAAGGCGGGGCCGAGCACTCTAGCATGGGTGTACACAAGTGGATCAGCACACCGAAAACAACTGTGGGAGCGGGCTTGCTCCCACATTGAGATCCGGGCGCGGCTTACATGCCTTTGACGGCGAAGATCCCGTTAGCGTTGCGCCAGTAGCCTTTGTAGTCCATGCCGTAGCCGAAGATGTAACGGTCGATGCACGGCAGACCGACGAAATCGGCTTTCAGGTCAGGACGGGCCTTGCGGTCGTGGTCCTTGTCGATCAGCACGGCGGTGTGCACTTTGCGCGCGCCGGCGTGACGGCAGAAGTCGATGATCGCGCCCAGGGTGTGCCCTTCGTCGAGAATGTCGTCGATGATCAGCACGTCGCGGTCGATGAACGAGACTTCCGGCTTGGCTTTCCAGAACAGGTCGCCGCCGCTGGTTTCGTTGCGATAGCGGGTGGCGTGCAGGTAGGACGCTTCCAGCGGGAACTGCAGATGGGTCAGCAGTTTGCCGGAGAAGATCAGGCCGCCGTTCATCACGCAGAACACCACCGGGTTGCTGTCGGCCAGTTGTTCGTTGATTTGTGCACCGACGCGGGCAATGGCAGCCTCGACTTCAGCTTCGGTGTACAGGCAGTCAGCCTCTCGCATGATTTGACGGATATGCTCGAGATCAGCGGACATGGCGCTCTCCAAGGGGGGTCTGTTTCATT
>Ga0207681_10002273_pt1 | contig 12207 bp, 12 predicted proteins | sample KBSS53metaG_FD_184324 | JGI IMG/M metagenome (GOLD analysis project Ga0207681, IMG submission 184324) | Switchgrass rhizosphere microbial communities from Kellogg Biological Station, Michigan, USA - KBS S5-3 metaG (SPAdes) (version 2) | ecosystem: Host-associated > Plants > Roots > Rhizosphere... | reverse complement strand
CTCGACCGCGGCGTCGCGCGCTACGTTCCCGGCGGACTCGCCGTGGCGCACCACATACAGTCGATCGGGCCAGATCTGATTCGATTTCATGTCGTGACAGAGGTCAAGGAGCGTACCATTTAAGATGCGATCGACACCCGATCAGCAGGATCCCGACTGGCCTCTGTATCCGGAGACCGTCCTCCACTTCGCGACCAATCCAGCCATCTCGGTTGATTTGCGCGCAGTTCCATCACCCGATGCACTGAATCGCCTCAAAGCCGCGGGTTTTGGTGATCCGTTCGCGGTCCTGACGGCCTTTGATCCGCGCGGCCAGGATCTTCCGAAGGAAGAAAACGAGAGCCGAAGGCGGGATCTCGAGAAACGTCTTGCCGGCAGCGGCAACAAGTTCGTGGATGTGGACGCCTGCTCGCCGGACCGGACGCACTGCGAATGCAGCGTCGCCGTGATCATGAAGCAGGACGAAGCGATCGAGCTGGCCCGCCAGCTGGAGCAGGTCGCGATCTTCTGGTTCGACGGCAGCCGGTTCTGGATCCTGGGAGTGATAGTAGAAGCAGATCCCCTGATGCTCCCACGCAGCTCGTAGCGGGAGGCGAAGCCGGCGATTCAGGCAAAAAAAAACGGAGCCATCGAGTGATGGCTCCGTTTCGGTTTCGTCGCTTCTGGTTGCGGACCGGTGTCAGGTCAGCGGTTTGTATCGATAACCGTAAACATTCCCCTTTGCCGAAGAGATCTTGAACACACCCTTCGACTTCGCCGCAACAGGTCCGACCGTGGCAGTCTGTGTGTCGATGACGGCGCCACTCTTATCGATCAGGTCGATGCTGAGGTTGTAAGTCTTTGACGCCGCGCTGCGATTCTCGATCGTGCCGACAATGGTGGTGGCATCATTCCGGCGCGTGAACTCCTGCACCGCGAGCTTCACCGTCGCGTTCTCCGACTGGTTGTTGAAGTACACGAGCGAGTCCGTGTAGATCTTCTGCAGCTTCTTGTCCTTCGTTCCCTTGTACAAGCCCTGATACGCGAACGCGTAGAGCAGCGGGTTGTCCGGATTGCTCGGATCCATAGCAATCAGCTTGTCGATTAGCGGGAAGGCCTTCGAGTACTGGTTGTTCTGGATGTAAGTCGCGGCGAGGTCGTTCACCGCATCACGTGAGTAAGGGTTCTGGGCAATCGCTGCCTCGAACAGCTTGACCGCATCTGCCTGGTGTCCGTTACGAGTTGCGACGACACCGGCGTGAATGAGAGATGTCTCACCGTACTTCGATGGGTTGGCAAGCAGCGGCGCATAAAGTGTCGGCACCGATGCGCTGTCGCCGGCGTCAATGTACATGCGGGAAGTGTTATCGATCGCGTCGGCGAGTAGCAGATCATTGTTCGCGCCTGCCATGTAGTCCAGCCACGGCTTGATCGCTTCCTTCGCTGCTGCGCGCTTGGCGGCTCCGCTTGCTGCATCGGCCTTCTCCGCGGCCGCAGACGCCATCTCGTAGAGCACCTTCGAGCGGACATCGACGTACGATGTGTCGGTTCCCGCTGCCGTCAGCGTCTGCTTCCAGTATTCATTGGCGGCGTTCATGTCCTTACGCTGGCGGGCGATCGAGCCCAGCACCGAGTATGCGTACGGCGCCTTCCGATCCAGGAGCAGCGATCTCTTCGCCAGCACTTCGGCGGAATCCAGCTTGCCCTCGTTGAGCGCGGTGATGGCGCCATTGAGCGCGTTGAGCCAGGGTTTCTGCTGACGCCACTGACTGATGAGAGTGACGCACTCCGGCATCGCCTTCTCGACGATCGAAAACGCTGAGTCGGTTCCCGCATAAAGATCGACGGTGCCGGTCGGGTTCGATGTCAGCCCGAGCGCGCTGCGCGGTACGACCGCGGGCGTGTTCGGCTGCATGAGGTAGATAACGTAGGCCTGGCCTCGCAGGAAATTGCGAGCAGTGGGGTTGTCGTTGCCGTTTTCGACCAGCCGCAGCGCATCCTGCAAATCGCGCGTTGGGTTGCCTTTCTCCATGGTGGAGACGGCGCGCGTCATCGAGAACTGGGCCTTGGCAATGTCACCCTTGGTATTGGCGGTTGGGTCGCAACTCGCTTGTGCCGCCAGCGGCGACGCAGCAACAACGCCGAGTGCCAGGGCGGCCGCGATGCTGTTCACGATTGGTTTCATCAAGAAATCTCCGTGACCTGTCAATTAACTGGTAAGGTTGGGGGGTGGGCTAAAATCACGAGCATTAATATACCGCCCAGCATTCTTCGTTCCTGCCAAATTTGCTCAAACGGCCCCGTTGGCCGCCTCTCGCACAAGGTCCAGCACGCGGCGCACGTGGCTTTCATTCGTATGAATGTTCCCGATGGCGATTCTAAGCGCATAATTCCCCCGCACTCGCGTGTGCGAAATGAAAACCTCGCGCCCGCCAAGAATCGTCTGCAGAATCCGCGCGTTGTGATCATCGAGATCGCGCCCGCTCAATCCCGGTGGGCAATGGCGGAATACTATAGTCGAGAAGTTGACGTCGGCGAGCCGCTCCAGCTGTGGGTCGTCGTCGATCGCCTTGGCCGCTTCTCGCGCAATGCGAATATGCTCCCTCACCAGCGCGCGCAGACCTTCGACACCAAAGCTTCGAATCACGAACCAAAGCTTTAGCGCGCGAAAACGGCGCCCAAGCGATATCCCGTAGTCCATGAGATTGGCCACGCCGTCGCCTTCGGCGACGATCAGATAGTCGGGGATGTGCTGAAAGGCGCGCTTCAACAAATCCTGGCGTCGCGTGTAAAGCGCGGAGCAGTCCATGGGCGTGAAGAGCCACTTGTGGGGATTCACGACCAGCGAGTCGGCGCGATCGCAGCCGGCGAGAATGTGACGCATTTCGGGAAGTATCGCCGCAATTCCACCATAGGATGCATCCACGTGCAGCCACATCCGCTGTCTCGCGGCGATATCCGCGATCTCCGGTACCGGATCGATTGCAGTAGTGGAGGTGGTGCCGACGGTTGCCACTACCGCGAGCGGAATGCGTCCAGCGCGTAAGTCCGTTTCGACAGCGGTGCTCAGCGCGCGAGGATCCATCCGCAACGTAGAATCCGTCGAAATCTTGTGCAGTCCCTGCAGCCCAATGCCGAGTGTCATCGCCGCCTTGTCGACGCTCGAATGCGCCTCTTCGGAGCAATAGATCACGAGCTTCGGCAAATCCGCCCGTCCCGACATTCCTTCCTCGCGGATGCGCAGCTCGGGGTGCATCTCGCGCGCGGCGGCGAGCGCGTAAAGCGTGTTCGACGACGCTGTGTCACCGATGACGCCGGTAAATTCCGGAGCGAGCCCCAGCATTTGACGCAGCCAGTCGAGGGAATGCTGCTCGAGCTCAGTTGCTGCGGGACTCGTCCGCCACAGCATGGCGTTGACGTTGAGAGCCGCCGTCAGGGTCTCGCCCAATACTCCGGCGCCGGTCGCGGAGTTGGCGAAGTACGCCATGAACGCGGGATGATTCCAGTGAGTGTTGGCGGGAACAATCAGCTTCTGAAAATCGGAGAGGATTTCCTCCATTGGCTCCGGATCTTCGGGAGGCGACTTTGGGAGCGCGGTGCGGAGATCGCCGGGGCGAACCCCCGGTAGCACCGGCCATTTCTCCGGGGCCTCGAGGTAGTCCGCGATCCAATCGATTACGGCATGCCCGTGTTTCCGGAATTCCTCCGGCGACATGTCGGTCACTGGAGGGGGAGGCGCTGGCGGTTGTGATTGCCGCGTGGTCATCGTCACAAATATAGAGTTTCGGGAGTCGCCGGACGGCGTAAGCGCACAGCCATATATTTTCGCGAATGGCGCGAAACCCGATCGTCCTCGTCCACGGTTATTCCGACGAGGGCGCGTCGTTTAAAGTCTGGGAGCGCATCCTCGCGGAACGCGGCTACGACGTGGCGATGATCCACGCCGCCAGTTATCGATCGCTCACCAATGAAGTGAGCATCAAGGACATCGCTGAAGGATTCGATCGTGCGCTGCGCATTCGCGCCGGACTGAGCGCCGACGAGCCGTTCGACGCCATCGTGCACTCAACCGGGATGCTGGTGATGAGGGCGTGGCTCACCGCTTACGAAGGACGTCGCGAGCGCCTCAAGCATCTGATCGGACTCGCGCCGGCGACGTTCGGATCGCCGCTCGCGCACAAGGGCCGCAGCTGGCTCGGGGCGCTCTTCAAGGGCAACAAGCACCTCGGTCCTGATTTTCTCGAGGCTGGCGACAGAGTCCTTGATGGGCTGGAGCTGGCCAGCCGCTTCACCTGGGATCTCGCGCATCTCGACCTGCTGGGCGACGAGACTTTCTACGGCCCGACACGGCGGACTCCGTACGTCTTCATCTTCTGCGGGAACAAGGGATACGGCGGCATCCGTCAGCTGCTCGACGAGCCGGGCAGCGATGGCACCGTGCGCTGGGCATCGTGTCCACTCAACACTCGCAAGATCATTCTCGATCTTACCCGCGATCCCGCCCGCGACGCCTCGGACAAGAGAATCTCGGTCGCTGAATGGAGGAACACCGACATCCCTCTGATCCCGATCGATGGCAAGAATCACGGGACGATTCTATCCGAACCGGGACCGGAGCTCGCCGAGCTGGTCGACGAAGCGCTACAGGTTTCGAGTGCAGCGTCCTTCGCCCAGTGGATCGACGGTGCGACGAAGCGAACGCAGCACGCCCGCGCCAGGATCGACGAATGGCAGCAGTTCGTGGTGCGGGTAGTCGACGAGCGTGGCGATCCGGTGCCTGACTACAACATTCAATTATTCCGACGAGGGACAGGAACAGGCCCCCGCGACAGCATCCATCAGTTCGATGTCGATGTGCACACGTACAAATCGGACACCAGCCTGCGCTGCTTTCACGTGCGACTGGCCGATCTCGACTACAAGAAGCTGCCGAACCTCTGGATCCGCGTCATCGCGTCTTCGGGATCACAGCTAGTTGGTTATCAGGGCTTCGGCAGCGAGAAGTCGATCGAATCGCCCACGGCAGCGAAGGAGGGCAAGTGGGATGCTACTCTCGATCTATCCTCCCTTGCGGACGACACGGGGATAAAATTCTTCTATCCATTCACGACGACGCTCATCGAGCTCAAGCTCAATCGAGAGCCATTACCGTTAACGGGCAAGAATGAAGTCTGCTGGTTCTGACACCTACAGTCGCAAAGCGGTCGCGCATCTCAGGAAGGTCGATCCAAAGCTGGCGGAAGTGATCGACAGGATCGGGCCATTCCAGGGATGGCCGGTGCGCAACGGCACGCACTTCGACGCCGTCTGCAGATCGATTGTCTTTCAGCAGCTGTCCGGCAAAGCCGCCGGCACTATTCACGGGCGCTTTGAGGGGATATACGGGGGCAGACCGCCTCTACCCGACGAGCTCGCAACCACGACGGACGACAAGCTGCGCGCGGTCGGTCTCTCGAGGCAGAAGTCCGCCTACCTGAAAGACCTCGGCGCAAAAGTGGCAGCGGGCAATCTGCCGATTGAAACGCTGCACGAACTGACCGACGACGAAGTCATTGCCGCACTCACCCAGGTGAAGGGGATCGGACGTTGGACAGCGCAGATGTTTCTGATGTTCAGACTCGGGAGGCCCGATGTGCTCCCGGACCTGGATCTGGGAGTCCAAAAGGGAATTCAGCGTACTTACCGATTGCGGAAGCTGCCGACACCTGAGAGAGTAAAGCAGATCGGCGCCAAATGGGCGCCGTATCGTTCAGTGGGCGCGTGGTATATGTGGAGACTGCTCGACGCGCCCACTCCGGTCCCGCGGTCAGGAGGCTGATTGCATTCGTTGGCGTCCATCGCAGAACACCTGTCGGCGGCGAGTCTGAGCGAGAGGATTCGCGACGTCTGCCTGATGCTGATGTCGACGATTCCGGCGGAGCTCGACTCCGTCGCCGCAGCGGGTGATAGCAGCGCCATCGCGCGTTGTCGCGCGGTGCTCGCTGCAATTCTTGGCGAGCCCCACGAGCGGAGCTTCGACGTCAAGTTCTGGGATGGAACTGTCGATCGCGGCGGCCACGGACGCGCATACACGCTCGTGTTCAATCGCCCCGCGTCGCTGCGGAGGATGCTGCTCCCTCCGAACGAGCTTTCGTTGGTGGAAGCATTCATTTCGGGCGATGTCGACATCGAGGGAAGCATGGAGGCCGGATCCCATCTCGAGGATGCAATCGGCAACCGGCTTCGTTCGCCGCTCGCGCTGGCGAAACTGGTTCTGCTACTGCGGCGGCTGCCGGGCAAGGCCGAGGATGACCTCAATGATGCTCGCTTTCCGGAGCGCGCCCGTAAACTGGGACCTCGCCACACTCCGGTACGCGATGCGGCCGCCGTAAAGTTCCATTACGACGTCGGCAACAACTTCTACAAGCTCTGGCTCGACCGTCGGATGGTGTATTCGTGCGCCTATTTCCGCTCACCCGAAGATTCGCTCGACGTGGCGCAGGAAGCCAAGCTCGACTTGATCTGCAGAAAGCTCCGCCTCAAGCCCGGTGAGCGGTTTCTCGACATCGGTTGCGGCTGGGGCGGTCTCATCATGCACGCGGCCGAACACTATGGAGTGGACGCGACGGGAATTACGCTCAGTGAAAACCAGGCGGTGCTGGCCAGGCAAAAGATCGAGCAAGCGGGGCTTTCGGATCGCTGCAGAGTGGCCGTTCGAGATTATCGCACTCTCGTTGCCGGCGACGCCTACGACAAGATTGCAAGCATCGGGATGATCGAGCACGTCGGCCTCTCGCACCTGCCGGTCTACTTTGGTTCCGCATTTCGCGCGCTGAAACCAGGCGGCCTGTTTCTGAATCACGGAATCATCAGCCTGCGCGAGGCGCGACCGAAATCGCTCGGGGGTAAAATCTTCGCCTGGTTCTGGAAGGCGAATTCGTTCATCGATACCTACGTATTTCCGGATGGAAAGCTCACTACCACGGCCGATGTAGTCCGTGCGGCGGAAGCTTCGGGATTCGAGGCGCGCGACATGGAGAGTCTACGCGAGCACTATGCGTTGACACTTCGGCACTGGGTTCGATCTCTCGAGGAAAAAAGTCGGGAGGCAAAGGAGATCGTCGGCGACCACACTTATCGCGTCTGGCGTCTGTATATGGCGGGCTCGGCGGCTGCGTTTGCGAGCGCTGCCATCAACGTCGTGCAGACGCTGCTGGCGAAGCCCGACTCGAGCGGAAAGTCCGGCCTTCCTCTCACCCGCGACGACATATACAGCGAACGCGGAGCGAATCCGAGGGCGTCGAGAGTAGCTTGAGGGTCGCTTTGATTGCGCTGGGCATCGCTACACTCGCCGCCTGTGCTGCTCCTCCACCGCCACCACCGCCGCCAAAGCCGGTAGTGCCGGTGATTCCGACGGACACCGTGCGTGTTCCGATTACACAACTTTCCACCTACTACGGCATCAAGGGCGGCCTCTACCCCGGGATCAGCAACGTTCCTCCGGCCAGCCACGACTCAGCCGCGCGTGCGCGACGAAACTCGATCAAGCCGCTCGATGTAAACGGTGACGACAGCCCCTTCGGAAAGCTGGTACTCCTTTCCATCGGGACCGGCAACGCGAGCGAAGAGTGGTGCTCGAAAACGACGCGACCGCCATGCGCATCATGGACACTCATGGGCCGCGCCGCGCTCGATCCAACTGTGAACCGCTATACACTGGTGATCGTGAATGGTGCTGTCGACACACTCGATGCCGCGGCGTGGACATCGGCTGCTTCACCACTCTACGACCGCATCAAGGTTGCGCGATTGGCGCCGCTCGGGCTCAGTGAGAACCAGGTGCAGATAGTCTGGCTGAAGCTCGCTGACGCGCCGCCCACCGTGTCGCTGCCATCCGACAGCGCCGACGCATACGTGCTGGAAGCCAGGCTCGGCTCAACTCTGCGCGCGCTCAAGACCCGCTACCCGAATCTGCAGCTCGTGTTCATCTCGAGCCGCATTTACGGCGGTTATTCGACGGGAACCTGGAATCCGGAGCCGTACGCATACGAGGAGGGCTTTGCGGTAAAGTGGTTGATTGACTCGCAGGTGGAAGAGATGCGTGGGCAGCCGGCGAATCCACTGGCGGGGACACTCAACTACGCGAAAAAGGCGGCGCCATTGGCGCTTTGGGGCCCCTACCTGTGGGCCGATGGAACGACGCCCCGGTCGGACGGGCTCGTTTGGCAGCGGACAGACTTTGAGGACGACGGCTTGCATCCTTCACAGACGGGGGAGTCCAAGGTGGGACAGCTGCTCCTCGAGTTCTTCAAGAGCTCCCCCTATACCCGTTGCTGGTTTCTCGCAAATCAGTACTGTTTATGATATGTCCGTAGTTGCCATAGAAGATCTTCCGAATTCCTCGCGCACGTGGGTGTTCGGCGCCGACCGGACGCTGAGTAGCGCCGAGTCGAAAACCCTCCTGCATGAAGTCGACAGCTTCCTGCCGCAGTGGAAAGCGCACGGCGCTGAGCTCACCGTCGGCAGCAAGTGGAGCGACGGGCGATTCCTCACGGTTGCCGTCGATCAGTCGACTGCCGGAGCATCGGGTTGCTCCATCGACGGATTGTTTCGCGCCCTCAAGTCGTTGCAGCCGAAACTGAAAGCCAGCCTGGTGAACAGCGGCCTCATCTTCTATCGCGATGAAACCGGCGCGGTACAGTCTGTGGATCGTGAGCAGTTCACGGCGCTCGGCGTGAATGGAAAAGTCGGTCCAGCCACCAGAGTGTTCGACCCAACGGTGACCACGCTCGGCGAATGGAGAGCTCGCTTCGAGTCCGATCTCAAGGATTCGTGGCACGCGAAACTCGCCAAACAGAAGCAACACGCGTAGGGGATCCGGCAAACTCCGAAGGCAACTCGTCCGGCTAAACAGTTGTCCGATTCAGAGATCCAGAGCTTTGTCAACTTCGGCATCAGGTTCTAGCGCAACGGAGACGTGAAGACCCACACTTCCTACCTCACGTTCAACACGAAGAAGCGGCAGGAAATCATCGACATCACCGACGATGTCGAGAAGTGTCGCGCCGATGCTGGGGTTACTGAGGGCTTTGTTCTCGTATCGGCGATGCACATCTCGGCGTCGGTCTTCGTGAACGATCACGAGTCGGGATTGTGGAAGGACATCCTCGACTGGCTGGAACAGCGGATCGCGCCATGGTCGCCCGAGGATTATCGGCATAACAGCGGCACTGGAGAGGACAACGCCGCAGCGCATCTGCGCTCACTTACCGTGGGGCATGAGGTGATCGTGCCCGTCACGAAAGGGAAGCTGGATTTTGGCCCGTGGCAGCGGGTGTTCTACGGTGAGTGGGACGGTCAGCGTCCCAAGCGCGTACTGCTCAAGGCGATGGGTGAGTAGGATCGGCGCTCTGTACAGCCGACTCCGCGCCGACGAAACCGATCTTGCTGTGAGTCCCATCGCAGAATGGCTTTATCACCGAGCCACCACACCTGCATAGCGAGATGCGTGGCAGACCTTCCGGCGTCGTCTTTCGCTTCGCCTCCGGAATCTCAATCGCATTCCCATCGGCATCGACGAGTTTGAAATCTCCAATCACCCAATAGGGTCCATCTTTTCGCACCAGGATTGTCACGTCGGCCATTGTTTTTCCGGAAGTTTGTTTCAGCCCGATTTATTCGAGCTCGATTAATAGGACGCTTTTGACTGGCTTAGCCGCGCGCTCTGGCGCGAATGGTTTCTGCCGGCACCGGCGCCACTGGTGTCGTTGTCGCGCTGACGTCGAGGTCGCGCAACAGGCCATCGTTTAGAGCGTAGATCCACCCGTGAACGGCTAGTTTCTGCCCGCGCGCCCACGCGTCGCGCACCACGGTTGTCTGCGAGACGTTCGCGACCTGCTCGATGACGTTGAGCTCGCACAGCCGGTCGTGCTTTTCGTCCTCGTCACGAAGCTTGTCCAGCTCTGTTCTGTGTTTCAGCATCACATCCTGCACGTGTCGCAACCAATTATCGACAAGGCCGAGCCTGTCGTCGCGCAAGGCCGCGCGCACTCCACCGCATCCGTAGTGTCCGCAAACGATGATGTGCTCCACGTTGAGCACTTCGACCGCGAACTGGAGCACCGACAGGCAATTGAGATCCGCGTGAACGACGACGTTGGCGACGTTGCGGTGAACGAGCAGCTCGCCCGGGAGCAATCCGACGATTTCGTTGGCGGGCACTCGACTGTCCGCGCAACCAATCCAGAGATACTCTGGCGCCTGCTGGCTCGAGAGCCGCGAGAAGAACTCCGGATCCTGGCGAGTCATCTTCGCCGCCCACGCTCGGTTGTTGTTGAAGAGGTTTTTCAGCACGCCGGTCTCAACCGAGTCCTTCGACGAATCCCTGACGCCAGCTGGCGTACTTTGGAGCCCAGCCGAGGTCGCGCTTTGCCTTGGCGTTGGAGCCTCCTCTGACCTGCGTCATCATCATCACACCCGCCTTTCCGATTAGAAGCTCGCCGAGCCAGTGCGGCATTTTATAGGGTGGCTTTGCCCCTATGGCTTTGGCAAGTGTGGGGAGCCAGGTCGAGACTTTCGCCGGCTCGTCGTCCACGATGTTGTAGACGCCCGGAGCACCGTTGGTGATTGCGGCGATAGTGGCGTTGGCCGCGTCGCTGATGTGGATGAACGACCAGATCCCGCCGCCGCCGCCCACGACCGGCATTCTTCGCTTCTTGATCATTTTGTAGACAGTGCCGCCCTTCCCGATGGCATTGCCCGGTCCGTACCATGTGCCATAGCGCAACGCGATCCCTTCGAGGCCGGGAATGCTGCCAATCTTGTTTTCCATGAATCGAATGGCAGCGAGTGTCTTGGTGAAGTTCTCGGGAGGCTTCGGGTCGAGCGGATCTTCCTCGGTTTTGACGGGCCCGCCCTTTCGCGCGTATGGCCAGCCGCAGTAGCTCTGGGCGATGAATCGTTGCGTCCCGATCGTGCGCGCCGCGGCAAGCAGCGTCTCGGTGACTTCGCTCCGGAACCGGTTGGTGAGCGCAAAATCCTGGTCGATGTTTCGGAAGTTGCCAACCTCACTGAGTGCGGTGAGCTCATGGATGATCACTTCCGGCTCCGCGCGCCGCACCGCCGCGGTCAGCTGCGATTTATTCAGCGGATCGGCGATCACCGCTGTGACGCCTTGATCCTCGAGAAGCACCGCCTTTTGAGCTGATCGCGTAAGAGCAACGACTTCATGTCCTTTCTGGAGGAGCCCTGGCAGGAGAAATTTGCCGATGGCTCCCGTACCGCCAGTGACAAAAACTTTCATTGGTGCCAATCTAACGTGATGGGTGACGAGGCCCGACTCCAGCCACGCCCGCCCTCAAACGGCGGACGTTCTCCGCAGTGCCTCAACTGCGGCTCGCATCTCTCCGGCGTTTTTTGTGCCGAATGCGGTCAGCGCGACATTCCTCCCTATCCGAGTGTCCGTGAGCTCGTCGTAGATGCATTCGCCGAGTTTTCGGGCTGGGATGGTAGACTTGCGACGACTCTGCGCGCGCTGGTGCAACGTCCGGGATGGTTGACCCACGAATTTCTGGAGGGAAGGCGCGTTCGCTACATCTCGCCGGTTCGACTCTATCTGATGGCGAGCGTAGTGTATTTCCTGGTGGCGGCCGCCGCGCCTAACGCTAGGGTCCGGGGCGCGGGAACCTCCATCGGCGGCATTAAAGTCGGTGTCTCGAGGAATCAGCCTGGGGCCAGTGCTTCAACTCGACCCGAACGCGTAGCCAACGCTGCCACCGATGTTCTTGATGAGCGGAGACAGTTGACGCCCAAGGAACGGGAAGCGGCGCTGAAAGACATCGCCAGCGCTCCGGCGGTGGTGCGCCCCTTTCTGCGTCGGGCGGTTGAGGATCCCAAAGGGTTGAAAGGGCGAATGGCGGAGACCATGCCTCGCGTCCTGTTTGTCCTGCTTCCCGTATTCGCGGGCATCGTTGCGCTATTCTATCGCGGACGCAAATATCCCGAGCATCTCTATTTCGCCATTCATCTGCACACCTTCGTCTTCATCGCCCTCGTGATAACCGAGCTCACGAAATTCACGCAGCTGCCGCTGGTGATCGGGCTGGCAGGCTTTGCGGCGTTGATCTGGATCCCTGCTTACGCGACGCTGGCGTTTCGTCGCGTTTATGGGGGCTCGCTGAAGTCGATAATCGCGAAGGAGATCGGTATCGGCGCGCTGTACGCGGTGGCCTCGGGTCTGGCGTTGGTCGC
>Ga0207681_10002272_pt1 | contig 12210 bp, 12 predicted proteins | sample KBSS53metaG_FD_184324 | JGI IMG/M metagenome (GOLD analysis project Ga0207681, IMG submission 184324) | Switchgrass rhizosphere microbial communities from Kellogg Biological Station, Michigan, USA - KBS S5-3 metaG (SPAdes) (version 2) | ecosystem: Host-associated > Plants > Roots > Rhizosphere... | reverse complement strand
GAACGTTAGATAGCCAGCCCTCGCCGTCAGGCGACGCGCGCCCGTAGCTCAGCTGGATAGAGCATCAGACTACGAATCTGAGGGTCGGACGTTCGAATCGTTCCGGGCGCGCCATTTTCTCCCGCAAAAACCTCAATTTATCCTCTTCGGCCCGACGGCGTCGCCGTCGCCGTCTTTGTAAGACGGCTGTAAGACGGCCAGCCGACTCTGTTGCGCTAGCGCCACGGCGCATAGGAATTGCATGGGACGCGCATAAATCTCCTTGAAAAAGGAAAGCGGCGGTGAGAGCTTGGCCGTGCCGAGCAGGAGCACCAATGACCACCCCCGAGATTGAAGACGTTCACACCATCCTCGCCGACTTCGAGAGCCGCCTGCGCGGCGTGGTGGATCGGGCGTGGGCGGAGTGGCAGGATGCCGACGTTCGCAGCCGGTTGATCTTCCCCAGGTCAGGGGCCAACGCCGTCTTCGACTTCATCGTCCGCCACGCTCTGGCGGAGTTCGGTGAGGACCCCGAGGTGCACGAGATCGCCAAGGTGGGACGATGCAGTTCCTCTTCCGCGACCGAGTCTTGATCCGCTTCAAGAAGGGGAACGCTAACGGAGTTGGCTCGAACATCGAGACCCAGGCGGTGCTCGATTTCGTCGATCCCAGCCGCGATATCCCCGGCATGCTCCCCGACCTCCTGAAGGTCGAGGTCTGCTATCAGACGAACGCGCTGGGCACGGAACTGAAGGAGGTTTCGGTGGTCGCGCGCAACCGGAAGCGGCGAGTTTGGGCCTATCCGCTGCAACCCGCCACGACCGCGGAAATTATCACCTTGGTAACCAATCCCGCAGAGGCTACCCCGAGCCCGGTGGTCGTTACGCCGAAGAAGCCTTCGGAAGAGACCGTCGATGAAGCGCCGAAGTAGCACCCATGCCAGCCAATCCGGACATGCTCCGCCTCGCGCGGCAACGAAGAGGATTCCAGCAGACTGAAGCTGCAAAGCGCCTCGGGATCGAACAACCGCTTCTCTCGCGCCTTGAAAACGGCCTCAGCGAGATCAGAGACGACCTTCTGCTTCGAGCAGAGCAGGTCTACGGCCTGCCGAGGACATTCTTCCTCCAAACCGACCCCGTCTATGGAGCGCCAGTGAGTGTGCATCCGATGTGGCGGCGCAAGGCAGACGTGTCCGCCCGCGAGATGGATGCCGTAGTCGCGGAGTTGAATGTTCGTGTGATGCACCTCCGTCGGCTCCTCCAAGGCGTCGATATCGCGAATACTTCCGATTTGCCGCGGCTGGATATCGACGACTACGGCAGTGCGGAGAAGGTGGCGGCCGTTCTGCGTGCGCACTGGCAGGTACCGCGAGGGCCGCTCAAAGACCTGACCACCCTCGTAGAAAAGGCCGGCGTGCTGGTCGTCCACTCCAATATGGCCGGGGCCTCCATCAGTGGGGTGACGTTTGCCGTGCCGGGCATGCCGCGCCTCATCGTTCTGAACAACGATCAACCGGCCGACCGCATGCGCTTTACGTTGGCGCACGAGCTTGCGCATTTGGTGATGCACCGTTTCCCGTCACCGACAATGGAGGAGGAGGCGAACCAATTTGCCTCCGCCCTTCTTCTGCCCGCGTCGGACTTGAAGCCGTACATCACCGGGAGACGTGTCGATCTCTCTCTGCTGGCCGCCCTGAAAACTGAATGGCGGGTCTCGATGCAGTCGTTGCTGATGGCCATCACGAAGGCTGCGCCACTTACGCCAAACCAATCGCAGTACCTTTGGAAGCAGATCAGCGCGCGAGGATATCGACTCCGCGAGCCTCCCGAGTTGGATTTTGAGCCAGAGCAACCCACCGTTATGGACACTATGGTGAAGGTCCACATGACGGGGCTCGGGTATGCTCTCGAGGACATCGCGAAGCTTTTAGCTGCGCATGAGAGCGATCTTCTTGAACTTTATCCAGCGATTTCGTCCAGTAAAGAGGAATATCGCAGGATAACTATAGTCAAGTAGCAGAACTACCCTTGGTGTTAGGCGGTCGGCGCTTCTGAAAGTTTTCGAATTTTTCCTTAAACGTGTAGAGATATTCGGCTACCGCCTCGGCCAGGTCTAGCAAGTCTCCGGCGTCTTCACGCGACACCGTTACGTCTACATCGTGGGCAGCCTCGTTGCCGACCATCCTTAGCGCCGTGGTCCATTCGAACAGGCGTTTGTCCAAGAAGCCGTCGTCCGAGAGCTTTTTGAGCCGAGCTGCCAGGGTGCCATTCGTTGCGCCGTGGGAGTTGCAGACGCCCTCTAAGACCTTCCGGCACATGATAGCGCACGCGGTGTACGCCTTCGCATCAGTGTAGCAGGCTCGCGCCTCCGCGAACGCCGTCCTTATAGGCGTCGGCACGGCAACGCCCAGCTGACGCTCGTTCGGTGCTGGGTATACCCGTTCGACGCGGCCCCAGGCCGCCCCGCTATCGGGACCGTAACGCATGTCGTCGTCATCCTGGGCGACGACGATCGGATTTGAACAGGCTGGGCAGCTTAACAGCGACCAGCGAACCGAAAAGCCTGCCTTGTCGATGTACCTGTAATATGAGCCCTCCACGTTGCCGGCGACGGTTGCCTCGCACGTTTCGCAATCGACGAGCAGGGTTTCGCTCGTTGAAGGTTCGCCCATTTTCTCTCGCCCCTCATCGTTCTTGCCGAGTACATTAGCTAGCCAGCGCGACGGCGGACTACGGCGCAATCCTGGCTCGTCTCAGCCAGCGCTACATCCAATACTGCTGATCACGATAAGACCTTCTCGCGTTCGGGAGGCTCGCCTTCTGACCGCACCAGGGCTGCCAATTCATGTTCGCCGCGCGCGTCTAATAGCATCGCGACCGTGACGAGGACCGAGGCCATCCCGAGTTCGCGGAGTGCAGCGGCGACGGCACGAACCGCGGCCTGGACTTCGTGCGTTGGACCCGCAACCGGCGTTGAACCAATCCTCAGAAGAGATTCAGCGATCTGCTCAGCCCCGTAATCCGGAAGGGCGGGCGTAGTAGCGGCACTGATCCGGAGATTCTTGTACTCGGGCTCCGCGAACGCCTGTGGAGGCCGAATGTTGGCGCGAACTGTAAGCGCCTCTCTAGATGTGCAGAGAATCTCGCGTACAGTTCCGTCCGGATCGATTTCTTTGATGTCAACCTCTCCCCCCAGCTTGATCGTCGTCTTCATGAGTGCTTCGGCCGACTGGCGAGGGAGCTTCTTTTCTGCTTCTTTTGGCAGTTCGTTTTTCTTCGCCATCTTAATGAGATCGATAAGCGATTTGCCAAACGCGGCGACGTTGCCCACCGCCTTTGCAATCGATGCGGTATGCTCAATGGCCGGCGCAGCCGCCACGGCCATAACAATGACGGCGTCGCTAAGGTCGACGACGAACGATCCTCGACGAACATCCGCGATGACGAGCACGCCGCCGGTGGATCGCTTGTAGTCACGCGCCAAAGCCGTGAAGAGAGCGCCGAGCTCGGAAGCCACAAGAGGCTTCTCGGGCCGAAATGTTATCGTGAGACGACCTACTGTCGGCACCGACAGCGCGCGAGATTCTGACACAGCTCACCACCCCCTCATGGAGGAAGCTAGTAGGCGAGCCGTGCCAGCGCAAACTGTGGTTGTAGTCTAGAACTTTGCCAGCTCTCCTAGCTTGTCCGCGGCCTTCGCCACGGCCGTGTCCCTCATCTGAAGCGCCCGCGTGTACCGTCCGACCACCTCCTCGCCCGCGAAGGCGACGTGGTCGATCATCCTGCGCACCGCGGCGAGCTGGGCGTGCTGCACCGAGGCCCAGACCGCGCGGGCATGCCCCAGTCGAGGCTGATGTACGACAGCCAGTTGGCGGGGACGGTCCAGCCCTCGTCGGGGTAGATGCAGTGGTCGCCCCACACGTCGCCGAAGAACGCGCCCTGGATGTTGTCCCAGCGCCCGGCGAGCACGCCTCGGAGAGGACCCGGTCGTTGCCCGCGGCGGCGGTGATCTTGCACGCGTAGCGGCCCTGATCGAGGTGCGGGTTGGGCGTGCCCGCAAGGTGTTGCGGAAGCGCGCCAGGTCTGGTGTGGCCGCCCGAAACGGTGTGCAGGACCGCCATGCACACCGAATTCCTTTAGCAAAGCGCCGCCTCCACCTGCTCGGCGATCCAGTCGGCCTGGGCTTCGGTGAGGATCAGGGGCGGGGCGATGCGGATGGTGTGGTCGTGGGTCTCCTTGGCGAGCAGGCCCCGGCGTTGCAGTTCCTCGCAGACCGGGCGCGCGCCGCCGGCTTCGGGATGGAGCTCGATCGCCAGCATCAGGCCACGGCCGCGCACCGCCTTCACCGCGTCCGAGCGCAGGGCTTCGAGGTGGCCCTTCAGGCGCGCGCCGACGCGGGCGGCGTTGTCGATCATGCCTTCCTCGACCAGCACCTTCAGCGCCATGCGCGCCACGGCGCAGGCCATCGGGTTGCCGCCGAAGGTGGAGCCGTGCTCGCCCGGGTGAAGCACGCCCATCACCTCCGAGTTCGAGAGCACCGCCGAGACCGGATAGAAGCCGCCGGAGAGCGCCTTGCCGATCAGGGTGAGGTCCGCCTCGATCCCCTCGTGCTCCTCGGCGAGCAGCTTGCCGGTGCGGCCAAGCCCGGTCTGGATCTCGTCCAGGATCAGCACGACGTTGTGGCGGGTGCAGAGCTCGCGGGCGGTCCGCAGGTAGCCGGGCGGCGGGATGATGACGCCGGCCTCGCCCTGGATCGGCTCCACCAGGAAGGCGACGGTGTTGGGCGTGATGGCCGCCTCCAGGGCCGCGGCGTCGCCGAACGGGACGGTGCGGAAGCCCGGCGCGAAGGGGCCGAAACCGCCGCGCGACTGCGGGTCGGTGGAGAAGCCGACGATGGCGATGGTGCGGCCGTGGAAGTTGTCGGCGGCGACGATCACCTCGGCCTGGTCCTTCGGCACGCCCTTGACCTCATAGCCCCACTTGCGGGCCACCTTGAGCGCGCTCTCCACCGCCTCGGCGCCGGAGTTCATCGGCAGCGCCTTGTGCGAGCCGGTCAGCGCGCACAGCTCTTCGTAGAAGGGGGCGAGCTGGTCGTTGCGGAAGGCGCGGGAGGTCAGCGTCAGGCGGCTCGCCTGTTCGGTCATCGCCGCCAGGATCCTGGGGTGGCAGTGGCCCTGGTTGACCGCGGAATAGGCCGACAGGCAGTCCAGGTAGCGGCGGCCCTCCACGTCCCAGACGTAGACGCCCTCGCCACGGGTCAGCACCACGTCGAGAGGCTTGTAGTTCTTCGCGCCGTAGCGCGCCTCCAGGTCGATGAGCCGGGCGGCGGAGAAGCGTTCGAGGGCGATGTCGTTCATGTCGATCTCCTCATTCCGCCGCCAGCACGGCGGCCTGGGGCCCGCTGGCGCGGTCGAGCCGAAGGGTCATGCAGTAGGCGGCGCCGCCCGAGAGGATGAAGGGCGCGAGGTCCACCTCGTTCAGGGCGTAGCCCAGGCCGGCCAGCTTGCGGCGCAGCGACGCCGGCGCCTTGGCCATGACGATCTGCGAGCCCAGGTTCACGGCGTTGACGCAGAAGGCGGCGGCCTCCGCCTCGCTGGCCTCGATGCGGTCGTTCGGCGCGACGCGGGCGTGGATCGCGGCCAGCGCGGCGGAGGTGAAGGCGGCCGGGTGGTAGAGCACCTTGCCCCCGGCCAGCGGGCAGAAACAGGTGTCCAGGTGGTAGAAACGCGGGCTGGCCAGCTCCAGGGGCGCCACCTCCTGGCCGAAGGTCCGTTCGATGACCGCCAGCGCCGCCTGGCTGGAGCGCGGGCCATAGCCCGCCCAGAACAGCCTCCGCTCGTGGTCCCAGATCGCGTCGCCCGCGCCCTCGTGGAACAGGCCGTGCGGCAGCTCGACGATCTCGCGCACCACGCCACGCCGGCGAAGCGCCTCGAACACGGCGCGGAACACGGTTTCCTCGCCCTGCCGTTCGGTATGGCGGAAGCGGGCCAGCAGCACCCGCCCGTCCAGCACCACCGCAGCGTTGGCGGGGAAGGCGAGGTCGGGCAGGCCGGGAGCCCCGTCGATGATCTCGACCTGCGCGCCCGCCCGCTCCAGGGCGCGGCGCAGGTCGCGGGAGGCCGCGCACGCCTGCGCGGCCCGCTCGGCGTTCCAGGCGTCGGGCTCCATCCAGGGGTTGATCCGGTAGCGGACGTCGAAACAGCCCGGATCGGTCATCAGGAAGTGGGGACGGCCCATGGGGGTTCGGCTCCTTGCGAAGCCAGAATCCCGCCAAGCCGCGTTAGCGGATAGCCCACAGGCTGCTACGATAGGCGCCATCGATGACGCATATCGGCAACCGGAACTGACGATCTGATGGACGAATTCGACCGCCGGCTCATCGCCCTGCTTCGGGCTGATTCGCGGACCCCGGCCGCCACCCTGGCCCGAGCCCTGAAGGTCTCGCGCGGCACGGTGCAGAACCGCATCGACCGTCTGCTGGCCCGCGGGATCATCCAGGGCTTCACCATCCGCACCCGTCCCGAGGCGGAGGCGGGCCGGGTGCGGGCGATCATGAGCATCGCCATCGAGGGCGAGCGCACCGGCGCGGTGGTCAAGGCGCTGCGCGGCTTCCCGGAGGTGGAGAAGGTCCACGCCACCAACGGCCGATGGGACCTCGTCGCCGAGATCGATGTCGAAAGCCTGGGCGAATTCAGCCGCACCCTCGACCAGGTCCGCGAGATCGAAGGCATCGCCGCCACCGAGACCTCGATCCTGCTGGCGCCGCACAAGGCTTGAAGACGCCGCGCCCTCCCTGATCCGCCGCCTTCCTCGGCAAGGACGGAGGCGCTACGGCGCGCTGAGCGCATCGCTGCGACGATGTTGAGGACGCCGTCCACCAGCATTGGGCCGCGAACACGAGCGATCGCAAGTGGCGCTTCGCCCTGCCGGCCAAGACTGGCCGCTGCCTGATCCCCGGCGAGGCTTCTTCGAGTGGGACGACGGCCCAAAGGGCGGCAAGATGGAATCGAGGACGGCGTTTAGGTGAGCGCCGTCCTCCATCATGACCGCAGCGGCTGATAGCGAAGGTTGCAGCCCGGTAGATCAAAATCGCGACGTCACCGCCATGCCGTAGGTGCGCGGATCGCTCATCAGTGCAGAAAGGGCGCCAGCGCCCGCGCGCAAGGTGCGGAGCGGCACGATCTTGTTCGTCACGTTGCGGCCATAGACCTCGACCCGCCACCGATCGTCTACGTCCAGGGTGGCCCGAAGGTTGAGGATTCCCCGAGCCGGGATCCTCTGAAGATTGAACACGTTTAACGCCGCCGTTCCGCCCTGGCCGCAAGGAACGCACAGCACCTGGGTAACGCCGTTGACCACCTGGAACGCGAAAGGCGAGGCGTTGTAGCTCGCGGAGTTCCATTGATAGTCCGCGTGTGGCGTCAAGACCCCGAACGGGGTATCGATCCGGTAATCTGCGGCTAAGTTGAAGCTGCGGTTGGGCGCATGGTAGCCGGAGAAGAACGGCACCCCATTGTCGGCCAAGCTGTTGGCGTTGAACAACGCATTCCCGAGCGGACCGCCTTGTACGACAATTCCGCCATTTCGGTTCGTTCGCACGAACTTGTTGTGCTGAAATGCGGCCGAGGCGCTCAGGCGCAGCCGGTCGAGACGGGCTTCACCGCTGAATTCCAGCCCTTGCAGGCGGCCGTTCCCGGCATTGGCCAGGGTGTTGAATAGCGAGCCTGTGCTGCCGATCCTCTGTATTAGGATCAGCATCTTGCGATAGTCCATCTGGTAGGCCGTGGCCGTCACACGCAGCCGACGGTCCAGCAGATCCGCCTTCACGCCGAACTCGTAGTTCAAGGCCGACTCCGGATCGAACTGGAGCTGGTCAATGAGATCGGAGATAGCGGTCTGCTGGAAGCCGCCGGAATGATACCCCTTGGACACCGTTCCGTAGACGAACAAGTTCGGCGTGGGCTGCCAATCGATGCCCGTTGTCCAAGGAATATAATGGAAGCTGACGCGATGGGGCTGATAGAGGCACGGCTGGCCGCCATTCAGGCCCTGGCCAGTCGCGGGATTGTAGCCAGATTGCAGATTCGGAAGGACCTGGCCGTTTGAAAGGGTGACGCCGCCGGCGTTGGTGAACGGTGTGAAGCAGCCCGCGACTGGCGCGGTGAAGTAGTTGGAAATGGCATAGGAGATATAGGCGAGCTTGCGGCTGTCCCAAGTATAGCGTGCGCCGCCTCGCACGCGCAGGTTCGGAAGCACCTTGAAGGTGAGCTGCCCGTAGAGGCTCTTCGAGATGTTCAGCCCATCGACGAAGTGAGTGGTCAGCGCCCGATTGGTGATCCGGGATACGTTTGGGTCGCCATTGCCCGGCTCGGTCCCGATGTGCTCTTCGAAGAAATACAGGCCGCCGATCCAGCTCAGCCGGTTGTCAAAGGCGTCGCCATAGGCCTGGAGCTCCTGCGAGACCTGCCATTGCCGTACCTCGCCATTGAGGTACTCCGGGTTTTGACCTGCGCTGGCGTCTACATCCGTCGGCGAATGGAATGCTATCTGACGGTAGGCGCTGATGGATTTGAGCGTCGCCCAGGGCTGTTCCCAGGCGGCGGTCGTCACACTGGAGAAGGTCCGGCCTTTCACCTTCGGGTTCCATTGTGCGTAAGTCCAATTGGTCCCCGGCGGCGCGATGGATGCGGGAACGTAAACGCTGGGCGGAACTGGCACGGCCGCGGAGGTGGCCGACGACAGCGCGATGGTCGGATCGAGAAGGAAGTTGGTGTGCTGGCGCGGAAGGCCGCTGATGTAGGCCCAGTCCGCCATTTCGTTGATCTTGACGTTATCGACCGGCGTGTAGGTCACGCCCAGGCGTATATAGTCCGACTTCTGCGAGTAGACGTTGTGCCCGACTGTTGGGTCGGGCTGGTAACCGCCATGCTGGAGGTGATCGTAGACGAAACGCAGCGCCAGCCTGTTCTCCAGCACCGGCAGGTTGGCGACGACTTGGGCGCCATAGGTCGCGTAGTTTCCGACCGTCGCTTTCACTTGGCCGGAAAATTGATCCAACACCGGCTTGTTGGTCTCTATAGTGATGGCTCCGGCGATGGTGTTGCGGCCGAACAAGGTGCCTTGCGGCCCTTCCAGGACCTCGACCTGGCCGATGTCCACCAGCCCGATCGATCCGCCTTCCGAACGCGACATGTACATGCCGTCGATATAGACGCCGACCGCGGGATCGACGTTCTGGGCAGTCGTGACAGGCGCGACGCCCCGTATGATGAAGCTCGCAGCCGACGGACTGCCGTTAGGTATGGTGCCGTAGGTGAGGGCCGGCGAGAGTTGGGTCAGATCCCTAAGCTGGGTCACTCCGGTCTCGCGGAGCTGGTTCGCGGAAATTGCGGTGACTTGCACGGGTATGGTCATGATGTTGGCCGATCGCCGTTCCGCCGTGACAACCACCTCTTCCAACTCGGCGCTCGCGGGCGGCGATGTCGCGGCCTTCACGGGTTGGGATTGCGCCAACAGCGCCGTCATAGCGGTTCCGAGCGCGAGCCACGCCCTATGGTTCCTACGTTCCTTCATGTCTCCACCCCCCTTCGGGTACTTTTTCCCTGTGGTTCCCGCCGCTTGACGGGTTAGATTTGTAGATTGTTCTGATCCACGGATTGGCGCACGCGCCTTCCAAAGCACGCGTCGGGTGAAGAACGGTGCACGAAGGCGCTGGCCGCAATCGGCGCAACGACGGCGAATGTGAGTTCAGGGCAGGTTGTAGACCCTGGTGGTGTTGCCGCCGAACACGCTGCGGCGTTCCGCCAACGTCAACTCCGACGCAGCCTCCGCCACCTGGGCGAGCGGCCCGGGATAGAGGCAGGTCGGATGCGGGAAATCGGTCTCGAACAGCACGTTCTCGGCCCCGACCCGGCGTACCGTATCGGCCAGGCCATCCCGCTCGAACCAGCAGCAGGCGTACATCTGCCGACGGAAGATCTCTCGCGCCGGCGTCGCGCGCGGGACGCCGATTTCGCGCATCAAATACTCGATGCCCTCCAGGAAAAAGGGCACCCAGCCGATACCACTTTCCACGGAGACGAGCTTCAGCGTCGGGAAGCGCTCCAGCACGCCCGACAGTATGAAGTTCGCAAGCACCCGCATGTTGCCGCCGAAGAGCATGATCGAGGCGAACGCGAACTTCTTCTCGAAACTGTGCGACGGCCAAGCTCCGGAGCCGAACCAGTCGATGGATTCATCGCTGGCGCCGATGTGGAAATTGACTGGCAAGTCTAGCTCACAACAGACTTCCCACAGAGGATGCCAGTAGGGATCGGAGAAGTCTGGCAGCCCCTGCAAGTGAGGGTCGGGGTTCATGTTGACCCCCCGCAGCCCCATTTTTCTCCCGCGTCGCGCCTCGGCGATCGATCGCTCCATGTCCCACCACGGCAAGAGCGTCATGGGGAATATTCGATCGCCCGAGTCGGCCTGGAACTCGGCCATGGCGTCGTTGAAGATTTCGGTGCTAACGGCCCGCAGTTCCGGATCCACGAGGAACGCCTTTTGCCCGCCGAAGCCCAGGATGTTCGGATAGGCGATCTGGGCGGAGATCCCGACACTGTCCAAGTACGCCACGCGCGCCTTGACGTCGTAGCTCCCAGGGTGGACCTCCTCCAGTCCGCGCTCAAGGAACTTCATGCCGCCTTCTTTTGCGCCGTCCTTGAGGACTGCTGCGATGGCGGACGAAACCCCCAGCGATTTGTCGCCATCGATGACCCAGCGTGGTTTGCCATCGATCAGCTTGATCTGCGGAACCCGGTCACGAAAACGCGCGGGTGCCCGCGCCGTCCACAGGTCCGCCCATTCGCTGATATGAGAGTCCGCATCGACAATGCGAACTTCAGAAAAGGCCTCCGGCTTTGGGTTTCGTTCCGCCGATGCTAGATCCATTTTTCCGCCCTCACGAGTATCGTAAATTTAACAGAATAAAGTTGTTATATTTTTTCAAGTAAAACGAAGCTTTACGATATCAATTCAATATTTGAGGTTTCATATAAGGATATAGATGTGGCGCTTAGTAGAAGCGCAATGCCACATTTTTCTTCATCGACGCAAAACGTCAACGCGAACAATGCGACTCGTAAGTTTAATTTGAGCGCCGAGCTGGAGGCGAGGGCGCGGGGTCTTTGGACGGCCGACGCCCGTGTGACGCAGCTTAGCGGCTGGGCAGACAGCCTTTCAGGAACATGTCGATCATGAACTCGACGAACTCGACCCGCGCGCTCGGCGCGTCCAACGATCCGCGACGCAAATCCATGAGCGGATAATTAAGGCGGTAGAACATATCCGCCGCCCGCGCCGTGTCGAAGGGCCGCATACGCCCTTGCTGAATCAGCGCCTCGAAATATTCCCGCAGCGGATCGATATACTTTCCCATGGTCCGAAGGCGAGAATTCTCGACGGTGTCCGGGAAGAGTTCGATTTCCGTCATGGCCATCTTGGCCACGGAGCGACGAGCGGAGAACGCCTCACCATCGCGCGTGATGAGCTCAAGGGCCGACAGGGCGTAACGCCTCAACTCGTCGGCGATATCGGCCTGCGGATCGAGCGACGGGTGCTCCTGTTCCAGGATCTGCTCGACCCATCGCCGGGTGACAGCCTGGAGGAGTTGATCCTTTCCCGTAAAATGACGGTAGATGGTCGCCTTGCTTACGTCCGCTCGCATCGCGATGGTGTCGGCGTTCGCCAGGAGGTAGCCGCGGCTGGAGAACTCTACCGCCGCAGCGTCAAGAATCCGCTGAATCACCCTCTCGGCCTCGTCCTTCCTCGGACGACCCACCGTGCGCGAGGATGACTCGAGGCCGCCTTGTCGCCGCTCCACAACATGCACCTCCGTCGATAGATAAGGCCTGCGAACGCTTCTGAAGTCTTTGCAGAGCAACCTAATGCCGCGGAGCCCCCACGCCAACAACGGCGGGGCTGCCCTCGGCGGCTCACGTCACCGCGGATCACGCGGAGGACGCAACTCACAACCAGCACAACCATGAATATGGCGAACAACACCTTGGCAACGGTGGCGGCCGCACCCGCGACACTAAAGAGTCCCAGAAAACACGCGATGGTCGACGCAGTGAAACTACCGCCGGGCACCCTAGATGGGTGCTCATCGAAATGAGGGCGCCTAATTCCGTCGGAGGGGGCCGTCGCCATCCGCAAGAGATCTGGAATCGAGGCTGGGGTTAAAAGCGCTACC
>Ga0207681_10002270_pt1 | contig 12211 bp, 6 predicted proteins | sample KBSS53metaG_FD_184324 | JGI IMG/M metagenome (GOLD analysis project Ga0207681, IMG submission 184324) | Switchgrass rhizosphere microbial communities from Kellogg Biological Station, Michigan, USA - KBS S5-3 metaG (SPAdes) (version 2) | ecosystem: Host-associated > Plants > Roots > Rhizosphere >... | reverse complement strand
GGTGGAAATCGAGGGATTTCAGATCGACGTCGCGCGTGGAAACAAGCCCGGGGACTCCGCCATGCGCAAAGCACGCGACCTCGAGATCGGCGAGATCAGACTGAGTGGCGGCCTGCTCCGTATCCTTCCCGATGATCCGGAAAAACTCCCGCTGAACTTTGACCTCCAGAGCGTCACCTTCTACGACTTCAGCTTCGACCATGCCGGACGATACATGGCGACCGTGGTCAACCCGAAACCGGAAGGACTGGTCAGGAGCAGCGGCTGGTTCGGTCCCTGGAATTCCCACTCGCCACGTTCGACACCGTTGTCCGGCGAGTACGAGTTCAAGGATGCCCGGCTCGACACGATCACGGGGATCGGCGGAACGCTCAATTCGACCGGCACGTTCGAGGGCGTCCTCGAGCACATCAGCGTCAAAGGCACGACAACGACGCCGGACTTTCAACTCGATCTCGCCAAGCAGCCGATCACGCTCGAGACCAGCTTCGTGGCGATTGTCGACGGAACCAGCGGCGACACCCACCTCGAAGAAGTGAACGCGACACTCGGGCGCACGCGCATCGTGGCCAAGGGATCGATTGCCGGCGCACCCCGCGCCAAGGGGCGAACGATCGCACTCGACGTGCGCGCCGATGGACAATTCGATGATTTCCTGAGGCTCGCCGTCAAGGCGCCAAAGCCGATGATGCGCGGCGGTATCGCGTTGAATACGTCGCTCGTCATTCCGCCCGGAGATGTCGACGTCGTGCAGAAGCTGCAGCTCCGAGGATCCTTCAAGATTCGACGCGGGCAGTTCACCTCGGACACGGTGCAGGACAAGATCGACGAGCTCAGTCGCCGTGGACGCGGCGAGCCCGAAAACGAGAACGTCAACAACGTGCTCGCTGACTTCGGCGGCAACTTCGCGCTGCAACACGGGCGTCTCGATCTTCCGAAATTCCAGTTCGCCGTCGAGGGTGCGCGAGTCGCGCTCGGAGGCAACTACGGCTTGCCGACACAGCGCCTCGACTTCGAGGGCTCGCTGATGCTCGACGCGCCGATCTCGAAGACGACGACCGGGCTCAAATCGCTGCTCCTGAAGGTCGTTGATCCGCTCTTCCGCAAGAATGGAGCGGGCACGGTGCTCCCCATCGTCGTGTCGGGCACCGTCGATCAGCCCTCGTTTGGCATCGACAAAGGCCGCCTCATCGGCCGCTGATCAGCGTTGCGCACTTCTCTCCAATCACGACGCACGCCGCGTGCGTCGGCGCGTTGACGACCTCGGGCATGATCGACGCGTCCGCCACGCGAAGCCGCTCGACCCCGTGCAGGTACAGGGAACCGTCGACCACCGCGGCCGGATCCGAGACCGGGCCCATGCGGCAGGTACCTGCCAGGTGATAGATGGTGTCCGCCTTCTCGCGCGCGAAGCTCTCGAGATCGTTGTCCGACTTCATATCCACGCCGGGCTCGGTTTCATCCAGGCGCAACTCGTCGTACGCGCGTGACATGCCGCACTCGCGCGCCAGTCGCGCGCCGTGTATCAGGGCAGCCGCGTCGGCGGCCGCATGGAGGTAGTTCGCCTGCAGCACTGGCGCAGAGAGCGGATTCGCCGAGCCCAGTGTGACGGAGCCACGCGACTCGGGTCGCACGAGCGAGGCGGTGATCGTCACCACGGCTTCCTGCTGGTCGAGCCCGCGGCCAACGTAAAACTGCAGATTCGGTGGCGACGTCGAGTCTGACGACGTAAAGAGGCCTGCCGTCACGCTCGAACCGGGAAGCGTGGTTCTCGCCTTCCATCGCACCGAGAGTTTGAGGTGGTCCTGCAGGTTGCTGCCGACTCCCGGCAGGTCGGCGACGACGGCAATCCCCAATGCGCGCAGATCGTCAGCGCGCCCGATTCCCGAGAGCATCAACAGGCGCGGCGAATCGATGGCGCCGGCGCAAAGCACCACTTCACGTTCTGCGCGAACGCGGGTGACGGCGCCATCGCACAAGTACTCGACACCCGTCGCACGACGGCCCTCAAAACTCACTCTTACGACATGGCAACGCGAGCGAACCTCGACGTTCGGCCGCGCCATCGCCGGAGCCAGAAACGCGGCCGCCGCGCTATGCCGTCGTCCATTCAGGATGTTTCGTTGGTAGAACCCTGCCACGCCAACAGGCTCCGGGACGTTGAAGTCATAGTGCCGATCGGCGCGGAATCCGAGCTCGTTCGCGGCCGATAGAAACGCTTCATGACTGGCATGGGGATCGAGACAGCGGCTGACCGCAAGAGGACCGTTTGCGCCGCGGTACTCCGATGCGCCACCGTCGTTGCACTCCGAGCGTTTGAAGAGAGGCAACAGGTCATCGTAACCCCAGCCCGGGTTACCCTGCGCCCGCCACGCATCGAAGCATCCGCGATGACCACGAATATGGACCATCGCATTGACGGCGCTCGATCCGCCGTGAACCTTGCCCCTCGGTGTGGCGACCTGCCGCTGCAACAGCCCCGGCTCCGGCTCGGTCACGTAGGTCCAGTCGTACTGCGAGCCGATGAGAGAGGTCCACCGTCCCGGTGCTGTCACCGACGCATCCTCTTCGCCGGACGCGCCCGCCTCGATCACGAGCACCCGGACCGATGGATCGGCGGACAGGCGATTGGCGATGACGCATCCTGATGACCCGGCGCCGATGACGATGTAGTCTGCGGTGTCTAGCAGGACGGATCTCTTTCGGCGGGCTGCAGGTAGGCCGGGTCTCGTTCTTCAGACCCGGCGGATGCGACGCGAATCTGGCGGGTCCGAAGAACAGGACCCGCCCTACAAAATTAGGCCGGGTCTTGATCTGCAGACCCGGCGCATCAGTTTCCGGTATCGCAGGCTTCGGTGATGCAGATCGATTCCAGCGTTCGGCCGGCAGGCGGAGTTGGCAGTCCCTGTGCCGTCATGAGTTTCCGCAACAGGGCCCCCGCTTCCGGGTGTGCGATTGCCGACTGCACACCCACGCGCACGAGTCCGTCAGCGTAGTCGACGGCTTGCCACGTATGGACTGCGAGCTTGCCACCCCGATTGTCGGTGTTCCCGTAGTCACGAACATCGAGCTTGGCGCCATTGTCAGCCAGGATCTGAATGACGTCCGCCCTTCCTTTATGCGCTGCGCCGTGGAGTGCGGTTCGACCGGTATCGGCCTGAGCGTTCGCATCGAGGCCGAGCTCCAACAGGAGCTTCACCGCGTCGAACGTGGCCTGCTTGGACCATTCATAGGTGATCCCTTCGACCCAGCCCACGCCTGCCGCCACATGCAGTGCCGTGACGCCGAGCGTCGTCGCAATCTTCGGATCGGCGCCACGCGCCAGCAGAAGCTTCATGAGTCCGATGTCACCGGACTGCGACGCGCGTAGAAACGCGGTCGCGCCGTTCTCATCGAGCCACTGATTAGTGAAGACCGTCCTGGTCTCGGTGCTGTCTTTCACGCGGGCGTTGACGTCGGCGCCCTTATCGAGGAGCAGCGTGATGAACTCCAGGTGATCCATGTCGCCCTTGCGGACCGGATAGTCACCGTTCTCGATGTTGCGGTTGTCGGTCGCCAGGTAGAGGGGCACCCATCCGCCCTTGTTGGGAAGGTTCGGATTTGCGCCATGCTCGAGCAGATACGCGCCGAGTTTGTAGTAGCGGTTCTGCGTCGCGACGAGCAGCGGGGTCCAGCCATAACCGGAGGTCTGGTTGATATCCGCACCGGCGGCCAACAGCACTTTCACCGATTCGACGTCGTTCGAACGCGTCGCATAGATGAGAGGTGTCAGCTGACCGCCATCGTTCGGTGCGGGATTGCGACGTGCGAAGCCCACCGCCGCAGCTGCGTCATCAGGCTGATCGTCGCCAGCGGCACCCGTCGGCACACCACCACCGCCACCACCACGCCCTGCACCGCGGCCACGTCCGCCGCCGGCTGCACCGCCGGCAGCCGCTCTACCCTCTCGTCCAGCCGCCGGCGTCTCGCCCGCTGCCTCCCGGATTTGTCGCAGGTCGAGCGCATTGCCCGCGGCAAGCGCCGCACCCTGGGCAGCAACGGCTTTCCTCGGATCGTTCGCCTTGCCAAGTGCGGGCCCTCGCCCGCGCTGGGCTGGATTCGACCGCGCCGCGACGTCCGCGCCACTATCAAGCAGCAGTTTCAAGGCAGCGGGATGCGCCTCATCGGCCGCCCACATCAACGCAGTTGTTCCGCGCAGCGTTTCCTTCGCGTTGACGTCTGCACCCGCCTCGATCAGAACCTTCATCGCCTCTATGTTGCCCGTCCGCGACGCCGTCATCAGCGGCGTACGCCCGAGTGGCAGTTTCTCGTTGGGATCCGCGCCGGCGGCAAGCAGCGCCTTGATGATCGCCGCGTCGCCATTCACGCTCGCCAGCCACAGCGGCGTTGACCCTTCGCGGTTGGCGCCCTTTGGATTGGCGCCCGCACGAAGCAGGATGTCAACCAATTCCCGGTCGCTCTTGAACGTCGCCCAGTGGAGCGCAGTGGCGCCATCCGCCTGCGGGGCGTTCACGTCCGCTTTCTGCTCGATCAGCGCGCGCACCGCCGCCTTGTCGCCGCGCGCGGCGGCGTCCGCTACGTCACTCTTCCCCGCCGCGGTGCCCTGCGCCACGAAGGCCACGGAGCCAATCGCCACGAAGGACACGAAGAGTAAGCCACGAAGGACACGATGATCACGGCGTTGGGCGTTGGGAGTTCTCACAAGGCCTCCAGACGTCCAGTGCTGTCGCCGAGGCTCTCCTGATGAATGTCGTACTTATCGAGGATGCTCAGCAGGAGATTCCCCGTCGGCACGGTCTTGCTCGGATAAGCGATGTGACGTCCGCCTTTCAGCTTGCCGTTCAGACCGCCGACGAGCACGTGCGGCACGTCGTAGTGCACGTGCTGATTCGAGTTGCCCATGTTGCTGCCGTAGAGGATCAGCGAGTGATCGAGCAGCGTCCCGTCGCCGTCCATTGTCTTCGAAAGCCTGTCGGCCAGATGGGCAATCATCTTCACGTGGTAGACGTTGATCTTCGCGAGCTCCGCAATCCGTCGCGGGTCCTCACCGTGATGCGAAACGCCGTGGAAGCCGGCCGTAGGGGCTTCGCTCTCGGGGTAGGTCCGTCCCGTCAGGTCGCGGGCAAACAGCAGCGTACCGACGCGGGTAATGTCGGCCTGAAACGCCAGCGCCAGCAGATCGAACTGGAGCTTGATGTGCTCGTCGAAGGTCTGCGGCACTCCCACCGGCACAGCCATGTTCTCCGGCGCCACCGTCGACGCCTTCATTGCGATCTGAAGGCGCCGCTCGATCTCGTCGACGTTCTGCGCGTACTCGTCCAGCCGCTGACGATCCGAGGCGCTCACGTCCTTGCGGAGACGCGCAAGGCTGCTGGTCATCGAATCGAGAATGCTCTGATCCCGCTTCCGTCGCGCGGTGCGCTGTTCGGGCGTGCTCCCGTCCCCGAACATCCGTTCGAACACCACCTGCGGGTTCAGCTCCATCGGCAGCGGTGAAGTCGGCGACGACCAGGAGATCGTGTTCGTGTAAGTGCAGCTGTAACCCTCGCCGCAGTTGCTCGAGTTTGCGCCTGGATCCTCGACCGCCAACTGCATTGACGGCATCAGGTTCTCCTGGCCGATCTTCTGCGCGATGATCTGGTCGATCGTCGTGCCGTTATACACGTCAGCGCCAGCCGTCTTCTTGGGCTTGTTCGCACACAGGAACGCCGAAGCGACCCAGTGATCGGCGCCGGTGACGCCAGGCGGCGGCTCCGCCGAACGCGAATGCAGGCCGCTCAGGATCACCGACTGGTTGCGGAACGGCTCGAGCGGAGTCCAGTTGTATGGCAGCTCGCCGACCAACGGCCCTTCCGTCTTCGGCACCCAATATCCCGGTGCCATCCCGTGCGGCACGAAACAGCCGACGAATCGCGGCTTTGGACTCGCTGCTGTCTGAGCCAGCGCGGTTGCCGCCGGAACCATCGCGTCGAGGAACGGCAACGACAGCACTGCGCCGGCGCCACGGAGAACCATTCGTCGGGAAATGTGCTTCTTCGTCAGAAACATATGAAGTCGGCCTCAATATCAGGTCCGGCTGAAGCCGGACACTACGTACCGTCAACTACATCAATCCGGCTCAAGCCGGACGCTACGAACGTCGCTTAACGAGCCGCGCGCTGCTCGGCGCGGTCGGCTGCCTTCTGATTCATCTGGAACAGGTCACTCTTCACGATACCCATGACAAGGGATGAGAACCGGTACTTGTTTGCCGCCGCATCGCGCGAGATCGAGCGCACCATCGGCATGTCCTGGTACTCGATACCGCGACCCAGCGCATACGTCATCAGCTTCTCGCTGACCACGTGCACGAATTGTTCGGAATACTTCAGCAGCGCGGTCCGCAGCGTGACGACACCGTCGACCTTCGTGCCATCGGGCAGCACGCCGGTCGCATCGATCGGCACACCCTCGTCCAGCGTCCGCCATGCGCCGACTGCGTCGAAGTTCTCGAGGGCGATGCCCATCGGCTCGAAAATCTGGTGACACGACGCACATGTCGGGCTGATGCGATGCATCTCCAACGACTGCTTCATCGTCGGTGGCTTGGTGTTTCCGGTGGTGTCGACCACGCGCTCCTTGAAGGCGGGCACATCCGGCGGTGGTTGCGGCGGCTCAACGCCAAGGAAGGTCGCCAGGAACCACTTGCCGCGCGTGACCGGTGATGTGCGGGCCGCTGCTGATGTGACCGTCATCAGCGCGCCTTTGCCGAGCAGGCCGCGGCGCATGTCGAGCTCAGCCGGCAGCGTGACACGCCGGAACTGCGGGCCGTAGATGTTCGGGATGCCGTAATGCTTCGCCAACCGCTCGTTCACAAACGTGTCGTTCGCCGTCAACAGATCGACGACGGCCCGATCCTCCTGCACGATGCTGGCGAAGAACAGTTCGATCTCCTTCTGAAACGCGCTGCGAAGGTTGTCGTCGAAGTCCGGAAAGAGGTTCACCACCGGCTCGGCGGTCTTCAGTGCACGAACGCCCAACCACTGTCCCGTGAAGTTGGTGACGAGCGCCTGCGACCTCGGATCCCGCAGCATGCGCTTCACTTGCTGCTCGAGAACCGCTGGATCCTTCAACTGCCCCTTCGCCGCGATGTCGATCAACTCATCGTCGGGGATGCTGCTCCAGAGGAAGAACGAGAGACGCGATGCGAGCGCCAGGTCGCTGATGCGGTAGGCCTTCCCCGCCGCGAGGTTGGCCGGCTCCGCCTCACCGCGGTAAATGAACTCAGGATCGGCGAGGATGCGCTGCAGCGCGGACTCGATCCCGTTATCGAAGCCCCCGCCCTCTTCCCGGCCTGCGCGATAGAACTCCAGCAGGCCGTTGACGTCGGTGGCGTTCACGGGACGACGGAAGGCATGCTTGGCGAGGCTCGACACGATCGTGCGCGCGCACGGCGTCTCTTCGCGCAGCGTCTTCGGCGTGCACAAGAAGATCTTGCGGCGGCTCGCCGTGTCGGCGGCACCCTTCGCGTCGAAGGGGCCTTCAATGATCACCTGTCCCACGTGCGGGTAGAAGATGAAGCCCGGAATCGATCCGGGCGTATTCATCGTTCGCTGAAACGGCTTGTTCAGCTCCGTTCCCGGCACGTCGTTGGTGGCGATGAATGTCACGCCGAGCGTGTGAAGGCCGGCCGTTACAGGCACGCGCGGTGTCGACTTCCCATTGCCGGTCGTGTTCGAGATTTCCTTGTCCCAGTCGAACAGCTTTACGCGCTCGCCGTCGATGGTGACCTCGAGCTGCTCGCCAGTGATCCCACCAAGCACGGCCTGGAAGTACCCCGTGACCCCTTTCACGTTGAACGAATACAAGCCATCGGCGGGAAACTGATATTTGATCAGCATGCCGCCGCGCGTCCCGAAGGGCAGCCCTTCGATGTGATGATTCTGCGCTGTATCCGCCGGGACATCGAATACCGCCTGCGTCGGGGCGCTCACGTCACCAATCGCCAGGCGGCTGATCTTTCCAGACGCCGACAGGTAGGCCTCCATCAGCGCGGGCGACATCGTCAGCGCACCGGCAATGTTGTCGAAGCCGCGCGTCGAGTCGTCGGGCGGCAGGAACTTCGTGGCGTCTACTTCCAGGGAGAGCAGGTCGCGAATCGCATTCGCGTACTCCGTTCGATTCAAGCGATGCAGCCCCGGGGCGGGGAGATGCTGCGTCGCCTTGGCATCGACCTCGGTTTCCATGAAGCGGACAAAGGACTCCATGGCGGCGGCGTCCGGGCGGCGCACGTTGGTTGGCGGCATCAGGCCGGCCCGTACCTTACGAATGACCTTCTCGGTCATCTCGGGATGATCGGCGAGACGCGCGAAGTCCAACTGCTCCTTGTCGAGAACCAGGCCGCCGGTCTTGAGCCTGGCGTTGTGACACGTCACACAGTACTGATCGACGAGGGCGCGAGACTTCGTGGCGTCTTCAGCCGCAGTCGCGGGCGCCTCCTTCGACGCAGGGACCTGCGGCGCTGCCTGAACGCGCGCAACCGGGCTCGATACCGGCTTCGCGGCGGGCGCAGACTGGCCGGCCTGGCCTACGACCACGGCGATCGACAGGAACGCCATTCCGCCTGCCACAAGCAGTCTCGTCATCAACAATCCCCCAGGTTTCAAATACACTTTCCCCCACGCTTTTAATTACGCGCACGGATTTCTTCTGTCAAGCAGTCTTTAGCCTGTGCTGGGTGTCGATTCGGGCGAAAACGGCCCAATTTCGCGAATGAGCACAGTCGGACTGGCTGACACTCCTCAGTTCACGTCATCAGATCGCCGCCTCGGCACGCTGTACCGCAAACACGCTAGCGTTCTCGGGGTACTCGCCCGACTGCCCGCGTGTATACTTCCCGCCCAAGGTCGGCATTGACTCATCCTTGTAGGTTTAGTTCTCCGGCCACGAGGAATCTCAACCCCTTCATACAGTCGTCGTGTAAGCAACCCGTCACGTCTGTTCGCACTCATCGGAACGATCACACTCCGCGTCTTCCCTGGAAAACCCCAACGGAGGAGGAACACGATGTGTATCTTCGCGCGGCGAGCGGTGGCGGCTCTGTTCGGGGTCTTGCTTCTTCCCGCGGCTGCGTTCGCGCAGGCCGCCATCACAGGAGTGGTCCGGGACACCTCCGGCGCAGTGCTGCCAGGTGTCACGGTTGAAGCTGCGAGTCCCGTCCTGATCGAGCGCACGCGCTCGGTCGTCAGCGACGATACCGGTCAGTATCGCATCGTCGATCTCCGCCCCGGCACCTACAACGTCACATTCGCCCTGCCGGGTTTCAACACTGTGAAACGCGAGGGCATCGAATTGAGCGGTGACTTCGTGGCCACGGTCAGCGTCGAGTTGCGCGTCGGCGCTCTCGAGGAAACCGTGACGGTCACGGGCGAATCCCCGATTGTGGACGTCCAGAGCGCGCGGGTCCAGACCATCGTCGACCGGGACGTCATCACCGCGATTCCCTCGTCACGGAATGCGACAGGTATCCAGTCGCTGGTCCCGGGGCTGAGCGCCAACGGCGATTCCGGCGGTATCACCGGCGGCACGGGGGGAACGGCCGGCAACATCCACGGCGGGCGCGCGTCCGACTCGCGCACGCTGCATGACGGCATCAATACCGGATGGGCCGGCGCCAACTCGAACGCCGCCATTTCGAACGTCGCCGGATCCCAGGAGGTCGTGCTGACGACGTCAGGCGGTCTCGGCGAGGCCGAGACCGGGGGCGTCATGCTCAACGTCATTCCGCGTGATGGCGGCAATGACTTCAGCGGCACCTTCTTCATGTCCGGCGCAAACGGATCGATGCAAGGCAGCAACTACACCCAGGAGCTGAAGGATGCCGGCCTGCGGTCGCCGCAGGAGCTCAAAAAGGTTTTCGAGTTCAACCCGATGGGCGGCGGACGGATCATCCGCGACAAGCTGTGGTTCTACGTGACCTATCGATCGCTGAGCGCCGAGAACACGGTGCCCGGAATGTTTTTCAATCGCAACGCCGGTGATCCCACGAAGTGGGTCGTCGACTTTGATACCAGCAAACCCGCGTACAACGACAACATCGATTGGAACGCCATCGGGCGCATCACGTGGCAGATCTCGCCGCGTAACAAGTTCAGTCTGAGCCACTCCCAGCAGTACAGCAGGCGCAACTCTGAAGGCGGTGGCCAAGCCACCAGAACGCCGGAGGCTGTGGGCTTGACGCTCTACACGCCCGGCTTCATTCAAACGGCCACGTGGGCGTCGCCCTTGACGAACCGCCTTCTCTTCGAGGCGGGGTGGGCCGACTACTTCGCCAAGTACGCGAATTCGGCGCCGCGCACCGACGGCACGAATAACAACGCGATGATCTCCGTCGTGGAGCAGTGCTCGAATGCCACGCTCTGTCCGCAGTTCGGGGGGATTCCCAATCTCGTCTATCGCCTGCACCAGCCCCTTCAACAAGGATTCGAAAATCACCAGATAGGAACGCTGGCGCAAATGCGGGCGTCTGCGTCGTACATACCTGGAGCGCACAACCTGAAATTCGGCTATCAGGGCAATGTCAGCCACCCGAGCCAGAGCTACTTCAATTTCACGCCGTTCATTCAATATCGGTTCAACAACGGCGTCCCGAACCAGCTCACGCAGACGGCCATCTTCCCAGGTACGGTGAAGTACCAGCGCAACATCCTGATGACGTCGTTCTACGCGCAGGATACGTACACGCGCGATCGACTGACGCTGCAAGGCGGCGTGCGCTTCGACAGCATCGGTACCGGCTACCCGGACACCGGGGTCGGAGGCCCCGACTATCAGCTAATGCCTACCCGTATCTTCTACGCGGCGGGAACGACCGACGAGGTCCACTGGAAGGACATCACGCCACGCATCGGCGCCGCGTACGACCTGTTCGGCAACGGCAAGACGGCGGTCAAGGTGAACATCGGCAAGTACCTGACCGCGCTCACTGCGAGCAACAGCGACCTCGATCTGCACCCGCTGATCCGCACGACGCCCCAGACGACGCGAACATGGAATGACTCGTTCTATCCAGTCGGCGATCCCCGCCGGGGAAACTACGTGCCTGACTGCGATCTGGTCAACCCGAACGCAAACCTCGAATGCGGCCGGATGGACAATCAGAACTTTGGCAAAGAGGTGTTCACGAAGTCGTTCGATCCTGACCTGATACACGGCTGGGGCAAGCGCACGTACAACTGGGAGATGGGCGTGTCAGTACAGCAGGAGTTGGTGCCTCGCGTCGGCCTTACCGTGGGCTACTTCCGCCGCTGGTTTGGCAATTTCTACACGGCGGACAACCGCTTCACGACGACGGCAGACTACACGCCGTTCAGCATCCCGATTCCAGTCGATTCACGCCTGCCAGACGGCGGCGGTGGCACCGTTACAGGGCTGTACAACCTGGTGCCAGAGAAAGTCGGTCAGGATGACGTGTATTCGCAGCTCGCATCGAACTTCGGAGAAATCACAGAGAACTGGCAGGGTGTGGACGTGAGCCTCAACGCGCGGCTGCGTAACGGTGTCACCGTTCAAGGCGGCACGAGCTCGGGCCGGCGGCTCCGTGACAACTGCTCGATCAGGGCCGTGCTACCCGAGAGCTACTCATGGGATAACATCGCTGCGGTCCAGACAACGCGAGTTACAACCACAACGGGCACGACCTCAACGTCGGGACTCCAGAACTACTCGTGCCGTGTGGTCGAACCCATGCAGACCTCGTTCCGCGGCCTTGCCACTTATGTCATCCCGAAGCTGGACGTGCAGGTGAGCGGAACGTGGCGGAGCGACCCGGGAGACGAGCTCCGGGCCGACTATGTCGTAACCAGCGCAGCGGCGAGGCCATCGCTCGGCCGCGATCTGTCGTCCGGCAACGTCACGGTCAATCTCGTTCCTCGAGGCACGTTGTACGGGGCTCGCGTCAACAACATGGATCTTCGGATCGCGAAGATCTTCCGCTTCGGTGGCACGCGCGCGCAGTTCGGCGCGGACCTCTATAACCTGTTGAACACGGACGTCGTGACTGCGTACAACAACGGCTACACGGCACCAACGGCAACCCAAGGGAGCATCTGGCTCACGCCGACGGCGATTCTGCCCGCACGCTACGTCCGGCTGAATATGCAGCTCGACTTCTGATCGAGTCAACTCCGCCTTCGCGCACTTCGCCTGACGCGCGCTCCGGCGAGACCTACTA
>Ga0207681_10002265_pt1 | contig 12232 bp, 10 predicted proteins | sample KBSS53metaG_FD_184324 | JGI IMG/M metagenome (GOLD analysis project Ga0207681, IMG submission 184324) | Switchgrass rhizosphere microbial communities from Kellogg Biological Station, Michigan, USA - KBS S5-3 metaG (SPAdes) (version 2) | ecosystem: Host-associated > Plants > Roots > Rhizosphere... | reverse complement strand
CGATCTCGATGTTCATCGCGGGACTTCCTTCCGGGGGATCAGAGGGTGGCACGCGGGGTGCGCGCGAGACGCTCGGCGAGCCGCTCGGAGGCCCGCACGTCGGGGTTGGCGAGGTCGGCCGGCGGCTCGCCGGCGGCCACCGCGCGGACGGCGTCGAGCACGCCGGCGCCGTTGCCGGCCACCAGCTCGTCGGTCGCGGCGAGCGCATGCGGCGCGATGATCGCCTCCTCCAGCTCGCGCAGCGGCGAGTCGGCCGGCAGCGGCTCGGTCGCGAACACGTCGAGGCCGATCGCCGCGATCTTGCCCTCTCGCACGGCGGTGATTAGCGCCGGCTCGTCGATGATCGGGCCGCGCGCAAGGTTCACGAGCCGCGCGCCCGGCTTCGCGTGGGAGAAGAAGTCGGCGCCGAGCAGGCCGCGCGTGTCGGCGTTGAGCGCGCAGTTGACGACGATGAAGTCCGACTGCGCCGCCAGCTCATTCAGCCCCACCAGCTCGACGCCGCCGGCCGCCTCGGGCGCGACGAACGGGTCGTGCGCGATGTGGTGCATGCCGAACGGCTCGATCAGACGGAACGTCTCGCGCGCGATGCGACCGAGGCCGACCGAGCCGAGCGTCTTGCCCGGCAGGCCGATGCCGAGGTGGGCGCCGGCGCCGGCCCAGTCGCCGCGGCGCAGGTAGCCCTCTTTCAGCGAGACGCGGTGCGCGAGCGACAGCAGCAGCGCGACGTTGCCCGACGCAACCGCTCTGTAGGGGCCGGCCGGCGTGATCGCGACGGCAACGCCGTGCTCACTGGCGGCGGCCGTGTCGATGCGGTCGAAGCCGACGCCGAAGCGCGCGATCACGGACAGGTCCGGCGTCTGCGCAAGGAAGTCGCGGCCGAGCGGCAGGTTCGGCGTCAGCACGATCAGCGCGTGCACCCCGGCGACGTCCTCGGGCGCGAGCGTCGCGCGCTCGCCCAGCAGGCGGACCGTGCCCTCCGGCAGCTCGGCGACCGGGCCGATGCCGAAGCGCCAGCCGAGGTCGTCCATCGCCAGCGGCCCGTCGTGGGCCACCGCCACCTGGAATGCATTCGCCTGCACGGTCCTCTCCTCATCCTCGCACCCGCGCGACTCCACACGTTTTTGGAGCGCTCCAAATGGGATGGTATCGCGCCACCACATCAGGCGCGACCCTCGTAGACGGCGACGAGCCGCGCGTAGCCGCGCGCGATCTGCCGCACCGCCTGCTCGCGCGGCAGCTCGCCCGCGAGCCAGCGCCGCAGCGGCTCGCGCCAGATCGAGCGCCCGATCGCAAAGCCGCAGAAGCCATCCGTCGCGGCCGCGATCCGCAGCCAGTGCTCGACGCGCTCGGCGCCCGCACCCGCGCCGAGCACCGTGCAGGCGACACCCGCGCGGCCGGGGCCGCTGCGCGCCTGCGCGGCCACGGCGGCCGCGTCGTCCGGATCGTCGATCCCCTCAAGCTTCCACACGTCGACCTCGACGCCGGCCGTCTGCAGCTCGGCGATCCCGCGCACCATCAGCCGCGGACGCTGGTGCAGCTCAAACACGAACTGGTCGCCGTCCGCCTGCGCGAGCTGCTCGGCCGACGGCGGGATCAGCAGCTCGAACAGGAAGCGCCGCCCGTGTGCGCGCAGCCATTGCGACAACCGGCGCAGGCGCTCGGCCTGGACGGCGTTGCCGACGCGGTCGCCGTCCGGGTTCCAGCGCACGAGCACCTTCGCGAAGTCCGGCGCGAACGCCTCGACGTGCGCGCCGAAGTCCTCGCCGTAGGCGAACGCGAACACGTCGCGGTCGGCCTCCTCGACGGGCATCGTCAGGACGATCCCGGCCGCGCGCGCTGCGCGCGCGACCTCGGCGCCGTAGTGCTCGTCGACCAGCACGCCGGCCTCGCCGCGCGCGACCCCACCAGCGGCGAGCGCGTGCATGCCGCCGTCGAAGATCACGCGTTTGCAGTCGGCGATCGTCGCGGTTTGCGCGGCCGCGTGCGACTCCTGCTCGTCCAGCACCGAGCGGGCGAACACGCCGCGGTGGTCGAACGCGAGGAAGTAGAGGCGGCCGTCGTGTCCGAGGGCCGCCGGCGTCTGCTCGAGCGTCATCGCTCGACGAAGTAGGCGCCGGTGCCCTGGCCGTCAGACAGCCAGCGGCTCGTGACGGTCTTCTTACGCGTGAAGAACTCGACCGCGTCGGGGCCGTGCGCGTGCAGGTCGCCGAGGAACGAGTCCTTCCAGCCCGAGAAGGGGAAGAACGCGACCGGCGCCGCGACGCCGATGTTGACGCCGATCATGCCGGCCTGCACGTCGTGGCGGTAGCGGCGGACGGCCGCGCCCGACTCGGTGAAGATCGAGGTGCCGTTGCCGAAGCGGCTCGCGTTGACGACCGCGATCGCCTCGTCGAGCGTCTCGACGTGGACGATCGCCAGTACCGGGCCGAATACCTCCTCCTGCGCGATCGCCATCTGCGGCGTCACGTCGGTGAGGATCGTCGGGCCGACGAACGCGCCGTCCGGTGCGCCGTCGCGCGCGGCGCCGCGGCCGTCGAGCGCGAGCGTCGCGCCGTCGGCGACGGCGCGCTCGACCCAATCGACGATGCGGTCGCGCGCGACGCACGAGATGACCGGGCCGACGTCGGTCGCTGCGTCGAGCCCGTCGCCGACCGCGAGCGCCCGCGTTGCCTCCACGAGCGGCCCGAGCAGCCGCTCGTGCGCGGCGCCGACCGTCACGACGACGGAGCCCGCCATGCAGCGCTGGCCGGCGGCGCCGAAGGCCGAGCCGATCAGACCCGAGACGGTGCCGTCGATCACCGCGTCCGGCATCACGACCATGTGGTTCTTGGCGCCGCCGAGCGCCTGCACGCGCTTGCCGGCGCTCGCCGCGCGCTCGTAGACGAGCTTGGCGACCGGCGCCGAGCCGACGAACGAAATCGCGTCGACGCCCGGGTGGTCGAGCAGCGACTCGACCACCTCGCGGCCGCCGTTGACGAGGTTCACGACGCCGGGCGGCAGCTCCAGCTCGTCGAGCAGCTCGAACACGAGCTGCTGCGTCAGGGGCACCTGCTCGGAGGGCTTGAGCACGAAGGTATTGCCGCACGCGATCGCGAACGGCAAAAACCAGAACGGCACCATCATCGGGAAGTTGAACGGCACGATCGCGGCGCACACGCCGACCGGCTGGCGCACCGTCGCGGCATCGATGCCGCGCGAGACGTCCTCGAGGATCCGGCCCTGCATCGTCGTCGGGATCGCGCAGGCGCACTCGACCATCTCGATCGCGCGGCCGACCTCGGCGCGCGCGTCGTCGAGCGTCTTGCCCATCTCGGTCGTGACCGCGCGGGCCAGCTCGTCCTGGCGCGCGACGAGCGCCTCGCGCAGCGCGAACAGGCGCGCGGCGCGGCGGATCACGCTCACGTCGCGCCACGCCGGCAGGGCCGCGCGCGCCGCCTGCACGGCGGCGTCGACGTCGGCCGCGGTCGACAGCGGCACGTGCGCGAGCAGCTCCCCGCTCGCCGGGTTCTCGACGGCGAGCAGCTCGCCGCCCGTCGCTGGCGTCCACGCGCCCCCGACGTAGTTGCGCAGCGTGCGGACGGTGGTGGGGGCGCTCATCGCGGCAACGGCTCCTTCGGGATCGGCAGGTCGGTCGTGGCGCCGGCGGCGCGCGTCCACGCGAGCGCCGGGTCGTCGACGAATGCCCAGCTGCGGCTGGGTCCCGCCATGACGTTCAGGTAGTAGTCCGCGACGCCGGGCGGCGCCGCGACGGCGTGGTAGCCGCGCGGCACGAGCACGAGGTCGCGGTCGTGGACGGCGAGCGTCTCGTCGAGCGTGCGGTCGTCGCTGTAGACGCGCTGCAGCGCGAAGCCGTCCGCCGGGCTGGTGCGGTGGTAGTAGGTCTCCTCCAACAGCGACTCGTGCGGCAGCGCGTCGCGGTCGTGCTTGTGGGGCGGGTAGCTCGACCAGTGGCCGGAGGGCGTCACGACCTCGCACACGAGCAGCCGCTCGGCTGCCTCGCCGCCCATCAGGATGTCGTGCACCCAGCGCTCGTGCACGTCGTAGCCGCGCCGCTCGCGGCGGCCGGCGGCGCCGCGCAGCACGCGCGCGGGCGCGCCCGTCACGGCCGGCGCCCAGCACAGCGCGACCTCGCCGCCGCCGGCGCCGCCCTCCACGACGACCTCGCAGCCGGGCGGCAGGTAGGCGGCGTCGGGGGGACCGTCGAACGGCGTCGCGCGGCCGCCGAGGTCGTGCCACGCGCCGTGGTCGGAGCGGACGTGCGCGCGGCCCTGCACGACGACGACGCACAGCTCGCGCCCGTCGCACGCGCGCGCGAGCGTCGCGCCGGCCGCCAGCGCGTGGACTTCGAAGCCGACGTACGTCCAGCCGGCCGCGGCAGGCGTCAGCTCGACGATCGCGCCGTCCGGCGCGATGCGCTCGCGCGGGCGGATCAGCAGCCCGCTCACGCCGGCTCCAGATGGCTACGCTGGCGCATGCGGGCCTGCTCGTAGTCGGCGCGTGCGGCCTGCACGGCCGGCTCGCGCGAGACCGCCGCGACCGGCACGTCCCACCAGCTCTCGTAGCTGGGAACGCCGGCGTAGCGGTCCGTCTCGACGTGGATCGCGACGGGGCTGTCGACGTCCGCCGCGGCCGCGAGCGCGTCCGCCAGCTCGTCGCGCGTGCGCACGCGCGCGACCGGCACGCCGAGGCTCTCGACGTTCGCGGCGAGGTCGACCGGCAGCGCCTGCGCGGCGCCGGCGAGCGCGTCGCCGTCTGGCGCATCGAGCACCGGCGCGTCGTCGTCCGCGATGCGGTGGTGCGTGCCGAAGCCGCCGCCGCCGACCGAGCGCGACAGCGCGCCGATCGAGGCGTAGCCGTGGTTCTGTACGAGCACGAGCACGATCCGCGCCCGCTCGGCGACCGCCGTCACCAGCTCGCCGGGCAGCATCAAGTAGGAGCCGTCGCCGACCATCACGTACACGACCCGCTCGGGCGCCGCGAGGCTGACGCCGATCCCGCCCGGGATCTCGTAGCCCATGCACGAGTACCCATACTCGACGTGATACCCCTTGCCGGCGGGATCGCGAGCGTGCCACAGCTTGTGCAGGTCGCCCGGCAGCGAGCCGGCGGCGCACACGACGACGCCCGTCTCGCCGGCGGCCGCGTTGACCGCCGCGATCACCTCTGCCTGGCGCAGCGATGCGTCGCCGGAAGCCGGCGCGACGACGCGCGCGCGCTCCTGCGCCCACGCCGCGCGCTCGTGCGCGGTCCGCGCCGCCCACGGCTCCGGCACGCGGTGGCCGGCGAGCCGCTCGCCGAGTTGCTCGAGCGCGATGCGCGCGTCGGCGAGCAGCTGCACGCCGGCGTGCTTGACGGCGTCGAGCGCGCACACGTTGACGTTGACGAAGCGCACGTCCGGGTCCTGGAAAGCCGTCTTCGAGGCGGTCGTGAAGTCGCTCCAGCGGGTGCCGACGCCGATCACGAGGTCGGCGTCGTGCGCGAGGCGGTTGGCCGCCAGCGTGCCGGTCGCGCCGACGGCGCCGAGCGCGGCGGCGTGGTCGCTCGGCAGCGCCCCGCGCCCCGCCTGCGTCTCGGCGACCGGGATGCCGGTCGCGTCGACGAACGCGCGCAGCCGCTCGACCGCGCCCGAGTAGATGACGCCGCCACCGGCGACGATCAGGGGGCGCCGCGCCGCCCGGATCAGCTCGACCGCGCGCGCGAGCGTGTCCGGCGCGGGCGGCCGGCGCTCGATCGTCCACGTGCGCGGCGCGAGGAACGCAGCCGGCACATCGACCAGCTCCGTCTGCACGTCCTCCGGCAGCGCGAGCGTGACGGCGCCGGTGTCGGCCGGGTCGGTCAGCACGCGCATCGCCTCCAGCGCCGCGCCGACGAGCTGCTCGCCGCGCACGATGCGGTCGAAGTAGCGCGAGACCGGGCGCAGCGCGTCGTTGACCGAGACGGTGCCATCCCACGGGACTTCGAGCTGCTGCAGCACCGGGTGGGGAGCGCGCGTGGCGAACGTGTCGCCCGGCAGCAGCAGCACCGGCAGGCGGTTGATTGTCGCGAGCGCCGCGCCGGTCACGAGGTTCGTCGCGCCGGGCCCGACCGAGGTCGTGACGGCGAACGTGCCGAGGCGGTCGAGCTGGCGCGCGTAGCCGCAAGCGACGTGCACCAGCGCCTGCTCGTTGCGGCCAGGGTGGTAGGGCAGCAGGGCGGCGTGCGCGCGCAGCGCCTCGCCGAGCCCGGCGACGTTGCCGTGGCCGAAGATGCCGAAGCAGCCCGCGAAGAAGCGGCGGCGCACGCCGTCGCGCTCGACGTGCTGCGCGGCGAGGAAGCGCACGAGCGCCTGCGCGACGGTGAGGCGGACGGTCGGCTCGCTCATGCGGGCAGCTCCTCGCCGACCAGCTCGCGCAGCTCGCTGAGCGTCGGCATCGCGTCGGCGCAGGCGAGCCGCGAGGCGACGAGCGCGCCGGCCGCGTTCGCGAGCCGCACCGCGCGCTCGGGTGCCCAGCCGTGCAGCAGGCCATGGCAGAGCGCGCCGCCGAACGCGTCGCCCGCGCCGAGGCCACACACGACCTCCATGCGGAAGGCGGCGATCTCGACGCGCTGCTCGGCACTCGCGAGCAGCACGCCATCGGGGCCCTGCTTGACGATCGCCAGCTCGACGCCGAGCTCCAGCAGCGCGTCAGCAGCGGCGTGCGGGTCGCGCGTGCCGACCGCCATCTCGACCTCGTCGCGATTGCCGACGGCGACCGTCGCGCACGCGATCGCCTCGCGCGCAAGCCGTCCCGCCGCCGCCTCCTCAGCCCAGAACATCGGCCGGTGGTCGAGGTCGTGGACCGTGATCGCGCCCGCGTCGGCCGCGCGGCGCGCGCGCAGCGCGGCGAGCGTCGTCGCGCGGCTCGGCTCCTCGCACAGGCCGGTTCCGGTCGTCCACAGGATGCGCGCCGCGCGGATCGCGTCGAGGTCGAGATCGTCGGGCGTCAGCTGCAGGTCGGGCGCGCTCGGCTCGCGGTAGAACAGCAACGGGAAGTGGTCCGGCGGGAACGACTCGCAGAAGACGACCGGCGTGCGCAGCGCCGGATCGGTGCCGACCCAGCGGTCCTCGACGCCGAAGGCGCGCAGCGCCTCGTGCACGTAGAGGCCGAACGGGTCGTCGCCAACCTTCGTGACGACGGCCGCGCGCGCGCCGAGGCGCGCCGCCGCAACGGCGACGTTCGTCGGGCTGCCGCCGAGCGATTTGGCGAACGTGCGGACCTCGGCGAGCGGGACGCCGATCTGCTCCGGATAGAGGTCGACCCCGATGCGCCCCATCGCGATCAGGTCGAAGCGCTCGCTCACGAGGCCGCCGCCTCCAGCTCGCTCACGCGCACCGGGCGCCCCTCGCGCGCGGAGCGGATCGCCGCCAGGCCGACGACAAGCGGGGCGCGCGCGTCAAGCCCCGTAACCGGCGGCTCGGCGCCTGTGCGCACGGCGTGCGCGAACGCCTCCCACTCGCGCACGAAGCTCTCGACGTAACGGTCGAGGAAGAAGTTCGACAGCTGCGGCAGGCTCGCGCCGTTCTGCGTCTGGACAAGACTCGTGTTGAGACGCGGGTTGGCCGACGACGCCATCCCGCGCGAGCCGAACACCTCGACGCGCTGGTCGTAGCCGTAGAGCGCCTGGCGGCTGTTGTCGATCCCCGTCAGGCAGCCGCTCGCATGCACGAGCGTGATCATCGCCGTGTCCCAGTCGTCCACCTGCTCGTACTCCGGCGCGATCAGGCGCGCGCCGAAGGCGGACACCTCGACGACCTCGCTGCCGGTCACGAAGCGCGCCATGTCGAAGTCGTGGATCGTCATGTCGAGGAAGATCCCGCCGGAGCCGACGACGTACTCGAGCGGCGGCGCCATCGGGTCGCGGCTCGTGATGCGCACGAGCTGCGGCTCGCCGACGGCACCGGACACGACGCCCTCGCGCACAGCGGCGTGCGAGGGATCGAAGCGACGGTTGAACCCGACCTGGAACGGCACGGCGGCGGCCTCGACGGCGGCGAGCGCGCGATCCACTTCGACGAGGTCGAGCGAGATCGGCTTCTCCGTGAAGATCGCCTTGCCGGCCTCGGCGGCGGTGACGATCAGCTCGGCGTGCGCGTCGGTCGCGGCGCACACGCCGATCGCCTCGACGTCGTCGCGCACGAGCAGGTCGGCGAGCCGCTCGACCGCCGGCACGCCGTTCGCGGCGCCGACGTCGGCAGCGCGCGCGGGGTCGAGGTCGTGCACGGCCACGAGCTCGGCGCCGGCGACGCGGCGACGCAGCAGGTCGGCGTGCATGCGGCCGATGCGGCCGGTGCCGACGAGCGCGACGCGCAGCGGCTCGGTGGTGCTCATCGTCCCCCCTGGTCGGTGATACGGGCGAGAAAGTCGATGCAGGCGGCGACGTCAGCGACGGGCCCCGCGCCAGCGGGCGGCTCGGCGTGGAGCGCCGTGTCCTGCTCCAGCACGACCCAGCCGTCGTAGCGGGCGGCGGCGAGCCGCGCGACCGCCTCGGCGATGCGCGCGTCGCCCTCGCCGAGGCGCACGAACAGCCCGGCGCGCGTGGCGTCGAGCAGCGACAGCCGCTCCGCGTGGTAGCGCCGCGCGACGGCCGCGTCGACGTCCTTGAGGTGCACGTGCACGACGCGCTCGCCGTGGCGCTCGAGGAACGCGACGGGGTCGCAGCCGCCGATCACGAGGTGGCCGGGGTCGAAGCAGACGCCGACCTGCGAGCGCGCGAGCACCGCCTCGACGTCGGCAGCCTGCTCGACGAGCGTGCCGGCGTGCGGGTGCAGCGCGAGCGTCAGCCCGTGGGCGCGCACGCGCTCCTCCAGCGCGTCGAGCCGCGCGCCCAGCAGATCCCACTGCGCGGCGTCGAGCTCGACGCGCGGCGACCAGGCGGCGTCGACGATCGCGGCGACGACGAACACGTCGCCGCCGGCGCCGGCGAGCGTCGCGGCGGCCTGCTCGGCCTCGGCGAATGCGGCCTGCGCGTCGGGCGTGTGCAGCACGAGCGGCACGAAGCCGCCGACGAGCGCGAGCCCGCGCTGCGCGAGCGCCGCGCGCACGCCGGCCGCGTCGTCCGCGAGCCAGCCGGGCGGGCCCAGCTCGGTCGCGCGCAGCCCGAGCTGCGCCAGCTCGTCGAGCACGCGTGCGGGTGCGAGCTGGATGCCCCAGCCCGGCACCTCGCACACGCCCCACGAGATCGGCGCGCCAGCGAGCCGCCACCCGCCGCGCGCGCCGACCGCGTCCACGCTCATCGCACCCGCGCCGTCGTTGCGACGGCGGTCTTGCGTGCACGATCGAGCGCAGCGATGAAGTCGATGCTCGCGCGCATCGCCTCGACCGGTCCCCGGCCGGGGGGCGGCACGGCGTCGAGCGCTGCCGGCTGCTCGATCACGAGCCAACCGTCGTAGGCGTGCTCGTCGAGCACGCGCACGACCTCGGCGATCTCGGCGTCACCCTGTCCGAGCGGGACGATCAGGCCGGCGTGCGTCGCCTCCAGCAGCGTCAGCTCGCCGGCGCGCAGACGCGCCGCGAGCGCCGCGTCCGCGTCCTTGAGGTGGACATGCGCGACGCGCGCACCGTACGTGCGCGCGAACGCGGCGGGGCTCCAGCCGCCGAGCAGGATGTGGCCGGTGTCGAGGCACCAGTCGACGTCCACGTACTCGGCGATGCGCGCGATGTCCTGCTCGCGCTCGACGAGGCTGCCGGCGTGCGGATGCAGCGCGAGCCGCAGCCCCGCGCCCGCAGCGATCCGCGCGACCGCGCCGAGCCGCTCGCGCACGCGCGACCAGACGCCCTCGTGCAGCTCGACGCACGAGCCCACATCGTCGGCGACGAGCTCAATCACGAGCAGCTCGCCGCCGGCGCCGCCGACCGTGCGCGCGACCTGCTCGGCGCTCGCGCGCGCCTGCGTCCAGGAGGCGCCGTGCAGCGCGAGCGACGCGAAGCCGGCAATCAGCCGCAGGCCGTGCGCGTCGAGCGCAGCGTCCAGCGCCGGCGCGTCGAGCGGCAGCCAGCCGACGTGGCCGAGCTCCGTCGCGTGCAGCCCCAGGCCGGCCATCTCGCCGAGCACGCGCTCGACGGGCAGCACGACGTCGGCGCCGGCGACCGCGTGCACGCCCCATGAATAGGGGTTCGTGGCGAGGCGCGGCGTGAGCGCGGGAAGCTCGGTTGCGGGACGGTCCGGCGGGGTCATCTCACTCCGGTGGTTCGCGGGGTGTTGTGCGCTCCGGCCCCTGCGGCCACGTGATTGGAGCGCTCCAAAAGGGTAGCTCGCCAGGCGCGGCGAAGTCAAGCCGCGCGGTGCGGTGGGGAGCTGTGCGCGGAGCTCCGGGCGCTACCGGGTGCGCCGCGCGGCGGAGGCGACGAGCGCCCACGACGCCGCGAGCGCCAGCGCGAGCAGCGCGAGCGCGTCCTGCGGGCCGACCGCGTCGCGCACGGCCGCGAGCAGGTAGGGGACGCCGAAGCCGACGTACGTGAGCGAGAGGTAGACGGCGATCGTCGTCGCGCGCGCGTCGGGCGGCGCGAGCCGCTCCGTCTCGCGCAGGCCGCTGACGAGGACCATTCCGTAGGCGGCGCCGAGCGGCAGCGCCGCCGCGACGATCAGCGCCTGGCTGCCGGCCGCGACCGCCAGCAGCGCAACGCCGAGGCCGAGCCCGCCGACGGCCAGCCCCACCACCCCGGCCGCGAGCGCGCGCCGGTCCTCGATCCGGCGCGCGAGCGGCTGCACCGCGACGCCGACCAGCAGCGTCAGCGCGTTCGCGACGCCGGCGAACGCGACCGCGACGCCCTCCCCGTGGTGCACGAACTGCGGCAGCACGACGCCGGAGACGACGGCGAGCCCGAAGACCCACGGCGCCATCGGCGCGACGACGAGCGCGAAGCGCGGACTGCGCAGCACGCGCGAGAGCGGGACAGCTACGGTCGCGCGGGCGGACGGCGCGGGCCGGTCGGCGCTGGCGACCGTCTCCGGCACGCGCAGCGCGAGCAGCAGCGCGGCGACGCCGAGCGCGACGTGCGGCACGTACGGGACCCACAGCGGATCCGGCGCCCACTGCGCGAGCAGGCCGGTCGTGAGCGCGCCGCAGCCGAAGCCGGTCGACATCGCGATCGCCGCGCGCCGCGCCGCCGCTCCGGCGGGCGCGCCGGCCGACAGCTCCTGCACCCACGCGCTCGCGACGCCGAACACGACGCCCGAGCAGGCGCCCGCCAGCAGCCGCGCGAGCGCGAGCGCGGCGACTTGCTCGCGGCCGCCGATCAGCAGCAGGCTCGCGAATGGCGAGAGCGCGGCGAACGCCAGCACGAGCGGGCGCCGGCCGACGCGGTCCGAGACGCGTCCGCCGAGCAGCAGCCCGGGCACGAGGCCGAGCGCGTAGAGCCCGAACAGCACATCCTGCGTGCCCGCCGACAGGTCGAGCTGCGCGCGGTAGACGACAAGCATCGGCGCGAACTGGTTCGCGCCCCAGCCGACCGCCAGCATCACGAGCGCGACGGCCTGCCACGAGGCCGTCGGCCGCGCGGCGCCGGCGACCGCCGGCGTGCGGTGACTCATTGGAGCGCTCCCACGGCGGTCGATCCTAACCGGTCCGGCGCCGCCCCAGACCGGCCGCGAGCGGCGCGCACGATACTAGATCAGATGCTCTACTATCGCCGTATGCCGCGTCCCGCGCTCCACGCCGCCGACGACGTGCTCGACGCCGCGCGCGACCTCGTCGTCGAGGGCGGCCCGCGCGCCGTCGGGATCCGCGACGTGGCCCGGCGCAGCGGCGCCCCGAGCGGCTCGCTCTACCACCGCTTCGGCTCGCGGGACGCGCTCGTCGCCGCGGCCTGGCTGCGCGCCGTGCGCCGCTTCCAGTCCGGCTTCGTCCCCGTCCTCGACCTCGCCGACCCAGGCGACGCAGTCGCCGCCGCGGCGCGCTGGAGCATCCGCTTCGCACGCGAGCAGCCCGCCGACGCGCGGCTGCTGCTCACCCACAGCCGCGCGGCGCTGCTCGACGCCGAGCCGAGCGGTCCCCTGGCACAGCAGCTCGCCGCGGTCAACGCGCCGATCGAGCGCGCGCTCGCCGCGCTCGCGCGGCGCGCCTACGGACGCGCCGGCGCGGACGCGCTCGAGCGGATCTCGCATGCGGCGATCGACCTGCCGTACGCGGTCGTGCGCCGCCACCTGCTCGCCGGAACGCTCACGGAGCGCGTCGCGAAGGCGCTCGAGGCGGCGGTCCGACGACTCGTCGAGC
>Ga0207681_10002263_pt1 | contig 12234 bp, 8 predicted proteins | sample KBSS53metaG_FD_184324 | JGI IMG/M metagenome (GOLD analysis project Ga0207681, IMG submission 184324) | Switchgrass rhizosphere microbial communities from Kellogg Biological Station, Michigan, USA - KBS S5-3 metaG (SPAdes) (version 2) | ecosystem: Host-associated > Plants > Roots > Rhizosphere >... | reverse complement strand
GCTCGTCCGCGTCGTGGGCGATGAAGTTCTGGTGCGGGTGACCGTTGCCGGCGTGGCCATACGTGACCGCCTGCTCGATACCGGCGACGTCGGCGAGGGTGCGCGCCTTGGCGAGCATCTCGCCGAGCCGCGCGTAGGGCACCGCCCAGTCGGTGGACACCTTCCGCCCGCCGTGCACGCGGCGCGCCGAGCCGCGCTCGTTCATCGTGGCCGGCACCGCGTGGCGCACGCGCCGTGCTTCTCGAAGCGAGGCCTCACCTTCATAGACGTTCACGTCGTCCGTGAGCGCGCCCTTCTGCTCGGCCAGCTCGAGCCATTCGTCGAGCGCGGGTGCGGTGCCGTTCGGCGGTACTTCCTCGACGTACACGAACGCGTCGGCGTCCTTCGCCCAGCCGGGCGTGGACTCGGCCTCGCGCGCGATGGCCAGCGCGCGGCGGTCGAAGAACTCCAGGCAGCGCGGGTGCACCTGCCGGCTCTCTCGCGCCGCGACGACGAATGCGAGCGCGTCCTGCTCGGTCGCGAAGGGAATGGCCAGCCCGATCACGGCCTCGGGTAGGGGCAACAACCCGAGCTCCACCTCGACGACGACGCCGAGCGTCCCCTCGCTGCCGACGAACCAGTCCACCGGGTCGTGCGCCAGCGCGTAGCCGACCGTGTTCTTCTCCAGCGCGGGCCGCCGCAGGTCGAGGATGGAGCCGTCCGCGAGCGCGACCTTGAGCGCGCGCACGTGCGGCCGCGTGGCCCCGTAGCGGAAGGTGCGCGCGCCCGACGCGTTGCACGCGACGGCGCCACCGAGGGTGCACTCCTCCTCGCTCGTGGGATCGGGGGCGAGCAGGAGTCCGTGCGCCGCGCAGGCGCGCTTCAGCTCTCCCACGAACACGCCCGGCTCGGCGCGCACGGTGCGCGCGACCGGATCGAGATCGATCACGCGATCCATCCCGCGCAGCGAGAGCACGATCCCCTTGTCGCTGATCGACGCGCCGGTGGTGCTCGTCTGCCCACCGGCGCAGGTCACGGGGGTGCCGGTCGCGTTCGACTCCGCGAGCACGGCCGCGACTTCGGCCGCCGAGGTCGGCCGCGCGACGCCCTCCGGGACCATGAGCAGCCCCGACGCGTCCGCCGCATACGCGCGGCGCACACTCTCGTCACGCTCGATCGATGGCGTGGCGAGCTGGGTCATCAGGCGCCGCGGAAGTGCACGACCGTCGCCGTGCAGACGTCCTGCAGGCCGAGCAGCTCGTCGCGCACGGAGCTCGGCACCGTACCGTCCACGCTGATCGCCGCGAGCGCCTCGCCGCCCTGCGCGAGCCGCGCCTGGTGATACTCGGCGATGTTCACGCCGCGGTCACCGAGCAGCGTGCCGACGCGCCCGATCACGCCGGGGACGTCGTTGTTCGTGAGGATGATCAGCGCCTCGCGCGGCGCGACGTCGATGTGGAAGCCGCCGATGCGGATCAGCCGCGCCGGTGCGCCGTCGGGGGCCACGGCGGCCACCGCCATCAGCTGCACGCCGCCGCTCACGCTCACGAGCATCGCCGCGGGATGTCCGAGGGCGTCCGACTCCGTCGTGGACAGCTCGATCCCGCGCGCCTCGGCGATCGACCGCGCGTTGATCAGGTTGATCCGCTCGACGTCGATCGTCCCCTCGAGCACGCCGGCGGCGGCGGAGGCGAGGAGCGCGGGCGCGGCGCCGGCGAGCTCCGGGCCGACGCGCAGCGAGAGCCGCTGGGCCATCTTCACGCCGCGGTCGGCGAGGATGGCGCGCGCGACGATGGCCGCGCGGCGCACCACGGTGAGCGCGTTCTGCAGCTCCTTCCAGTCGCCGGTGCCCGCGCCGGCGACGTTGATGGAGCGCGACAGCTCGCCGTGCAGCAGCGCGTCGCGCACGCCCTCGCACGCGTCGACGGCGACGTTGCGCTGCGCCTCCGCCGTGGAGGCGCCCAGGTGCGGCGTGAGCAGCGTGCGCGGCGCCTTCCGGAGCGGGTGGTCGGGGGTGAGCGGCTCCTTGGTGAACGCGTCGACGATGGCGCCGGCGAGCTTGCCGCTCTCCAGCGCCTGCACCAGCGCCGTCTCCTCGATGATGCCGCCGCGCGCGAGGTTCATCACGATGGCGCCGCTCTTCATGCGCGCCAGCTCGCGCTTGCCGATCATGCCGAGCGTCTCGTCGGTGAGCGGCGTGTGCACGGTGAGGATGTCCGCCGCGTCCACCGCCTCGTCGAGCGTGGCGAGCCGCCGCACGCGCAGCGCGCGGAACCGCTCGTCGGTGATGTACGGGTCGTATCCGGCGACGTCCATGCCGAACGAATGGGCGCGCGTGGCCACCTCGCTGCCGATGCGTCCGACGCCGACGATGACGAGCGTGCGGCCCTTGATCTCGCTCCCGAGCAGCTTCGAGCGGTCCCACCGTCCGTCGCGCATCGAGTGGGCGGCGTCCGGCAGGTGGCGCAGCAGCCCGATCAGCGTGGCGAAGAACAGCTCCGCCACGGCGATCGTGTTCCCCGCCGGCGCGTTGATGACGGCGATCCCCATTGCCGTGGCGGTGTCGATCGCGATGTTGTCGACGCCGACGCCGGCGCGACCGACGACGCGCAGCCGCGACGCGCGCTTCAGCAGCGCGTCGTTGACGCGCGTTGCGCTGCGCCCGATGAACGCGTCGTACTCCCCGATCCGCTCCTGCAGCTCGGCCGGCGGCAGCGTCGGGACGACGTCCACGTGGAACGAGGGCTCGGCCTGCAGCAACGCCACACCGTCGGCGTCGATTTCGTCCGTGACGAGGATACGGTAGGTCATCGTGTGGTGGCGGGGATTGAAGGTCGGACTCGCAAGGTCGCCAGGCGTGGCGGCCGAATCAACCCGTGACGGCGCGTCGCACCGCGCTTACACTCGTCGCTGCATGACCACCGTCTCTCGTCGCGACCGACTGGTCGATCTGTCGGCGCTGCTGCTCATCGTCGCCGGCGCGGCGCTCTATCTCGTGTCGGCCGTAAAGCTGCACAGCATCTCGCTCTACAGCCGCACCAACCCCGGCCCGCCGGGGGCGCTCGTGGCCGCGGACCAGGCGCGGTACGTGTCGTATGCCGGCGTCGCGCTGGTCGCGGCGGGTGCATGCGTCGGCGTCGTCGCGGCCGGACTGCACGCCCGGCGCCGAGCTGCCGGGTGACGGAGAGGCCGCCGCGCGCCGCGCGGTCGCGCGCGCGGCGCTCGACGCCCCTGCCCCTGCCCCTGCTCGCGGGGACGATGTTGCTCTGCGCCTCGTCGCTCGGCGCACAACAGCCCGTCCTCGGGCGCGTCGAGGGGGTGGCCAGCGCGGGCGCGGGGTACACGACGCCGCGCGACGTCGGCATCACGCTCACGCGGCTGGACCCGGAGCCTGTGACGACACGCGGGGCGACGCCCGACTCGACGGGGCGCTACCGCATCGACTCGCTCGCACCGGGGCGCTACCTGCTGGAGGTCAGCAGCCCGCTGCTCGACTCGCTGCAGCTCGCGATCGGCGCACGCGAAGTCCGGATCGTCGGCGGCGAGACGGTTCGCGTCGACGTCGCGCTGCCGTCTGAGGGCGCGGTCAGGGCCGCGCTCGCCGAAGCAGCGCAGGCCCCTGCCGCGCCGAGCGCGGATGCGGCCACCGGCAAGCTCCTGCTCGGCGGCACCGCGTCGGTGGGCGGGATGGTGACCGGCGCGGCGAACGAGCCGATCGCCGGCGTGCAGCTGACGGTGCGCGACGCGCGCGGTGTCGCGACCAGCGACTCGAGCGGCCGCTACCTGCTCACCGGACTTCCCGCCGGCACGCAGGTGCTCGAGGCACGGCGGCTTGGCTACTCGCTGGTCGAGCGGGTGGTCGAGCTGCGTGCGGGGGAGCGCATCACGCTCGACGTGCCCCTCGAGCGCATGGTGGCGCTCGACTCGATGCGCGTGACGGCGCGGGGCGCGCGATATCGCGAGTTCGAGTTCGCCCGCGGCGCGAACATCTTCGGCCGGTACCTGACGCGCGACCAGATCCTGCGCCGACGCCCCGCCGACGGCGCCGACCTGCTCTTCCGGCTCGGTGGCTTCACCGTCGTCGGCCACGGCGGAGCGGCGAAGGTGTTCAGCAAGCGCGAGCTGCGGAAGCGCACGCCGTGCGAGGCGAACGTCGTCGTCGATCGGGTCCAGGGGCGGCGGATCAACGACGTGCCGCCCGCGCGCATCGTCGGGCTCGAAGCATACGAGGGGCCGAGCTCGTTCACGTCGGACTTCGAGTCGCGGTGCGGGCTCATCGTGATCTGGACCAGCGACTGGCGCGCTACCCAGCAAGACTGAACCACCCGCAGCGCCCGGCTTGCCGAAATGCCGCGCCAGACTCATCGTGGCTTCCATGCTCACCGGAAGCTTCCTGTCCGCGGAAATGGGCCCAGCCCACCGGTCGATGGCTCCCTCGATCAACCTGACCTCCTGCCCGATGCGTGCGGACCAACGGGCGACATCACGGAGGAAAGGTCATGGCCACGGTCTCACGCGGGCTGCCTGATCGGCCCCATCTCGACGTACCGAAGCGCGAGGCGCGCGAGCTCCTCGAGGACTGGCGGAAGGGCGACGCGGACGCGCTGGAGCGCATCCGGCACCGGCATCCGCGGTTCCAGTCGGCCGACGAGTCGGTGATCGCGACGGGCCCGTTTCGCCTGAGCGACGCGCAACTGGTCATCGCGCGCGAGTACGGGTTCGCGCACTGGACCGAGTTGAAGCAGCGGATCGAGACGAACGCCTCGGCGCACGCATTGCTCGCCGCGATCGGCGCGAACGATCGCGACGCCGCGGTGCGGATCGTTCGCGAGGAGCCGCGACTCCTTCACGTCCCGCTCTGGAGCGGGAACTGGGGACCGCCGATGAGCCACGCGGCCAACCTCGGACGCCGGGAGATCATCGAGGCGATGGCGGCACTGGGGGCGCGCGACTTTCAGCACGCATTCGATCGCGCGCTGCTGCAGGGGCGGATCGAGTGTGCGCGCTGGCTGCACGCGCACGGCGCGACGCTGGCGCCCGGCATCGTCATGGGGAGCTGCGAGACCCTCGAGGCCAGCGGCTTCGACTTCCTCGCCGACCTCGGTGCGCCGCTCACGAACGACCGCGGCGACCGGCTCGCGCCGCTCGCGCTCGTGCTCGGGACGTATTCGCGGAATCCCGCCGGCAAGCACGCGATCCTCGACTCGCTCGCGCGCCACGGGTACGAATTGCCGGACACGCCGATGATGGCGTTCCATCGCGGCAGCGTGGCGGGACTGGAAGCGCACCTGCGCCGCGATCCGTCGCTCCTCGCGCGGCGTTTCACGCTGCGCGAGATCTACCCGCCGGAGCTGGGCTGCAGCGACGAGGAGGGTCGCTCGGGCATGCACTGGACGCCGATCGACGGCACGACGCTGCTGCACCTCGCGATCGATTTCATGGAGCGGGAGATCTTCGAGTGGCTTCTCGCGCGCGGAGCCGACGTCGATGCGCGCGCCGCAGTCGACGCCGAGGGCTTCGGCGGACACACGCCGCTGTTCCACACGGTGGTCTGCGGACCGTGGGGCGACGAGACGTTCGTTCGCCCATTGCTCGAGCGTGGAGCGTCCCCGGCGGTGCGGGCCAGCCTGCGCAAGTTCCTCGACTGGACCGAGCGCCCGCGCTGGCACGTGGCGCGCGACGTCACCGCCGCGGAGTGGGGTCGCGGATTCCCGGACCAGGGTTGGGTCAACGCGGCGGCGCTGCGGGTGCTCGGCTAGTCGCCAAGGGGTCAGAGTCGTTGAAAATTTCAACGACTCTGACCCCTTGATCGGAGGTGTCTGACCCCTTGATCGCGCCCGCCGACGCCCTACCCCTCGATCAGCATCGTCCCTTCGCACACGAGCACCGTCGCGCCACCGACGCGCACGCCGGTGATCTCGCCGCGCACCAGGTCGGCCTCGATGTCGAGGATGCTCGGCCGTTTCATCTCGAAGCCCTGCTCGAGCCGCCAGCGCGCGGTGCCGTCGCGGCGCGGGTCGCGCTTCGCGAGATAGCCGGCCAGTGCCGCGGCGGCGCTGCCCGTCGCCGGATCCTCGGCGATGCCGAACCCGGGGGCGTACATCCGGCCGTGCAGGTCGGAGCCGGCGCGCTCCCCCTCGCGCGCGAAGACGAAGATCTCCGGTGCCCAGGTGCCGGCCAGCACACGCTCCCACGCGTCGGCATTGACGCGCGAGCGGGCGACGGCACCGCGGTCGCGCACCGGGACGAAGAGGTAGGGCACGCCGCACGTCCAGCCGCGAGGCTCCCAGTCGCCGTCCAGAAGGTCGCCCGTCTCCAGGCTCAGCGCGCGCGCCAGCGCCTCGCGCGGCGGGGCGGCGGGCCCCTCCTCGGGGAGCTTGGCGACGGCGAGCGCGCAGTAGGTCGGCTTCCCGCCTTCGGCGCGGATCGTCACCGGAACCGGCCCCACCAGCTCCTCGAGGACGATGCGCGTGAGCTCGCCGGCGAGGGGGATGTCGCCGATCGCCGCCAGCACGTGGGCCGTGCCCACCGTCGGGTGGCCGGCGAAGGGCAGCTCGTTGCCCGGCGTGAAGATCCGCACGCGCCGCGTGTGGGCCTGATCCGATGGCGGGAAGACGAAGGTCGTCTCCGAATAGTTGAACTCGCGAGCGATGTCCTGAAGCCGGTCCTCGGGGATGCCGGCGGCGTCGGGGAAGACCGCGAGCTGATTGCCGCCGAACGGTTGATCGGTGAACACGTCGGCGGTGAGGTAGCGGAACCTTGGCATGCTCGGGAATGTATCGCTCTACGCTACGGCAGGGTCCTAAGGTCTGCTTGCAGCGGCGTGCATGGGTCCCCAACTTCGCCGCCAAGGCACCAGCCTCCGGCGGAGCGAGGATTGCACGCCGGTCGTCATCGCAGTCCCGACCTCCAACATCGCGTCGGTCCCATGCGCACGCACATCGCGCTCGCTCTGGTCGTCTGCGTCGGCTCGCCGCTCGCCGCGCAGGGCAAGTCTGGTCGCATCGAAGGGCAGGTCACCGACAGCGTGCACGTGAGCCCGCTCGCCGACGCCATGGTGACGGCGACGCGGGTCGGAACGGCTCGCGACACGACCTTCTACGCGAGGACGGACAGGCGAGGCCGCTATCGCTTCGAGTCGCTCGACTCGGGCCGGTACGCGATGCGGTTCGTCAGCAAGCTGCTCGACTCGCTTCAGTATGGTGGCAGCTCGCCGATCGTCGACGTCTCGCCCGACCGCCCGGCGCGCGTCGATCTGGCCGTGCCGTCGGGCAAGACGCTGCGTGCGATGGCGTGTCCGGGCGTGGCCTTCCCGGAGGGTACCGGCGCGCTGCTCGGCGTCGTCACGGACGCCGAGACGGACAAGCCGCTCGCCGGCGCCCAGATCGCCGTGGCGTGGAGCGACCTCGCGATCGACTCGTCGAACGCGATCGTGGCCGACGACCGCGCGGCGAAGATCACGGTGGACGCCACCGGCCAATACCGGTTGTGCGGACTCCCCACGAACGATCCACTGCTCCTTCAGGTGCAGCACAACGGGCGCGCCGGCGCCGTGCTACGCATGCGGATCTCCGACGCGGCCGGCGTGCTCGTGCGCGACCTGTCGTTCAGTGCCACGGGTGCGTCGCGGCTCACCGATACGACGAGCCTGCCGAACGGAGCGACCGGAACGGCGCGCCTCTACGGCACCGTGCGCGACCCGAACGGCAATCCGGTCGCCGGCGCGCAGGTGAAGCTCCTCGGCACCGTGGCGAGCATGCGGTCGGACGACAAGGGCGCGTACGCGTTCAACGATCTTCCCGCCGGTACGCAGGAGCTCGAGGTGCGGCAGTTCGGGTTCGGCATCGCGCGCGGACCGGTCGATCTGCGCAACAACCAGCGCACGCGGCTCGACGTCCAGCTGGAGAAGGTCGCGTCGCTCACCGCGGTGAACGTCGTCGCGACGCGAACGTCGCAGTACCCGGAGTTCGAGGCGCGGCGGAGGGAGGCGATCGGCGGGCGCTTCCTCGACGAAGCCCAGATCCGGAAGCTGAATCTCAACACCGTCACCGACTACGTGAACGTGCTGCCGGGATTCCGCGCCGTGCACGAGCGCTGGGGCGCCACGCGCTTCTTCAGCATCCGCGATCCCGACTGTCAGCCGGTGGTGTTGGTGGACGACCAGCCGATCGCGAGCCTCACCGATCTGCCGACGCCGACGATGCTCGGTGCGCTCGAGGTGTACACCACCACCGCGGGTGCGCCGCCCAGCCATCGGTCGCCCTGTGGTACGCTCATCTTCTGGACGAAGAGGTGATGGCGTGTCGGCGCGGCCGCGTCGTCCGTTGCTCCGTGCGCGCACCGTCGGTGGTGCGCTCGCGCTGACGCTGTTCGCGGGCCCCGCGACGGGCATCGACGCACAGTCCGTGGGCAGGCTCGAGGGCACGGTCGTGGACAGCCTGCGTGCCGCGTCGCCGATCGCGGGCGCGTCGGTGAGCGCCACGCGCCTCGGCAGCCAGCGGGAGACGACGCTCGTGGCGCACACCGATTCGCGCGGCAGGTTCGCGTTCGACCGGCTCGACGCGGGCGAATACGCGATCGGCTTCGAGCACGCGCTGCTCGACTCGCTCGAGTTCGGCGGACCCGCGCGCCGCGTCGTGGTCCCCGACGCCGGCGTCGCGCATGCGGACCTCGCCGTTCCGTCGGGTGGAACCCTGCGATCGCTCGCCTGTCCCGGAATGCCGCTCGCCAAAGGCACCGGCGCGCTGCTCGGCATCGTCAGCGACGCCGACACCGACCGTCCGGTGGCCGGTGCGCAGGTGGCCGCCGCCTGGACCGAGCTCACCTTCGACAAGGGCATCCTGCAGGCGATGACGCTCGAGCACTCGGGGGGCGCCATCACCGACTCGCTCGGCCAGTACCGCCTGTGCGGTCTGCCGACCGACAGCTGGCTCCTCGTGCAGGTGCAGCATGCAGACCGCATCGGCTCGGCGTTCCAGATCTCGATCGCCGCCGCGTCCGGTGTGCAGGTGCGTCACATCTCGATCAGCCGCGAAGGCTCACGGGAGCGCGCCGTACTCGACTCGGCGCTGCGCGACAGCACGCGTGTGCTCGCTCCACTGGCCGGCACCGCGACGCTCGCCGGCATCGTGCGCGGGAGCAGCCGTCGTCCCGTCGCGAACGCGCAGGTGCGCGTCGTCGGCGCCACTCCGGTCACCCGCACGGATGCGAACGGGTGGTTCTCGCTCACGGGGCTGCCCTCTGGCACGCAGGAGATCGAGGTGCGCGAGCTCGGCTTCCCCGTCCAGCGCCGGCCGGTCGATCTGAAGCGCGGTCAGACCCTGCGCCTCGAGATCGATCTCGCGGGGGTCCAGACGCTCGAGGGGATGCGCGCCGTCGCCGCGCGGACGCCGTACGAGCGGTTCGAGACGAACCGCCGACTCAGTCTCACCGGGCTGTTCCTGACGCAGGAGGAGATCGAGAAGCGCCACGTGCAGAACACGAGCGAGCTGTTCTCGTCCATGTCGGCCTTCCGCGTCATCGGCAACGGGCCCGACGCGAAGATCATCAACGCGCGCGGCGGCTGCCAACCCAACGTCGTCGTGGACTACATGCAGTTCCAGGAGATCAACCAGATCCAGCCGTCGCTGATCGCCGGGATCGAGGCCTACCCGACGACCAACGGCGCGCCCGCGGAGTTCACGAACCTCTGCGGCGTGATCAGAATATGGGTGAAGCGGTGAGGTGGACGCGCTGAGCACGGACACTCGCCACGTGATCGAACTCCAGTGACCCGTCTGGTGTCTCAGTGTTCATGATCGCCCACTCGCCCACTCGCGCCGCGCTCGCGTCCCTCGCGCTCGTGACTCTCGCGCTCCCCCGCGTCCCACTGCTCGCGCAGTCGGCGCCCGGGCGCATCGAAGGCACCGTCACCGACAGCGCCCACGCGCGCTGGCCCGAGGGTGCGAACGCCCTCGCGATCCGCGTCGAGCCTCCCGAGCATTCCGGCGGTGCGACCGTCGACAACCGCGGTCGCTATCGCATCGATTCGCTGCCTGCGGGGCGGTACATGGTCGAGCTCGCGAGCCCGTTTCTCGACTCGCTCGAGATCGCGCTGCCTCCGCGTGAAGTCACGGTCGAGGCCGGCCGCACTGTGCGGGCCGACTTCGCGTTCCCGTCGGGGAGGACGCTGCGCGCCGGCGCGTGTCCCGGTGTGGCGCTCGCCGCCGGCACCGGAGCGCTGCTCGGCCGCGTCGTCGACGCGGATACGGACGCGCCGCTCGCCGGCGCCCGTGTCGCCGTCGCCTGGCACGAGACGACGATCGATCGCAAGTCACTGACTCCGCGCGTGGCGGAGCGCACGGGTGCCGTGACGACGGACAGCCTCGGCCGTTACCGGATGTGCGGTGTGCCGACCGACGATTGGCTCGTGCTGCAGGTGCAGCAGGGCGGGCGAGCGGGGAGCGACTTCAGGATCATGGTGCCGGACAGCGCCGGCGTCAGCGTGCGGAACCTCTCGCTCAGCGTCAGCGCGTCGCGTCCCCTCGTCGCCACCGAGGTCTCTTCCACGGACAGTCTGGCCGAGGCGCCGCTCACCGGCACCGCGTCGGTCACGGGCGTCGTCCGCGGCGTGGGCGGGCTTCCCCTCGGGGAGGCGCAGGTGCGCGTGGTGGGAGCCCGCGGCACCACGATGAGCGACGCTCGAGGACGATTCTCGCTCGGTGACCTGCCTTCCGGGACTCAGGTGCTCGAAGTGCGGCGCATGGGATACCTGCTCTCCCAGCAGCCGACGGAACTGCGTGGCGGCCGGACCGTAGTACAGGACATGCAGCTTCGCCGGATCGTGACGCTCGACTCCGTCCGCGTCCTGGCCCAGCGCTCGCTGTATCGGGAGTTCGAGTTCAACCGCAGGGCGAACCGTTTCGGCAAGTTCTTCACGGTCGACAGCATCGATAAGCGGCACCCGCTGTACACGAGCGATCTGTTCCGCGTGACCCCTGGATTCAGGGTCGCCGGCTTCGGCCTCGACGCCGTCGTCCTCAGCTCGCGTGGGCAGTCGTCGATCCTCGGGGGCGCGTGCGCCGCGAACGTCGTCATCGACGGAATGGCGCATCAGGAGATCAACCTGATCAGTCCCTTCGACATCGGCGCGATGGAGATCTATCGACCGGGGGAGCCGGCTCCGGCGCAGTACAACCAAGGCAACTGCGGCGTGATCGTGATCTGGTCGAAGCGAGGATGAGAGCGAATCCGACGAGCGGAGGCATCCATCGGCGGGCACGGATCGGCGCCCGCCTCGGTCGCGTGCTGCCGTTCGTCGCGCCGCTGCTGTTCGCCGTGCCGCTCGCCGCCCAGACGGGGCGCATCCAGGGCACGATCAAGGAGACGACGCGGCCGCGTGGAGTGAAGGGCGCTTCCGTGCTGGTGGCTCGGCTCGATCCCGATCCGCCGCTGGCGTTCGATGCGAAGCCCGACGATCAGGGCCGCTATCACTTCGACGCGCTTCCCGTCGGCCGATACATGATCCAGCTGACGCACCAGGCGCTCGACTCGCTCGAGCTCTCGCTGCCGGCCTCGGAGGTGTTCATCGTCGCGGGGCGCACGGCGGAGGTGCCGTTCTCGCTGCCGACCAGCCTGGCGCTGCGCGACGCGGTCTGTCGCGGGCTGACGCTGGGAAACAACACCGGCGCGGTCACCGGGCACGTCGTCGACGCCGACACCGAGCAGCCGCTGGCGAACGCCGACGTCGCCCTCTCGTGGACCGATCTCTCGTTCGATCGGAAGACGCTGCACTCCACCAAGGAGCAGCACGACAGCTGGGTGCGCACCGGCCCGCGCGGCGAGTATCGCATCTGCAACGTGCCGACCGGGAGCTGGCTGCTGATCCAGCTCCAGTACGCGGGACGCGCGGGCAACGCGGTGCGCGTGTCCGTGTCGGGGGAGGAAGCGGTGGTGGTGCGCAACCTCTCGCTGAGCGTCGCCGAGGCACCGACGCTGACGACGCTCGACTCCGCCGGCGCCACGGTGCGCGGCCTCGACAGCGAGCCGTCGGCCGACGACTCGGTCGCCAACGGGCTGTACCTGACCGGCACGGCCGCGGTGAGCGGCGTCGTCCTCGGCGAAGGAGGCCGGCCGCTCGACGACGTCGAGGTCCGCGTCGTCAACGCGCGCCCCGTCACCCGCACCGACGCCGCGGGGCGATTCACGCTCAACAACCTGCCGTCGGGCACGCAGCTGCTCGGTGTGCGCCGCATCGGCTACCTCGTCGGCGACGTC
>Ga0207681_10002251_pt1 | contig 12267 bp, 8 predicted proteins | sample KBSS53metaG_FD_184324 | JGI IMG/M metagenome (GOLD analysis project Ga0207681, IMG submission 184324) | Switchgrass rhizosphere microbial communities from Kellogg Biological Station, Michigan, USA - KBS S5-3 metaG (SPAdes) (version 2) | ecosystem: Host-associated > Plants > Roots > Rhizosphere >... | reverse complement strand
GTCGAGCGCAGCGAGGTCGGGATCGACGACGGTCAGCTTGTAGGGCCCCGGAATGAGGTCGGCGATCTCGGCGCGGCCGGTCGAGTCCGCAACGCCCTGGTAATCGGTGTCCTCGAGCCGCACGATCGTTCCGGTCGCCGGCGTGCCGTCGTCGTACGTGAGCTGTACCTGCAGGCTGCCTAACGTCCCTTCCCACTGGGTCCCGTCGGGCCAGCTCGCGCGGGCGAGCTCACCCCAGACTTCCGCCCCATAGAATCGGTGAAGGGCCGTTTCCTCGATGCCGACGATGCGAATCGACCATCGGTCGATGACGACGACACCGTTCGGCATCGCCCGGAAGAAGATCCGACCGCCCGGACGGAACGGCTTCATCCGCTCGTCGATGCCGACGTACTGGTAGTCGATGTCGACCAGCGCCCGCGCGATGGTGTCCACCCACAGTGCGCCGTCGACGTCGACGCGGCCGCGACGACGATCCGCCGGTCTGAAGCCGAGTCCCACCTGATGCGGCCGGGTGCGATCGCGCCCCCTGACGTGAAAGCAGTACCCGTTCGCGAACCCGTCATCGAGCAGCACCTCGGCGTCGGGGCCGAAGTAGAGGCTCGCGCCGTTGCTGTCGGCCGTGAACCCGCGGGTGACGAAGTCGGCTGCTGTGCGCGCGGCACCGAACGAGCCGAGCGTCATCCCGGCGGAATCGATGCGAACGCGCTGGTGGACGATACGAGTGGAGTTCCCCGCCATCGTGCGCGTGGCCCGCAGCCGCATCATGCGCGCGGGCTTGTCCGAGCGCCCGACGACCGTGGCGAGCAGCCCCGCGCGCGCCTGCTCGAGCAGCGCGAGCGCGAGCGCGTGATCGCCGCGGCGCGCGCAGCGAGGACTCGCCGTAACCTGCACCGGCTGCAGCGCCACCGGGATCGCGACGAGCACGATGTCGAGCTGGATGACGCCGTCTCGAGCAGCGGGCACGGCGACGTCCATGGGTCGGAAGCCGAGGCGGACGACCCGGAGCCGCCGCACACCGTCGCGTAACAGGGTAGCGCGGAACTCGCCGCGCTCGTTCGTGATCGTCCGGCCGGCGGGTGCGGAAGCCGAGTCCAGCATCGTGACGACCGCACCGGCGACTGGCCGCTGACCTACGCTGTCGCGAACGACGCCGCGGAGCTGCTGCCCTTCAGCGCGACGACCGGCACTGGCCAGGGCGACGGCCAGGACCAGACCCGCGGCACCCGAGCGCACCGCGTGCATCCCGGGCGCGCCTAACGATTACCGCTGCCCGTCCCATCGACGGGGCGTCCCGCCGCCTTCCGTCCGATGTCCACCGCCTTGAACCCCTGCTCACCCCAGCCGATGATGAACACGCTGAAGCCCTGCTGCATTCGCATCTCGATGTCGCCCGCGGTGGCAGGGTATCCGCACGCCACCTTGAATTCCTTGCACGCCGCGAGCACCTGCTGGATGGCCGCCTCCCATCCCTTCTCGTCGAAGATGCGCTGGCCGTTCGCGTCGGTGGTCGTGAACACACCACGAAGCGTCCCGGCGCCGGGGAACAACACGCCGATGCCCTTCACCGCGGCGATCTCGCGCACCCGAGCAAGCCCCGCCTTGCTCTCGACGATCGTGAAGTTGATGAGCTCCCCGTTCGGATTGAGCGGCCAGATGTCGGCCTTCTCCTTGTACGCCTTCTCACTCATGCCCCAGAACGCGGGCGCGCTGCCCACGTCTTCGGACCGCGTGCCCCCTCGGGACTTGAAGCGCATCGCCGCGAGCCCGGTGCGGACCTCGTCAGGGCTCTCGACCCCGACGAACACGACGGCGCTGACGCCGAGGTCGAGCTGTTTGCCGATGTGGTCGGCCGCCTTGGCGGGATCGGGCGCGATCTCGTGCATCTTCACGACGAGGGGATGGTGGAACCGCGCGTTCGATCCCGTCCCGACCATTCCGCCCTCGGCCATCCCCTTCGCGAACTCGGCAAACGGCGGGTACGCCCGGTCGTAGTCCCCTTCCATGCTGCCGTCGAAGATGAAGTCAGCGTCGGTGTAGCCTAACGCCTCCTTCGCCAGCTCGGCCGGCGTCTTCTGGCGGGTGGTATCGGCGGGTGCGGGAGCGCCGGGCCGGGCGCGTGGGTTGCGTGGGGCATACACGCCGAAGACGGCTTTCTTCTGGGCAAGCAGATCGACGACGGGGTTGAGGTGGCGAGTACCTTGCACGAGCGACACGCTGCCGAGCAGCGCACCTATGGCGACGGTAAGCAGCGGCCGGTGAGGCATCTCGGACGTCCTCCGGGGTTCTCGACGGAGCTCACGTGAGCTCGGGTATTGGCGCGTGCAGCAAGTATCTCGGCAGGTGCGGGAGTCGGCCAGAGGCTCTCGGCGGCGGTGCGTGGCGTTACCCATACGCGTCCGGCTCGTAGAACAGATGCGTCCCAGCCGAGCATGCGCGCTATCGGCCGACCGGGCGCGCACCCGTGCCCGAGACACCGTGTTTCGCATTCGTTTCTTCACGCCATCGGTTCCTGACGACCGCGGCTGGCCACACGCCGGCGGCGAGCTGCAGCTCGGGCCGCATCATTTGCGCTTTCTCGTCGACCTCCGCTATTGGTCGATGGCCGAGTATGAGGCACAGTGGCGCGCCGGTGTAGCCCGTCTCGTCGTAGAGCGCCAGCCCACCGCCCTGTTGACGGGATACCGCGGCGCGACGCAGGACCCCCACGTCATGTGGGCGCTGTGGCCGGAAGGAGACTCCGTGTACGTCCAGGAGCTGACCGTACTTCCCGCCGAGATCGACGACACGTTCGATCCGCGCCAGGCGCACCGGTACGTCGGCGAGCGGATTCCGGCGAGCGAGCAGGGATTACCCATCCCGGAGTACCGGTTAGATCTGCTGCCGCTGCTCGCGGCGCACTATCTCCCGAACTTTCCGTGGAGATGGATGGCGGCTTGAAGGGGCGCGTGTAAACGCCCCTCGTACGTCTCCATCGCTCTCCTCCTACGGGTGCCTCGCGCCGACTAAGGGCCTCTCGTCACTCCGAGCCCTGGCGCGCATCAGGCGTTTCCAGGGCCCATGAGCCCCAAGGTCCAATCGCTCAACTGCCATCGCTCGGCTACACTCGCCGAGGCCCGGCGCGGCGCGCCCGGAAAAACAGCAAGGAGAGATGGTATGGCAACCAAGGAATCGAGAAAGCCGCCGAACATTCTCGCGATCATGGCCGACGATATCGGCATGTTCAACGTGGGAGCCTACCACCGCGGCCTGATGGGGGAGCGCACCCCCAACATCGATCGCATTGCCCGCGAGGGCGTATTGTTTACCGACGCGTACGGCCAAGCCAGCTGCACCGCCGGGCGCGCCGCCTTCATCACCGGGCAAATCCCGATGCGCACGGGTCTGACGGCGGTGGGACTGCCGGGTGCGCCGCAAGGCCTCAAGTTCGAAGATCCCACCCTTGCCGAACTGCTCAAGCCGCTGGGGTACATGACGGCCCAGATCGGGAAGAATCATCTGGGCGACCGCAACGAATTCCTGCCGACGGTGCACGGCTTCGATGAGTTCTACGGCAACCTCTATCATCTCAATGCCGAGGAAGAGCCGGAACAGGTGGACTACCCGAAAGACAACCCGGAATTCATGGAGCGGTTCGGGCCGCGCGGCGTTCTGGAGTGTAAGGCCACGGAGAAGGACGATACGACCGTGGACCCGCGCTTTGGGCGCGTCGGAAAACAAACCATCAAGGACAGCGGGCCCCTGACGAGCAAGCGGATGGAAACAGTCGAAGACGACCTCCTCGCGCGCTCACTCGACTTCATAGGGCGCGCGAAAGCCGCCAACAAGCCCTTCTTCCTCTGGCACAACACGACGCGAATGCACGTGTTCACGCATTTGTCGGAGCGCTGGAGAAACAAGACCAAGTACGGCCTTTACGCGGACGGGATGGCGGAGCTCGACTGGGTGGTTGGTGAGCTCCTGAACAAGCTCGACGAGCTGGGGATCGCCGACAACACGATTGTCCTCTTCACCACCGACAACGGCGCGGAGAAGTTCAGCTGGCCGGACGGCGGGACCACCCCGTTCCGCGGCGAGAAGGGGCTAGGCTGGGAGGGTGGCTTCCGCATTCCCTTCGTGATGCGCTGGCCCGGGACGATTCCCGCAGGCCAGGTGCTCAACGGGACCTTCTCGCTCGAGGATGTGGTGCCGACGATGATGGCGGCGGCGGGCGTGCCCGACGTAAAGGAGAAGCTGCTCACGGGGTACAAGGCCGGCGACAAAACCTACAAGGTGCATCTGGACGGTTATAACCAGCTGCCCTACCTCTCTGGCCAGAGCGAAAAATCCGCTCGCCGCGAGTTCTTCTACTACGGCGAGTCCAATCTTTACGCCATTCGCGTCGACGACTGGAAGATCCACTTCCAGACCAAGAACAACTGGTTCCAGGGGCAGGCCGTCACGCCGACCACGCCACAGCCGGTGAATCTCCGGGTGGACCCATTCGAACAGCACATGGAGTCGCCATACTACCCGTTCTACGCGGGCTACAAGCTATGGACGGTCGTCCCGGCGCAGACGTTCGTGCATAAGCACCTGGAGTCGTTCAAGGCGTTCCCCCAACGCCAGAACCCCGCCGGCTTCAATCTGGGCGACGCGGTGGGCCAAGCGCTCCAAGCCACGAGCTCCGGACGAGGGTAGCGCAAAGATTGGCTGCGCCCGTCCTCGCGCCGGCGGGCGCAGCGCCGACACGGTCTTACCCGGTTGTCCGGCGCTGCGCCTGCAGCGTGCGTATGACGGCAGTGCTGTTCCCTTCCACGAGCGGCGTCGTGCACGGACGATTCGCTTCACACGCATTTCGCCTGGCGACGTGTACAGCGTTGCTCGCAGCGATCCCGGCAGGAGCCCAGGATCCGCTCCCCTCTTGGAACGACGGCGCCAGCAAGAGAGCGATCGTCGACTTCGTCCGCCGCGTAACGCGCACCGGCTCGCCCGACTTCGTCACGCGCCCCGACCGCATTGCCGTGTTCGACAACGATGGCACGCTGTGGTCGGAGCAGCCCATCTACTTCCAGTTCGCGTTCGCGCTCGACCGCGTGAAAGCACTGGCGCCGCAGCACGCGGAGTGGAAGACCACCCAGCCGTTCAAGGCCGTCCTCGACGGCGATCTCGCGGCACTCGCCGCGTCTGGAGAAAAGGGGCTCGCCGAGCTGGTCATGGCGACGCACACGGGCATGACGACCGACGAGTTCGCGAAGTTGGTCAGCGACTGGCTAGCGACCGCGCGGCATCCGCGGTTCAAGCGGCCGTACACGGACCTCGTGTATCAGCCGATGCTCGAGGTGCTCGCGTACCTGCGCGCGAACGGATTCAAGACCTACATCGTCTCCGGCGGAACCGTGGACTTCATGCGCGTGTTCGCCGAGCGCGTGTATGGCATTCCGCCCGAGCAGGTCGTCGGCACCACGTTCCTCACGAAGTTCGCGACAGGACCTGACGGGACACCGGCGCTCACGATCGAGCCCAAGGTCGCCATGATCGACGACGGCGCCGGCAAGCCGGTGGGGATCAACACGTTCATTGGCCGCCGCCCCATTCTCGCCTTCGGGAACTCCGACGGCGACCACCAGATGCTCCAATGGACCGCGGCCGGCACCGGCGCGCGCTTCATGGGCCTCGTCCACCACACGGACTCCACGCGCGAATGGCGCTACGACCGGCAGTCCCACATCGGGAAGCTGGACAAGGCGCTCGACGAAGCGACGACGAAGCGGTGGAGCGTGGTCGACATGAGGTCGGACTGGAAGGTCGTGTATCCGTTTCAGCGGCAACGGTGATCGAAAGTCCACCTGGTGCGGGCGCCGCCGAGCGGGGTGACACCATCGTGAGGCCGCCGCTAAACCTTGGTCCCGTTGCTCAGCACCGTGAGCCCGCCCAACGTTTTTCGGCTCACCGCCGGATCCGTCACGCCGCCAACGCGCCCCCAACGAGCCCCGCACCACGCTCGACGAGGAGGAGGCAGCTGTCGGCATGACGTCTCGGGATCAGGAGAAGCCGATGACCCACATCGCCGCCCGCGAGCTCACGCCCCGCGAGCCCGCTCCGCAACCGACGCTCGACCTAACGAGCTTTCCTCCGGGGGCGGCACCCTTCCCTGCGATGGTCGCTGTACTTGGCGGCACGTATCGCATGGGTTCCGATCACCACTATCCGGAAGAGGCGCCAGCTCACCGCGTCACGGTCGACGGCTTCTGGATGGATCAGTACCCGGTCACGAACGAGGAATTCGCGCGCTTCGTGGAGGAAACGGGCCATGTGACGTTCGCGGAGATCCCGCCGGACCCAGCCGACTATCCTGGAGCGCGCCCCGAGATGCTGTACGCCGGCTCGCTGGTGTTCCGCAAGCCAGCGGTGCACGTCGATCTGCGCGATGCATCGCGATGGTGGACGTTCATGCGCGGAGCGCAGTGGCGGCATCCGTATGGACCGCAGACCACCATCCGCGGGCTCGAGCGGTACCCCGTGGTGCACGTCGCCTACCGGGACGCCGAAGCGTTCGCGACGTGGGCGGGCAAGGAGCTGCCGACAGAAGCGGAGTGGGAGCGCGCGGCACGCGGCGGGCTCGACGGCGCGGAGTACGCCTGGGGTGAGGAGCTCACACCGCACGGCCGGCACATGGCGAACACGTGGCAGGGCGAGTTCCCGTTCAAGAACGCGCGCGCCGATGGGTTCGACGTCACGTCGCCCGTGGATGCATTCCCGCCTAACGGGTACGGGCTGTCCGACATGATCGGCAACGTGTGGGAGTGGACCACCGACTGGTATCAGCCGCGCCACCCCGCCGAGCGGGAGAAGGCGTGCTGCATCCCGCGCAACCCGCGAGGCGCGCGCGCGGAGCGCAGCTACGACCCCGGCCAACCGGAGGTTCGTATTCCACGCAAGGTGCTCAAGGGCGGCTCGCACCTCTGTGCGCCGAACTACTGCCGCCGCTACCGCCCGGCGGCGCGCTTCCCCGAGCCGGTCGACACGTCGACGTGCCATGTGGGGTTTCGCTGTATCGTGCGCGTGACCACGGGCACGACGCCACCGAAGGGCCCGTGACTGCCCGGAGTGGCGCTCCCAGCCCGGGCTCGTTCGAGCCATCGCGGCTCCGCCACCCGAGGGAGCGGCCGATCTTCATCGCCTCGGTGTTGCTCAACCTCGCGGTCCTGGTTGCCGGGGTGGTCCTGCTGGTCATGGGCGACGAGTGGCTCGCCAGCCATCCGCGCGTCGCGAAGTACGCCGACGAGATCAAAGGCGCGGCGATCGCGGCGCTCGTGGCGCCGTTCGTTCTCACGTTCTCGCGCAACCGTGAGCATGCCGCCGTGCGCGCGAACTCCGTACGCCTGTCCCACGCACAGCTCCCCGAGATCTACGACGACTTCGAGCGCATGAGCACGACGCTCGGCATGTCGCGCGTCCCGGAGCTCTATGTGTCGGAGAGCGCGGGCGATCCGCCTGCCACATCTCGCTCGGCGTGGCACGTCGATTACGTCGTTCTCGACGATCAGTACCTGCAGGCGAATCTCGATGCGGTGCGCGACGTGTACCGGTTCCTCCTCGCGCGTGAGCTCGGCCGCATCCACCTGGACCACACGACCTGGCTGGACGACATCCTGCTCGCGTACATCATCCGCCTGCCGTTCCTCCGCAACCCGCTCATGCACGTGCGGACGTACTCGCACGACCGCTACGCGGCGTACCTGGCGCCGGACTCGATCCGTGGACTCGTCGCACTGGCCACCGGACGCCGCGTGCTCGAGCGCGTCGACGTGGACACCTTCGTTCGTCAGGCGCTCGAGGTGCGCGGCTGGTGGGCGCGCGTAGCGAGTCTGATGACCGGGCTGCCGCGCGTGGCGTACCGAATCCAGGAGCTCGAGCACGCGGGCCTCCTGCGCATGACGCCGGGTTCGCCGCACGATCGAAGCTCGACCCCGATCGGCTGACGGCACGTCGGACTTCCATTAAGATGATTGCAACGCTCCACCCGCGTTGGCCGGACGACGCCTGGTGCTGCGCGGTCGGCCGGTGATGCGTCGTTGGTCATCAGTCGACCCGGGAGACTGCACATGCAATGGGACGCAGCTCCATGCACGCATACGATGCCACCGGCCTCGAAGCAGAGTTGCAGCATGGCGGATGCAGGACTTCCGTCAGCTCCTCGTCTGGCAGCGCGCCCACGAGCTCACGCTCGCGATCAAGCAGGTCGTTCGAACGTTTCCCAAGTCGGGTTACGGCGATCTGAAATCCCAGCTCCTCCGGGCAACTGACTCGATCGTGAGTAACATCGTCGAGGGCTGCGGGGCTGCCACGCGAAAGGAGTTCGGCCGCTACCTCGACATCAGCATCAAATCCGCGTCCGAGGTCGACTATCGACTGCAGCTGGCTCGGGACGATGGCTGTCTCGCCTACCGAGCGTGGCTACCGCTTTCGGAACAGATCGTCGAGATCCGGAAGAAGCTGTTCGCGCTCCGCCGAGCCGTGATCGCCGCGGACCGCGATGACGAGCGGCGCCGGGCGACCAAAAGGCGCTGCGGACCGATGACGGATGACCAACGACCGATGACCGATGACCGGGAACTGACGACTGGCGAGAACGAGCCGCGATGCAGGTACCACCAGGCCCCGGCGCCCGTGGCCGCCGGGCGCGAACGGCAATCGCGACCGCGCCGCGCCGGTCGTGAGTTCGCGGTGATGCGTCGTTGGTCATCCGTCATCGGTCCCATGGGTCGTCCGTCATCAGCTCCCGCCATCGCTCGAAGCGGCTGCGATCACGGCTGCAACCTTGCTGGTCCAACAGGTTGGCCGCACTATACGTAGTTGGGCAGTCCCCCAGTCCGGCTTTACTCCGGAGACCCGGCATGAAGTCATTGATTGCCGCGGCTTCGAGCGTAGCGCTCGTTGCCGCCGGTTCTGCCGCTTACGTCTACCCTGCCCCCAGACATAACGCGCAAGTCCCACTCGTCGGAGCGGTCACGCCGCCTCCGCCGAGCACTCCGCGTCCCGCGCACCCGCACGCCCTCGTCACCCGGCGTGCACCGGCCGTCTCCAACGAGGCCCTGACCGCGGTCGTCAAGACAACCTGCGCCACCTGCCACAGCGAACGGCAGAAATCGGGCAATCTCGTTCTCGCCAACTTCGACGTCGGCAACGCCGCGTCCACGCCCGAGACGGCCGAGAAGATGATCGCAAAGCTGCGGGCGGGGATGATGCCTCCGCCCGGTCGGAAACGGCCCGGCGGCGACACACTCGTCGCCCTCGCCGAGACCCTCGAGCGAATCGTTGATCGCGCCGCCGCGGCGAAGCCCGAGCCAGGCACCCGCTCCTTCCAACGACTCAATCGCGCCGAGTACGAGCGGTCCATCCGCGACCTCCTGACGCTGGAAGTCGATGCCGGCAAATGGCTTCCGCTCGACACCAAGAGCGCCAACTTCGACAACATCGCCGACGCGCAGACGCCATCGGCCACGCTCCTCGACGCCTACCTCGACGCCGCGAGTGAGGTGAGCCGGCTCGCCGTCGGCGACCCGAAGGCCAGCGTCACCTCCGCCACCTACAAACAGCCGCGTCTCGCATCACAGTGGGATCAGGTCGACGGCGCCCCGATCGGCACCCGCGGCGGCATCGCTGCCACCCACAACTTCTTGGCCGACGGCGAGTACGTCTTCACCATCCTCCTGCACGCGATTCCCACCGGCCAGCTCTTCGGCTCGGATGCCCCGTTCGACGAGAAGCTCGAGGTCTCGATCAACGGAGAGCGCATTGCCCTGCTCGACATCGATCGCTGGTCGTCGCAGGCCGACCCCAACGGATTGAACATCAAGACGAACCCGATCCCGGTGCGTGCCGGCCCGCAGCGCGTCGCCGCCGCGTTCCTCAAGACGTTCGACGGCCCGGTCAACGACCTGATCGCTCCCATCGGGCATAGCATCGCCGACACACAGATTGGATCGGAGCCCGGCATCACGAACATGCCGCACCTCTCCGACCTGGTCGTCACCGGCCCCTACAACCCGACCGGCGTGTCCGACACGCCCGCTCGGCGCCGGATCTTCGCGTGCCGACCGACCACGCCGAACGAAGCGCGCCCCTGCGCCGAGAAGATCATCACGAAGCTCGGAGGCGAGGCGTATCGGCGTCCGCTCGCCGCGAACGACGTGAAGGCGCTCATGGCCTTCTATGATGAAGGCGCCGGCGAGGGTGGCTTCGAGGTCGGTATCCGCACGGCGCTGGAGGCCCTCCTCGCGAGCCCGCATTTCGTCTTCCGCATGGAGGAGATGCCGGCAGCCGCCAAGCCGGGGACGCGTTATGCGCTCAGTGATCTCGACCTCGCGTCGCGCCTTTCGTTCTTCCTGTGGGGCGAGCCGCCCGACGACTCGCTCGTCGCCGCCGCGCGCCGCGGCGCGCTGTCCACGTCCGCCGGCCTGAAGGCTCAAACACGTCGGCTCCTCGCCGATCCACGGTCCGAAGCCCTCGCCACCCGGTTCGCCGCGCAGTGGCTTCGGCTGCAGGACATCGAGAAGGTCCACCCGGACGCGCTGCAGTTCCCGGACTTCCACAAGCAGCTCGCCGACGCGATGCAGCGTGAGACCGAGCTGTTCTTCTACTCGCTCGTTCGCGAGAACCGCAGCATCCTCGATCTGTACACGGCCGACTACACGTACGTGAACGAGGCGCTCGCGAACCACTACGGCATTCCGGGCGTCACCGGGCCGGAGTTCCGCAAGGTCACGTACCCCGATGACCGCCGCCGCGGACTCCTCGGTCAGGCGAGCGTGCTCACGCTGACGTCGCACGCGAACCGCACCTCGCCGGTGCTGCGCGGCAAGTGGGTCATGGAAGTCTTGTTAGGCTCGCCGCCGCCACCGCCGCCGCCCGGTGTTCCCGATCTCGACAAGACCGCCGAGGCGAAGGAAGGCCGCATGCTGACCACGCGCGAGCGCATGGAGATGCACCGGTCGAATCCGCAGTGCCGGTCGTGCCACCTGTTCATGGACCCGATCGGCCTCGCGCTCGACAACTTCGATGTGACCGGGCAGTGGCGCATTCGCGAGAACGGCGCGGCGCTCGACACCCGTGGTGACTTCTACGATGGCACACCGGTGTCGAATCCGGCGGAGCTGCGCGCCGCACTGCTCAAGCGCCCCGAGCCGCTGGTCCGCACGTTCACGGGCAACCTCATGGCATATGCGTTAGGCCGCCGGGTCGAGTACTACGACGGCCCGACGATCCGGCGCATCACGAACGACGCGGCCACTGGCGGCTACAAGTTCGGCGACGTGGTGCTCGGCGTGGTGTCGAGCGATGCGTTCCGCGCGCGTCGCGTGCCAGCGGCCGCCGCGGCAGCCGCGGACGATGGCGCGAAGACGGAGACGCCGAAATCCGACGCGTCGAAGACCGGCGGCACGAAGACCGAAGGCGCCAAGAGCGCGGCGGCGAACCGCCAACCCTAACGAGGTACGAGGAGAGTCGGGTCCATGCATTTTCTGAACGGGAAGCCCCTGCCCCGTCGTACCTTCGTCAAAGGCCTCGGCGCAACGTTCGCGCTGCCGTACCTCGACGCGATGATCCCGATCGGCCGAGGCGCAAGCCGGCTCGCGCCCGATCGCACACGGCTCGTCGCCATCGAGATGGTGCACGGCGCGGCAGGCTGCAACGAGCTCGGCGCCAAGATGAACATGTGGGCGCCTGCAGCGGCCGGCCGTCAGTTCGACCTCGCGCCGACGGCGCTGCGGTCGCTGGAGCCGTATCGGAAGCACCTGACCATCATCAGCAACACCGACGTTCGGATGGCCGAGCCGGTGAACCCGATGGAGATCGGCGGTGATCACTTCCGCTCGAGCGCGGTGTTCCTCACGCAGGCGCATCCGAAGCAGACGGAAGGCTCCGACGTCAAGGTGGGCACGTCGCTCGACCAGATGTATGCGCAGCGGTTCGGCCAGGAGACGCCGATCCCGTCCATGCAGCTGTGCATCGAGAACGTGGACCAGGCGGGCGGGTGCGCGTACGGCTATGCCTGCGTGTATACCGACTCCATCAGCTGGGCGTCGCCGACGGAGCCGCTGCCCGTCATCCGCGACCCACGCGTGGCGTTCGAGAAGCTGTTCGGCGTCGGGGGGTCGCCTGAAGAGCGCGCCGCGCGTCGCCGCACGCGGCGCAGCATTCTCGACTTCGTCGCCACCGAGATGAGCTCGATGAAGCGCACGTTAGGCGCGGAGGATCGCACGCGCGTGGACCGCTACCTCGAGG
>Ga0207681_10002250_pt1 | contig 12271 bp, 10 predicted proteins | sample KBSS53metaG_FD_184324 | JGI IMG/M metagenome (GOLD analysis project Ga0207681, IMG submission 184324) | Switchgrass rhizosphere microbial communities from Kellogg Biological Station, Michigan, USA - KBS S5-3 metaG (SPAdes) (version 2) | ecosystem: Host-associated > Plants > Roots > Rhizosphere... | reverse complement strand
CGCACGTGAGATTTGGAAGGCAGACAAAGGCGCGGGCAGCGTTTTCCGAAACGTCGTTGCTGACAACCAACTCGTTTGGGCGGCAGGTGATCGCATCGTCTTTCCCTGGGAGAAAGATGGCTGGACGCACCTCTATTCCCTTGCACTCGACTCACCCCGCGCGAAGCCCGTTCTCTTAACTCCCGGCGAGTTTGAAGTAGAACATGTGTCAGCAAGCGCTGACGGCAATGAGATTGTTTACTCGTCTAATCAAACGGATATCGATAGACGATACATCTGGCGCGTCCCCGCCGCGGGTGGAAAACAGCCAACCGCGATCACCGCGGCAGTGATTGGCGGCAACTCAATCGAGTGGGCTCCGGTCGTCACCAGCGACGGCAAGGCTGTCGCTTTCTTCCATTCCGACGCGCGTCGCCCGGGCCGCGCCGCGATCCAGATCGGAACGCAGACGCGCGATCTAGCTGGGAGCTCTATCCCGGCTGAGTTTCCCGAAAGCTCCCTCGTCGAGCCGCAGCCGGTAATCTTCGACAGTGCTGACGGCATGAAAATTCACGGGCAATTGTTTCTGCCGCCGAATTTCGACAAAACGAAACGCCATCCGGCCGTCCTGTTTTTCCACGGGGGCTCGCGGCGCCAGATGCTCCTGGGTTGGCATTACATGTACTACTACCGAAATGCTTACGCGATGAACCAATATCTGGCGAACCACGGATACATCGTGCTGTCAGTGAACTACCGCAGCGGCATCGGCTACGGTTTGAACTTTCGCGAGGCTTTGAATTACGGGGCCACCGGCGGCAGCGAGTTCAACGACGTGATGGGCGCGGGTGTTTACTTGCGCAATCGCGCGGACGTCGATCCGCAGAGGATTGGACTCTGGGGCGGCTCGTACGGCGGTTACCTGACGGCGCTGGGGCTCGCGCGTGCTTCTGATCTTTTCGCAGCGGGCGTCGATATGCACGGCGTTCACGATTGGAACCTCGTCATTCGCAATTTCGTGCCGGCTTACGATCCGCAGGCGAAGCCCGATGCCGCGAGACTCGCGTTTGAATCGTCGCCGCTCGCCTCGATCAAGACGTGGCGCTCGCCCGTGTTGCTGATTCATGGCGACGACGATCGCAACGTGCCGTTTAGCGAGACGGTGCACCTGGTGGAAGCTCTAAGAAATCAGGGAGTGGAGTTTGAGCAGCTGATCTTCCCGGACGAGATTCACGATTTTCTGAGACATGAGGATTGGCTGCGCGCGTATCGCGCGAGTGCCGACTTTCTCGACCGGCATTTGAAGAACTAATTTGAGCCGCTCATCTGCTTAGGCTGGCGTATGTTGTCGCTCAACCACGTCAGTCCAAAGAAACCCGGCAACGCAATCTAGATACTCCAGTCTAGTATGTTCTGAAGTTTGCTCTAATTCCTTGCGTGTGAGGGAGAAGCCAATCGTTCGTTTAAACACCGCTGCATATTCTTGCCAAGGAAAATCAAAGCGTGGCTGTTTATTTGATCCGACATATTCATACAAACGATCCGCTGAAAAATGGAATTTCCAGTCATACTTTGAGAGTATTCGATCGACCTTCTCAGCAAAGTTTCGGGAATCACCATCGTAGATTGTTATATGCGGTGTCCCGTTCTTATAATCTTTCTTCCACCAAATCGCCTTGAGATCTGGCAACTCACATTTCAGGGACACCGTATTCTGATGAGGGCCGTAGAATCTTTGAACCCCAACTACGGAAACATGGATATTTCGAGCGCGATACCATGCACTATCTAGTTCCGGCTTCTCGTCATAGGGTCCTCTAACGGTCAAATGGGCTGGTGAGTGAATAAAGGGATCACACAACAATCTCATTACATCAAGCGAGGCTTGCCAATGTCTGTCAGGAATATAGATTACGAAGTAGCGTGCCATTTTCAGACGATCAGGTAGCGAGTGTATCCATTCCTTTCCGAGAAATACTTAAGAACTTGATAAACGCGATCGCCATACACTTCGGCCCTTCGAAACATTTCGATCTTCGTGTCCGAGCTGTCAAAAAGTGCTGTGAGTTCGGGCGTGCTGAGAGCTGTGTTTTGCAAAAACCACTCATAATCCTGCAGCACCGCATTTCTGACAGCATCAAGACCACTTATTGATGAAGTGACGCTAAGAAACCTGTCGAGAGGGGTAATTCGACCCAGCTCAACAATATCTGCCTTGGATATTGGCGTCGCCTTGGCGCAAACCGCCACTATCGTCCCGAAGCACGTCATCAATCGACTAAACTTTAGCTTAAAGTTTTTCACTTGCTGTTTTCTTTTTTGGGCCACGTCATCGTCCGGCCTGTTTCGCCGATTTTCATAGTTGAGACAGAGCGTTTTCCAAAATCGAAGAATGTCATTAATAAGAAATACGGGTCTGAAATCCGCCGCATGACTTGGATAGTCACGAAAGTAAGCCTCGACAATGGAATCAAATATCTCATTCAGTAAGCTGGGATTGACAAGTGGTGAACTCTCAAGCAGCAATAGCATCCGAGCGGTGAACGAATTCTGATAGTCATCTTCTCTTCCACCGAGCATCTCCAACATATCTTCCAAATAGAGAATCTTGAGAAACTCTCCATCGTTTGAAAACGTCGGGAACTTCATTCTTTTCCCGATTTCGATTACCCGCGCAAACAGGCTCAATTCGTCTAAGTGCGCAACCTTCGAGGTTTTCGATGAGCCTTTATGAATAAAAAAGAGATCGATATCGGAGTGTTCGCTCGCCTCATTTCTCGCATATGAGCCCGTTGCATAGACACATAGCTTAGGTAGGCAGTGAACTTCAGGAAGGGCATTAAGCTGTTGTGAAAGCTCATGGAGTTGCTGCTGGGAGAGTCTACGCCTTTGTTCTAAGAGGGAGTCTGTCATGTCTAGTTTCCGGGCATACCGGAGGTCAACTCGTCAGGGATAAAGGGCTCCGGCAGCCCCTCGCCGGCCGCCCGCTCGCACACTAGATGGTCGTCCAACTCCTCCACGAACGCCTCCAACTTCGGATCCGATAACACGCTGGCGGCGAGCGCTCTCTGCTCTTCACCATTAAGCTGCCGCATCCCCTCCAGGATCTGTTCGAGACTAAGTGCGATTTCGAGCTTGGCCATGTTTACCTCCTACGATATTCGCCTGACCAAAGGATAGTCCAGCTGCGGACTACTTTCCAGCTTGATCCGGGGATGCAAAAATCCTTGTAAAAGCACCTACTAACAGCGACGACTAGTGCCGCACTTCCACCTCCACCGGCTTCGCATCGTGCGACTCATAACCTTCCGGCCAGTTTGAAATGTTCACGCCGTAGAGCCAATCAGCGTCAGGCATCACCGCAAAACGAATCGAGAGTGGCTGGCCGCGTATGGCGCTCAGTCGTGTTAGGTAACTGTTGACTCGCCACTCCTGAATCAATGGTTGACCACGAGGTTCGACCAGTATCAGCCGCGAGCCGCAGTTCTTGCCATTCACATAAAGCGTGACGCGCGTTCGGATCCATTCAGGCGGCGCGTCGATCGGCAGCACCGGTTGAATGTGCGCACGCACGACGAGCTCACTAACCCGCCGGCGATCCGCTCGCGCCGGCACGGAATATTCGAGATGGCCCACACCGAAACCCCAGATGTATCCCGGCCCACCTCCGACTTTTTCAAAGCGCTCGCTGGTCGCCATCTGCGGCTTGAAGCGATAAAGAATCGACTTGTCTTCTCTCACGATTACTAACGGCAGCGTCGCGGGATCATTCGCCGCTCGCGACCACGCAAACTGCCGCGGCACGGTATGCTTTTCAGCATCCAGCAGGCGTTCAGGCGGATCGGCCGCAGCGAGACTTGCAAACATTTTCGCGGCCCGGCTTACTTCAGCCAACACGGCGCGGTCGCGATCGGTTGCATACGTGACGCCATACCCACGCTCCGAATCAGGAGTCAGGATCCAGAACATCGCGCCGGCCGTGCCCGCGCTAACGTTGCCTTCAAAGAATGCGCGATACCATTCCACCTGCGAAAAACCTTCATAGCCCTCCGGGCCCATTCCGAATTCCCCCAGCACCAGAGGTTTGCGGATCGACAAGGCAGCGGCGGCGCGGTTTTCGATGAAACCCCGCAGGGCCGCGGGAGAGTCGACAAAGAGATCTGCGTCAGGGCGCGGATAGTGGTGAACGTCGCAGTAATCAACATTCGGCAAAAGATGATCGCGCAGCCACTCGCGCCTTTCCGCCGCAGTGCGATAACCCCAGTCGCCGGGCGTGATGATGTGGTTGGGATCGAGCGACTTCAAATACGTGCTCATCTCAGCAATCCAGGCCCGGCGTTCCTCCCAACGACTGGTGACAGCTTGGGCCTCGTTCATCAACTCCCAACCAAAAATATTCGGATCGTCTCGATAGAGAATCCCGGTCACGGTGTTGCGACGGTTCACGATTTTATCGAGATGTTCGCGATAAAGGCGGCGCGTCTCTTCGTTAGTATAAAAGAGCATTGCGCGTTCCGGGTTAATCCCGAAATGAAATTTCTCGTCGGCGGCATCGTTTATGCCGGCCCAGCGCAGATACTGCGTAATGCCACCAGTGTCACGCCACCAATTGACCAGGCAGAGTTGTACCAGCAGGTTATTGCGCGAGGCTTCGGCGATTACGTGGTCCAGATGTACGAGGGCTTCTTCGTTCCAGTTGCCCGGCGCCCAGCGCAGCGGATGGGTGCGCGGCCAGTCTTTGGAATCCACGCCCACCGGTCCAATATCGTTTGGCCCACCTTCGCCCGAAGCCCAAACGCGCACGACGCGAATGCCTGCCTGCGACGCCTGCCGCATGGTCTCCGGCATACGCGCGCGATCTTCGTCACGATACATCACCGAGACGTTGGCGCCCGCAAAACGAAACGGCTTACCGGCGACCACGAATTGACTGCCGCGCGTGCGTACGAAGGCGCTGGACCGCGCACTGTCATCGTGACCACTACCGCGGAACAATAAAAACGCCGTGCTCACGACGATTGCGAGCGCGGCGGCTACAAAAACTCTCCTGGGCATTAAGCTACTTCTAATTGAATATCCTTCATCCTTGTCAGCTGCTGTTACCAAAGCGAAACCATGAAACGCTCTCGGGCGATCGAACTATCGTGGGTTCGTCAACTTGATGAAGCCCATGATTGCGCAGCAGGCGCCGAGAATAATGAAGAGGTTGAAGAACGCCACCATACTCGCCGCGAAGCCCGTGTCGTTGCTGATCGCGCCGAAACCGATCGCCAGAATCTGGATGTGAAACAGGAGCAGGCAGACTGCCGCAAACGAAAACCAACGCGCCGATGGACCAAAGGCGCGCGCGCGGGCGAAACCCAACACGGCAGCAATCAACGAGGCGACCGCGCCCAGCAGAAACATTCCCAGGAAGACCGGCAGGAAGTAGGTGGGCTTGTTGAAGGTCGTATCCACCTGGGCCAACAAAATCATGGAAGCAATGAACATTCGTTTCTCCTGAAAGTCCGGCGGTGCTTCGGACAAACTAAGCGCCGTTTGGGCACGGCGATAAGCCGCTATTGTGCACAAACGGCGTCAAGTTAAGTTGCTGCAAATAAACTACAGTTAAGCCAAATCGGTTTTGTCGGGCAAACCAGATTCAACGCGAGGTAAACCAAAATCCGGCATCGCGCTACTGTGTAATGTGGATTTCTTCTTCCTGATTCACATGGCCCAGGAAGTAAATCAATCCACAAACAAAGGCAACCGCTGCCAGGCCCAGGGCTATCCACCCGAAGGAGTGACCGCCCGAGGCGTCGGTAAAAGTCACGAACCTGTAAAAGTAATAGATCGCTCCAACGGCTGCAGCTAAACCCACCAGCGCTGCCAACAACTCTTTAATTTTCATTGTGCCCTCCGGCAATTGAGTCGCTATGAAGGTTTATTGGGAAAAAGCCGAAATCGGTTATGTGGGCAGCATGTTAACGCCACGCATCGCGGAACGCAAGTGTTTCAGCAGTAAGGTAGCGCTGCAACTTGGGAACGGGGCCAGTACCACCGGCGGGTCTCATCTCAGGCTACCGTCGAGCGTCCGGAAGACCACGCACCCGCTACCCCGAGGTGGTACTGACCTCACTCCCCGACCGCCGCTATACCGACTGTCGTTGAACTGGGCTTAGGCCCTAATAGTAGGGCTACGGCAGGATGAGACGTTTGTCGCCGGCGCGGACGGTAACACGTTGGCTATCGAAATACTCCAGCAGCGGAATTGCATATTTCCGCGACACGCCCGCCAGTTCCTTGAACTTCGCTACGTCAATCAGCCGCTCCGGCTCGTGCTCCCGGCCGTACTGCTGCAGCAAAGTTTTGAGACGCTCGATCGCCCGGGCGTGAAAAAACAGTTCGCCGTGAACCCGGACCAGTGTGCCATCGTCGATCAGGAGTTGGAGAATTTTCCTGCCGTGCGACCGCTGCGCGGCGCTCACGCCCGCGGTTGTCAGCGCCTGGTCCACCGTGGGAGCCTCTAGCGCAGCCTGCTCATACGCCTTGCCAATCTTGTCACGCAACTCCTGGTCAGTGGCCGATAGATTCAACCCGTGCTCGGGCGCCCGCACCAGATCTTTCTCGACCACGAGGCCGCCGGCACTTTCGAGTCGCGCGATTACCGCGCGGAAAATTTCCGGCGCGGCATGAAGGAAGTGTCGCTCGCGCAAGGTCTCCCGCGGCAAGCCCCTTGAGAGAGGCTCGCGCTGGTGATGTCGTTTGAGTTCATCAACAACTATTTGGCAGAACCGTTCGAAGTTTGGAGTGGAAACCAGTACGCCTTCAGCTTCTGTCCACGCTGAACCTTGCCGCGCCTGATCTGTTACGAGCGAAATTACTTCATCGGTCCAACCTGTGCGCGCAGCAATCTCAGCTGGTCTGAGTCCCTGATCGCCGGCTAGCTCGACAAACGTGGAAACTTTGGTCGCTCGATTCGAACTCAATAGCGACTGCAGCGAGTCGTGAACTTTAGACAAATCCCGACCGCGATGTTTAGTCGCGCGCGGATTTATGACGATCCCGCCGGCGATTGTTTCGGCTGGAGAGTAGGAACGAATAATGAAACGTTCGTCATGTAACGCCACCACCGGGTTTTCAAAACGAAGCTGCGCGAACCCGGTGTCGCCCGGAGCGATCTCGCCAGCGGCTTCGAGCACGCGCACGCGCGCCAGCACTTCCGCCGATCCGAGATGAACGCGCACGCGCGAACGCGTTCGAATGCGACGTGGCGATGAGGGCAAGACACTCAGTTGCACGTCGACAATCTGCGTCGACTGCAAGCGGCCAACCGGCGCCAGCACCATCCCGCGTTCCACATCGGCCACGTCGACGCCGGCGAGATTTACCGCCGTTCGTTGACCGGATCGCGCCTGGTCCACCGCCGCTCCGTGGACTTGCACGCCCCGCACTCGCACGCGCCGGCCGGCCGGCAATAACTCGAGCTCGTCGCCCGTGGCAATTTTTCCCGCGACGAGTGTGCCGGTAACGACTGCTCCGAAGCCTTTCATCGTAAACGCTCTATCGATCGGCAATTGGGCAACGAAATCCGGCGAACGCTCGGGAATTATTGCGGCCACCAGTCGCAAAGCTGCACGCAGTTCGTCGAGACCTGCGCTTGTACGCACGCTCGCCGGCACGATGGGCGCGCCTTCGAGAAACGATCCGGCCACGAGTTCCTCCGCTTCAGCGTGGACCAGCGAAAGTAGCTCTTCTTCGACGAGATCAGTTTTGGTAAGCACCACTAAACCCTGCCGCACACCGAGCAGCCGGCAAATCTCGAAGTGCTCACGCGTTTGCGGCATCACACCTTCGTCCGCAGCGATCACCAGGGCCACCGCATCGATTCCATGTACACCGGCCAGCATGTTTTTTACGAAACGCTCGTGTCCGGGCACGTCGACGAAGCCTACCTGGACATCACCCAAATCGAGATCGGCGAAACCAAGATCGATGGTGATGCCGCGACGCTTCTCTTCAGGCAGGCGATCCGGATCTTTTCCCGTGAGGGCCTGGACTAGGGAACTTTTTCCGTGATCAATGTGGCCGGCAGTGCCGATGATGATGGAAGGCATGGCAGAAAAGTCCAATGTCCACGTCCAAGGTCCAACGTCCGAGCTGGTTCAAGCAGTTCAGAGTTCAACCTTTAGGTTGCGTCTGCGTGGAAACCACAACCTGAAGGTTGAACTCTGAACTGCTTGGAACATCCGGACGTTGGACATTAGACATTGGACATTGGCCTTAGGACTTGCAGTTATTCCGGACATTGGACATTGGACATTGGACTTTGGACTTCTCCAGTTATCCCGAGAACGCGTTCGTAAAACTCGATATAGCGCGGGATCACAATGTCGGTGCGATAGTTCGTCACCGCCGACTCGCGGGCGCGTTTGCCCATTTCGCGCCGCAGCGGTTCATCACTCAGCAGTTTCGCGGCATCGTCGGCCATCTTGTTGACGTCGCCGACTTCGCTCAGAAATCCAGTCTCGCCGTCAGTCACTACTTCCGGAAGCCCGCCTACGCGCGAAGCAATCACCGGCACTTCACAGGCCATCGCTTCGAGCGCCGCCAGGCCGAACGATTCCTGCTCGGAAGGAAGCAACAAAACGTCAGCCGCCGAAAGGTAGTCAACTATGTTCGGCTGCTTGCCGACAAAAACGCATTTGTCGTAAACGCCTAGACAGCGCGCCCGGTGTTCGACGTTGGTGCGCTCGCTGCCGTCGCCGACCATCACCAGCCTCGTGTCGATTCCCATCTTGGAAACGCGGCTTAGTATCTCAACGCAATCAACCGGACGCTTCACCGGACGAAAGTTTGAAACGTGGACCAGCAGCGGCGCGCCGTCGCGCGCAAGGGAGGCGCGCAATTCGTTGACCGGATGCCGGGCGTAATCGTGCTGGCAGATGAAGTTTGGAATGACCTCGATATCGTCAAACTGGAAAATTTCTCTGGTGGCTTCTTTCAAGTAATGCGAAATCGCCGTGACGCCGTCTGACTGCACAATGCCGTAGCGCGTGATCGGAAGATACGAACGATCCGCGCCCACGAGCGTTATGTCGGTCCCGTGCAGCGTGGTGATCACCGGCAGATAACGTTTCGGCTTGAGCGATTCGCGCGCGAGAATGGCACTAATTGAATGCGGAATCGCGTAATGCACGTGCAGCAGATCGAGGTTCTCAGTCTCCGCGACTTTCGCCATCTTGGTGGCTAGCGCGAGCGTGTAAGGCTGATGCTCGAACAACGGATACGACATCATCTCGACTTCGTGAAAACGCACCCGATCGCTTAAGACGGTAAGCCGGGTGGGCAAAGCAGAAGCGATGAAGTGGACCGTGTGACCGCGCGCGGCAAGTTCCTTGCCCAGTTCGGAGCCGACAATGCCACTGCCGCCGTAGGTGGGGTAAACCGTGATGCCGATGTTCATAGACGGGGAGCAGTATGCAGTGAGCGGTGAGCAGCGAGCAAGCTAGCGCCGCAGGCCTGGTAGCGATCAGAATCTCTGTGCCTCCTTTGTGATCTTGGTGTCTCTGTAGTGGGTTTACCGGTAAATCACCACAAAGATAGGGTGCGCGAAGATCGGGGCAGTAGCCCGACCATCAGGGAGGGCTTGGTGGCTTCAATCAAGCCCTCCCTGATGGTCGGGCTACTGCCCCGCGGGTTATAATGCCAGCACATCATAATTGTTGATTAAGCCAGACGATTACGCGGAGATTTAAGCAATGCCTAAGATTAGTGATATCGAAGAGACTCCAAATCCAAACGCCGTAAAATTCATTCTCAAGGAAGCGGTCAGCAACGGGACTGTCCACCAATACGGATCTGCCGAACAAGCCGAAAACGATCCGCTCGCCAAGTCGTTGTTTGACGTCGGGCACGTGGTTTCGGTTTTCTACATGGACCGGATGATTACGATCGAGAAGGACGACGAAGGCGACTGGGACGATCTGCTGCCGGTACTCGCCGTGCCGATCCGCACCGCGGCGGCGGTGAACGGCGGCTCATCCACGGCTGCAGCTGCGGTTGGCGGCGCCATCGCAGCCGTGACCAGCGACGATCCGCGCCTCTTGAAGATCAACGAAATTTTGGACGAGAAGGTACGGCCCGCGCTGATGGGCGACGGCGGCTACCTGGAAGTGTTGGGCCTGAAAGATCACACGCTGAGCATTCGTTATCAGGGGGCCTGCGGCAGTTGTCCCAGCTCGCTCACCGGGACGCTGATGGCAATCGAAGGCATGCTGAAACAGGAAATCGATCCGGAGCTGGAAGTGATCGCGGTATAAAGTCCAACGTCCAACGTCCAAGGTCCAAAGTCATTCAAGCAGTTCAGAGTTCAAGCTTGCGCGGCCTCAGAGCCACAACCTGAAGGTTGAACTCTGAACTGCTTGAATGACTTTGGACATTGGACCTTGGACTAGTCTTTATGGAACCTAACCGCCGCCCACACGTTTAATCCCACGGCTACAACTATCTGTAAACAACCAGGGACTGGCATTCCTGTCTGTCCAACTGGTGAATGGTCGTCCGTCCTTAAGCTCTGCCGAATCCAACCCAGGAGCATTCAATATGATCGCGCGCCTGTCGCCTTTTCGCTTGTTGTTTTTCTTCGCAGTCAGCCTGGTGCTGGTTAGCTTGCCGGGCGTTCACGCGCAGCAGCCGGTGGAGAAAACTACTACACCGACGCAAGCTGCGGCTGCGCCCTCTCCTTCGTCTCAACCGGTAGCCAAGACCAAGCGCCCGTCAGCAGCGACGAAGGCCAAGGCGGATCAACAGAAAGCCCTCGCGCTCTCGTTGCTGGTGTCGCTGGCCAACGACGCTCGCAGCTATCCCGATCAAAAGCTTCGCGCGCGTACGATGTCGCGGATTGCTGACGCGCTTTGGGAGCCCGATCCCGAGCAGGGCCGCGCGCTGTTTCGCAAAGCCTGGGACGCGGCCGAGGTTGCCGATCAGGAGACTGCGCGACGCGGTGAAGAAGAACGTCAGCGCCAGCAAGGCAGTAACCCCAACGCGCCTTTTGCCCGGGCCTCCGGTCCTGACCTTCGCGCCGAAGTTTTGCGCCTGGCCGCCAGACGCGATCGCGCGCTCGGTGAAGAGCTACTGGACAAACTAAAGGAAGCACGGAAACAAGAGACCACTGACGCCACTTCTCCCGCGCGTTCGGCGCCGGAGACGCCGGCGGCAATCCAGCAACGTTTGCGTCTGGCAAATCAACTGCTCGAAACCGACGTTGAGCGTTCGTTACAATTTGCCGATCCGGCCTTAACTTCGATCACCATGGAGGGCATCAACTTTCTGTCGTACCTGCGAGACAAGAACGCTGCGGCCGCGGACCTGCGTTTTGCACGTTTGCTGGCGCTGGCAGACGCCGATGTTAAGTCTGACGCAAATACAGTTTCGCTGCTTTCCTCCTACCTGTTCACACCGCATTTGTTCGTGACCTTCGCAGCGGACAGCGGCCAATCGTCGACGCAATCCGGCCAGCGCGTGCCGCCGCCCGAGGTGGCGCCGGAGTTGCGCAACACGTTCTTCCGAACCGCCGCCGGCGTCCTGCTGCGTCCCTTACCCGGTCGCGAACAGGATCGCAGCACTTCGGGTACGCAGGGAAAATTCTTGGTGATCCGGCGGTTGCTGCCGCTCTTCGAACAGTACGCCTCGAAAGAAATCACTGAACAGTTGCGCAGCGAAATGGCGGTGTTGGGCCAGGGCACGCCTGCCAACCTGCGTGACGAAGATGACGCTGATTCCATTCAACGCGGAATCGGTCCCGACCGTAAATCTGAAGACGTCGAGAAGTCGCTGCTGGATCGAATCGACCGGGCCAAGACATCCGAGGAACGTGACGCGCTCTATCTGCAATTGGCCGTGCGGACTGCTCAGAAAGGTGACTTGCGCGCGCGCGACTTCACCGACAAGCTGGAAGATAGCGAGTTGCGCAAACAAGCTGCGCCGTATGTCGACATGACGCTCGCGTTGAGCGCGGCGGAGAAAAAAGATTCGGAGAAGGCTTTGTTTATAGCCGGCAAAGGCGAGCTTTCACACATCCAGCGGGTCTGGCTTTTGACGGAGGCCGCGAAGTCGCTGCCGCCGGCGGAGCGCGATAAGGCTTTGCTAATTATCGCCGACGCTTTGGTCGAGGCACGGCGCATCGACGTCTCCGATGCAGATAGGCCGCGAGCATTGATCGCCGTGGCGAATGCGTTTCTTGCCTTCGACCGCGCTCGCGCCTGGGAAACGATGCTGGAAGTGGCGAAAGCTTCAAACTCCGCCGAAGGGT
>Ga0207681_10002245_pt1 | contig 12277 bp, 13 predicted proteins | sample KBSS53metaG_FD_184324 | JGI IMG/M metagenome (GOLD analysis project Ga0207681, IMG submission 184324) | Switchgrass rhizosphere microbial communities from Kellogg Biological Station, Michigan, USA - KBS S5-3 metaG (SPAdes) (version 2) | ecosystem: Host-associated > Plants > Roots > Rhizosphere... | reverse complement strand
GCTGACCAGACGGCGGAGCAGGTCGCCGACTGGTGTCGTGCGCAGCTGCCGGCCGGGGCGCGCGTCGGCGTCGAGCTGCCCTACCTGCCTGCGCAGGCCGATCGCGTGTTGCGCGCGCGCGGCCTGGAGCTCGTCGACGCGACGGAGCTGCTCGAGTCGCTGCGCGCCGTCAAGCGCCCGCACGAGCTCGAGATCGTGCGCCGCTCCTCCAGAGCGGTCGTCGACGCGATGCTCGCGACCTTCGCGCTCGTGCGCGCGGGCGACACGAAGCAGCAGATCTTCGAGCGCCTGCGCCGGGCGGAGACCGATCGGGGCTTGACCTTCTGCTATGCGCTCGTGGCCGCCGGCGCGGACATGAACCGCGGTCCTTCCCCGCAGCGGCTCGAGCCCGGCGACATCCTCTCGCTGGACTCCGGCGCGACGTGCGAGGGCTGGGTCGCCGACCTCACGCGCATGGCGATCCTCGGCGAGCCGTCGGCACGCCACGAGCAGTTGCTCGCGCAGGTCGATCAGGTGCAGCAGGCGGCGCGCGCGCGAGCGGTGGCGGGCACGCGCGGGGGCGACCTGTTCGACGTGGCGCAGGCGGCGATCGCCGCGTGCGAGGACCGCGCGCACATGTCGTTCCTCGCCCATGGCACCGGGCTCGTCACGCACGAGGCGCCGCGCCTGACGGCGACCGGCTCGCCGCCCTACCCGGCGGCGCACGCCGAGCTCCCGCTCGAGGCGGGCATGGTGCTCTCGATCGAGTCGCAGATCGCCGATCCCGAGATCGGCTTCGTCAAGCTCGAGGACACGGTCATCGTCGGCGAGGACGGCCTTGAGCCGGTCGCCGATCACGGCCGTGGGTGGAATCGGATTGGTGGCTGACGTGTCGACGCAGCTGCACCCTGACTGCGTGGAGGTCCTGCGCCGCGCCGAGGCGTGGGGTGCGCCGGCGAGACCCACCGTGGAACAGGCGCGCGCGCTCGACGTGCGGCGCATGCGGGAGCTCGGCGGCGCCGCTCAGCAGGTCGCCGAGGTCCGCGAGCTGGCGATCCCCACGCATGCGGGCGACGTCCCGGCGCGCCTCTACCGCCCGTGCGACGACGTCGCCGACGGCGTGCTCGTGTGGCTGCACGGCGGGGGCTGGATGCTCGGTTCGCCCGACACCAGCGACGACCAGGTGCGAGCGCTCACCAACGCGTCGCGCTGTGCCGTGCTCTCGGTCGACTACCGGCTGGCGCCCGAGCACCGCTTCCCGGCCGGGCTCGAGGACGCCTACGCGGCGGTCTCATGGGCGGCGGCGCATCCGGAGGAGCTGGGCGCGCCGGCGTGCCGGCTGGCGGTCGGCGGCGACAGCGCCGGCGGCAACCTCGCCGCCGCGGTCACCCTGATGGCGCGCGATCGCGGCGGCCCGCCGATCGAGGCGCAGCTGCTCGTGTATCCGGCGCTGTGCCGCGAGCTCGAGGCGCCGTCGCGCGAGCGCTATGCGGAGGGCTACTGGCTGACGGCCGCTGGCTTGGACGTTTGCTGGGAGCGCTACCTGGCGCGGCCAGAGGACGCGCTCCAGGCGTACGCCTCGCCGTTGCTGGCGGAGTCGTTCGCGGGCCTGCCGCCCGCCGTCGTCCTGCTCGCCGAGTGCGATGTGCTGCATGACGAGGGCGAGCGCTACGCGCGGAGGCTCGAGCAGGCCGGCGTGCCGACGCAGTTGCACGTCTACCCCGGCATGCTGCACGGCTTCCTCGCCTGTGCCGGCGTCGTGCGGCAGGCGTGGGACGCGCTCGAGCTTGCCGGCAGGGCGGTCGGCGACGCCCTCAGGTCGGAGCCGTCGCAGGACGCGGAGCCGGCGGCGCGCGAAACGGCTCTGTCTCATGGCCACGGCGCTTGAGGACAGGCTGCGGGCGGCGCGGCGGCGCGGCGAGAACGGGATCTTGGCGGAGATCCCCGCCGCGCCGCCCGTCGACGCTCCGCGGGCGGCGCTGGCGCAGCGGATCGGCGAGCGCGGCGCAAAGATCGCCGTCGTCGACGACGATCCGACCGGCACGCAGACGGTACGCGGCGTCCCGCTCGTGACCGCCTGGGAGGAGGCGGAGCTGGCGTGGGCGATGGAGGCGGCCGATCCGACCTTTGCCGTGCTGACGAACACGCGTGCGCTTGTGCGCGAGCGCGCCGTCGCGATCAACCGCGAGATCGGCGAGCGGATCGCCGTCGTCGCGCGCCGCCTGGGCGTCGAGGTGCGCGCGATCAGCCGCAGCGACTCGACGCTGCGCGGCCATTTCCCGGCCGAGCCGGAGGCGCTTGCCGAGGGGCTCGCGAGCGATGGGCGGCCGGTCGACTGCGTGCTGCTGTGCCCCGCCTTCCCGGAGGCCGGCCGCGTGACGGCGGACGACGTGCACTGGGTGATCGGCGACGGACGCATGGTGCCCGTGGCCGAGACCGAGTACGCGCACGATGCGGCGTTCGGCTACCGCTCCTCGAATCTGCTGGACTGGGTGCGCGAGCGCGCGGGCGCTGCGGCCACGGTCGCGTCGGTCACGCTGCGGGAGATCCGTTGCGGCGGCGCCGAACGCGTCTGCGAGCTGCTGACGGAGCGTGCGCGCGCCGCCCGCTACGTGGTCGCGAATGCGCTCGACGCGGGCGACCTTGCGGTGTTGGCACTCGCCGTCGAGCTCGCCGAGGAGCGCGGCCTGCGGGTCGTGTGCCGCAGCGGGCCGTCGTTCGTCTCCGCGCGCGCGGGCGCTGCGACGGCGGCGCCCCTCACCAGGCGCGAGATCGGGATGCCGGACGGCCGGGGTCTGCTCGTCGTCGGCTCGCACACGCAGCTCACGACCGCTCAGCTGCAGGCGGCGTATGCCAACCATGACCTGCACGTCGTCTCGCTCGACGTCGGCACGCTGCTGAGGTCGGATCCTTCGACCCGGCGCGCCGCGGTCGTCCATGCGACCGAGTCGCTGCGCAGCGCGCTCGCCCAGGTGGATGCCGCGCTGGTGACGAGTCGTGTCGCCGCGCACGTCGAGCGCGGCGAGCGCAGCCTCAACGCCGCCGCCGCAGTGGCTGACGCGCTCGTCGAGATCGTCGCCGCCGTCGCGTGCAGGACCCCGCTCGACTGGCTCGTCGCGAAGGGCGGCATCACGTCGCACGACATGGCGGTGCGGGCGCTCGGCACGCGGCGCGCGACCGTGCTCGGCCAGCTGTTCCCGGGGCTCGTGTCGGTGTGGGAGCTCGGCGCGGGAGCGATTCAGCCCGGGCTGCGCTACGTCGTCTTCCCCGGCAACGTCGGCGACGAGCTGACGCTCGCGCGCACGCTCGACCGGCTCAAGGGGCTCGCGTGAGCCTCGGCGCCGACATCGCGCTGCTGCGACAGCTGCGCGCCGAGGGCCGCGCGCTCGTGGGCTTCAGCATCTACGACCTCGAGCAGGGGCTCGGCGTCGTGCGCGCGGCGCAGGACGAGCGGCTGCCGGTGCTGCTGCAGGCCGGCTCGAGCGCGTTCCGCTACGCCGGCCGCGAGCCGCTCGCACAGCTCGCGCTCGCGCTCGCGCGCGAGGCGGCGGTGCCGGTCGGCGTGCACCTCGACCACGCCACCGACCCGGACGAGATCGGCGCCTGCCTGCGGCTCGGCTACACGTCGGTGATGTTCGACGGCTCGGCGCTGCCGTTCGAGGAGAACGTGCGGCTGACGCGGGCCGTCGTCGCCTCGGCACACGGCGCGGGGGCGTGGGTGGAGGCGGAGCTCGCCGGGATCGCCGGCGACGAGGACGAGTCGCGCGAGGCGCGCGCCGGCGCACTGACCGACCCCGATGCTGCCGCGCGCTTCGTCGCCGAGACGGGCGTCGACGCGCTCGCGGTCGCCGTCGGCAACGTGCACGGCATCCCGGCCGCGCCGGTCGCGCTCGACCTCGACCGCCTGGAGCGGATCGCGCGCGCGGTCGACGTCCCGCTCGTGCTGCACGGCGCCTCGGGCCTGCCCGACGCCGACGTGCAGGCGGCGATCCGGCTCGGCGTCGCGAAGCTGAACGTCAACACCGAGCTGCGCCGCGCGCTGCGCGGCGCGCTGCTCGCGTTGGCCGACGACCCGCCCGCGGGCGACGGGATCCCCGCGCTGCTGGGCGGTGCGATCGACGCGACGCAGCAGGCCGCGCGCGAGAAGCTGCTGGCGTTCACCGCGGCTCAAGCCCCGACGACGTCGACGAGCGCGTGACGATGGCGGCCATGGACGACGGCCGTCGCCTGGGCGCCGACGCGGATCGGGCGCAGCTGGGCATCATCGTGAAGATGCCCGCGGCTGCGACCGTCGAGCTCGCCGGCCACGCCGGCTTCGACATCGTCCTGATCGACATGGAGCACGGGTCCGGGGACATGACAGAGCTCGAGCACCACGTCCGCGCAGCCGACAGCGCGGGCATCCGTGTGATGGTGCGCGTGAGTCACGCGGACAGTGCCGATGTGCTGCGCGCGCTCGACGCGGGCGCCTGCGGCGTCGTCATCCCGCACGCGAGCTCCCCCGCGGTCGTGCGCGAGGCGAACGCGCGGGTTCGCTACCCGCCCGAGGGACGTCGCAGCCTGGCGCTCTCGACGCGCGCCGGCCGTCACGGGCTGCGTTCGCTCCACGAGCACCTCGAACAGGCTCGCTGCGAGTCGACCCTGATCGCCCAGGTCGAGGATATGGAGGCGCTCGCGTGCCTTCCCGAGCTGCTCGAGGTGAACGGCCTCGACGGGATCTTCATCGGGCCGGCCGACCTGTCGGCCTCGCTCGGTCGGCCTGGAGACCTCGACGACCCGGTCGTGAGCGACGCGATCGAGCGGGTCGTGGCGGAGGTGCTCGCGCGCCCGCGGCTCGCGCTCTGCGTGCTGGCGGCGGACGAGCACGAGGCGCGCAGCTGGATCGAACGCGGCGCGCGCCTGATCCTGTTCAACGCCCCCGCCTTGATGGCCGGCCGGCTCACCGCGATCGCCGCGGCGCTGCAGCCGGTACCCGACCTCTGAACCACAAGGAGCACGTAAGCGCATGAGCGAAGCGGACGTCGTCGCCGGAGCCGGCGGCAAGTCGATCATCGAACGGTTGCGCCTCGACGGACGCGCCGCGCTCGTGACCGGCGCGGGCCAGGGGATCGGGCGCGCGTTCGCGCACGCGCTTGGCGAGGCAGGCGCGAGCGTCGCCGTCGCGGACCTCGACGAGGCGCGGGCGCGCACGGTCGCGGACGAGCTTGCCGGCAAGGGCGTCGAGGCAATCGCGCTCGCCGTCGACGTGTGCGACCCGACGGCGGTCGACGCGATGGTGGCGGAGGTCGTCGACCGTCTCGGCGGGTTGCAGATCGCCGTCAACAACGCCGGCCTGGTGCGCAACTCGGCCGCCGAGGAGACCTCGTTGGACGAGTGGGACACGACGTTCGCGCTCAACACGCGAGCGGCCTTCCGCTGCTGTCAGGCAGAGGCGCGCGCGATGCTCGCGGCTGGCTACGGCAAGATCGTCAACACCGCCTCGATGGCGTCGCTGATCGTCCCGCACCCGCAGAAGCAGGCCGCCTATAACGCCTCGAAGGCCGCCGTCGTGCAGCTGACGCGCACGCTCGCCGCCGAGTGGGCGGACCGCGGCGTGCGCGTCAACTGCATGTCACCCGGCATCATCCGCACCGCGCTGATCGAGCAGTCGCCGGCGCTGCAGCCGCTCGTCGATCAGTGGCTCAAGGACATTCCGATGGGTCGCCTTGGCGACGTCACCGACCTGCAGGGAGGGATCGTGTACCTCGCCTGCGAGGCGTCGGACTACATGACCGGCCACAACCTCGTCATCGAGGGCGGCCAGACGATCTGGTAGCGGGCGCGTGGCCGTCGGCTTGCGCGTTGGCGGCCTCGACCGCCTCGCGCAGGCGGCGGTTGGCGCGTTCCATGTGCGCGGTCATCGCGGCGCGCGCGGCGCTCGCGTCGTGTGCCTCGATCGCCTTGTAGATCGGCTCGTGCATCGCGAGCGAGGTGGCGGTCTCGTGCGCGTGCTCGAGGACGCGCCGCGCCCACACGCCGAGCAGCGAGCGCAGGCTCGTGAGCAGGTTCTGGAGCACCTCGTTGCCGCTCGCACGCGCGATCGCGAGGTGGAACGCGATGTCCGCTTCCACGTAGGCCGGCACGTCCTCGCCCGCTGCGCGCATCGCCTCCAGCCGCTCGCGCACGTCCGCGACCTGCTGCTCGTCGGCGCGCTCGGCGGCGAGCCCGGCAACCACGATCTCCAGCTCGCTGCGCGCCTCGAGCAGGTCGCGCACGTGCGACTCGCCCAGCAGCAGCCCCCACTCGATCACGCGCGGGAGCAGGTCGGAGCCCGAGCGGGTCAGGTACGTGCCGTCGCCCTGACGGACGTCGAGCAGGCCGAGCAGGTTGAGCGACTTGATCGCCTCGCGCACGGACGAGCGCCCGACCGCAAGCGCCTCGGCGAGCTGGCGCTCGGAGGGGATCTTGGAGCCGGGCACCACCTCGCCGGAGAGCAGGAAGTCGAGCAGCTTGCGGGTGATCTCGGCGACCGGCGCCTCCCGCGGAGCGACGCGCAGGCTGGCGGGCAAGGAAGGCGGCGAAGGCGTTGTGCTCACTGATGTCCCCTGTTGTTGGACGACCGGTCAACCAGGATATTCGATCGCGGCATACTGGACTCGCCAAGGAGAGGTCGACCGGTGAACCTTTCGTGCTACAGTCGGATGGGTAATCCCTTTCTGGAGGAGAGCGCATGTCCCGGCCTGTCCCCACCGGTTCGCCGGGGACCCACATCCACCACGATGTCGGCGCACGACGCGTCAACGGCGCGAGTGGAGCGTTCGAGCAGCGGCTGAATCCGCCCGGCGATGTGCGACTGCTCGTGCTGCGGCTGGAAGAGGGCGGTGATCCCGATCCGTTCGCGACCGGTGTCCTCGACGGCTGCGGGGCTCTGCTCGCCGCGCTTCGCGACCTGCTGGCCGACGCCGGGACGGAGCAGCCGAACGTCGCGCTCGTCGTCGTCTGCCCGGAGCCCGTCGACCGCTGGACGCATGCGGCCGAGCACGCGACCGTCGAAGCGGTGCGCGGAGCAATGCAGTCGCTTACACCCGAGCTCGGTGCACGCGCTCGGATCAACGTCTTCGTGTGCCGTGCCGAGGGCGACGAGGACGCGCTTGACGCCGCACTGCGGTTCGTCGCCTCACCCGGCGGCTCCTACGTCGCCGGCTCGACCTTCGACCTGCGGGTGCGGCCATGACGGTGCTGGTGACGGGCGCGGGTGGAGCGATCGGATCGGCGATCGTGCGGCAGCTGGCCGAGGCGGGCCGCGAGGTCGTCGCGCAGGACCTCACCGCGGAGGCGCTCGCCACGGCGACGGACTGGGCCGCCGAGTCGATCGTGGGGGACCTCACCACCGAGGCTGACCTGCGCACGCTGCAGGAGCGCTTCGCCGGCGAGTCGCTCCACGCGGTGGTCGCCGCGCATGGCATCCCCGGCGCCGGCGCGCTCGCGCACATGAACCGCGAGCGCATCGATGCGATCCTCGCGGTCAACGCAGTGACGATCCCGGCGCTGCTGCGCGCGACGCTCGCGCCGCTCGCTGCGGACGGCGGCGGCGCGTTCGTGGCGATCGCCTCCCAGGCGGCTCTCCGCGGTGAGCCCGACAACGCCGTCTACTGCGCCTCGAAGTGGGCTGTGACCGGCTGGGTGAGTGCGATCGCTCCGCACCTCGCGCTCGACGGCGTGCGCGTGCGCGCGCTGTGTCCGGGACGCACCGAGGGGCCCCTGCTGGAGCGGGCGCTCGAGGGCTTCGCGGCCGAGGCCGGGCAGACAGTCGAGGAGTACGTGGCGGACATCCTCAAGCTGATCCCGCTCGGTCGCTACGCGCGCGTGGAGGAAACCGCGGCCGCAGCCGTGTACCTCGCCGAAACGACCGCTACGCGGCCGACGATTCTCGCGACGAGTGGCGGGGAGGTGCCGTTTTGAGCGTGCCACTGCCCCGACCGCTCGCCCACGTCGGCATCACGGTGCCCGACCTCGACGCGGCCGTGCGCTGGTATGAGGAGGCGCTCGGGCTCGTCGTGCTCTCGCCGCCCGCCACGCTGCGCGCCGACGACGGGGAGGTCGGTGCCGCCGCTGCCGACGTGTTCAAGGAGTCCTTCGAGGAGGTGCGGATCGCGCACCTGGCGGCAGGCAACGGCGTCGGCGTGGAGCTGTTCGAGTTTCGCACTCCCGCCGTCGAGGCGAGCGCCGAGGACTATCGCCACAGCCGCATCACGCACGTCTGCTTCCTCGCGCCCGACATCGAGGAGGCCACGCAGCGCCTGCTCGACGCGGGCGCCAGCCGCATCACCACGCGCTGCTGGGAGGTCTTCCCAGGCCAGCGCTACCGCTTCAGCTTCTGCCGCGACCCGTGGGGCAACGTGATCGAGCTCCACTCCCATTCGTTCGAGCAGATCTTCTCGAACCAGTCCACATCCCACGACCCTCAGGAGACCCATCGATGAACGCCCGCGAGTTCAGCGTCGACTTTGCGATGTTCGGCAGCGACCCCGCCGGCTTCGGGCCGGCCGGCGTCGACACGCTCCAGGCGATCGCCGCCGTTGCCGCGGTCGGCGACCTCGGAGCGATCGACCTCGCGTTTCCGTTCACCGGCGAGGACGTGACGGTGGAAGCCGTGCAGGAGGCGCTCGCCAGCGGCGGCATCCGCGCCTCGGCGATCCACTCCGTCCTCTACTTCCCGCAGTTCGCGTCGGGCAGCTTCACGAACCCTGACGACTCGTTGCGCGAGCGTGCACGGGAGATCGTGCGCGGCACGGTCGCGGCGGCGCGGGCGCTGCAGGTCGACTACGTGAAGATCTGGCCCGGCCGCGACGGCTACGACTACCCATTCCAGGTCGATCACGGGGCGCTGTGGGGCGACGCCGTTGCCTGGCTCGCCGAGATCGCGGACGCCGCGCCCGACGTGCGGTTTGCGATCGAGTACAAGGCGAAGGACCCGCGCACGCACATGGTGTTCCCGAACGCGGCGCGCCTGCTGCTGGCGATGGAGGAGCTGCAGCGGCCGAACCTCGGGATCGTCGTCGACTTCGGGCACTCCCTCTTTGCGCACGAGACGCCGGCTGACGCCGTTCATCTCGCGCACCGGCACGGGCGGCTGTTCGGCGTCGAGTTCAACGACAACTTCCGTGCCTCCGACGACGACTTCACCGCCGGCGCGGTGCATCTGATGGAGACGATCGAGTTCGTCCACGCGCTGCGTCAGGTCGGCTACGAGGGCACCTGGGAGCTCGACCAGATCGGCACGCGCGAGGATCCCGCCCAGGCCGCGCGCGACAGCATCCGCACACTGCGCGCGATCGAGGCGCTGCTCGACCGCATCCCGGCCGATGCGTTCGAGGACGCGCAGCGGCGTCATGACGCGCTGGCGGCGCAGCGGCTGATTCATGGGCAGCTGCTGACCACGGCGGCCGAGCCGGTCGCGGCGGGGGAGGGGCGATGAGCAGTGCGCCTGTCGCAGCGCAGGCCACGCCCCAGGCGTCCGCGCACGACGCTTCCCGCTCGATCGGCTGGGGCCTGATCGGCGCCTCGTTCATCGCGGCGACGGAGATGATCCCGGCGTTCGAGCAGGCGTCCGGCTGTCACGTCGCGGCCGTGATGAGCAGCTCGAAGGAGCGTGGCGAGGCGTTCGCTGCAACGCATGGCATCCCGTGCGCGTACACGAGCGTCGAGCAGCTGCTCGACGACGACGCGGTCGATGCCGTCTATGTCAGCACGACGAACGACCTGCACCACGAGCACGTACTCGCGGCCGCGGCGGCCGGCAAGCACGTGCTGTGCGAGAAGCCGCTCTCGCTGACGTTGGAGCAGGCGAGCGAGATGGTCGCGGCGTGTGAGGAGGCGGGCGTCGTGATGGGCGTCAACCACCACATCCGCGCCACCTCGTGGATGCGCGAGCTGCGCCGGCTGATCCTCGACGGCGCAATCGGCGAGCCGTTGAGCGCCCACGTCCGGCACATCTTCCGCCACGAGCATGCGCATCCGTGGCGCACGCAGCGGCCGGAGGCCGGCGGCGGCGCGATCTTCGACCTGACGGTGCACGACGCCGACACGCTGCGGTTCGTCTTCGACTCGGAGATCGCAGAGGTGACGGCGTTCACTGCCCAGCAGGGCATCGCCCAGGGCACGGTGGAGGACACAGTGCTCGGCGCGATGCGGCTTGCGTCTGGGGTCGTCGCGACGTTCCACGACAGCATGGTGTTCGCGCATCCGGGAACGTCGTTCGAGGTCCACGGCACGGAGGCCGCGATCATCGCGACTGACGGGATGTCGGAGGGGCCCAACACGAGCCTTGTGCTGGTGCGCGACGGCGCTGCGCGCGAGCTCCCGTTCGGGCGAGAGGCGGACCCGTATCTGGTTGGCGTCGAGGCGTTCAACGCCGCTGTCCGCGGCGAGGGTGCGCCGCTCGCCAGTGGCGAGGACGGCGTGCGATCGCTGGCGGTCGCGCTGGTGGTGCGCGAGGCAGCGGGCAGCGGCTGTGTGACTGCCGTCGCGGGGGCCGCTGGATGAGCGCTCCTCAGTCGCTGACCGGCAGGCGCGCGCTCGTCACCGGCGCCAGCCGCGGGATCGGCGCCGCGGTGGCACGGGCGCTCGCGCGCGAGGGTGCGAGAGTGCTGGCGGTCGACCTCCGCTTCGACGATGCCGCTTGCGCTGTCGCCGGCGTCGAGCCCTACGTCTCCGACGTGTGCGATCCGGCCGCGCTCGCCGACGCGGTCGCAGTCGCGGCTGGGGACGCGCGTCTCGACATCTGCGTCGCGAACGCCGGCGTGTTCACTGAGCGCGAGGGCTTCCTCGGCGACGACGTCGCGGCATGGCGGCGCGTGATTGAGGTGAATCTGGTCGGCGCGCTCGTGACGCTGCAGGCTGCTGCGCGGACGATGGTCGCCGACGGCGGCGGCGGGCGGCTGCTGGCCACCTCCTCGGCGGCAGGCGTGCGCGGCGAGGCCGGCTGGCCGGCGTACTGCGCCAGCAAGGCTGGCGTGATCGCAGCGGTCCAGTCGCTGGCGATCGACCTCGGCCCGCACGGGATCACCGTCAACGCGATCGCCCCGGGCGAGACCGACACCGAGATGCACCGCGGCGTCGTCGCCGAGCGCGGGACGCCCGGTCCCGGCGGTGATCTCGCGGTCCTGCTCAAGCAGGGCGTCCCGCTCGGCCGCCCCGGCAGCGTTGAGGAAGTGGCTGCCGTCTTCGCGTTCCTGTGCTCGGACGCGGCGGCGTACGTGACCGGCCAGACCGTGGCGGTCGACGGCGGCGCGTTGTTGGTGTGAAGCATGTGTCATCGCTCATGAAGGAGGCTGCTGCATGGAGGCATCGACGTTGACCCCCACGCTCGTCGGCGACGTCGCGATCATCACCGGCGGCGGGAGCGGGATCGGGCTCGGCATCGCCGAGTGTCTCGGCCGCGCCGGCGCGCGCGTCGTGCTTGTCGATCGCGACGGCGCGCTCGCCGAGCGCTCCGCCCGCGAGCTGTGCGCGGCGGGGATCGAGAGCATCGGCATCGGTGGCGATGTCTGCGACGCGTCGGACGTGGAGCGCGCGATGAATGCGACGCGCGAGGCCTTCGGGCCGCCGCGGATCCTCGTTAACAACGCGGGCCTCGCCGAGGTCAAACTGCTTGTCGACACGAGCGAGGAGCTGTGGGATGCGGTGATCGACGTCAGCCTCAAGGGCACGTTTCTGTGGACGCGTGCCTTTGCGAGGCGGGCAATCGAGGAGACGGTCAGCGGCGCGGTTGTCAACCTCGCGTCACTCAACTATGTTGCGCCGACCGACGGTATGAGTCACTACTGCGCCGCCAAGGCGGGCGTGGTGATGTTCACGCAGGTGGTGGCAGGTGAGCTCGCGCGTCATGGCATTCGCGTGAACGCCATCGCCCCCGGCACTACGCGCACGCGCACGACCGAGGAGACCGGACGGCTCGAGGGGTTGATGGGCCGCGAGTTCCTCGCGCGCACGCCACTCGGACGCCTCGGCGTGCCCGAGGACCTCGGCAAGGCGGCCGTGTTCCTGTGCTCCGACCAGGCTGACTGGATCACGGGCGAGACGCTGCTCGTCGACGGTGGGGCTCACCTCAAGGGGCTTCACAGCTACTGGGATGTGATGCAGGAGGAGATGGCCCAGGCGACGCTTCCGGGGCATCAGTAACTGTGGTTGACCGGTCGACCTTTGTGTGATAACTTGCTCTGCAAGAGGAGGAGGGCCATGCGCGCCGCGCATTGCGCCTCGCCGCAAAGGAGGAGAGGTAGATGACGGAGTTGGATGGCCCGTACGAAAGTCGCCA
>Ga0207681_10002244_pt1 | contig 12282 bp, 10 predicted proteins | sample KBSS53metaG_FD_184324 | JGI IMG/M metagenome (GOLD analysis project Ga0207681, IMG submission 184324) | Switchgrass rhizosphere microbial communities from Kellogg Biological Station, Michigan, USA - KBS S5-3 metaG (SPAdes) (version 2) | ecosystem: Host-associated > Plants > Roots > Rhizosphere... | reverse complement strand
CCGTCGTCGCGCCAGCGGATGTGTGGGGGTCGTGACCAGCAACAGTTCCTCGCGTAGGACCGGGACGGTCACCAGGTCGGACTCCAGGACCGGCAGCGTGAGCAGCCCGGCATCGACGCGTCCGGCGCGGATCTCCTGAACCGACCGGCCGGCCGTCGCCACGGTCAGCCGGACGTCCAGGTGCGGGTGTACGCGCCGCAGGTGCTTCAGCAGCGGCGGGAAGACGTACAGGCACACGGTCATCCCGCCTGACAGCCGCAGCGTGCCACGCAGCTCGCGCGTGCGATCGGTAATCGCGCCAACTGTTTCACGGACGTCGAGGAAGACTCGCTGACCGAGCTGAACCAGGTTCTCGGCCGCCGGCGTCATGCGAACCTGCCGCCCGACCCGCAGGAACAGCGGCTCGCCAAGCTCCTCTTCGAGGAGCAGGATCTGCCGGCTGATGGCGGACTGCGACACGTGGAGCTTCCGGCCACACGCGGTAAAGGAGCCGGTCTCGGCGATGGCCTGGAGGATTTCGAGCTGTCGGAGATCCATGACGGTCGTCATGGCTGATGGCTAACGGCTGATGGCATATGGTGGATGGCGTTCATCCGCCCCATGGCCATCAGTCCTCAGCCATCAGCCATGGCTCTGCTTTCTGAAGCTCACGCCCTTCGCCTCCGGGCCCAGCAGCACCACGATGAAGGCGATGACGAAGACCACCGCGACGAGACCGCCCATCGCCTGCGTATAGGTGAAGCGTTCCCCCAGTGCGGCCTCGACGTACGGAATGCTGGCGGCGAACATCACGCCGAGCTGATACGCAAAGCCGGGAAAGAACCCACGCAGGTGATTCGGCGACAGCTCGTTGACGTGCGCCGGAACGATGCCCCACGCGCCCTGCACGAAGAACTGCATCAGGAACACGCCGATGAGGATGTACCACGCATTGTGTGCGGAAATCCAAAAGGGAACGACGACGAGCCCGAGCGCCATGGCGATCATCATGGCGCGCCGCCGTCCCTTCTTGTCCGAGTAATATCCGAACGCCAGCCCGCCGAGAATCGCGCCAATTCCCGACAGCATCGTCACATCGGCAATGCGAGCCTTCGAGTAGCCGGCCGTACCGAGCAGCGTCGGATACATGTCCTGCGTCCCGTGCGACATGAAGCTCATCATCGTCATGAACAGCACGAGATAGACGAACCGCCGCCAGTACTTCGGCAGCGACCGCTTGTACGTCTCCCAGTCGGTCTTGTGCTCGTGCCAGGCGTCGGATTCCTTCACCTTGGCGCGGATGAACAGCGAGAGCAGCGCCGGGAGGCCGCCGAGAAAGAACATCAGGCGCCAGCCGTTTGCCGGATATAGCGTCTCGAACCACGGATACAGGAGACGGAACGCGAGAGCGGAGAGCAGATTGCCGAGCGCGTAGCCCTCTTGCAAAAGCCCGGACAGCAGCCCGCGCAGGCGCGGCGACGCCGACTCGAGCGCGAGGGACGCCCCGACGCCCCACTCGCCGCCCATGCCGATGCCGAACAGCACGCGCAGGATCAGGAACACCTGATAGCTGGGCGCGAGCCCCGACAGCACGGAAATCACCGCATAGAAGACGACGTTGATCATCAGTGGCAGCCGGCGGCCGAAGCGGTCGGCCATGATGCCGAAGATGACGGCGCCGATCGGCCGCGCGGCGAGGGCGACCGTGAGCGTCAGCGCAATGTCGGGCCGAGTGCGTCCGAACGATTTCGCGATGTCGTCGATGACGAGCGTGAGGATGAAGAAATCGAACGCGTCGAGCGTCCAGCCCAGAAAGCCGGCAAGCACGGCGTTTCGCTGATTGGCGCGCTCCGCCTTGGTCATCGTCGGGACGTGGACGGCCGTGGCCATGGTCCGCGAAGGATACTACGGGAACCGCGGAGGACGCCGAGAACGCAGAGTCTTGATTTTCTCTCCGTGTTCTGCGCCTGCCAAGCCGAAGCTCGCGGCCACGAGAGAGCGAAGGCTGGGGCTCTGCGGTTAGCGACGCGCCAGCGCGAAATGCGCCGCCCCGGCGACGAAGAATCCGACGAACCACGCGTAGTCGTACAGCGGCTTCAGCACCGGCACGACGAAGCCGCCCCAGGCCAGCGCGCAGCCGATCGCGGTCGCGCCAATCGCCCGCATGTTCCAGCCGCGATAGACGCCGTCCGGCAGATAGAGATCTTCCAGACGAAGCTCGCGGCGCCGGACGAGCCAGTAGTCGGCGACCAGAACGCCGGCAATCGATCCGAGCCCACCCGAGTAACCGAGGAGCCAGGTGTAGATGTAGCCCGACGGATCGGCCAGCAGCTTCCACGGCTGAATCACGATGCCGAGGACGCCGGTGATGAGCCCGCCGGTCTTGAAGCTGATGACGCGCGGAAAGGCGTTGGCGAAGTCATTGGCCGGCGACACGACGTTGGCGGCGATGTTCACCGCAATCGTGGCGACGACGACGGTGAACATCGAGATCGCGACGACGATCGGCGACGTGAATCGGCCGACGAGTACGACGGGATCCCAGATCGACTCGCCGTAGATGATGGCGGTCGCGCTCGTGATCAGCACGCCCATCAAGGCAAACACGGACATCGTGGTCGGCAGCGCCACCACCTGGCCGACCATCTGCTCGCGCTGGCTGCGTCCAAAGCGGGTGAAGTCCGGCATGTTGAGCGACAGCGTGGCCCAGAATCCGATCATGGCGGTCAGCGACGGCACGAAGACGGGCCAGAATTCCGCGAGCGTTCGAAACTTGCCTGGCTGGGCCAGCAGCGGACCGAGACCCTGCGCGCGGCTGATGGCCCACCACACGAGGATGCCGGTCATCACGAGCACGAACGGCGCCGCCCAGTTCTCGACCTCGCGCACGAGGTCCATGCCGCGATAGATGATGAAGACGTTCAGCCCCCAGAAGAGCAGGAACGACACCCATTCGGTGGTGGTGTGTCCGCCCGCTCCGGCTCCGAGCAGCATCGGCCACCCGGGAATGACCGTCTTGAAGAAGGTATGGAGCGCTTCCCCGCCGATCCACGCCTGGATGCCGAACCAGCCGCACGCCACGAGCGCCCGCATCAGCGCGGGAACGTTCGATCCCAGCGTGCCGTACGCGGCGCGGGCAAAGACCGGAAACGGGATGCCGTACTTGGTGCCCGGATGCGAGTTCAGCAGAATCGGCACGAGGACGATCGTGTTGCCCAGCAGGATGGTGAACAGCGCCTGCTTCCAACTCATGCCCGATGCCATCAATCCGGACGCCAGCATGTAGGTGGGGATGCAGTGGGCCATGCTGACCCAGAGCGCGGCAAAGTTGTAAGTCGTCCAGTTGCGGCGCGCGATCGGCACCGGCGCGAGGTCGTGATTGTAGAGGGGACTCGATTCGACGGTGCGGGTGTCGAGCAGCTCCACGCGGCCATCGGGCAGCTGACGTTCGGTGGCAACCGTCATAGAATCAGCAGACTATACCGGAGGTTCCATGCGTGCGTGCGTTGGCGCGGTCTGCCTGGTGGCGTGTTCGCTCCTCGTCGTCGCAGCCGCTTCGGCGCAGAAACGCGCGCCGCGCGTCGGCCACATGCGCCGTGTGTTCGTGCGCGTCACCGACCTGTCCGGCGCGCCGATCTCGAATCTGACCGCGGCCGACTTCGAGGTCAACGAAGGCGGACGTCTGCGTTCCGTTCTGAACGCCAGTCTCGCGGCGACGCCGATGCGGATCGCCATCTTCGTCGATACGAGCGACGGCACCGCGAACGCCATCAACCCGATCCGCACGGGCCTGCACGGGTTCCTCGCGGCGCTGCCGGCCGACGCCGAAGTCATGTTCATCACGACCGGCCGGCAGGTGCGCGTGCGTCTGCAGCCGACCACCGATCGGCGCAAGGCGCTCGACTTTGCGGCCGGACTGTTTTCAGATGGCGGCGCGACACCGCTTCGCGACGCGATCCTCGAGGTGGACGGCCGGTACTTCCGGAAGGTCGAGAACCGCTGGCCCGTGTTCCTGATCCTGACCGGCGACAGCGCCGAGAGCAGCGCGCCCGCGAACGAGACGCCGTTCAACAAGTGGCTGACCGATCTGCCGGAGCGTGGGATTTCCGCCCATGCGTTCGCGCTGAAATACCGGGGCGGCGGCTTTCCGGATCTGGTGGCGCAACACGTCGCCCAGACGGCGGGCGGCCACTTCGATTTCATGAACACCGCGAACGGCCTTCCCGACAAGCTGAAGGCGCTCGGCGAACGGATCGCCGGCGATGCCAAAGAAATGAGTCAGTGGTACGAAGTGGAGTTCGAGACCAACAGCGACGGCTCGCCGACGGTCGAAGTCGGCGTGGCGCGCGGCAGCGTGGGAATCCGCGTCTCGAACCGCCGGCTCACGTCACCGTAACGATTTACTTGCGATCGATTCGGAAGTCGGCTTTGCTCAATTCCGGGTTCACCAGGATCTCGTCGAACACCACCCGCTCCAGAGTCCGGCTGCCGACCGTCGTCGTCATCAGGTAAGGCAAATCGAAGCCGCCGACCGTGCGGCGATCGCCGAACGCCACGCGGGTCGGCTCCTGCCGTCCGCTCGCGAACACCAGCTGCACGGGCACCCGGGTGATGCTGTCGACGACGAAGCGGACGAAGAAGTTCTCGCTCTGCACGTCGAGCGAAAACGGATCCAGGCCTGAGTTCGTCACCACCGCGCTGCCGGCCGCGCTTTGCGGCGTCGGCGAAGCGACCGCCGCCCGGGCGGTTTCGCGCGGATCGACCATCGCCGCTGCGCTGCCCGATGAACGGATCGTCATCTGCCGGTCGGAGGTGATGTAGGTGGCGACACCGAGCATCAGCCGCGTGAAGTGCGCTTGCGTGGCCTGAAGCATTTGCGGCGCCGCTTTCTCCGGCGGCAATTCGACGCGATTGCCCTCGCGAATCGCCGTCAGCAACGCCTTGCCGGAAAAACCCAGGAACCGCTGGACGGTGGCATAAGTCTCGACCCGGAGAAAGTTGTCCGGCAGCAGCACCTTGATCTCGATCGCGCCATCGAGCGGCGCGCCGTTGCCGGCCATCGTCCGCAGGTGACCCCGGAGCATCAGCGACCGCAGTTGCGTCACCGTGCCGGCGTGCGCGACGGCGGCACGGCTTCGGACGAACAGGCTCTGCGCCGCGTCATCGCCAAACCGCGTCGTATCCTGCGCCGCGACCGAGTGAACCGCCAGCACGAACGTCAACCCGAGGACCGTGGCGCGTCTCATTGGGAAGGTGGAGGATTATACTGCCGGCGTCATGTCGGATACCTCCATCCCGGAAGCCGCGCTGACGACGTTTCTCGATGCGCTCGACAAGGCGAACGAGCGCGTCGCCGAACAGTTCCCGGGTGATGGGCCCGCCAGGCAGCCGGTTCACACTGTCTATGGCGGGGCGCATCTCTTCAAGGCGGACGCGGCGCAGAAGCTCGGCGCGCTGGCGTTGCGCGCGCTGCAGGAGCACGCCCCAGACGCGGCCACGCTCGCCGGGGTGCTCGACCTGGATCGCGCGCTCGCCGATCGCGTCTACCTCCGCATCATCGACAAGCTGACGCGCGAGCCGGTGGAGGATTTCCGCATCGATTTCGAGGACGGCTTCGGCAACCGGCCCGACGAGGAAGAGGATCAGGTCGCCAAGTCAGCGGCGGAGGAAGTCGCCGCCGCGCTGGCGGCGGGCCGGCTGCCGCCGGGAATCGGCATCCGGATCAAGCCGCTGAACGAGGAGCTGAAGCGGCGCAGCCTTCGCACCTTCGATCTCTTTCTCACGAGGCTCGTCGAGCGGACGAACGGCACCGTGCCGCACAACTTCGTGGTGACGCTGCCCAAGGTCACCTCCCCCGACCAGGTGGCGGCGCTCGCCTCGGCGTGCGACGCCTTCGAGTACTGGCGCGAGATGCCGGCCGGCACGCTGCGCTTCGAGCTGATGGTCGAGACGACGCAATCGATTTTCGGCGCGGACGGCAGCGTCGCGCTGCCGCGGCTGGTCGGCGAGGGGCGCGGGCGCATCGTCGCCGCGCATTTCGGCACCTACGACTACACCGCCGCCTGCAGCATCACGGCCGCGCATCAGCACATGCTCCACCCGGTGTGCGATTTCGCCAAGCACGTGATGCAGGTGTCGCTGGCGGGCACCGGACTCTGGCTGTCGGACGGCGCCACCAACGTGATGCCGATTGGCTCACGCGAGGTCGTGCATCGCGCCTGGCGTCTGCACTACGAGCACATCCGCCACTCGCTGATCACCGGCTTTTACCAGGGGTGGGATCTGCACCCCGCGCAGCTGCCGACGCGGTACGCCGCCGTGTACACGTTCTTCCTCGAGGGGCTCGACGCGGCGTCGGATCGGCTCCGCAACTTCGTGCAGAAAGCGGCGCAAGCGACACTGGTCGGCGACGTGTTCGACGACGCCGCGACCGGCCAGGGGTTGCTGAACTACTTCCTGCGCGCGATGAACTGCGGCGCGATCACCGAAGAAGAGGCCGTCGAAAAGAGCGGCCTCACGCTCGAGGAGCTGCGCAGCCGGTCGTTCGTGAAGATCCTCAAGGGCCGCACGCGCGTATAATCCACCTGCTTCCTGTTGCCACTCTCACCGGCGCGCACGTTGGGCCGTATGAAGTCCTGAGGGGGAACAATGTTCACACTGTCTCGCACGCTGAGTTCCCTTTTTCAATTCCCGTTCACGAAGACCACAGGCGTCTGGTGGGCCGCCATCGTGCTGACCGTGGCGACCCCTCTCGAGTCGGCCGACCCACCGTGGATTCTGATGAAAAGCGCGCACTTCGAGGTGATCTCCAACGCTGGCGAGGGGAGCGCGCGAAATGTGACCTGGCAATTCGAGCAGATCCGCGCGGTCATCAGCGCGCTCTGGCCCTGGGCGCGGGTCGATTTGACCCAGCCACTCAGCGTCCTCGCCGTCAAGGACGAGAGCACGATGCGGGCGCTCGCGCCGGCTTACTGGGAGCGGAAGACCGATGTGCGCCCGGCCAGCGTTTCGGTGGGCGGTGCCGATCGACCGTACCTCGCGATACGCGCCGACCTTCGCGCCGACGATCGCGCTCTGCTCAACCCCTACATCACGGCGTACCATTCCTACGCCACGCTCGTCATCCAGTCGAGCATGGCCCACCCCTTCCCTCTCTGGCTGAGTCGCGGACTGTCAGGGGTGATCAGCAACACCATCGTTCGTGAAAACGCGATCTCGATAGGCCCTGCAATCCCGTGGCACCTGCAGCGGCTGCGCGGCGGCTCGCGACTGCCCCTGAGCGAGGTGCTGGCTGTGACATACGGCTCCCCTGAGTTCAGCGATGGGGAACGCCTCAGCCGGTTCGACGCCCAGTCGTGGGCGCTTGTGCATTACCTGATGTTCGGCAACGAGGGACAGCGCCGCAGTCAACTCGATCGGCTGATGGCGCTTATCAATGGCGGGAAGGATCCGGCTGCAGCGATCAAAGAGACTATCGGGAACATTCAGGACCTTGAAGGACCACTCAAAGTCTACGTCGAGCAAGTGCTGTTCCCGATGATGAAGGCCTCAGCGGACCTCAGCGTCAAGCGCGAAGCGTTTGCCGCACGTCCGATGCCGCCGGCAGAATCCAGTTCGGCTCGAGCGGCGTTTCATGTCGCGATGCGCCGTCCTGTGGAAGCCAGAGCGCTCATCGACGAAGCGCGGAAGGCGGATCCAAACGCGCCATGGAGCTACTCGGCGGAAGGACTGCTGTTCGACCGCGACGACAAGCCCGAAGAGGCACGCAAGGCGTTTGCGGTGGCCACCGAGCGAGGGTCGATCGACGCGTATGCGTACTATCGTTTGGCGCGCCTCGAGCTTCGCGGGAACCCGGACCGCGACACGCTGACGCAGGTGGAACAACATGCCAGGCGCGCCACCGAGTTGAACGACAGGTTCGCCTCGGCGTACTCCCTTCTTGCGGAGGCCCGTTCGGCGTTGGATCCGAAAACCGACGGTGCGACACCTCTGGTCAGACGAGCGATCGCCCTGGAGCCCCTCGAGCCAGGCCATCGCCTGACCGCCGCGCGCGTGCTGTGGCGAAAGGGTAACTATGCTGACGCGCTGGTGGAGGCGCGGGCGGCGCTCGCCTTGTCGCGGAACGACCAGGAACGGGCGGTGGCGCAGGACACGATCAAGGTAATCGAGGCAGCCGCGCGCTGAACCTGCAGGTTCACCGGCAACGCGCCTCTAGTCCCCAGTCCCTACCGTCGTGACCGGCTCAGCGTAGCCTTCAGCCTCATATCCGCCGCGGTAGTCCTTCTCATCCGGCCGGCGGATCTTCGACTGCGAGACGACGCGGTCGCGCCGGAGCCCGACGAAGTCGTCGAGCTTTTTCCAGCCGCGATCGGCATGGCTCTCGAGGAAACGCGCCAGCCCCTGGTTCAGATCCTTGATGACGTTCGGCCCAATCGCGTGATCCAGCATCGCGGCTGTGCACACCTGCACCGTCCCGCACCCGAGGAGGAAGTAGTTCAGCGCGTGCTCGAACGTCGAGATGCCGCCGATGCCCGAAAAGCTGCGGTTCGGGAACGCCTGAGTGAGCTGCGATATTTTCGCGAGCGACAGCGGCAGGATCGCCGGACCACCCAATCCGCCGGTGGACACAAAGCCGTCGACCTGCACTTCGAAGTCAAGCGTCTCGGCATCGATCAGCGGGAGCGACGTGAACGTGTTCGACGAGACGATGGCGTCGGCGCCGCCGAGAAACGCGCCGCGCGCCTCGACCACGATGTCGGTGGTCGACGGCGTCAGCTTGGCCCAGACCGGAATCTTCGCGACTTCCTTGACCGCCTTTGCGACAATCGACACCAGCTCCTTGTCCTTGCCGACGTTCGATCCCATGTCGGGGCGATCCATGTGCGGGCAGGACAGATTCAGCTCCAGCGCGTCACAGCCCTGCTCCTGGCAGGCGATCGCCAGCTCCTGCCAGTGCCGCAGTTCGGTGTCGTTGCCCGACCCGGCCATGATCGAGGCCACGAGAATGTGGCTGGGATACGCCTTCTTGATCCGCCCGAGCCGCGGCACCCACCAGTCGAGCGTCTTGTCCGAAATCAGCTCCCAGTTCCACGACGAGTGCAGCGCCGCGCCGGGGCGCTTCTTCATCGACAGCCGCGGCGAGTCCGCGTCGGCACGGAGGAACTTGGTCTTCGGTCCCAGGACGTTGACGACCGGATGGAGCCCGATCGTCTTGGTGACGACTCCGCCCCAGCCCGCATCGAACGCGCGCACGATGTTCGATTCCGATTCGGTTGGCGGCGCCGACGACAGCAGAAACGGGTTCTGGAATCTGATGCCGGTGAACGTCGTCGACAGGTCTGTCGCCATGGTGCTCCCTGGCTCGGCTGAGGCCCTCGCCATCCCCACCAGTGTATCCGGCCACTCCAGAAATGGAGCGCGACGGCTTCAGCCGAGCGAACGTCGGACGGTCGCTTCTATCAACCCGAACGGCTGGTCGGTCGCGACAAAGATCTCGTTCGGGTTGTCGAGCCCGAACGGCGCCAGATCGACGAGCAGGTGATGCCGATTCGGCATCGTCAGTGTGATGTCGTCGATCTCGGCGCACGACTCGAGCGCCGCCTCGGCCATTGCGTACAGCGTGTGCTGCACCGAACGGCTGTCGTGAGCGGCAAACGTCTCGACGAGCGCCGCGCGAATCCGATCGCGGGCGGCAAAGCCGGTCACGCCGGCGCGATACCGCCAGGCCGCGGTGACGGACGTCGCGAGGATGCGCTCTTCCGTCTCCGGCAAGGTCGTGTAGGCATCGCGCGGAAACCCCGAAAACGCCGAGTCGGCCGTCTTGAGAACGACGAGGTTCGTCAATCCCGAGACCACCGAGGATCCGCTAGCATCACGCGTCACGACGGCCGTCCACTGCTCGCCGCCCGGCTGCACGAAGGCGTGCGCGCCGAGACGGTCCCAGCGATGCTCCACCGCGCTGATCGTGACGCGTGCCACGGCCGGCTTGGCCATGAAGTGATCCGCCAGCCGGCCGGCGAACGCCTCCACATGCGCGAGGGAGTCCTGACGCGCCAGCGCATACACCGTATTCTTCATCGTGTCGGTGGCGACGCACGGCGCGTTGTCGCCTTCTACATACACCGTGTCGAACGCCCCCTCGAGCTGGACATCGATCGTCAGATCGACCAGCTCGTGCGGCGCATTCTGCGACGGCCGCCGCACCTTCACCAGCCGGACGCGCGACTTGCCGTAACGATTCCAGACTAACGCGGACATCACGTCCCCCGATACGTGCTGTACCCGAAGGGGCTCAACAGCAGCGGGACGTGGTAGTGCTCGTCCAGATCGCGCACGTTGAATGTGATCTTGGCCTCCGGAAAAAACGGCAGGCTGATCCCCTGGTCGCGGTGGTACGTGCCGGTGTCGAAGGTGAGGCGATACGTGCCGGGCACCAGCTCCTTGTCCGTGGTGAGCGACGTGACGCGCCCATTTTCATCGGTGGCGCCGCGGCCGATCGGGCTCCACTCGCTGTGATGTCGCAGTTCGAGGATGACCGTCATGCCGACGGCGGGCCCGCCGCGGGCGGTGTCGAGCACGTGTGTCGTGATCATGTGGCGGGCGCCTGTCTCCTCGTCGAGCAGCTTGCCGAGCCGCAACCTCGTGATCTGCCGCTGCTCTTCGGCCGCGATCCGCAGTTCCTCGTGCGGGTCGTTCTTCAGCCGTGTCTCGAGCATCTCCAGCATCTGCTCGACCGACTTTCCCGTCGCGCACACGATGAAAATGTAGCCGAACCGCGCCTCGTACCGGGCGTTCCCCTCGGCCAGGCGGCGACGCGCGTCATCGTCCGCCAGCTGGACACCGGATTGCTCCACGCTTTCCCAGCCAGACGTGCTGGACCCATCTCTGGCTCCGCCTTCGCTCAAGTCGACAGAAGCGAGCTTCGGCGAGGCAGGCTCCCCTATCCGCGGATGGGCCGCGAACGCCTCGAACCAGTCGGCGGCATCGAGCGACACCCAGACCGCGTCGCCAAGATCCATCATCGCCGCGGCGCTCGGAAACGGCCGCGCACGTGCCATCGCCTGGGCCCAGCGTGACGACCCGCAGCATCGCTGGAGCGTGCGGGCTGCGGATTCCTCGTCGAGGGCGTTGACCTCCTCGAGGCGCATGTGACAAGAACATAACCGCAGAGCGCGCAGAGATCGCAGAGAAAAGATGTTCTTTCGCTCCGGTCCCTGCGTGCTCTGCGGTTGCCTACCGTGGCCGGCCAAACAGGCGCAGGCGCCCGACGCCGCCGTCGGGATAGATGTTGAACCGCACGTATGTAATGTCGCCAAGCGGCCGCAGGTCGTCCTCGAAGGCATGCCTGGTATGCGGTTGGAGGGCGGTGCGCGGCAGGAGATCTCCCCACTGCAACCCGGCGAGGTCGCGCCCCTGTTCGCCGGCTGCGCCTTCCAGGCTGCAGGCGCCCGGCGCGTTTCCCTTGAAATGGCGCGTATCGACTTCCACCCGTCGAATCGCGCCCGCCGTCCCGAGGCGGACGATCGTCCAATCGTGGCCCGGGCCACGCCGCCGCTTCGTCTCCCAGCCATCACCCATGTGGGTCGCGTCGCCGGGCATGATCAGGTTGTGGCGGGAGCCGAAGAACATGTCGCTGCAGGCGACGACCAGGCCGCCATGCTCGACAGCCGCGAGGTCGACGTCGCCGCGCGTTCGCAGCCGGTCCCAATCCGGCGTCACGTCGCCATGGACCCGGAGCCGGGCCACGCCGCCGTCCGGAAAGATGCGCAGGCGGACGTGCGTTGCCCGTGCTTCGACGGCGGCCGCGATCGGGTTGTGCGAATCGCCGGCGAGTGTCGTCCGCGGCACCACTTCGCGCCACGAGACGCGCGACAGTTCATCGGCCGCCGCCAACGGATTCGTGTCGCACGCGTCAACGGCGCACGACTCCGGAAAGTTCCCCTTGAAAAACGTCGTCTCGACGTCGACGCCGCGCACGACGCCGGGCACGCCGAGACGGACGATGCACCAGTCGTGATCGCCACCGTCGCGCCGGCGGCGCGTCTCCCAGCCGTCCATCCATTTGCCGCGTTCGGTGTACTTGCCCTCGATCCAGACCGGGGCGGCCGGGTTGATGAGACCCTCCTTCGGCGCGAAGAACTCGTCGTTGGCGGCGACGACCGAGCCGCCGAGCCGCTCCGAGGCGAGATCGACGAGATCGAGAAACGTGGCAGTCATAGCAGGCGACCTGATCCGGCGGCGACGAGCCGCCCGTCCCGCCACACCGGCGTGCCGCGGAGCACTGTTGTCCGCACCTGCCCGACC
>Ga0207681_10002243_pt1 | contig 12288 bp, 10 predicted proteins | sample KBSS53metaG_FD_184324 | JGI IMG/M metagenome (GOLD analysis project Ga0207681, IMG submission 184324) | Switchgrass rhizosphere microbial communities from Kellogg Biological Station, Michigan, USA - KBS S5-3 metaG (SPAdes) (version 2) | ecosystem: Host-associated > Plants > Roots > Rhizosphere... | reverse complement strand
GGACAGCAAAACAATCGGCGGAGATTTCGGGTCAGTCGTCTCTCGGAATTTGACCAGCGCGAGGTCGTCGATGCGCCCGCCTTTCAGGGCAATCGTGCCCTGCAGCGTGTCGGTCACAATGGGTACACGAGGCGAGTTCGCCAGCGCCGCCCGACGATCAACGGGCGCCGCGGATGATGGTGCGTTTGCCTGGCCAGGCACCTGCGACTGTGCCTGCGGCTGCGCCGGTTTGGACTGATCGGGCGTCGGCACATTCTGTTTCTGTTGCTGTGCCTGCAGCTGCAACTGTTCCTGCCGCGCCTTTTCCTGCGGAGCGGCAAAGAAATACTGCCAGCCGAGCAGCACTAGTGCGGACAGCACAATGGCAAGAATGGTATTTTTGTTATCGGTCATTGAAATTCCGTTTGCCGCTATGCCCCGCGTGAACTCGCCGCAATGCGCCTTCGAAGTCCTGTGTCATGCGCTCGAACGGTAGATTGAGCGCCGCCCGACGGCCGACAAGCACATAATCATGTCCCGCGCACACCCGGGTTACGGCCCAGAGCCGCACAATTTCACGGAGGCGGCGGCGGACCCTGTTGCGCTCGACAGCATTCCCGACCCTTTTCGTTACCGTGAAGCCGAACCGTGCCGGCCCCTGGTCGCGGCGATTGCGCGCCTGCAGCACGAATGCTGCCGACGGCGCCTTGATTCCTGACGCTGCAGCCAGGAAGTCCGCCCGTTGCCTCAATCGTTCCATGGAAGCAATGTGCGGCCTCTTTGCCCCTGTCAGGCGGACAGCCGTTTGCGACCACGCCCCCGGCGCGCCGACAAAACCTTGCGCCCGCCTTTGGTCGCCATACGTGAGCGGAAGCCGTGGCGGCGCTTACGTACGAGCTTGCTCGGTTGATAGGTCCGCTTCACGTTCGTTCTCCGCTGGCTGCGCCTTGGGGAAGGAGGGATTAACCCTCGATACGCCGTCAGACCCACTTAATCGGGCCGACGTGCGATTTTGCGCGGCTTATAAGGGAGGGCCTGTGGTCCGTCAATGTTCGCGGTGTCGGCGCCTTCGGCGGGGTCAAATAGCCTCACAAGGCGGTGAGACGCGCCTCGTTCGGCCGGGCGGTATAATCGGTTCGAAAGATACAGAGTTATGGCGGAAACGCTCAGACCCGACATTTGCGTGATCGGCGGAGGTCCCGGCGGCTTGTCTGTTGCCGCGGCCGCGGCGGCCTTTGGCGTGCCGACAGTGCTCGTCGAGGGCCACAAGATGGGCGGGAACAGTCTCAATGCCGGTTGCGTGCCATCGAAAACCTTGTTGGCGGCGGCAAGACGCGCCGAAGCGACACGGAGCGCAAAACTGTTCGGTGTCGATGTGCGGGACACCGGCGTGAATTTTTCCGGCGTCCACCGACATGTTCACTCGGTCATCGCCGCCGTGGCACCGGCCGACTCGGCCGAACGTTTCACCGGGCTCGGCGTTCGCGTCATCCATGCGCCGGCCAAGTTCAAGGACCGCAACACAGTCGTTGCTGGCGATATCGAGATCCGTGCCCGCCGCTTTGTGATCGCGACCGGATCGAAACCGGCGCTGCCGGCAATTCCCGGCATCGACAGTGGTCCCTACCTGACGAACGAAAGCATTTTCGACCTTACAGAGAGGCCGGAGCATCTCATCATCATCGGCGCGGGGCCGACCGGTCTTGAATTGGCGCAGGGCTTCCGCCGCCTCGGAAGCTCCGTGACGGTCATTGAAGCGGCGCAACCGCTCGACAAGGACGATCCCGAATGCACCGCTATTGTGCTCGCACAGCTCGAGCGCGAAGGCGTCGTCATCCGAAGCGGTGTGAACGTTGTCGATATCACGCATGCCGGGCGAACAGTCACCGCGACAATCGATAGCGGCGGCGCCGAGCAGACGATTACCGGTAGTCATCTGCTCGTTGCCGCCGGGCGCAGCCCATCAATCGCGGAGCTTGATCTCGATGCTGCGGGAATTCGTCATGAACGGTCGGGCATCGTCGTGAACAGAAAGCTCAAGACGAGCAACCGTCGCGTCTACGCGATCGGCGACTGCATTGCCGGCGCGCTTCAGCTTACGCATGCCGCGAACTATCACGCCGGCCTTGTGATCCGGAACGCCTTATTCCGCCTGCCGGCGCGTGTTAACGATGATTGTATCCCGTGGGTCACTTTTACCGACCCGGAGCTTGCGCAGATTGGGCTCACCGAGGCGCGGGCGCTTCAGCAGGGCACAAAGATTCGGGTAACGCGATGGCCCTATCACGATAATCACCGCGCGCAGGCAGAGGGCGCTCCACGCGGTCATATAAAAGTCATCACGACGGCAAATGGTAAAATAGTGGGTGTCACGATTGTCGGTGCCCAGGCAGGCGAGCTGATCGCTATGTGGGTTCTGGCGGTTGCACGAAATCTCAATCTTCGCGACGTAACAGATCTTGTTTTGCCCTATCCGACGCTGTCAGAGATTGGAAAATATGCGGCGATGGACTATTTCCCCCCAAGTTTGACCGGTGTCTGGGCGCGGCGCATCATCGGTTGGATGAGAATTTTTGGCTGAGGCGAAATTGGAATCGGCGGACAGACCAGAAAACATGATCGAAGCGGAGCCCGGAACGCGAAAGCCGCGCATCGGACTCTCCGGCAAGTTACTTTTGCTGACGATCGTGTTTGTGATGGTGGCCGAAATTATGATTTACGTGCCGTCGGTCGCAAATTTTCGGCTCAACTGGCTGAATGACAGGTTGGCTGCCGCGCACACGGCGGCGCTTGTCCTCGACGCGGCGCCGAGCGGCATGGTGCCTGAAAGCCTGGCGAACCAGATTCTTCGCAGCATCGGTGCGCATGCGGTGGCGATGAAAATGGGCAATCAGCGGCGTCTGCTGGCCGCGTCCAACATGCCAACGAGCATCGCCCAGGACATCGACATGCGGAACGTGACCTGGTGGAAGTCGATTGTCGATGCGTTCGACACGTTGCTGATGTGCAAGCCCGGCGACAACATCCGTGTGGTCGGAGCCGCGCCGATGGGCGGCGACTTCCTCGAGATCATTCTCGACGAAGCACCGATGTGCAAGGCGATGTGGACGTTTTCAGTGAACATCCTGCTCCTGTCGCTGGCGATCTCCTGTATCACGGCGATGCTGGTGTTCCTTGCGCTGCACTACCTTTTCGTGCGCCCGATGTGGCGCATCACGCGCAACATGGTCGCCTTCCGAGCCGATCCCGAAAATCCGTCCCGCGTCATTGCCGAAAGCGGGCGTCGCGATGAAATCGGCACTGCCGAGGAAGAGCTCGGCGCCATGCAGCGGGAGCTGGCCTCGATGCTGCATCAGCAGAGCCGGCTAGCGGCACTCGGTCTGGCGGTGTCGAAGATCAATCACGATTTGCGCAATCTGCTTGCGTCGGCCCAGCTATTTTCCGATCAGCTCTCCACTTCGCCCGATCCGAAAGTGCAACGCTTCGCGCCCAAGCTGATGCGCGCGCTCGAGCGGGCAATCGCATTCTGTCAGAGCACACTTTCTTACGGCGGCGCGCAGGAGCCACCTCCGGAACGCCGGACGCTCCAGGTCGAGCCCTTGATCGAAGAAGTACACGAAGCGCTCGGCCTCGGCCTTGACGTGCCGATCCGATGGATCGTTGCAGTCGAACGCGGCCTGACAATGGAAGCCGATCACGATCAATTGTTTCGCGTCCTGGTCAATATCGCACGTAATGCGGTGCAGGCGCTGGAGACGCGCGGTGCGCGCGATCCGGCACGCGATCAGATCCGCATTACCGGGCGGCGTGAAGGCAGCGTGGTCGTGATTGAAGTCTCCGATACCGGCCCCGGCGTACAGGAAAAGGCAAGAACTCACCTGTTTCAGGCTTTTCAGGGATCGACGCGAGCCGGCGGGACGGGCCTCGGCCTCGCCATTGCCGCGGAGCTTGTGCGGGCGCATGGCGGTGAAATCCGCCTTGTGCCTGGCACGATTGGCGCCACCTTCAGCATCACAATCCCCGACCGGGCGGTCGATCTCGATACCAGACGTGGTGAGCGCGTACGCGCCTGACGGACGTAGACGCCGGTTGCGGTGTTCTACCTCGGGGGCTCGCGCGACTGAAGGACATCTGACATGGCGCCGCCCGTTAACGTGCTCTCGATCGCCACATCTGTGCCACCGCATCAACTCGATCAGCGAGCGGTGGCGGATGCGGCGCGCCACGTTTACGCGCGCACCTTCACGCGCTACCCGAAACTTGCAGAGATCTTTGCGAATGCGGGCATCGAGCGGCGCTATTCCGCGCGGTCGCTTGAATGGTTGAGCAAACCGTACAATCTGGCCGAACGCACGGAAGCTTATGTTGAAAGCGCGAGCGAGCTTTTCATTCGAACGGCGAAGGCCGCACTCGATCGCGCCGGAATTCCGGCGCGTGATGTCGACGTCGTCGTGACGGTCTCCTCGACGGGTATTGCCACGCCAGGGATAGAAGCGCGTGTTGGTCCGGAACTGGGGTTGCGTCCAGGCGTAATGCGCGTGCCGGTATTTGGTCGCGGTTGTGCCGGCGGCGTCTTTGGTTTTGCACTCGGCGCGCGGCTTGCGCGGGCTGAGCCAGGCGAAGTGGTGCTGGTGGTTGTTGTCGAACTCTGCACGCTGACGTCCCGCATCGATCGGGGAACAAAGGCAGACGTGATTTCATCGGCCCTTTTCGGCGATGGTGCAGCAGCCATCGTTCTGCGGGCGGGGCCGCGTGAGGGGTCGCTGCAAGTTGGTGCCGCGGCGGAGCACACCTGGCCGCGCACGCTCGACATCATGGGCTGGGCGATCGATCCGGTGGGTTTCCGGGTGATGCTCTCACGCTCGCTCCCGCGCTTCGTCGAGCAACGAATGGCGGCGCCGGTTCGCCGTTTCATCAAGGCGGCCCGGCTGCGCGCGCCTCAGCTCGTCTGTCATCCCGGCGGCGCAAAAGTGCTCGATGCCATCGAAGCGGCGCTCGAATTGCAGAAGGGGACGCTGCGTGACGAGCGGGAGATTCTCCGCAACCACGGAAATATGTCGGCACCCACGGTTCTTTTCGTTCTCGAACGTGTGCTGCGGCGTGGTCTGTACGGTCCGGTCGTGCTTTCGGCGTTGGGTCCCGGCTTCACCGCGAATTTTCTGGCCCTTGAGGCGTTCTATGGGTGAGGGCGCGTGGCTTGTAACATTCCTGATCGTGCAACGGCTCATTGAACTCTGCTTTGCCCAGCTCAATACGAGGCGACTGCGCGGGATGGGCGGCATCGAATTTGGCGCGGCGCATTATCCTCTCATCGTGATTTTACACGCGACCTGGATTGTCGGCCTGCTTATCCTCGGGCATGACCGCGTCATTGATCCGTTCTGGCTGTCGATATTCATCGTGCTGCAGATCGGGCGGCTGTGGGTCATCGCCAGTCTCGGTCGCCGCTGGACCACGCGCGTCATCGTGCTGCCAGGTGCGGCAACAATCGCGCGAGGGCCGTATCGCTGGCTTCGGCATCCAAACTACTTGATCGTCGCGCTGGAGATCGCCGTGGTTCCGCTGACCCTTGGACTACCGGTCTTCGCGTTCATCTTTTCAGCCGCGAACGCGGCGCTGCTCGCATATCGAATCCGCATTGAAAATGTGGCCCTGGCCTGGGCCGTGCAGCCCACGTGAGAGTTCGCGTCGCAACTCTTGCCAATACCCGGTCAAGACGATAGCTATGCCCCGTTCCGCGGGCCGATTTCCGGCAGTGGAATCAAGCGCCCGTAGCTCAGCTGGATAGAGCACCAGACTACGAATCTGGGGGTCAGGAGTTCGAATCTCTTCGGGCGCGCCATCTATCCCGCTACTCCTCTGGGCAATCGTCGACGTCGCTCAGGCCGGATCGAAGTAATGGATTTCCAGGAGCGTACAACCGCCGTTCGACTTGAATGGCCCATGATAGGCGCCCGGCGGGCGGACGGCATAGGTGTTGGGCGGAAATGATTTGCCGCCGTTTCCTTGTGCGTCGTTGCCGACGATTAGATCGCCCGATACGAGAAAAACTTCCTCCCAGTAATCGTGCACGAAAGGCTTCGTCGTGAAGACGCCGGGTGCGAAGCGCAGTAGGCGCGTGCGCGTGCCGCGCCGGTTTGTCTCGTCCAGCGCGCCGGACAAAATCTTCTGCTCGATGCCTTTTGGATAGCCGGACGGCGTTTCCCAGCCGACATTCATGTCGAGGGTATGAAATTCGTCATGTTTTTTGTTGACGGCCATACTACTTCACCATTCGACACAAATTTCCGCCGGTGGATTTTCCTCGCCGATCATGTACCAAGTGCCCGTCGCCAACTCAAGGAACAAGCCATGCTCGTCTTTGAGCGTCTATCAAGCGGTGAAACCGATTGGTCCGAACTTGCTCCGAAAGCGCTGATCGTTGCGGGCTGGACCGGCCGCGATGAAAAGGCGCTGCGTCATCACATCGAGGAGCTCGCGGCAATTGGCGTACCACGCCCGTCGTCGGTGCCGGTGTTTTACCGCATCAGCACGGCGAATCTCACGCAAACGGCGCACCTGGAGGTTCTCGGGCCCGACACCTCAGGCGAGGCGGAACCGGTGGTCGTCGCCATGCACGATGGATTGTGGCTTGGCGTTGGATCCGATCATACCGACCGTAAACTGGAGACAATGGGTGTCGCGCTATCGAAGCAATTCTGCGCCAAGATGGTCGGCAAGACGCTCTGGCGTCTCGATGAGATAGCGGGCCACTGGGACCAATTGATCTTGCGCGCGTACGTCACCATCGACGGCAAACGACTAAAATACCAAGAGGGCCCGCTATCGGCGATGCGCAATCCCTCGGACCTGATGTCGCGTGCCGGAACGGAATTTGTGGCGGGCACGGTCATGTTCTGCGGAACGCTCGGCGCCATCGGAGGCATTCGCCCCGCGGCACAGTTTACGGCCCTGATCGAGGATCCGGTCCTCGGTCGTGAGATGAGTTGCGAATACGACGTCAAAGTTTTGCCGGTTGTCCGCTAACGATCGACCCAAGAGGATTGCGAATTTTGGTCAGGGATTGAAGGCTTCGGGCGCGTCTTCGCCCCGCTCTTTTTTGCTACCTTCAATGTCAGAACTGTTGTAGCGAATCGTAGTCGGGATGACTGGCGTTGTGGAAATCAGTAAACAGCAGTTTTCCGAAATGGGTTTTGACGAACGGCGGGTATTGATTGCCGGAGGTGGCCCGGTCGGCTTGTTGTGCGCGTGGCTGCTCGGGCGTCGCGGTCTGCCGGTTCGGCTGTTCGACGTAAATGAAACGCTGCAAGCGGATCCACGCGCTGCCACGACCCATCCCGCTACACTCGATCTGCTGGCCGATGATGGTCTTGCGGACGATATGGCGCGGGTCGGACTTGTGGCGCCCATTTTCCAGTTCTGGGATCGGCCGAGCGGCGAGAAAGTCGCCGAGTTCGATCACGCTGTCCTCAAGGAAGACACCAGTCATCCATTCGTCGTTCAGTGCGAGCAATTCAAGACCACCAAGCTCCTTGTCGAGCGCCTGCGGACGCTGCCGAACGTGGAAGTGTTGTTTGCGCACGAGGTGGTGGATGTTGTGCAGACCGATAGCTTGGTCAGCGTCGATGTGCGCGGCCCCGACGGCGTCAAATCACATTCGGGCGCTTATCTGATCGGCGCCGACGGTGGCCGCAGCATCGTACGCAAGCAGAGCGATATTGCGTTCGAGGGATTTACCTGGCCGGAACGGTTCATCGTGCTCACCACGCCGTTCGATTTTGAATCGGCTCATGGATTGTGTTTCCGCAGCTACTTCGCCGACCCCGACGAATGGTGCAATTGCTTCAAGGTGTCGGCTGACGGACCGCCGGGGTTGTGGCGTACGGTCTATCCGGCCAATCCCGATCAGTCCGAGCAGCAGTTGATGAGCGATGCGGCCGTGCAGGCGCGAATGCAAAAGTTCTTTCCGGCGCAGCAGCCCTACGAAATTGTTCACCGCAACCTTTATGTCACGCATCAGCGTGTCGCGGAAACCTTCCGCAAAGGCCGCGTGCTGCTCGCCGGCGATTCCGCTCACGTCAACAATCCGATCGGCGGTATGGGATTGAATGGAGGCATTCAGGACGCTGCGAACCTCGCCGAAAAGCTTGCGGCGGTCTTGCTAGACAAGGCGCCCGATGCTCTCCTTGACCTTTACAGCTTGCAGCGTCGCACCGTAGCGACCGAATACGTGCAGGAGCAGTCCATCGCGAACAAAAAACGCCTGGAGGCGCGGGATCCGGAAACCCGGCGGCGCAATCTCGACGAGCTTCGTGAAATGGCGGCGGATCGGGCGCGTGCCCGTCAGTTCCTGCTGCGAACCTCGATGATCGCGAGCCAGCGGCGTGTTGCTGCCATGACGTTGACCGAGGCCTGACGATGTTGTCTCCCGCGCCCGTGCCACAAGCAAAACCGTTTCTTGCGGCCGCCGCACAATTCGCCGGCGGACAGGATACACCGCGCGCCTATCTCGAACGCTGCCTCGAAACGCTCGCCGCCTGGGAGCCGAAAATCGGCGCGTTTGTTTGCACCAACATCGAGGGGTCGCGAGCTGCCGCCGACGCATCTTCCATGCGGTGGCGTGACAACAAACCGGTGTCGGCAATCGACGGCATGCCGATCGGCATCAAGGACATCATCGAGACGGCCGACATGCCAACCGGGATGGGCTCACCGTTGTTCGACGGTTGGTCCTCGGGACGCGACGCTGCGGCGGTCGCGGCTCTGCGCGAAGCGGGAGCGGTCATTCTCGGAAAGACGGTGACGACCGAGTTTGCGGCGACCGAGCCGCGCGGCACCCGCAATCCCTGGGATCCTGGTCGCACTCCGGGAGGGTCGAGCAGCGGTTCGGCCGCCGCCGTTGCAGCCGGTCTCGTCAGTGCTGCGCTCGGCACGCAGGTGATGGGATCGATCGTTCGTCCGGCCAGCTACTGCGGCTGCGTAGGTTTTAAGCCGAGCGTCGGCGGCATAAACCGGGGCGGCAGCCACGATGAATTGAGCCAAAGCTGCATGGGCGTTCTGGCGGCAACGCTCGAGGACGCCTGGCAGGTCGCGTCCGAAATTGCCGCGCGCGCTGGTGGCGATCCGGGATATCAGGGCCTGGTCGGGCCACTTCGCATGCCGCCGCCGGCCAGACCGCAGCGGCTCGTATTTCTTGAGACGGCTGGTTGGCAAGTGGCCAGCGCGGAGGCGAAGAAGGCGATCCAGAAATCACTGGCACTCTTGTCGCGCAACGGCATCGACATTCTCACGCGGCAATCGGACCAGTTGGTTGGTGCCGTCGAGGAGGCGATAGCCGATGCGCGCGCGCTGTCCATCCGGATCAATACGTGGGAATCGCGCTGGCCCCTGAACACCTATCGCAACCGCGATGCCGGCAAACTGAGCCGCGCGATGCTCGCGCGCCTCGCACAAGCGGAGGCAATGAGCCTCGATGACTATCGCGCTGACCTCGACGAACGGATCCGCGTTCGCGCTCTCTACGAGAGCCTGGCCGCACAATGCGATGCCTGCGTGACGCTGGCGGCCCCGGCGGCTGCGCCGGTCGGCCTTGGCTCGACTGGCGATCCGGTGTTTGCAGTACCATTCTCACTGCTCGGCGTGCCGGCAATTTCATTGCCGCTGCTGCGCGAGCAAGGTCTGCCGTTAGGGCTTCAAGTGACCGGATTCCACGGGAAGGACGCAACCACCTCCGCGATCGCTGGATGGGTGGAAAAACACTGCAACGAATGACGAGGGAGGAAGTCATGCTGACAGCAATCAAGGGGTGCCAGTGGATTCTGGCGGCGACGGTACTGGCGGGGCTGGTCATCGCTCCCGCCAACGCAGAGGACCTGAAGCTGTGGCGGCACGGCATCGTGGAAGCCAAGAGTGACGCCGGCATTGTATTCATGGGGAGCAAGGGCGGATTTGCGGAAAAGCAGGGTCTGAAGATCGAGATCATGCAATTCAAGGGCGATACTCTCGCACTGAAGGCGCTGCTTGCGGGAGAGTTGGACAGTTACGAAGGCAATCCGGGCTCGCCGATGGTTGCGGCCTCGCGGGGCGCCGATATCAAGCTGATGGGGTGTTATTGGCCGGGTTTGACCTACGCCATCTATTCCAAGCCGGACATCAAGAGTCCGGCCGAACTCAAAGGCAAGACGTTCGCCATTTCAGCGCCGGGTGCTCTGCCTGATCTCGTCGCGCGCGCGGTCCTGGCGCAGAACAAGGTGCCGGCAGCCGATGTGAAGTTCACGGTCATGGGTAGCGACGCCGATCGTTTCAAGGCAGTGACGGCCGGCATCGTCGATGCAGCGGCCGCATCCAGTGGGTTTGCGCCGGCGGCCGAGAAGGCCGGTGTGAAGATGCTTGTTCATGCCATCGAAGCCGTTCCGAACTATGTTCGTTTCTGCATCTATTCGACCGGAAAGACGTTGGCCGCGCGCAAGGACGAAGCCGCGCGTTTCCTTGCGGCCGAGATGGCCGGATTTCGTCATGCCCTTGCGAACCGTGACCAGACAATAGAGCTCACGCGCGAGATCACGCTTGCCAAACCGGACAATCCGTTGCCCGCCTTTACCTACGATGAAGTGAAGCAATATTCGGCGGTCGATCCGGACATGCCGATCCCGATGAACAAGCTCGCTTGGCTGCGCGATCTGCTGGTGACGACGGGCAACCTCACCAAGCCGGTCGATCTCGACGCATTTGTCGACGGCGATGTCAGAGCGAAGGCGCTGCAACTCAGCAAGTAGCGGGTTCGATAGGCGAAGCTGCGTCGCGCTATCGTTTTGATGGTCGCTGAATCAGGTGAGTGACGGGTTAGCGTGATGAAGCTTGCCGTGCCGGACATGATTTCGAACTCGTATTTCCCGGCCATCGCCGCCATCGAGCTTGGATTCTTCAAAAAAGAAGGGCTCGACGTCGAGCTGGAGCTGATTTTTCCGGTCGACAAGGCCTATGCCGCGTTGCGCTCGGGCGCGGTCGACTTTGTTGGCGGGTCTGCTCATTCGGCACTCGCCGCCTTTCCGCAGTGGGAGGGCGTCAAGCTGCTCTGCGCGCAGGCCCAGGGCATGTACTGGTTTCTTGTCATGCATAAGGACCTCGGGGCCAGGCGAGGGGACCTGGAGGTGGTTAAGGGTCGCAATATCGGAGCAGCGCCCTGGGTCGACATGGGGCTTCGTCGGCTTCTCATTGAGGCCGGCTTCGATCTCGATCGGGACCGCGTGAAGATCGCGCCGGTTCCGGGCGCGACGGGTCAAACCGTCAACTTCGGTCTCACGGCGGCCAGAGCACTCGAGGATCGCAAGATTGACGGCTTCTGGGCCAACGGCATGGGTGCGGAAGTGGCTGTGCGCCGCGGCGTCGGAACGGTCGTGCTCGATGTGCGCCGCGGGGATGGCCCGAAACCCTGTTTCAACTACACCATGGCGTCGATAGCGACGAGCGACAGCGTGATCGAGCGCTCGCCGACAGCTGCGCCTGCTGCCGTTCGGGCGATTGGCGGAGCCCACGCCGCATTGAAAAAAGACGTTACGCTTGCAACAAAGATCGGACGCAAGCTTTTTCCGCCCGCGGAGGCGGAGTTAATCGCCGAACTGATTGGGCGCGATCTTCCCTATTACGACACCACGATTTCACGGGACTTCGTTACAGGAATGAATCGGTTCGCGCGGGATGTCGGAATTATGTCGGGCGATGTGCCTTACAAGAAGATCGTCGCCATGGCCAACTGAGGCCTTCGATGACTGTGATGGCATTCTTTCCACCTAGTATTTTTGAGGCGTGTGTCGAATGCTTCGGCTGATGGTTGCTGACGTGGATTCGCCGTCGTATTTCGTGGCCACCGCCGCGGTCGAGCTCGGCTTCTTCAAGGAAGAGGGGCTCAATGTCGAGCTTGAGCTGGTGTACGGGGCGAGAAGCGGGCCTGAACGTCTGCGCGACGGAACGCTGCATTTTTTCGGCGGTCCGGCCTACGCCGCGACCCGAGCGTTCCCGGCCTGGAAGGGTGCTAGGCTCCTATGCGCGCTGGCTCAATACTCCTACTGGTTCTTGGCCGTTCGCGCCGATCTCGGTGTCAAACGCGGCGATATGAATGCCATTAGGGGGCTGCGGATTTCTTCGTCCACGGCATTTCCCAACATGGCTCTCAAGCACATGCTGGCCGAAGCGGGAATCAATCTCGAACGGGACAAGGTTGAGATCATTCCGAGCCCAACCACCGGCAAAAATGAGCTGTGGCGCGGACATGATGGCGTCGATGCGATCGAACGAGGCGCCGATGCTTAT
>Ga0207681_10002240_pt1 | contig 12292 bp, 10 predicted proteins | sample KBSS53metaG_FD_184324 | JGI IMG/M metagenome (GOLD analysis project Ga0207681, IMG submission 184324) | Switchgrass rhizosphere microbial communities from Kellogg Biological Station, Michigan, USA - KBS S5-3 metaG (SPAdes) (version 2) | ecosystem: Host-associated > Plants > Roots > Rhizosphere... | reverse complement strand
GTCTCGATGGTGGGGAGGTTCGCGCCGCCCTTGTCGAGCAGCACCGCGACGACGGCGAGCTTGCCTTCGCTGTTCTTGTGGACGAGGTGAGCGACCATCGCGTGCGACTTGCCGTGGATCTTCTCCTCGCTGGGCCGGTGGAAGTGGAACTGCAGCAGCTCGTAGCGCACGCCGCCGACACTGATCGAACTGCCCGGCGCGTAGTTGACCTGGACCGTGTGACCGTTGTCGATCACCCTGAGCGGCGACGGCTTGTAGTCGAACACGATCGGCGGAAGGTCGGCCGGTGTTGCGCTGCGGATGTCGATCGGCGACTGGGCGTGGCCGAGCTTGCACGCTGCAAAGTCGTGGTCGAGCGCCGCCCATGCAGCAGGCCCGGTGTGTCCGCCGTACGACCAGTGATGGCCTTCGGCCCGCAGCGAAGAGGCAGTGCAGAAAGCGACGGCGGCAAGCAGCGTGGAGATCGTTCCGGGCAGCTTCATCTCGTTTCTCCTCGATCCGGCTCTACCCGGCTTCGTTCGACTTCCCGAGTCTGTCATGTCCGCGCCGGGCTGGCTTTTGCGGGTCGCGAGCTGCTCATCGGCGCCCTCAGAACGCCGCGCCGATCGACGCCACGAAGACCTGGTCGTTCGACCCGGGGTTGAACCAGAAGGCGCCGACCGTGACGCGCCGCCAGGTCAGCTGCACGAACGGCCCGCGCTGGAGGTCGCGCTCGCCGCCATAGGCGCGGGTGCCCTGCGCGACGAGCCCGAGGCGCAGCGGCTCGATCGGGCGAAAGCCCAGCTCGCTCCAGGCGTACAGGTAGCTGTCGTGCTGGTCGTGCCGGTCGCGCACGTACTCGGCCTCGACGTAGAAGTCCAGCCGTTGCCACGCGACGCTGGCCTCCAGGGCCGGCACCACGGCCTGCGTCGTGCCCCAGGCGCCGCCGAGCAGCGGAGTCACCTCCCACGTGATCGTGTCCCCCCGGAGAAAGTCCAACCGACGTAGGCCGACCGCGCGCCGATCGATTCGTAGTTGTAGCGCGCCTCCAGGTGCAGCGGTCCGCGGTCGGCGACACCGATCGCGGACGTGTAGTTCTCGCCGCCGCGAACGCGGGTCGGATACGCGGTGATCGCGAACTCCCACGAGGGCTTCTCCGCGGGCGAGGCGCGGCGGCCGCTGCCTTCGTCGGCGCCGGCTGCGCACGTGGCGCTTGCGACCAGGAGCAGGCCGAGGATCGATCGCGCGGGCTTCATCTACCGAGCGCGTTGATGGCGCCGCCACGCTCGACGTCGAACACCCCGCAATCGAACGAGCGGCAGACGCTCTGGTCGTCGCCGACGACGACGGCGACAAGGGTGGAGGAGATGCGGCTCATCGACGGATCGGCCCGGCACTGTCGCCCAGCGGCCCCGTGCAGTCCATTGCCCCTAGGTGAAGGTGGGCCTCGGCATTGAGCCAGCCAGAGCGAGGAATCGAAAGTCGGCGCTGCCGACAATCAAGACCGCTCGCCAACGCTGCTGCGGCTCATGCCGAACGTTAGATCTCATACAACGGAAGCCACCTAGGCCAGCGTCACGACGGATGTGTGGCCGACTCTCCGCGCGGTTCGTGAGGGCAGTTCACCGAACAGGGCGTTGTACCGCTCCACGAAATGACTCAGATGGTCGAAGCCGCAGTCGGCCGCGGCCTGACCGATCGTCAGCTCGGACCGGTCCGAGCGATGGAGCCTCGCCCGGACGACATTGAGCCGGACCGCGCGCATGTAGTCCAGCGGCGTGGTACCCGCCACGAGACGGAAGCCGTTCTGCAGCGTGCGGCGGCTGATCCGCAGTCGCGCGCAAACGGTCGCGACCGAAAGGACCTTGGGCGCGTCGGCCATTACCATGCGGTGGGTTTCCGAAACGACGTACGCTGCCGTCGCCAGGCCCACCGAAGGCGTGACCCCGCCGGCTTCGCCCAGCGACCGCGACAAGGCGTCGACGACCGACGCGAGCGCGAGCGGCTCCGGGTGTTCGCCGGCCAGCAATGCGAGCAGCCGTGCCCGGAGGGTTTCAGCCGCGTCGTGCGAGATGTTCAGCACGCTCGAGCGCGCACCACGCTGCGGGAGCCCCGATTGCGCAGCATCCAGCTGCCAACGCCACGCTTCGCTGTCGAGAGTGACTGCGAGCAGCTCCATGTTCCGTGGCCGCTGCAGCGTGAAGTCGGCACCGCCTCGCAACGCCAGCAGACCGTCCATCGGCAAGGGTCGGCCCTGGGCGATCGGCTCGCCGTCGCCCGGATGCAGCGGCAGTGCGAAGCACAGCTGATCGCCGGGCAAGCCGCCCTGCTGGACGACTCGTTCGCTCAACCACTTGCGAAAGACGTGGACATGACCGCCCGTGAACTCCGTGAGCCGGCTGCGCATGAGCCCCGGCGAGACCTGCACGTAGCGCTGATTCCACTCCGGCGCGGACGCGCCGTGCACGTGGAAGTCGTCGAAGACGTCGATGTGGCCGGCCATGAACTGCAGCTTAGCGACCGCCGCGACCTTTTGCCAATCTGGGCTAACGCGATCCGCCGAGTGCAACCAGACTGGCACGCCATGGACACCGATCGTTCATGGGCATGCCGCGTTGCGCTCGTGGCCGTCGTCCTGTTGGGCGGCTGCGCGATCGGCGCCCGCACCGCCGATCGAGAAAGGCCGGACGTGAATCAGCCTCAGACCCTGGAAGGCCTCCAAGGCGCCCTCGTTGGCCGCTGGACCAGCATCGCCCCGGAGATCCGCCCGAGCAACACCAAGAACGCCGACGGCACCCTGAAGCCGTTCTATCTGCGACGCGAGTTCTCGTACTCGCCGGGCGATCGCTTCGAGCTCGAGGTGCTGAACTTCGCGGATCCCTACGGACGGGCTCCGGTGGCGAGGATCACGATCCGGGGCCACATGCTGTGGCGCGGCGCCCACCCGATTGCGCCCGGGGCGCAGAAGGTGGACTTCGTTGCCGACGAGGCCTACGAGGTCACACCGCTGCTGGCGGCGTTTGCCGACGTGCTGAACCAGGTAGCAGCTTCAGGCTATGCGAAGTGGGAGGTGAACGGCACCCAGAGCGTCTTCGGCAAGGGCTTCGTCCCGTTCGGACTCGTGGCGGGTCGCAACTTCATGGAATTCGACCTCGTCTACCTGACCCACGAGATGCTCTTCTGGGGCGCTCGCAACGTCGATGGCCGCGGCTTCGACAACGAGGTGAACCGGCCGACGAACCTGCAGATCCCGCTGATCCGGAAGTAGACCGCAAACGTCGACGCACCGCCGCCAGGCCATCGAGTGGCTCGCCGGCTTCAACGAATTCCACCAAGTGTTTTCATGAGCTCCACGTTGTGAGCTTCGATGTCGCCGGACAACATTGTCCGGCCAAGACATACGGAGACCACGATGGCCACGAGCAGACTTGTCGCATCCGCAGCCGCTGCTGCGTTCGCGTTTTCCGCCGCTGCAGCACTCAACGCCTGTGGCGGTGGCGATGACCCGGCCGCTACCGACCAGAAAGGCCAGGCGAGCCTGGAGGTGTACGCCGAGCTGACCCAGTCGGGCATCGCTGCCATCACGCAGACGCCGAGCGGACAGCTGATCATCGGCTACCACCCCTTCTACCTGACGCCGACTTCGGTGCAGGTGGCGACGCTGAACGCGGATCGCAAGTCGAGCACGCCCTACCCGCCGGCGGGCTCCGGCCTGCTGCAGAGCTGCCGCAATCCCGATGGCAGCTTCCTGCCGCCGGTCAATGGCCGCTACGACTTCTGCATCGACTGGGTGCTCGGCTTTCATGCGGATGCGAACGGAATCCTGTGGATACTCGACTCGGCGAAATCGACCGACCGCGCAGACCCGGTGCACCCGAGGCCGGCCCAGTTGCACGCGAAGTACGTGGGCTGGGACACGAAGACGAATGCGCTCTTCAAGGTGATCGATCTCGACGCCGTCACCCTCCCGCAGTCCCAGCACAACGATTTCGCGATCGACCTCAAGCACGGCGTGCTGATCGATGCGGACGAGGCGATCGGCGAGAACTCGAACGGCGTCGGCAGCACTGCGGCGCTGGTCGTCACCGACATCGCGACGGGCACGAGCCGGCGGGTGCTGCAGGGCGACTCGCACGTGTTGCCGAACGGCGATCCGATTCGATGGACGGCGCAGGCGGGACAACCGGCGGCGGCGTGGGGCCTGCGGGTCGGCGTCGACGGCATCACGCTCGACAAGAATCAGGAGTGGCTGTACTTCGCGCCGCTCAGCGGCTACGAGATGTACCGGGTGCGCATGACCGATCTCCTCGACAAGACCCTCAGCGATGCGCAACTGTCCGCCAGGATCGAGTTCTACGCCCACAAGCCCTACAACGGTGGACTGACGATCGACGCGAACAACAACCTCTACCTGACGGAGGTCGGCCGGGCCACGATCGGCATCATTCCGCCGGACACGCGCGTGTATCGCGACTACGTCTCGGACCCGAAGATGATCTGGCCGGACGGCGTCACCTACATCTCCGATGGCTTCATGTACTCGGGAGCTGCCCAGCTGATCCAGACGGGAGTCTTCCAGGCCAATGCGACGCCGTCGGGCACCGCCAACAACGCACCTCCCTATCGGATCTATCGATTCCGGCCCGAGGCGGCGGGAACACCGGGCTCGTGACATCCGCCGTGGCGGCGGACCGCGGCGGTCCGCCGGCCACGGAGTCCGCCCTCGGGTTCGCATAATCGATCATGCAGCTCGATGATCTCGATCTCTTCCTTCGCGTCGCGCACGCGCGGTCGTTGAGCGAGGCCGCCCGGCACCTCGACCAGACACCGTCTTCGGTCAGCGCCAGGCTGAAGCGGATCGAGGCGGAGCTCGGTGTGCGCCTGGTCGAGCGCACGACACGCACGCTCCGATTGACCCCCGAGGGCGAGCGTTTCGTGCAGACCTGCGAGGCGATCACGGCGACCTGGTCCCGCGGCCGCGGCCTCCTTCGTCAGGATGCGCGCGCAGTCGAAGGGCGCATCCACATCGCGGCGCCGACCGATACCTGCACCCAGTTCCTGGCCGAGTGGATCGGCGACTACGCGAGGATGCACCCGCGCCTGACGGTGACGCTCCGGGTCGGCGATCGGATGCACGATCTGCCGCGTGAAGCGGTCGACATCGCGATCCGGTACGGCGAGCTGAGCGACTCGTCCATGGTCAGCCGGGTGCTGGCGCGCGCACGCCGCGTTCTCGTCGCCTCACCGAAGTATCTCGAGCGAGGCGCGCCGCTCCTGGCGCCGGCCGATCTGGCGACCCATCGCTGCCTGGCGTGGCTCTCGCGCGATCAGCCCAAGGTCCAGTGGACTTTCGTCTCGCCCGAAGGGTCTTCGGAGACCGTCGTCGTCGAGCCGGCCCTGTGTGGCGATTCGCTCCTGGTCCGACAGTGGGCCTTGAGAGGCGAGGGCGTGGCCTACAAGGCCAACGTCGACGTCGCGGCCGATCTCCGAGCGGGAAGATTGGTGCGGTTGCTCGAGGAATACGAAGGCGAACCGGTGCCGATCAGCGCCGTCATGCCGAGCGGTCGCCACATGCCGACCCGCGTGCGTGCGATGGTCGATCACCTGGCCAAGCGATTCGCCGAGCTCTAGGGCCAGCTTCAGGCGAGCCACGGCGGCAAGGCGTCCGGAGACAGTCGATAGCGCGCGATGGCGTCCGCACACGGGGACGCCGGGATCGAACCCTGATCGCGCAGCGCCGTGAGCGCGGCCAGCACGACGTGGTGACGATCGACCTCGAAGAAGGCGCGCAGGGCCGCGCGGGTGTCGCTGCGCCCGAAGCCATCGGTGCCCAGGACGGTGAGGGGAGCGTCCAGGTACGACGCGATCAGCTGCGGCCAGGCGCGCACGTAGTCGGTGGCGGCGATCACCGGCGCGGCACCGCCCAGGCACCGCTGAACGTGGCTCTTGCGCGCCGGCTCGGCAGGGTGCAGCCGATTGAAGCGCTCGACCTCGCGCGCTTCGCGCGCCAGCTCGCTGAAGCTGGTTGCGCTCCACACCTCGGCGGCGATGTTCCAGTCCGACGCCAACAGCTCGGCCGCGGCGATCACCTCGCGCAGGATGGCGCCAGAGCCCACGAGTCGCACGGTGGCGATCGCATTCGCCGGGGCACGGCCGGCGTAGCGGTAGATCCCACGGATGAGATCGCCTGCCACGCCCGCGGGCAGCGAGGGTTGCGCGTAGTTCTCGTTCATCAGGGTGACGTAGTAGAAGACGTCCTCCTGGCGTTCCATCATCTGGCGCATGCCGTGATCGAGGATCACCGCGAGTTCACCCGCAAAGCAGGGGTCGTAGGCGCGGCAATTCGGCACCGTGCTCGCCTGCAGCAGGCTCGAGCCATCCTGATGCTGCAATCCTTCGCCGCCGAGCGTCGTGCGCCCGGCGGTGGCGCCGAGCAGGAAGCCACGCGAGCGCTGGTCGGCCGCTGCCCAGATCAGATCGCCGATGCGCTGGAAGCCGAACATCGAGTAGTAGATGTAGAACGGCAGCATCGCCTGGCCGTGCACCGAGTAGCTGGTGGCTGCCGCCGTCCAGCTGCTCATCGCGCCGGCCTCGCTGATTCCCTCTTCCAGGATCTGCCCGTCGGTGGCCTCGCGGTAGCTGAGCACCGAGCCGATGTCTTCGGGCTCGTACGCCTGGCCGTTGAACGAATAGATCCCCACCTGCCTGAAGAGGTTGGCCATGCCGAAGGTGCGCGCCTCGTCCGCGACGATGGGCACGATGCGCGGCCCGACCGTCTCGTCCTTCAGCAGCCCGGTGAGCATGCGCACGAAGGCCATCGTCGTGCTCATCTCCTTGCCGTCGGCGCCGACCGCGAACTCGCCGTAGCGCGCCAGCGGCGGCACCGGCACCGGCATCGCCGCGCCGCGCCGCGCAGGGGAGAAACCGCCCAGCGCGGCGCGACGAGCGTGCAGGTAGCGCATTTCGGGGCTGTCCGCGGCAGGCTTGTAGAAGGCGAGCGACGCGGCCTCTTCGTCCGAGAGCGGCAGGTCGAAGCGATCGCGGAAGGCGATCAGGTCTTCGCGCTCGAGCTTCTTCTGCTGGTGCGTCGTCATCCGGCCCTGGCCGGCATCGCCCATGCCGTAGCCCTTCTTGGTTTGCGCCAGGATCACCGTCGGTCGGCCCCGCGTGCCCGCCGCCGCGTGATAGGCGGCGAAGATCTTGACCAGGTCGTGACCGCCCCGCTTGAGGCGGTCGATCTGCTCATCGGTGAGTCCCTGCGCGAGCGCAGCCAACGCTGGATCCTGGCCGAAGAAGTGGTCGCGGTTGTAGCGGCCGTCTTTCGCGGCGAAGGTCTGGAGCTGGCCATCCACCGTGTTGGCGAAGGCCTTCACCAGCGCGCCCGCGGTGTCGCGCGCGAACAGACCGTCCCAGTCCGAACCCCACACCAGCTTGATGACGCGCCAGCCGGCACCGGCGAACAGTGCCTCCAGCTCGTCGATGATGCGGCCGTTGCCGCGCACCGGGCCGTCGAGGCGCTGCAGGTTGCAGTTGACCACCCAGACGAGGTTGTCGAGCTTCTCGCGCGCGGCCAGCTTCAGCGCGCTCATGCTCTCCGGCTCATCCATTTCGCCGTCGCCGAACACGCCCCAGACCCTGCGGCCGGACGTGTCGAGCAGCCCGCGGTGCTGCAGGTACCGCATGAAGCGAGCCTGGTAGATCGAGCTGATCGGCCCCAGGCCCATCGATCCGCTGGGGAACTGCCAGAACTCGGGCATCAGCCAAGGATGCGGGTAGCTCGACAAGCCGCTGAAGCCGAGCTGCCGGGCAACGATTTCCTGCCGGTAGTGGGCCAGGTCGTCCTCGCCGAGGCGGCCTTCGAGAAAGGCGCGGGCGTAGACCCCGGGCGCGCTGTGCGGCTGGTAGAAGACCAGGTCGCCTGCATCGCCGCCGCGAAAGAAGTGGTTGAAGCCGACCTCGAACAGGTCCGCCGCGCTCGCGTAGCTCGCGATGTGGCCACCGAGCTCGCCGTAGGCCTTGTTCGCGCGCACCACCATCGCCAACGCGTTCCAGCGGATCACGGAGGCGAGCCGTTCCTCGATCGCCAGATCACCGGGGAAAGCCGGCTGGTTCGTTGCGGGGATGGTGTTGACGTACGGCGTGCCCGGCGCGGGCTCCCAGCCGACGGAGGGGTCGCGCGCCAGGCGGACCAGCATGTCCATGATCTCGCACACGCGCGCGGCGCCCCCCACATCGAGGAGCGACGCGAATGCGTCGCGCCACTCGATGGTCTCCTGCGAGTCGCTGTCGACGAAGCCGGCTGCCTGGGCGAGCCGCGACAGGATGGAGGCATCGCTCATGCTTGTGTCCGCCCTCAGAAGCCTTCCAGAACGATTTTTCCGCGCGCCTTGCCGCTCTCCAGGAAGGCATGCGCACGCCGGAGGTTTGCCGCGTCGATGCGCCCGAAGTGCTCGCCGAGCGTGGTGCGCAGCTCACCGGCATCGACCAGCCGCGCCACCTCGGCAAGCAGCTTGTGCTGTTCGATCAGGTCGACCGTGGCGAACAAGGATCGGGTGAACATCAGCTCCCAGTGCAGCGAGACGCTCTTGCGCTTGAGGGCACCGATGTCGATGGCGCCGGAAGGGGGATCGTCGATCAGGCCCAACCGACCTTGCGGGGCGATGAGCTCGACGATGTCGGGGAAGTGGTGCTCGGTCTGGTTCAGGCTCGCCACGTACTTCGGTGCAGCCAGGCCCGCACGTCTGAGCTCTTCGGCGATCGGCCTGGCGTGGTCGACGACATGGTGAGCACCCAGGCTTCGCACCCACTCGGTGGTTTCTGGACGCGAAGCCGTGCCGATCACGGTCAGCCGCGTCAGCCGCCGCGCCAGCTGCACCATGATCGAACCGACGCCTCCCGCGGCGCCGACGATGAGCAACGAGTGATTCCCGTCGCCGCCGCGTTCGATGCCCAAGCGGTCGAACAGCATCTCCCAGGCCGTGATCGCGGTCAGGGGCAGGGCGGCAGCCTGAGCATCGCCGAGCGACGTCGGGGCGATCGCAGCGATCCGCTCATCCACCAGGTGGTATTCGGCGTTCGCGCCCGGCCGGTCGATCGCACCTGCGTACCACACCCGATCGCCGGGCCTGAACAGCGTGACCTTCTCGCCCACCGCCTGAACGGTGCCAACGGCGTCCCAGCCCAGGATGGCCCATCGGCCTTCGGGCGGGTGCGAGCGGATGCGAACCTTGGCATCCACCGGATTCACGGACACCGCCTTCACGGCCACCAGCAGATCCCGCTCGCCGGGCACCGGCTCGGGCAGCGTCACATCCTGCAGCGACTGCGGATCGGAAATGGGAAGGGGCTTTCGGTAGGCGATGGCCTTCATGGGCGAGTCGTCGGCTGTTGAAGGACCGCACGTGCGGCGGTCTTTGGCTGTGGACTCTGCCGGCGAACGAGGATGCGATCGAGTAGCACCGCCCGCAATGAGCTTCCAGCATCGCTTGAAGATCAGCGGCCGCCGGCAGCGGCCGGGCGGGGCGTCGAAGCGCTCGGCGCGTCGCTCGCCCTGCGACCCCGACGCCGCCCGCGCCCGTGCTCAGCGCCCCGCAAGGGTTCGCAGCGTGGTCGCCAGCGCGGCGGTCATCGCGTCGCCCACCGCGCGCAGCGGTCGGCTGTCTGCGTCGGCCTTGCGCGTCACCAACGATATCTGGACTGCGGGCGCGCCACGGCCCAGGCGCACGAAGCGCACCGGGTACGACTGGCAGAAGCCCGCGTCGACCAGGTGCACGAGGGCGATCCCCAGCCCGGCGCTCACCATCGCAACGATCGCGGGAACGCTGTCGAGCTCGAGCGCGCCGCGCCCGGTGCGGACCTGGCGCGTCACGTAGCGCGCGGCCAGCATCCCGGAGATGGTCTGGCGGTCGTAGCGGATCCACTCGTACTGCTTGAACAGCGCCGGCACCGAGTTCTCGGTGGCTTCCGGCGGGACGATCAGCCGCATCTCGCTGCGCAGCAGCGGCCGCCAGTTCAGGCGCACCGACCCGCCGCCCTCGGGCTGTGCGACCACCGCAGTGTCGAGCTCGCCGGACTTCACCGCGTCGGTGAGGCCGATGCTGCGTCCGCGTGTCGGGCGCAGCTCGAGCCGCGGGTAGCGCGCACGCAGCTCGGTCAACGTGCCGGGCAGCAGCGTCGGCATCATCGACTCGATGATCCCCAGCCGCACGACGCCCTCGATCGCGACGACGCTGCGCCGGCGCAGCGACTGCAGGTGCTGCATCCCCTGGCGCATCGCTGCGGCCACCTCGTGGGCCAGCGGCGTCGGACGGATCGCATGGCCGGAGCGGTCGAACAGCGGCTGGCCGAGGTAGGCCTCGATCTGCTTCATCTGCATGCTCACGGCACTGGCAGTGAGGTTCGTCTCGCTCGCGGCGGCGGCCAGCGAGCCGCCGCGCAGCACGGCGTCGAGCGTGTCGAACATCTCGATCTTCATCAGCTTTCCTTGATCTGGAACGCAAATTTAGTCGCTTTTCCTTGCGCACACACTTGCCTAGACTGCACGCATCGATCCGAAGATCCGACGAACCTGGAGACAAGCCCGATGAACGACACCACTCCCCGCGGCTGGACGAGCGAAGACGCTCGCCGCGATACCTCCTGGACCCAGCACCTGAGCGCCGACGAGGTGGCCGGCTTCGACGCCGCGCTCGCCCACGCCAAAGCGGCGGGCAAGCCGTGGCTCGCGATGACCGCGGCCGACTTCCCGCTCAACCCGGCGGCGCGCGCTGCGGTGCAGCGCGCCTTCGCCACCACGCAGGGGCGCTGGGGCATGTGCCTGCTGAAGGGCTTCCCGGTCGACCGCTGGAGCGAAGAGGATTCCAAGCTGGCGTACTGGGGCGTGGGCCTGCATGCCGGCGTGGCGCGCACCCAGAACCCGGCCAGCCAGTACATGAACGACGTCCGCGACGAAGGCGCGGCGTACAAGGCGGCCAACGGTCGCAGCCGCGGCTACAACACCAAGGCCGGCCTGGACTTCCACATGGACTCGTCCGACGTGGTGGCGCTGCTCTGCCGCCGCACCGCGAAGGTCGGCGGCGAGAGCCTGGTCGCGAGCACGATCGCGGCGGCCGAGGAGCTGGGGCGCCGCCGTCCCGACCTGCTGGAGGTGCTCAAGCAGCCCTTCTATCACCACTACCAGGGCTCGCAGGATCCCCTGCAGCCGCCGTACTACGTGTGCCCGATCATCGGCAGCGACCCCGAGCACTTCGCGATGCGGGTCAACCGCAAGAACATCGTAGCGGCCCAGCGCGACTTCCCGGAAATCCCGCGCGTCACGCCCGAGCAGTGGGAAGCGCTCGACCTGCTCGAGGAGATCATGGCCGACCCGCGCTGGTGCTTTCGCATGCAGCTCGAGCAGGGCGACATGCAGCTCGTCAACAACTACGCGATCGTGCACTCGCGCACCCCGTTCGAGGACTTCGAGGAGCCCGATCGCAAGCGCCACCTGCTGCGCCTGTGGCTGGCCGTTCCGGGCTCGCAGCCGCTGCCGGCCGACTGGGCCGAGTACTTCATCGACACGCGGCCCGGCTCGGTGCGCGGCGGCCTGCGCGGCTCGCAATCGAGCGCGGAGTTCGCGTCGTACGAGCGGCGGCAGGCGGCGGCGCTGGGCATGGCGTACCGGCCCTGGGCACCCGTGAAGCTGCGGCAGGACGTGCCGGTCGAGGCGCGCGCCTGAACCGCGCGGCGGCGGCCGGTCGGCCGTCGCCGCGCACGCAAAGCGAAGGGTCCGGGGCGTGCGCGCCCGGACCTTTTTTTCGCCAGACCGCACTGTCGGGCCCGCGACGCTTTCCGTCCGCGGGCCTTTGCGCGTGATGCGGCGTCAGCCGGCGCCGGCCACCTCGGCGCGCACGTCGTCGCCGTGCTGGCCGAGCGTGGGCGCGGCGAACGGTGCCGGGCCGGGCGTGCGGCTGTAAACCCAGGGCTGTGTGAAGCCCTGGTAGCTGCCGAGCGTCGGATGGGCGAGCGTCGTGACCATCGCCTCGGCCCGCACCTGCGGGTCGTCGAACATGTCGGCGACGCTGCGCGACGCGGCGCAGGGAACGCTTTCGCCGAACTCGGCCTCCCACTCGCGGGCGGTGCGCGCCGTCAGCGCCTCGCGCAGGCGCGGCACGATCTCGTCGCGGTGCGCGGCGCGCTTCTTCACGCTGTCGTAGCGCGGGTCGTCGTGGAGGGCCATCAGCCCGGTCTTCTCGCACAGGGCGCGCCAGAAGTGCGGCGTGTTGGCCGACAGGTACAGGTAGCCCTCGCGCGTCGGGTGCAGGCCGGTGATGCC
>Ga0207681_10002238_pt1 | contig 12297 bp, 6 predicted proteins | sample KBSS53metaG_FD_184324 | JGI IMG/M metagenome (GOLD analysis project Ga0207681, IMG submission 184324) | Switchgrass rhizosphere microbial communities from Kellogg Biological Station, Michigan, USA - KBS S5-3 metaG (SPAdes) (version 2) | ecosystem: Host-associated > Plants > Roots > Rhizosphere >... | reverse complement strand
CCGCAGCCTGGGCGCGAGTCGCACGCGCGTGCTCATGCGAATTCTTTTGCCGCAGTTAACTCCCTCGCTAATCGCCGCCGCGTTACTTACCTTCATGACTTCGATGGCTTCCTTCAGCGCGCCGTTGTTGTTTGGCGGCGGCGTGCGTGTGCTCACGCTCGAGATTTACACGGCGCGCCAGCGCGGCGATGCCAGCCTGGCTTTGACCGAGACGGTCATACTCGCAGTTATTTCTCTCAGCGCTCTCTTTTTCTTTCAACGCTACGAAGGAACGAGAAAATTTGCGTCAGCGGCGCTGAAGGGCGCGACTAAAACCCGACGCGCGATCGCCACCGGCCGCGCGCGTCTCATTGCCATCGCGTGCGGCGTTTTGTTTTCGCTTCTGCTGGTCCTCCCGGTGGCCACGCTCGTCCTCGTCAGCTTTGCCCGCGAGGGAAACTGGACCACGCAAACCATTCCGACCGCCTACACCGTCGCCAACTACGTTAGGATTTTTTCCGACCCGCGTGCCAGCGAAGTTTTTCTTAACAGCCTTTCGATGTCGGCCATCGCGGCGGGCGCGGCGCTCGTTTGGAGTTTGTCGGTTGCAACTTTGCTGGCGCGCAAGGGTGGCCGGCGTTGGAAGCGTTTGCTTTCGTGGTTGATCCTGGTGCCGTGGGCTTTGCCGGGAACGGTGGTCGCCGTGTCGTTGGCGGAAGCTTACGGCCAGCCGTCGGCGTTGTTGGGCTCGTTCATCCTGGTGGGGACGTTTTGGATTTTGCCGGTAGTATATTTTCTGCGCTTCATGCCGCTCGTGGTGCGCGCAGTGCAAGCGAGCCTTGAACAGATCGATGCCGCGCTCGAAGAAGCGGCGGCGAGCCTGGGCGCGCGCTGGTGGCAGCGTTTCAGCCGCGTCACGCTTCCGCTCGTTTGGCCGGGCGCGCTCGCGGGAACGCTGTTGGCTTTTGTGATCGCGCTGGGCGAATATGTGGCTTCGGTTATCGTGTTTGTGCCAACTAACCGGCCGGTCTCGATCGCGATCGCTTCCGAGTTACGCGATTTCAATTTGGGGACGGCCGCGGCTTACGGCGTCGTGCTCATGGCGATGATCGGGATAATCATGACCGTGGCGACTCGACTCGAACGCCGGCGAGGTTAGCGGATCTTTTTAAGCAACCCCTCATGAGGGAATAGCTCATGGTCAGGAAGGGCGGCTTGCCCCCGCTGTGATCGAATGGCATTCAACGGGCGGGGGGCAAGCCGCCCTTCCCAACCTGCGAATTAATTGCTCTTGAGTAATAATTGTTGGCAGCTCCGGCGATACAAGCTTTGCAGAAAAAAGTGCTCGACATCAGAACCGGGAGCGGTAGCGACCGGCCAAGTACTCTTCAGGCGTTTGGCAAACTTTCTTTTTTTCAAGTTGAATGTTTGGCCGGTCGCTACCGCTCTCGGTTCTGATGCGACGAGCCGGTGATACAAAGCAGGAAAACTCTTAAATGAAGCGTCGCAATTTTTATCAAACACAAGTCTCGATTCTTTGTTCACTCGCGCTCGCTTGTTCGCTGCTTGCGTCGTTCACGCGGGCGCAGGAAACCACGCCAACTCCTGCAACCCAAGCCGCCGGCAACGGCGAGCTGCATCAAGCGCTTATCGACCTTACAAACACGTGGACGGTGATGTGCGTCGCCGCGCATCCTGACGACGAAGACGGCACGACGCTCACCGTGTTACGAAGAAGAGACGGCGCGCACACCGTCAGTTTGTTTTCAACTTACGGCGAAGGCGGACAGAACGCGGTTGGGCCTGAGCTTTACGAAGAGCTGGGCGTCATCCGAGCGCAGGAAACGATGAACGCGGCGAAGATTCAGGGTTCCGAACCTTATTTCCTCGGCCTGAAAGATTTCGGTTTCTCGAAATCCGCCGACGAGGCTTTCAAGATGTGGGGCCACGATGAAGCGTTAGGACGTATGGTCCAGAAAATTAGGGAGTTGCGTCCGGACGTAATCATCACGCACCACGATACGACCAGCGGCCACGGTCATCATCAAGCCACCGGCCGTTTGATCATCGAAGCTTTTGACGCGGCTGCCGATCCGAAGCGTTTTCCCGAACAACTGTCTCGCGTGAAGCCCTGGCAGGCGCAACGATTGTTTGTGCGCGTCTTCGGCGCGCCCAGCATGCAGAAGCCCGACCGTGAGGGAGGGCTTGAATCCATCTTTACCATCGATCCGAATGAACTCGATCCGGTGCGCGGCACCTCATTTGCCGAACAAGCTCTGGCGGCGTTGCAACAACACGCCACCCAGGGTCCCTGGCCCAAAACAATCGCCGACATGATGCGCACGCGACGGATTGAAGGCGGCAAGCTTCCGCCGATACGGTATCGACTTATACGCGAAGCTGCCGGCGCCCGTCCTTTAACCGAGAATGCCGTCACCCCTCTCGCCGGGCTCGAATTGCCCGCGACGTTTGCTCAGAAGGTGTCGCCGCCAACCATCGACGGCAAGCCGTTGACCGATTTCCTCGACAGACAGGATCGAGTGTTGGCGGCGCTCGTCGATTGGCGCGCGAGTCAAACGGCTCCGACCGGAACGATTGAAGACATCGAACGGTTTCGTTTGTTTGAAGCTCGCGCCGATCGCGCGCTCGCACTTGCGGCCGGCGTTTCTTTGTCGGTTAGTCCGCAAAATGCAGTGCTTATTCCCGGTGTCCCGACAACTTTCTCGATCACGCTGGCAAATTACGGGATCGGTGGCGCGCATTTGGACAGCCTGCGTTTTAGCGGCTGGGGTGAAAACGTGCGTCTGAAAACAGCGGACGTTTTGTTGCCTGACACGGAAACCGTCATGACGATTGATGAGTCAACTCCAAAGCATGCCGCGATCACAGTGCCCCGTGAAGAACATCTGTACGATGGAACTTTTCTCGGCAAGCGTGTTTCCGCGCGCGCCGATCTGGAAATTGACGGCGCGAAGTTTTCGGTAAACGCGGAGACGATGCTCGACGTTGCGCCTGCCGTAGAGATAAAGAAGATTTCGCCGTCGCCCATTGTTTGGACCTCGGCTCGCGGCGATCACGTGCTGACGATCACTACCGTGGTTAGGAACAATCAGGCGGCGCCCTTCCGCGGCACGCTGGAGTTGAGCAGTGCCGGCTTGGGTATCACTGCGGTCGGCGCAAATTTTTCGATCAATCCCGGGGAAGCCCGCGCGATGGAATTGAAATCGAATGCGGCGCCGTTTGCGAATACGCGCGCCGGTTCAAACACCGGTTCCAATAGCGTCGCTCTAACGATCAAGGATTCAGCCGGCGCCGCGGTCACCAGGCGCAATGTTTCTGTCGCTTTCAGTAACGCGCGCGTCGTTCCGGGATTGAGCGTCGGTTACATTCCGAGTTTCGACCAGACGCTCGAGCATTCGCTGGCGGCATTAGGAGTGAAAGCGAAAGCGCTGACAATTGACGAGATCAAAACTGCAGACTTGTCGGTTTATCACACCATCATAGTTGATAACCGCGGCTACGAAGCACACCCGGAACTGATTGGCGCCAACGCAAAACTACTCGCCTTCGCGGAAGCAGGCGGAACGCTGATCGTTTTCTATCACAAGGATAACGAGTGGAACCCGGACGAGAAAAAGAACCGCCCACAACTCGCGCCTTATCCAATTCTGCTGGACGATAAACGCGTGACTGACGAAACCGCACCGATTACGTTTCTGCAGCCGCGACATCCGTTGTTAACCTTTCCTAACGTGATTACGGAAGCAGACTTTGCGAATTGGATCCAGGAGCGCGGACTTTATTACCCGCGGGAGTGGGACGCGCATTACGTGGCGCTGTTTTCGACAAACGATCCGGGTGAGAAGCCGCTAAGCGGGGGTCTGCTGATAGCGCCGTACGGCAAAGGTAATTACATTTACACCAGCATGGTTTGGTATCGCGAGCTGCGCGCGGGATTGCCCGGAGCGTATCGGATTTTTGCGAACATGATTAGCTACGGACATAAAATTAGCCGCGCGTCTCCCCAGAAAGATTAGCCGCGGATTTACGCAGATAAACGCGGATCAGAATAAGACTTAAGCAGTATAAATGCTTTTTCCGATCCGCCCTTTTATTCCGCGTAAATCCGCGGCTAATTTAGGTCGCTTCCTGTTCGATCGCCGACTCGCCTTCGAGTTTCGCCTGGGCGCGTTCAAGAAAAGTCCGAATCATCTCCTGCACTCGCTTCTGCATTTCGGAACTTATCGCGCCTTCGCCAACCAGCGCCGCCAGCCGATGCAGCTCACGCGCGTGTGCGCGGCGAAGCTCCACATGCTGCGACACTTTGATCAAGACGTTGTGCCCGCGCACTTCAAACGCTGCCGCGTAGCGCAGATAGTTTTTCATTTCCGAACCGGCCGGCGACCATTCGAGTCGCTCCGGGCGATCTTCGGTTTTGCGCACCGCGAAGCTGGCCTGCACTGAACCGATGACCGGCACTTCCGCGCGCACCGACCAGCGCACGATGCCGCCAGACTCTTTGCGAATGCCCTCGATGCCTGGCATCAAGTCGGCGAAGTTGCGCAGCTCGCCAAAAAATTCGCGCGCGCGCTCGAGTGTCGTTTTCAATTCCAACTGGCCGGTGTATGAAGCTTTGATTCGGAACATGTTGCTGTTTTGTGTCCTGTTCGCTTAACTGAAAACCCTGGTCACTTTGTTGATGCTCTGGTTTGACTTTCGGTTGTAAACACCAGAACCTAATAACAAGTTACACGATTGAGAATTTTACGTAAACAAGCAATTTTTGCGGAGTAGCGTCTAAAGTTGTGCCACCGCAGGGCCGTGGCAGTAGCCCGACCGTAAGGGAGGGAGGGGCTTAGAGAGCGTTGAAACAATGAGCCCTTCCTGACGGTCGGGCTACTGCACCGATTTGAATCGATCACAGAGACACAGAGATCACAAAGGACCCACAGAGAAATTACGACGTACCTTTACGGAGGAGCATTGAATTGAACAGTGACCGAAACTGTCCACGTTGCCAGGAAGGAAGGCTGCAGGTTTGGGATGAACTCAGCGACGATGAGCGCGAGGTGGTGAGACGGCTGCCAGCGTCGGCTGATTACACTGCGAACGACCGCGAGCAGATGCATCGTTGGTGTACGCGCTGCTGGTTTGAGACGGGCGCAAATGAGGCTGATGCGTAGCTCACCTTCCGCAGATTACGCAGATCCCCAGATTTAGGAACTGGAATATGCCTTCACGGGCTCACAGTTTATGAATCTGTGAAATCTGCGTAATCTGCGGATACTGATTTGTCAGGCGGTAATTCGATCGTAAGCCTCGCGGATCGCGCGCATGCGCTCGCGCAAAGTTTCACCAAGGACGGCAGGGTTGGGAAATTTCAGGCGCTGAGCGATCTCCTGAAATACATGATAGTCCGTTGACGGCAGCACCGCGACTTTGCCAACAATCAAACGCAGCTGATGATCCACCGAGCGAAGCAGTTCATATCCCTTACTGAGCGCTTCGTAATCGCGCGTCTCCAGAGAGCCGTTGGCTTCGAGCCGCCGGAGCGTTGTCAGCGTCGAACGATTCTCGCCTTCGTCTGAAACATCGTCGCGCAGTTGCAAATAGCGCGTCGCGAAATACACATCGAGCATGCTGCCCGCTGAGTATTTAATGTCCACTTCGCCTTGCGCCCGCGCGGATGCACGCCCATTCCGGGCAAAACTTCTTCCCTTCTCCCACTCGAGTCGTTCACGAACGCGGCGTGTCTCCTGTTTGAGCTCCTGGGCGTCGGCCGCGCGCGCCTTCTCGTGAATCGCGTGGCGCGCATGCGTTTCGATCATCTTGCCCAGTTCCAAATCGCCGGCCACCGCGCGCAGCTTCACGTAGGCCAGCCATTCCCAAACCGCGCTGCGCTGCCTGACATAATCCAGGAAACCCTCGGAGCTGATGACGAGCGGGCCATCCTTGCCGTTGGGACGCAGCCGCAGATCCACTCGATACAGATAGCCTTCGCGCGTGACGCTGGAAAGGGCCGCGATCATCAGCTCGCAAAGACGCGCATAGGCTTCGTCCTGCGTCAGCGCAGCTACGGGAGAAGAAACGAGCGAATCGTAAACGATGACGATATCGAGATCTGAACCGTAATCCACGCCGCCGCTGGCGAGCCGGCCCAGGGCCAGAACACTCAAACGCGGGCCGCCCGCGAGCGCACCGTATCGTCGCACCAACTCACGGCGCGCAATCAGAAATGCGACATTGATGCTGGCCACGGCCAGCTCGCTCTGTTGTTCGTTTGAAGCGGCGAGTGGCAGCAATCCGCCAGCATCTTCAGCACCCATTTCCAGCAGCAGCCGCGACCATTCGCGTCGCAAGGCCGACAACTCTGCCGAAAAACTCTTCTCCGGATCGATGGCGGCGCGCAACAACGCGCGATAGTCTCGCCGCCGCCGGCGCGAGCCCGCGGATTCCAGCGAGCGAACCAGCGGTGGGTTGCTCGCAACCATCTCGCCGAAAAAGTCGGACGCGCCACAAAGCCGCACGAGCGACATCAAGTTTTCGGTCGACAACTCGAGTGGGCCGTCAAACTTCTCCAACGATGCTGCGACGCGAGCAGTAAGCATTGCCGCGCGCTGCGAGTTCTGCGAGCGGCGCGCCACGTCACGCAGTTGCCGGGCAAGCCCGGCGGCGTCTACCGCGTCGTGACTTGGTGCGAGGTGCGGAAGAAATATTCTTGCCGCCGAATCGAGCAAGCGAAATTCATCGCGCGCGTCAGGCAAAACTGCCGCCGGATCGTCCGCTTCGTTTTCGCGCAACTCAGCATGCGAGGCATCACCATCACCAAAAACTCGATCGTAGGCGCGGCGCACGTTCGTCGTATGCGTCTTCAATGCCGCTTCGAATTCTGCAACTGTGGCAAAACCAAGACGCCGGGCGACGAGCGATAGTTGTGGCTCAGTTTGCGGGACCGTATGTGTTTGTAGTCCCTGCTCCATCTGCAGTCGATGCTCAAGCGTGCGCAGAAACATGTAAGCGTCTGACAATTCCGAGCGCTCGGCTTGTGAAATGAGACGGCGATCGGCGAGCCGGCCCAGGCTGATGAGCGTGTGCGTGACGCGTAGCCACTCATCACCCGCGCCGTGGGCCAGCTGCAAAGCCTGGGCAATGAATTCTATTTCGCGAATGCCACCGCGTTGGAGTTTGACGTTGAAACCCGCATTGCGCGCGGCGACGCTGCGGTCAATCTTTTGTTTCGCCAGGCGGACGCTGGCCAGCGCCTCATTCACCGAAACTTCGGAACGGTAAATCTGCGGCTCGACCGCAGCGGCGAATCTCGTGAAGAGCGAATTCGAACCGGCGGCGGCCCGGCTGCGAATCAGCGCCTGACGCTCCCAGGCTTGCGCCGCACTCCGGTAATACTTCACGGCTTCGTCAAGCGAACAAGCGAGCGCGCCGTCGCGGCCGTGCGGCCTTAGACGCAGATCGACGCGATAGGCAGCGCCTTCGCCCGACGGGTGGCCCACCAGTTTGCTGACGGCCTCAGAAAGTTTGACGAAGTATTCGCGGTTGCTGAGTTTGCCCTGCTCGCTGGAGCCGGCGGTCATGCCTTCGTCGGAATAGATGAAAACGAGATCGATGTCGGAAGCGTAGTTGAGCTCGCAGGAGCCAAGCTTTCCGAGGGCGACGATGCAAAACTCCGCGGTGGCGATTCGTCCGCGCTCGTCGCGCAGCGGCGCGCCGTAACGATTGTCGAGGTCCTGACGCGCCAGGCTTAAGGCGTAATCTAAAATCGCGTCGGCGAGATTTGACAGTTCCTCGGTAGTTTCGACGAGCGCATGCGCGCGCCGAATGTCGTGAAGATAAATTCGCAACAGCTCGCGACGGCGAAAGCGCGCAAACAAAACCTGTGGAGTTAAGGTCGAATGCGTGAGCGCGAACCGCGCCAGTGATTCCTTTAGCTGCTCGCGGGAGCGCACGCGCACGTCGGCGCGCTCGCGCAGCAGCCAGGAAAAGTAGTCAGGATTCTGTTCTAAGGTTGTGGCGAGCAGCGGGCTCCAGGCGGCGAGCGCAAGAGAATCGGAAAGGAGCGCCGGCTCGCGCAGGAGTTTTTGAAAGGCGCGGGGCTGTTCGTTTGCAAGCCGCTCTAAAAATAGGCGGGCGCCGGTTTCATCCGGCAGATCGCGGACCAGAGATTCAACTTTCGCGTCCAGAATTTGCACGCCGACATCTTCGGATGTCCAAAGAACATTGTCCAATGCCTTTTTTGGAGTGCGCTGACCTGTCAGCGCTTTGGTTTTAGGCGACCTGTCGCCTGGTCACGAGTCGCAGGAAGTGAAACCGTGGCCGCGACAGGTCGCGACCGAACCAAAGCGCTGACAGGTCAGCGCACTCCAAAAAGATCACGCGTCTTTGTAGAGCGCTGCGCAGGCGATTGCGGCGATAACCGAGGTTATCAACTGAAACGCTCCAACCTTGACCCAAAGCGCATTCGAAAAGAACCCGAGCGGAATGAACTGCGCCGGTCCCGTAACTGAAAACGCAATCCACGCCACCACGCCGGCCAGTGCCGCGGTCTTCGGCCCTGGTCCACAACACGACCGCATCAAGGCATAGAGGTAAATCGAAATCAGGCCGCGACCGAGTTCGAAGACAACGAAGTAAAGCAGCGCGGCAGGATTGTGTTGCGGCGGTGTGGCTCCGAGCGCGTGGTAAACCGCCTGCCAATCTGCGCTAAGGATGCGCTCGTGAAGAAAGCCGTCGGTGACAAAGAGGATGACCGTCGCCACCAGACCACCGATTATCACTCGAGCCCAATTGATTTTTATCATCAACTACCTCCTTCTGAAGTCCAACGTCCAATGTCCAACGTCAAACAAATAGATTCAAGCAGTTCAGAGTTCTTCAAGTTGGAAGTGTAGCGCGAACTTGCTCTTCGCTCTGTAGGAGCGAAATGTTTATAGAACAAACGATCCTTCAAATTCCTCGCTCCGTGAGGAGCGAAACTTTTTCACGCTGCTAATGAGCCAGGTTGTTGCGCTCCTTCGGAGCGCGAGATTAATAGCGTGACGTCAGGCTATAAACATCTCGCCCCGCTGGGGCGAAACCGCCAGCATTACCTCGTCGCACTTGGACGTTGGACATTGGACATTGGACGTCCGCCTAAATATCAAAGTACAGCGAAAACTCCAGCGGATGCGGACGCATGCGAAGCGGCGTTATTTCCTTGTCGCGCTTGTAACTAATCCAACGCTCAATCAACTGTTGACTAAAAACGTCGCCCTTGAGCAGGAAGTCGTGATCAGCCTCGAGCGCTTTCAACGACTCGTCCAGCGAACCCGGCAGCGTCGGCACATCTTTCAACTCCTCCGGCGAGAGATCGTAGATGTCCTTCTCGAGCGGTTCGCCCGGATCGATCCGGTTCTGAATGCCGTCGATACCCGCGAGCAGCATCGCCGAAAACGCCAGGTACGCATTGCACGAAGGATCGGGCGGACGAAATTCCAAACGCTTCAGTTTTGGATTGGTTGAAAACATCGGGATACGAATGGCGGCTGAACGATTGCGGGCCGAGTAAGCGAGATTGACCGGCGCTTCGAACCCAGGCACCAGACGTTTGTAGCTGTTGGTTGTCGGAGCGGCAAACGCAACCACCGCCGCCGCGTGCTTCAACAAGCCGCCGATGTAGAACCGCGCCATCTCGGAAAGTCCGGCATAACCGTCGCCGGCAAACAGCGGCTTGTCGCCCTTCCAGAGAGATTGGTGACAGTGCATCCCCGAACCGTTGTCGCCATAGAGCGGCTTCGGCATAAACGTCGCGGCCTTGCCGTACTGGTAAGCAGTATTGCGAACGATGTATTTGAAGATTTGCAGGTTGTCGGCAGTGCCCAGCAACGTCGAAAAACGAAAGTCAATTTCACACTGACCGGCGGTGGCGACTTCGTGATGATGACATTCAACCGTGACGCCACACTTGGCGAGCGTGAGCGAAATCTCCGAGCGCAGATCGCTGAGCGTGTCAGTCGGCGGCACCGGCACGTAGCCTTCCTTCGGGCGAATGCGGTAACCAAGATTGGAGCCCTGGAACTCGTTCGCATCGCGGCCCGTGTGCCAGTGGCCTTCGTCGGAATCGAGCGTGTAGCCGGCCGACTGTTGTTCGTTATGAAACTTGACCGAGTCGAAGACGAAGAACTCGGCTTCAGGTCCGAAGTTAGCGACATCAGCCAGGCCGGAAAACTTCAGGTAGTTTTCCGCGCGCACGGCGACCGACCGCGGATCAAACGGGTAGCCTTCCTTGGTGATGGGATCGACCGCATTGCCGATCAGGCAAAGCGTCGGCTGGTCGGCAAACGGATCCATCCACATGCGCTCGGCGTCTGGCACCAGCAGCATGTCTGATTCGTGGATGGCGGCCCAACCGCGAATCGAAGAAGCGTCGAAACCGAAGCCGTCTTCGAAGTTACCTTCACCGAGTTCGCCGATGGGAAACGTCAGGTGCTGCCAGGAGCCGGGCAGGTCGGTGAATCTGACGGAAACAAATTTAGCGCCTTGATCGGAGGCGAATTTCAATACGTTCTTTGCAGTCATGAGTTCTCCTGAAAAGTAAATGAAGTTCTTCTTTGTGCTACCTCTGTGTTCTCTGTGTCTTTGTGGTGATTTGTCTTAAAACAATTACCACAGAGACACAGAGGACACGGAGAAGGCACAGAGAGAAGCGAATTAAGTGACGAAGAAAATGGGAGTGTCAGGGGTGCTCTTCGCCCCGAGGTCGTAGTTGGCGCGAAGTGTGTGTGCGAGCCGGAACTGGCTAAGGAAAGGCCGAACGTCATACCGCCACGGCGCGTAAAAAAGTATGCATTATAGTGACGCGGATTTGAATGTCAATGGCTTTGATGAACAACTCAGATTATTTCAACGATATAATTGACATCCCGAAGACGTGGGCGTATAACGCCGCTGGAAATGCCCCAGAATCAGGCTCCTCTGCCGACGTCAATAGACGCTCACGCAATCAGCCGCTCACCTTACACCCAATCTAAGGAGTTTCATCATGACTCGTGCTCCAAAGCAAATATTGTTTGCGGCGGCAATGATCGTTGTCGTCGGTTTTTCCTTCTACTCGCTACCAAATACCATCAACCCCTCTGCTCAACAAGGAGAAAAACAGGCTCTAGATCTTGAACGATACGGTGACGAACCTCTGGAACTGGTTGATTTGGAGGTGAGTGGAGTGTCCATCAAAAACGCGGTCAAGGTTAAATTCAGAAATGGTAACAACGGCCGTGATAAAGCCGATTTCACAGATCGTGCCGATTGGTTCAAACGCATTCGCATCAGAATGCGAAATAAATCCGATAAGATCATTGTCGGGCTGCAGGCTTATTTATACTTTAAGCCACTAGGCTCACCGCTACTGTTCAGCGCCAGCCTTAAGGGCTCGAAGCAGTTGGAACACACCGTGCTAAATCCCGGCGATGAAGTGCAAATGACCCCCGACAATGGATCGTTGGATCGGGCAATAAATAGAATTAAGGACCACGGTGGAGATCCAAACCTTGCAGAGGTAACCTTTTCCGTTGAAATAGTTGGCTTCAGCGATGGCCTGCAATGGCACAAAGGGCACACGCTTCGTACGGATCCAGGAAATCCAAACAGGAGAATACCGATCCAGGCACAGAAGCCGTTAGCGCTTCGGCTTTTGGACAGACCCGGATGGCTAACACCAATAGGCTTCAACCTCGACCAGACTTCGTCTGAGGGGTTGTGGGGTAAAAGTGTATCGGCCACTCTTACCCGACAACCACCTCAAGCGAATGCTCAGTGCGTGTTGGATAACGGTAGTTATGAAGCTTCTCATTGTATTAACGACGAGATGAGTGCGTGGTGCTACGCGATTACAGATTTGGGGGCCGGACAAGGTACGTCGTCAAGTGTGGAAGTTATAGGCGACTTTTTCCGGTTGAGAGATGCTGCGGACCGATCAGCAGCGTCTTCCCCGCTACGATCTGGACTCTTTGCTTGTATCGGCCTGTGCGCCGAGCTAAACCGTAAGTTAACAGCTACTTAGCCCCGCCAAACGCGTTTCCCGAAACAAAAAAGTGATAGACCGACCCCCGGTTTTCTGTTACATTTGCGCCCCTAAGCGTCCCCATCCAATTCTTTCCGCTACTCGAGCAAGGGATGAGTATAACTACGCTTTTGCTTCAAGAATCACGTACAAACGAGCTTCGCAGGCACGTCAGGAGACCGCGAATTGACCACGGCAATTGAGCAGACGCTTGAAACCTATGGCATCGAAAACTGGGGCGCCGGATACTTTGATGTAAATCGCAAGGG
>Ga0207681_10002228_pt1 | contig 12331 bp, 8 predicted proteins | sample KBSS53metaG_FD_184324 | JGI IMG/M metagenome (GOLD analysis project Ga0207681, IMG submission 184324) | Switchgrass rhizosphere microbial communities from Kellogg Biological Station, Michigan, USA - KBS S5-3 metaG (SPAdes) (version 2) | ecosystem: Host-associated > Plants > Roots > Rhizosphere >... | reverse complement strand
GCGGCACGTTTATCACATCTACGCGATTCGCGTGCAGGAACGCGAAGAAGTTCGGCGACGACTGGAGGAGAACGGAATTGGCTGCGGTGTGCACTATCCCATTCCGATTCATCTCCAGGAAGCCTGTCGAAGCCTCGGCTACACAAAAGGGGCGTTTCCAGTCGCAGAGGATCTGGCGAGAGAATTTCTTTCCTTGCCGATGTTTCCTGAACTAACCGAAGAACAAATCGAATACGTCGCTCGTTGCGTTAGTGAAACCGTTGGTATGGAAGTGCTCGTTTAAGAAAAATTTTGAAGGTTCTCCAACCAACTCGGTCAGAAGCAAAAGAAGCGGCGCCCGCCCCGGGCAATCATTCTTTCGTCGAGCCGAAGACAACCAGCAAGTCGCTGCAAATGCGGATTGTCGATCCTGTCAATGATCCGGGCTGGGACCATGTTGTTGCCTTCCATCGCGATGCCGGTTGCTTCCACACCAGTGCCTGGGCAAAGGTGCTTCACCAAACTTATAACCATCGACCTTTCTATCTTCAGTTTTCCCGCGGGCGCAGATTGGCGGCATTGATCCCGCTGATGGAAGTGCGTAGTCTGTTCACGGGCCGCCGCGGCGTCTGCCTTCCATTTAGCGATGCGTGCGAACCGCTCGTCTTTGATCCGGAAGCGGTAAGTTTGCTAAGAGATCAGCTCGTTCGTTTCGCGCAAGAACGCCGCTGGAAACACCTTGAGATACGCGGGGGGAAATTCTTTCAACTCACCGCCAGTTCAGCCACGAAATTTTACGGACATACACTCGATTTGCGCAGCGGCGTCGAAGAATTGAGCACTCGCTTCACCAGTCCAGTCCGCCGGGCCATTCGCAAAGCAGAACGCAGCGACGTAAGTGCAGTCGTCGCCCGCAATCGCGCGGCCATTAATGATTTTTATCACCTTCATGCGCAAACACGCCGGCGCCACGGTCTTCCGCCGCAACCGGCGTCGTTTTTCCTGAACATCTACGAGCATATCGTCGGGCCGGGCCTCGGTTTCATTGTTCTTGCACGGCACGAGACGCGTCCAATCTCCGCTGCGATCTTCTTCCGTTTCGGGAAGAACGCTCTTTATAAGTACGGCGCTTCCGACAAAAGATTTCAGGAATTCCGTGCGAACAATCTTGTCATGTGGCACGGCATCCAGTTTTTGGCGCGCAACGGCGCGGAAAAATTACATTTCGGGCGCACCGACTGCGAAAACGATGGTTTGCGACGATTCAAACTTTCATGGGGCACGAAGGAAGAAACCATTGATTACTTCCGAGTTGATCCATCGGCCCGGGAGTGTTTAGTTTCCGCCCCCTCTGACTCCGGCTTCCACAAAAAGATCTTTGCCAGGTTGCCGCTGGCAGTCAACCGACTGGCAGGCGCAATGATCTATCCACACCTCGACTAAAGGTTAAAACTATGGCTGAAATACGACGAGAACCTCAACATCACTCGAGCGTACACCTGAGCGACATCCTCTTTGTCCTATTCAAACGCAAGTGGACAATCGTCCTTTGCGCTTTATTGGGCATCAGTGCCGCGGCTGGTTATTATTTTCTCTTCCCGCCGGTTTACGAGTCTCAAGCCAAACTGCTTGTGCGCTATGTTCTGGAAAGGAGCGCCATCGATCCGATCGAGGGTACGAAGCCCACGTTCCAGTCGAGCAACGACTCTGACAGAGTGATTGGCGCTGAAATCGAGATTCTGACCAGTTGGGATCTGGCGATGCAAGTCGCCCAGACAATCGGTCCCAAACGGCTAGTGGCACCCGCTCCGGTTCCAGACCCGGTCAGGCGCGTAGTTGAGGCGGTGGGTCTCAAGCGACTGCTACCGCCGTCCGGGGTGTCTGCGTCTGAAACTGATGCAGCCAGCAGCATTATTTTGGGCTTGAAGGTGCTTTCTACCAAGGGAAGTAACATCATTTTCGTCTCCTACCGAAATCGGAACCCAGAGTTGGCGACGCTTGTTTTGCAGGAGCTGTTGAGCCGTTATTTCGTCAAGCACCTTGAAGTACATCGCTCCGCTGGGGCCTTCGACTTCGTAACCCAGCAAACCGATCAGGTTCGAACGCGCCTGAACCAGACGGAGGACGCCTTAAAGTCGCTGAGGGACAAGACGGGGGTTGTCTCGCTTAAGGATGGCTCGGCAGCACTTACTGCCGGGGCGGCGAAAATCCAGGACGATCTTAATGCGGCCGAATCAGAGTTGGCCGAAGGAAAAGCCCTTGTTGAGCAGGCGGGGGAGAACAAGTCAAAGAAGTGGAAAAGCCAGCCATCTGAAAAAAGCCCCGAATCTGAAAAAGCTCGTGTTGCTGGGATCGAGGCAAAAGTCCAGACGCTTAAGTCCCTGCTCCACGATATTCAACAAAGAACTAAGCAGCTTTCGGATCTTACCCCGCAAATGGAAGAATTGGAGCGGAAGCGGGAAATGGACGAAGCGAATTACAAGTATTTCGCTCAATCACTAGAAAAGGCGCGGATCGACGAGGCTTTGGACCCCTCCAAGATGCCAAACATTAGCGCCGTCCAACGGCCTTCCCCTCCCGTACTGGAGACGAAAACGCGCTACAAGATTACCTTCGCATTAGCCGGCGGTGGCTTAGCTCTGGGTATCGCAGTCGCGTTGTTACGAGGATTGATCTTGAACCGGACAGTTGGACGGCCCCTCGAACTGGAGACGCGGTTGCACATCCCGCTCATGCTCTCGATACCGTATGCGAATTCTCGGAACGGCCACATGGCCCTGCCACCCAATGGCGCGCCAGCGAATCCGGGAGCACTTGCAGCGAGGTCGCATCACTCCAATCTGGCGCCGTGGGAACCCGGTCATTTCATGCGGCCGTATTGCGACGCAATCCGGGATCGGGTCGGCCTTTATTTTGAACTCAATCATTTAACGCACAAACCGAAGCTCGTAGGCGTTGCGGGGTTTTCGGAAGGAGCGGGAGCTTCTACCCTCGCAGCAGGCCTTGCCGCCTCACTTTCGGAAACTGATGAAGGCAAAGTTCTTCTTGTCGATGTAAATTTGGGCCCCGAGGAGGTTCACCCATTCTTCAAGGGCAAGCCTGCATATTCTCTTACCGCGGCTCTCAAACCACAGACTGAGATCGCGTCGGCTTCAGATAATCTCTATCTGGCTACTGTCGGATCATCCAGTACGGGTGGACTGGCGCAGATCGGCTTGAAGAAATTCTTTGACATGATGCCAAATATGAAAGCGAGCGACTTCGACTACATTATTTTTGACATGCCCCCGCTCGATCAGACAAGTCCCACATGGGGGATGGCTGCTTTCATGGACAAGCTCTTGCTGGTAGTCGAAGCGGAAAAGAACAACCGCGACGTGATAAAGCGCGGCTACAGGAAATTAGTAGCGGAGCGGGACAATGTTGCGGTGGTGGTTAACAAGGCGCGCTCTTATGTTCCGAAGTCGCTGGACGGTGAGTCCTGATCGCGCATTGGTAGACCTGCACTGCGCTTCCAATTCTTCCAAACCGTCGCTCCCAATGTCTGGGTGCTTGCAGTAACCGTTCGAGCTGCGAGCGAGCGCAGAATACCTCGTGTTACGCAATAGAATTTACTACGGACTAAAGCCCTTCGTACCGCAGTCTCTTCGAGCGGCGATTCGGCGAAGCCTGGCCCTGCGGCTGCGCAAGCGTGTTGCGGACGTCTGGCCTATTATGCCCGGGTCCGAGGTTCCGCCGGAAAACTGGCCAGGCTGGCCGGGCGGCAAAAAATTTGCCGTTGTTCTAACCCACGATGTGGAGAGCAGAGCAGGTTTGGATAAATGCCGATCCTTAATGCAATTGGAACTGGAGCTTGAATTCCGCTCTTCCTTTAATTTCATCCCCGAAGGAAGTTACCGGGTCCCGGCCGCGTTAAGGGAGGAACTTACTGCCTGCGGATTCGAGGTTGGGATACATGATCTGAAACATGACGGCCATCTCTTTGCCTCGCATCGCGGATTCAAACGACGCGCCGTAAGAATCAACGGCTATGCGCGGCAATGGGGTGCATCGGGATTCAGGTCGGGGTTCATGTTACGCAACCTCGATTGGTTGCATGATCTCGATGTGCAGTACGATGCCTCCACGTTCGACACGGACCCATTCGAGCCACAGCCAGACGGAGGGCACACCATTTTTCCATTCTGGGTGCCGCGCCCAAACGGCAGTTCACCGAATGGACACGAATCCAGGACCCATTCTTCTTCAAGAGGTGGTTACGTTGAGCTTCCTTATACACTGCCGCAGGACTCAACGCTCTTCCTGGTGTTACGGGAAACCACCCCAGAGATCTGGATGCGCAAGCTTGACTGGATCGCGCAACATGGCGGCATGGTGCTCCTTGACGTGCATCCGGACTACATGTCGTTCGGTGGGTCGCGACAAACAACAATCGAATACTCTGTAGCGTTATACCGCGAATTTCTCACTTACATCAAAACCAGGTATGCGGGCGAATACTGGCATGCTCTCCCGAGGGAGGTAGCCGCGCACATCATCCAAATTCACTCCTCCAAGACCAGCTCCCGCGAATACGACGAGCTTGCATTTCTGAAAACCCGCAGGCTGCGCGGCAGAAACGTCGCGGTCCTGCTCTTCTCGCACTTTCCTGCCGATCCTCGGCCAAGGAGAGCGGCTGAGGCATTAGCGGCCCAGGGTGTTAAGGTAGACCTAATCTGCCTGCGTGATGACGATGGTGAGCCAGTGCGCGAGACTTTCGGTAGCATCAACGTGACCCGTGTCCGGTTAAAGCGCCAACGTGGCAGTAAGCTGGGTTATGTCGGCGAGTACGCCACTTTCGTGCTGGCTTCATTTTTCTATCTTGCTTCGAGATCCCTTACGCGTCGCTACGATCTTGTCCACGTGCATAACATGCCGGACATCCTCGTTTTCGGTGCAACCGTGCCGAAGCTTCTCGGCGCCAAGGTTATTTTGGACCTGCATGATCCAATGCCTGAGCTCATGCAGACCATCTTCGGGTTGCCCGAAAACAGCTTAAGCGTCGCTATGTTAAAGCGACTGGAGAAGTGGAGTGTTCGCTTTGCAGACCTTGTGCTGACAGTGAATCTCGCTTGTAAGAAGATCTATTCTTCACGCAGCTGCCAGCCGGATAAGATCAAAGTCGTAATCAATTCGCCTGACGAGGAGATCTTCCGCTTTCAACGCGGTGTTGTCCGCGATGTGAATGGAAAGAACGGCAACGGGTCCAAACCTTTTGTAATTCTCTATCACGGGTCGTTAGTCCACCGCAATGGCTTCGACCTGGCGGTAGCGTCCCTTGAAAAGGTAAGGGAAGTAATTCCATCTGTCCGGCTGAGTGTATGTGGTAAACGAACGGACTTCTTCGAGAAGGTGATGGAATCCGCTCGGCAGCGGGGACTCGACAGCATTGTCGATTATCTTGGTGTCCGAAATCTCAAGGAGATCGTGGAAACGATTGAAGATTGTGACCTCGGAATCATCCCTAACCACCGAAACATCTTCACTGAGATCAATACGCCAACGCGCATCTTCGAATACCTCGCGCTGGCGAAACCAGTAATTGCCCCGAAGACAAAAGGAATTCAAGATTATTTTCGCGATAATGACCTCATCTTCTTCGAGGCGGGAAATGCCGACGATCTAGCGCGAAAAATCGAGTTCGTTTTTTCTCATCCGGCTGAGGTGATGGAAACTGTAAAACGCGGCCAAGCTGTTTACCTGTCACACACTTGGAGCCGTGAGCGACTCACCTTGTTGAATTCCATTGGCGAACTCCTCCAGGAGGGTACCGGAATATCGTGATTACTCTCTGTCTTTTACTCTTGCTTGCGCTGCTGCTGATACCAGGCGATTCTCAGAGCCGGAGCAAGAGTAAGAGCAGGGGCGATTCCAAACAGTCTCCAAGCGGAGTACATTAGCTTCTCGGCTCGAAATGATCGGTGTTGTTGCCAACGAGACCGAACATCCCGCCGTCGTCGAGTTCTTTGAGTTGTTTAAGACAGCTTGGGAATTTTACCGAACCGGCGCGCATTATGATGTCCTGCTCTGCTCAAACAGCGTGGTTCCAGAGAACAACGCCAGGTTGCTTTTACTTTATGGCGCACGGCAGCAAGAATTCGAGCAGTACCGAGGCATAAAGGCGCGCGCCAATACCGGACACAATTCCGTCTGCTTCCGGGGCGAGCGACTTCCGATTTATGGAAGCTGTCTCCTCTTCGATGGCGCACGCAACGAAGTCCTCACTCACGAAGGAACAAAGTCTGCTGCCGCCGTTTCGATCGCTTCTGGCCCCCAAGGAGTCGTCCGCCTGGGCTTCGATCTCTTTGAGGAAGTCCGTCACCTCTTTACGCTGGGACAACCGGCTGAATTCGCACGTATACCCACCTTGGAACTCCACATCTCGCTTCTCCGTGATCTGATTGTTAGCCACGGGGTAACCCTTGTCGAGATACTTCCAGTCCCTGCGGGCCATCGCTTTATCGTCTGCCTCACTCATGACATCGATCATCCCCGCGTGCGCTATCACAAGTGCGATCACACGATGTTTGGTTTCCTTTACCGCGCACTGGTTGGCTCAGTTATCAACTTCTGTCGAGGGAGGAGGTCTCTGCGGCACGTCGCTATTAATTGGAAGGCTGCGTTTTCCCTGCCCTTGGTATTCGCTGGTCTTGCCAAAGACTTCTGGGACGAGCTGGATCAATACCTGTATCTGGAACGAGATCTTGGCTCAACCTTCTTTGTTATTCCGACAAAGGCTGACACCGGCGTCAATCCCGATGGTCGAACAACATCAACACGCGCCTCTCGCTACGCTTTGACTGATATCGCCGCTGACTTACGGAAACTCCTCTCCGCAAATCGCGAAATCGCTGTCCACGGCATCGACGCGTGGCGCAATAGCGCAAAGGGCCGTGAGGAGCGAAAGCGCATTCAGAAAATAACCGGAACAGCCGAGGTAGGCGTCCGGATGCACTGGCTTTACTTCAATTCGCAAGCGCCGATAACGCTCGAGAAAGCCGGTTTTGCTTACGACTCAACTGTCGGTTACAACCAAACGATCGGATACCGCGCGGGCACGACTCAGGTCTTCAAGCATCTCAACGCAGATCATTTGCTGGAACTCCCGTTACACATCATGGACACGGCATTGTTTTATCCTTCATACATGAACCTTTCAGACGAGCAGGCCGGCACTGCAATCCAGCCGCTGCTCGAGAATGCAACCAGGTTCGGTGGCGTCCTGACCATCAACTGGCACGACCGAAGCCTTGGACCAGAAAGGCTGTGGATCGCGCCGTATCGCAAGTTGTTGGGTGACCTGAGGAGCAGAAACGCCTGGTTCGCAACAGCGAGTGAGACTGTTTCATGGTTTAAGAAACGGCGGTCAGCTAGAATCGATAACATAGCTTACAATGGCAACACGGTCCGCACGCGAGTCTCAATTGACAAGGACGAAAACAGCTTGCCCGCGTTACACCTTAGAGTTCACACCCCAGCCCGGCGTGACCGCGCATTCATTGATATCACTGTCGATACCTCGACGGAAGTAGAAATAGCCGTCTGATTCTCTGCCGTTCGCCATCTGCCTTCCTTCGCCTGCTGTCGTTCATGAGCGCTCCCCTTAACACCAGGCCGATTGTCCTTGCTCAAATCGGATGTGGTTACTGGGGCCCCAATCTATTGCGCAACTTCTCTGTTTTGCCTGGATGCACAGTCAGGTACGTAGTGGATCCAAGCGCAGAACGCCGCCGTTTTGTCGAATCGAATTTTCCGCTAAGCCGGGCGATCGAAACGCTTCAGACCGCCCTCGACGATCCTAGCATCGATGGCGTAGTGATCGCGACACCCGCCGCTAGCCACTTCCCCCTCGCCAAAGAGGTCCTGGACGCCGGCAAACACGTCTTCGTGGAGAAACCGCTTGCGACAAAGGTTGCGGAAGTCGATGAGCTTTCAAAACGCGCTACGGAGCAAAATCTCGTTGTGATGACAGGCCACACGTTCGTTTATAACTCAGCCGTCCGCCACGTGAAGAGACTGATAGATTCCGGCGAGCTGGGCGAACTGCGCTACATCTACAGCCAGCGCCTGAATCTCGGGCGGATTCGTTCCGACATCGACGCCCTCTGGAACTTCGCTCCCCACGATATCAGCATCATTCAATTTTGGCTGGGCGACCCAGAGCCGATCTCTATTGGCCGCCAGGGCATGGCTTACATGCAGGACGGGATCGACGACGTTGTGTTCCTTAATCTCGAATATCCTGGCAAGGTGATCGCGAACATTCACGTCAGTTGGTTGGACCCGCAGAAAGTGCGGAAGATGATTATCGTCGGCTCGCGCAGGATGGTGGTTTATGATGACATCGCCGAGAACAAGCTCGTCATCTATGACAAAGGAATTGATCGCCGCGCCGTTCTTGGTGAGAACATGGACTTCGATAATCCGGAAGTTTCGCGGTTTAATTATCGGCGCGGCGATATTCTGATGCCGGAAGTCAAGTTTAAGGAGCCGGTCCGCGTCGAGGCAGAACACTTCCTTGATTGCATTCGGAACTTACATGAACCACTCACTGGGCTCAGCCATGCGCGAACTGTCGTTTCCATCCTTGAGCGTGCGCGACCCCTGAACGGCGAGATTACCCGTGAAAATTTAGCGACATGAATCCAGTCACGCGACGTAAGGTAGGGTTCATCGACGTAAGATTTGGCGCAAATGTGACCGTCATCGAGCCGACAAACCTATACGGTTGTGATATCGGCGATGGCACGTTCATTGGACCTTTTGTTGAGATCCAGAAGGGCGCAACCATCGGGAAACGGTGCCGGATTCAATCCCACTCGTTCATATGCGAACTGGTTACGATTGGGGACGACTGTTTCATTTCTCATGGCGCCATGTTTATTAACGACCTGTTCGGCGACGGTGGCCCGGCCGGAAAACCAGAGCTTTGGCGGCCGACGAAACTTGGCAATCATGTGAGTGTTGGAACAAATGCAACAATCCTTCCGGTCACCATCTGTGATCACGTAGTTATAGGAGCTGGGGCAGTTGTTGCTAAGGATGTTACCGCTTCAGGTATTTATGTGGGCAATCCAGCTCGCCTCCTCCGTCGCCTTCCAGCCGCACCGTAGCCCCGGCGTAGGCGCGTAACTATTCCGCGTGACTTCAGGATTCTGAGTTTTGACTCCTAGCCCATGAAAATCCCCTTTGTTGACCTCCACGCGCAATACCTGACGATCAAAGAAGAGATCGATGGAGCTATTGCCGAAGTGATCGCCGAGTCAGCCTTCATTCGCGGCCGGCACGTGGAGGCTTTCGAGCAGGCATGGGCGACAACGCTTGGCGTGAAGCGTTGCGTGTCGTGCGCGAACGGGACCGACGCGATCTACATCGCACTGCGAGGGCTTGGCCTCAGATCAGGCGACGAAGTCATTACCTCGGCGCATTCCTGGATCTCAACATCCGAGACGATCACGCAAGCCGGCGGCCGCGTCGTGTTTTGCGACACGGATGAGGAAACCTTCACGATTGATCCCGCCGATGTCGAAAAAAAGATCACACCCGCCACGGTCGGCATTATTCCAGTTCATCTTTATGGACAGCCGGCGGACATGGGCGCGATCATGGCTATTGCACGAAAACACAATCTGTGGGTCATAGAAGATTGCGCCCAGGCACATCTCGCCAAGTATGAGGGACAGTTTGTGGGCACCTTTGGCAACGCGGCGGCCTTCTCCTTTTACCCTGGCAAAAATCTCGGCGCCTATGGCGATGCTGGGTGCATCGTGACCAATGATGATCGTTTGGCAAATTGGACCGCAACCTTCGCCCGACACGGTGGCAAAGGCGATCATGTTATGGAAGGGATCAACAGCCGCATGGATGGGCTGCAAGCAGCTGTTCTCAATGCGAAATTGCCTCATCTACCCGCATGGACTGAGGCGCGCCGGCGTGTTGCAGTGCGTTACGACGAGCTTCTGCAAGACGTCGGTGACCTTATTATTTCAGAAGTCGCACTTGATCGCGACCATGTTTACCACCTGTATGTGATTCGCACGGAGAATCGGGATGAATTGCGAAAACACCTCACCGAGGCAGGCGTCTCGACCGTTCTGAACTACCCGAAAGCGCTGCCATTTTACCCGGCCTACGCTTACCTTGACCATGTTCCGAAAGATTTTCCAGCCGCTTACTTCAACCAATCCCGCGTCTTATCCCTACCGATCTATCCAGAGATAAGAGATGAAATGATTTGTTACGCCGCGAAATGCATCGAGAGCTTTTTCTCGTACGAGCCGGCAAGCACGGAGGGGCAGCCGGAAAAGGTCGCAGCTTGTTAGTGGCCGTATGCTGATCATCAACGCTGATGATTGGAGCCGCTCCGTGGCGGGAGCCGAGTGGAGGCAGTGGGCCATATGGATGCGGAACCTATGAAGGAAACTGTCGTCGTCATCGGTCTTGGAGAGGTCGGCAAGCCTTTGTTGGCGGTCCTACAGGGCGGATATCAGACGTTTGGTGTTGACGTCGATCTGCCAGCGCCGGTGACGAAATGCGGTGTCATGCACGTCTGCCTCCCGTTCCAGAACGACACGTTCGTTAAGCAAGTGTTGGAATACATTGACCAATACCGACCTGCTCTCACGGTGATCAACAGTACCGTCGCTCCTGGAACCACCCGCAGCATTGCGGTTGAATCCGGAACCGCAGTCGTGCACAGCCCGGTTCGGGGTAAGCACGTCCGGATGCAGGAGGAAATGTTGCATTATGTAAAGTTTGTGGGAGCGCTGGACGAGCAGTCAGGCCAGCGCGCCATCGAACATTTTGAGGGCGTTGGGATGAAAACCAAGTTGCTTAGCTCTCCAGAGGCGAGCGAAATTGCCAAGCTTACGGAAACGACGTATTTCGGGCTGCTGATCGCATGGGCACAAGAGGTCGAGCGCTATTGCACGAAGTTTGGCGCCAATTACGACGAGGTCGTGTCGTTCTACGATGAGATTAAATTCTTTCCGCCGGTGAAATATTTCCCCGGTGCGATTGGCGGCCATTGCGTCATGCCCAATATTGCCATATTGCGCCAACAATTTCCGTCCGGCCTTTTGGAGGCTATCGTGAAGTCGAACACCATGAAGCAGAAAAATCTTGGCTCGGATGGATGGCTGGGCGCGAGTGGCTAGCCCGCGGCGCAGTTCAGTCAAGGATCGCAATAGATTGCAGACCGAAAGCGCGTTTGGCCCAGCCTATGTCTAATCCTGAAAGCGCGAGATTTTTGATCGAGGACAGCCTCAATCGTGTCGAGCGATGGGTTGAGGAGCAAAACTATCGCGGTTATGAGCCGTTCGATGGATTGTCCTCCTGGTTTCGGCCGCTGACGTTTGGCATTCTTTTGGGCGATCGGCTGCTGTTACAGCTGATTCGTCAATGTCCCATTAATCTCAGGCCGATCATGGGCGTGCCTCGAAAAGATTCAACCAAGGGAAGAGGGTACATGGCTTCTGGATACCTGGCGCGTTATCGGACCACGCGGGACGCGATTTATCTCTCCAAAGCAGAAGCATGTCTTGACTGGCTCGATCGTCAGAAGGCCAGAAAATTTGAGAAACACAGCTGGAGCAACCACTTCGATTTCGCCAGCCGCGGCGGATCTTATACCAGGGAAGATCCCATCATCGTCTGGACCGCTTTGATTGGGTTTGCATACATCGAGGCCTACGAACTGATAGGTGCGACGCGCTGGCTCGAGATTGCCGACAGTGTCTGCGGTTGGATCATGGATCTTCCTCGCGAAAGGACCGGTCGCGGAGACTGCATCAGTTACCTGGCGCATGTGCAGAGTTCGATCCACAACTCCAACATGCTTGGCGCCGCGATGCTCGCCAGAACTTCGAGATACACGGGAAATCGCGATTATGCTGATGTGGCACGTTCCGCCATCGAATACAGTTGCTCGCGTCAGCGCGCCGACGGCTCCTGGTGGTACGGGGAGGATCCGAAGTACCATTGGATCGACAATTTCCACACCGGCTATAATCTCGACAGCCTCTGGCGCTATATTGCAAGCACCGGTGACGACGCCTGGCGTCCAAGCTTGGGTAGAGGACTGGACTTTTATAAGCGGCACTTTTTTGAAGATAACGGCTGTCCCAAATATTATCATAATCGCCGCTACCCTGTGGACAGTCAGTGCGCTGCCCAGTCGATCGAATCGCTAGCCTCCCTTTCCAGCGAAGACCCAGAATGTCTCGAGCTAGCGATCAAGGTTGCTCAGTGGACGATTGAAAACATGCAGGGGAGAGACGGTCATTTTTATTACAGGATTTATCCATGGGGGAGG
>Ga0207681_10002227_pt1 | contig 12335 bp, 10 predicted proteins | sample KBSS53metaG_FD_184324 | JGI IMG/M metagenome (GOLD analysis project Ga0207681, IMG submission 184324) | Switchgrass rhizosphere microbial communities from Kellogg Biological Station, Michigan, USA - KBS S5-3 metaG (SPAdes) (version 2) | ecosystem: Host-associated > Plants > Roots > Rhizosphere... | reverse complement strand
CTCGCTTGCCGGCACCGGCCTGCGCCAGCGCAGCGTGATGTTGCAAGTGCTCGACGTGACCGAACGGCAGCAAGCCGAGGCGACGCAGCGGCTGCTGATCGGCGAACTCAATCACCGGGTGAAGAACACGCTGGCCACGGTGCAGGCGATCGCCGCGCAAGGCTTCCGCCACGCCCGTTCGCAGAACGAGTTCCGCGACTCCTTCACGGGCCGCATCCACGCCCTCGCCCGCGCCCACTCGCTCCTGAGCGCGACGACCTGGGAAAGCGCGGGGTTGCGCGGGCTCATCGCCGATCAAGTCGCGATCGGCACGATTTCGCCCGACCGCCTCCGGCTCGAAGGCCCCGAAGTCGCGCTGCCGCCCGAGTTGGCGCTGCGCTTCGCCCTGGTCCTCCACGAGCTCACGACCAACGCCAACAAGTATGGCGCGCTGTCGAACGAGACCGGCCACATCGCGATCTCCTGGACGATCGGCGAGGGACGGCTGAGCTTCCTGTGGTCCGAGCATGGCGGCCCGCCCGTGCAGCCGCCTTCGCGCAAAGGCTTCGGCACCACGCTGGTAACCGGCAGCCTCGGGGGTGAGGCGGCCGAGATCGCCTCCGAATACCCGGTCGAGGGCGTGCGCTGGCGGCTGGTCCTGCCGTTGAGTGACGATGTGGCGGCGCAAGCCGAGCCCGCGCCGCCGTCCGCAATGCCGCCGGCCCCGGCCGAGGGGCGCGAGACCGCCGCGCCTGCCGCCGACGCCATGTTCTCCGCCGACTTGCGCGTGCTGGTGGTCGAGGACGAGCCGCTTGTCGCCATGGAGCTCATGATCGAGCTGGAGGAGAGTGGCGCGACCGCCGTTGGGCCGGCGACCACCTGCAGCCAGGCGCTCGAGCTCATCGCCAAGGGGCGCCCCAGCGTGGTCCTGCTCGACGGCAATCTCAACGGCGAGCGCATCGACAGCGTCGCCGATGCGCTCGCCGAGCGCGACATCCCGTTTGCCTTCGTCAGCGGCTATGGCGCCGAGCACTTGCCGCAAGCGCATCGCCATCGTCCGGTGATCACCAAGCCGTTCACCCCTGCCGAGATCCACCGCATGGTGCAGCAGCTCGCCGGCCTGCGCTCACCCGGCTCGTCCTGACGCCGCGCGGATCGCGCGTGGGCGCGGCCGACAGTTCGGAACGAAAATCCTTTCAGCGCGTTCAGGAAACTGTTGATCGTATCGGTCGGGAGGGTCTTGCGTATGACATCGACGCGTTTCTACACCAGCCGTCCTCGTGACATGATCATGCCGCAAGCGCCGCTCGACGCGCATCAGCGGCTGCGCACGTTCGGCCCGATCCAGCCGATGGAACCGCCCAGCTTCCTGGAGCGCCTGTTCAAGCGTCGTTGAGGTCGTCGTCAGCTCGCTCCTCTACGACCGTTAGCGCAATGCGGGTGCATGCCGCTGTCGCTTGCGAGCCAAACCCTGGCCCACATGCCGGTCTGTCCCGCGTTCGCGTAGCTTGTTCCCCAGTCCCGGGGCGGGCACTCCTGGTCTCAAGCTGAACAGGGAGATCATCAGTGAAGAACGTTCTTTGGACGGGGCTTATCGCCGGGGCGGCGCTGCTGCCCGCCGTGCCCGCCCAAGCCGATGCGCCCAAGCCCGCCGCTCTCGTTGCCGACGGCATTCCGCCGGTGCCGGACGATATCCCCGTAAGCATGCGCCCCTACATGGAATACCGCAGCGCGACCGCCGAAGGATGGGATGCCAACACCGGCGCGATGATCGTCGCCACTCGCTTCGGCAACACCGCGCAGCTCCACACCGTGTCAGCCCCGCTGATGGACCGGCATCAGATCACCTTCGAGGCTGAGCCGGTCACGGGCCTGCCCTCGCCCAAGGGCGACATGCTGCTGGTGCAGAAGGACAACGGAGGCGACGAGTTCTACCAGCTCTACCGCCTCGACGCCGGCCGGCTGCAGCTGCTGACCGACGGCAAGAGCCGCAACGAATTCGGCGCCTTCAGCGACGACGGCAAGCTCGTCGGCTACAGCTCGACCCGGCGCAACGGTATCGATTCCGACCTCTACGTCCTCGACCCCGCCAATCCCAAGAGCGACCGCATGGTGGCGCAAGTGAAAGGCGGCGGCTGGGCGATCAGCGGCTTTTCGCCCGACAACCGCACCGCGCTGGTGCAGCAATACGTCTCGGTCCAGAAGTCCAACTTGTGGCTGCTCGAGCTGCGTTCGGGCAAGCTGACGACGCTCGGCGACCACGCCAAGCCCGTGTCCTACGGCAGCGCCGACTTCGCGCCCGACGGCACGATCTGGGTGACGAGCGACGAAGGGTCCGACTTCCAGCGCCTCGGCACGCTCGACGCCACGACCGGCAAGTTCACTCCGCGATCGCCCGAGCCGCGATGGGATGTCAGCGAGTTCGAGATCGCCCGCGACGGGTCGTACATCGCCTATGTCGTGGACGAGCAAGGCATCTCCCGCTTGCGCCTGCTCGATCCCAGGACCGGCGCGGTGCGCGAGGCAAAGGGCCTGCCCGCCGCGACCATCGGCGGTCTCAAGGCAGCGGCGGACGGCCGCCTCGCCTTCACCATGAGCTCGGCCAAAGTGCCGACCGACGCGTTCTCGCTCGACCCCGTGTCGCTGCAGGCTACGCGCTGGACCGAGAGCGAGACCGGCGGCCTCGATCCGCAGCGCAATCCCGAACCCGAACTGATCACGGTCAAGAGCTTCGACGGCGAGCCGGTCTCGGGCTTCCTCTATCGCCCCGATGCCAAGCTGTTCCCCGGCAAGCGCCCGCTGCTGTTCAATATCCATGGCGGCCCTGAGGGGCAGTTCACCCCCGGCTTCCGCGGCTCGGCCAACTACCTCACCAACGAGCTTGGCATCGCGGTGTTCTATCCGAACGTCCGCGGCTCGACCGGCTTCGGCAAGCGCTTCGTCAGCCTGGACAATGGCCCCTTCAAGCGCGAGGATTCGGTCAAGGACATCGGCGCCTTCCTCGACAAGCTTCAGAAGGACCCGAAGGTCGACGCTGCCCGCATGGCCGAAAGCGGCGGCTCCTACGGCGGCTACATGTGCTACGCCTCGGCGATCCGCTACGGCGATCGCTTCAAGGCCGCGAACTGCATCGTCGCGATCAGCAACTTCGTGACCTTCCTGGAAAACACCCAAGGCTATCGCCGCGACTTGCGCCGGGTCGAGTACGGCGACGAGCGCGATCCGGCTCAACGCGCCAAGCTCACCGAGATCTCGCCGCTGACCAATGTCGGCAAGCTCAAGATCCCGCTGCTCGTCGTCACCGGCAGCAATGACCCGCGCGTGCCCGAGAGCGAGGCGAGCCAGATCGTCGCGGCGGTGCGCCAGAACGGCGGCTCCGCCTGGCACCTCATCGCCAGGAACGAGGGGCACGGCTATCGCAAGAAGGAGAACCGCGATTACGAGTCGTGGGTCGAAACCATGTTCTGGAACAAGTACTTGCTGGGCAAGTAAGCCCGCAATCGCCCGCGCTTTGCATTTGGGCGCCATTCGCCTATATGCCACCCGAGAAAGCCCCGGCCGAGCAGTCGCTTTGAGCGCTCTGCGCGCGCCGGGGCTAGCGTTTCAGCGAACCGAAAGTCGAGGATCGTCCATGTCCCGCAGGCGCCAGATCTACGAAGGCAAGGCCAAGATCCTCTACGAGGGGCCCGAGCCCGGCACGCTGATCCAGTACTTCAAGGATGATGCGACGGCCTTCAATGCCCAGAAGAAGGGCACGATCCAGGGCAAGGGCGTCATCAACAATCGCATCAGCGAATACGTCTTCACGCGCCTCAACCACATCGGCGTGCCCAACCACTTCATCCGTCGCCTGAACATGCGCGAGCAACTGGTTCGCCAGGTCGAGATCATCCCGATCGAGGTCGTCGTGCGCAATGTCGCCGCCGGCTCGATCTCTAAGCGCTTGGGCATCCCCGAGGGCGAGGCGCTGCCGCACACGCTGCTGGAATACTACTACAAGGACGATGCGCTGGGCGATCCGATGATCGCCGAAGAGCACATCGCCTGCTTCGGCTGGGCCTCGAACGAGGAGATGCAGGACATCTCGGCGCTCGCGATCCGGGTGAACGACTTCCTGTGCGGCATGTTCGCGGCGATCAACATCCGCCTGATCGACTTCAAGCTCGAGTTCGGGCGCATCTGGGACGGCGACTACAGCCGCGTGATCCTGGCCGACGAGATCAGCCCCGATGGCTGCCGCCTGTGGGATGCGACCACCGGCGAGAAGCTGGACAAGGATCGGTTCCGCCGCGACCTGGGCGGAGAGGAAGAGGCCTACCAGGAAGTCGCGCGCCGGCTTGGCCTGCTCCAGGACGACCCGGGCCCGAGCGAGGTGTTCGATCTCACCGCGCACCGTGGCAAGCTGCGCGGCGGCAAGACCGGCAAGTAACCACAGGTTCCGCGCGTTCGTCCCGATCCCAGGCCTTGTGATTGCATGTCGAGGGCGGCAGGGACAGCGCGATGAGCGTTCGCCTCGCCGCCGTTTTCCTCTGTGCCCTGCTGGTGCCGCTCGGCGCGCAGGCGCGCGAACCGGCCGAGTTGCCGCGCGACAAGCAGTGGGCCTTCGAGCGCAGCGACATCGCCGTCGACCCCGGTTTCCGCTTCGGCCGCCTGGCGAACGGCATGCGCTACATCGTGCGGCGCAACGCCACCCCGGCCGGCACCGCGCTGGTGCGCATGGACGTGGCGACCGGCTCGCTCGACGAGAGCAAGAAGGAGCGCGGCTATGCGCACTTCGTCGAGCACATGGCCTTCAACGGCAGCACGCACGTGCCCGAAGGCGAGATGGTACGGCTGCTGGAGCGTAACGGCCTCGCGTTCGGCGCGGACACCAACGCCTCGACCAGCTTCGACCGCACGCTCTACAAGCTGGATCTTCCGACCAACCGGGCGCAGCTGATCGACACCGCGCTGATGCTGATGCGCGAGACGGCGAGCGAACTGTCGATCACGCAGAGCGCGGTCGAGCGCGAGCGCGGCGTCGTCCTTGCCGAGATGCGCGACCGCGACACATGGCAACTGCGCGACACGATCGACAGCACCGCGTTCTTCTATCCCAAGTCGCTGTTTGCCGAGCGCTTTCCGATCGGCACCGCCAAGACGCTGAACGCCGCCAGCGCGGCCCGGCTGCGCGCCTTCTACGCCCGCGAATACGTGCCGCAGAACGTCACGATCATCGTCGTCGGCGATTTCGACCCGGTCGCGGTCGAGGCGATGATCCACACGCACTTCGACGATTGGCAGGGCCCGGCCGCACGCCAGCAGCCCGACGCCGGGCCGGTGAAGCCCAAGGATCGGGGCCGCACCGCGATCTACCTCGACCCGGCCGAGTCCGAGCGTGTGACGATGATCCGCAGCGCCCCCTGGCTCGACGAACCCGATACCGTCGCCTCGCGGCAGGAAGATCTGCTGCGCCAGATCGGCTACGATATCGTCAACCGTCGTTTCCAGCGCCTGTCGCGCCAGGAAGACCCGCCGTTTCGCGGTGCCGGGTTCGGTACCGGCGACGTGTTCGAGACCGCGCGCTCGACCCGGCTCATCGTCGATACGGTCGACGGCAAGTGGCGCCGCGGCCTGATCGCCGCCGCCCGCGAGTACCGACGCGCGCTGGTCTACGGCTTCACCGCGCAGGAAGTGGGCGAGCAGATCGCCAACATCCGCACCGCGCTGGAAGACTCGGCCGCCGGCGCCGACACCCGCAGCAACGGCACGCTCGTCGGCGCCGCGCTGGGGCTCGTGGACGACCGCACCGTCCCCTCGTCTCCGTCCGACGTGCTGACGCGCTTCCGCGCTTTCCAGGCACGGATCACGCCCGACGCGGTGCTCGCCGCGATGCAGCGCGAGGCGGTCCCGCTGGAGGACCCGGTGATCCGCTTCCGTGGGCGGCTCGATCCCGCCGGCGGCGCCAGCGCCATCCGCGCCGCGTGGGACGAGGCGATGAAGGCCGAAGTCGCGCAGCAGAGCTCGACCGATCTCGCCGGCTTCGCCTACACCGACTTCGGCCCGGCCGGGAATATCGTGTCCGACACGCGCGAGCCCGAGCTCGGCATCCGCGAGATTCGCTTCGCCAACGGCGTCATGCTCAATCTCAAGCGCACCGCTGTCGAGAAGGACCGTGTCTACGCCAGCCTCTCGGTCGACGGCGGCAGCCGGCTCAACACGGTGGACAACCCGCTCGCGACCGACATGATGGCGTTCTTCGACGATGGCGGCCTCGGCAAGCACAGCGCCGACGACTTGCAATCGATCCTGGCCGGACGCACCGTCGCGGACAAGTTCGCCACCGGGGACGACAGCTTCGATGCGCAGGCGATCACCACGCCGCGCGATCTGGAACTGCAACTGCAGCTCTGGGCCGCCTATCTCACCGATCCCGGCTACCGAGCGGAGGGCGAGGTCCAGTACCGGCACAACATGAACAACTACTTCGCGCAGATGCGCGCGACCCCCAGTTCGGCGCTGCGGGCCGACCTTGGCGCGATCCTATCGGCCAACGACCCGCGTTTCAGCCTGCACGACGTGAAGGACTACCGCGCCCTCACTTTCGCCAAGCTCAAGCGCGACATCTCCGACCGGCTCGGCAAGGGCGCGCTGGAGATCGGCGTTGTCGGCGACATCGACGAGGACCAGGCGATCGCGCTGGTCGCCGCGACGTTCGGCGCGCTGCCCCCGCGCGAGCCGGCGTTCCACGACAACGGCGCGCAGCCGCCGCGCCGCTTCAATCCCGACCGGACCTTGCGCGTTATCCGCCACAGCGGCCCCGCCGACCAGGCGCTGCTGCGCGTGACCTGGCCGACGCGCGACGACGCCGACCCGGTCGAGAACCTCAAGCTGGAGCTGCTCGAGCGGGTGATCCGCATCGAGCTCACCGAATCGCTGCGCGAGGCGCTGGGCAAGGCCTACTCACCCAGCGCGGCGAGCTCGCTTTCGCACATCTGGAGCGGCTACGGCACGTTCGGCATCGCCGCCTCGATCGACGTGCACGATACCGAGGCGACGCGTTCGGCGGTCCGCAAGGTGGTCACCGACTTGCGCACCAGCCCCGTCGACGCGGACGTGCTGCAACGCGCACGCCAGCCGATCCTCGAATCGCTGCAGAATGCGCTCAAGACCAACAATGGCTGGCTCGCCCTCGTCGCCAACGCCCAGAGCCGGGCCGACCGCATCGACCGCTACCAGCATGCCAAGGACCGGCTCTCCGCACTCGGCGCCAAGGACGTGATGGCGATGGCGCAGCGCTACCTCGATCCCGCCCGGGGGCTGGAGGTCATCGTCTTGCCCGAGGGCGTCGCCCCGCCGTCGAAGTAAGCGGCCCGATGACTGAAGGAATCGGACCGGGCGCTCTCAGAGCGTCGCGAGAGCCGGGATCAGCTCATCGTAATGATCGATCACCGCTGCTCCGCCCAGCTCGTGCGGCGGCAGGTCGTTGAAGCCGAAGCTCACCACCACGCACGGCAGCCCAGCCGCACGCGCCGCGCCGGTGTCGAAGGTCGTGTCGCCGACATAGGCGGCGCGGCCGCCGGTGCTGCGGGTGATCATCTCGTCCAACAGGTCGGGCTTGGGCTTGGCGCGTTCGGGCCCGAGCGTGTCCCCGCCGATCACGGTATAGAACCGATCGCGCAGCCCAAGCTCGACGAGCAGCTTTTCCGCCAGGCCCTCCAGCTTGTTGGTGACGACGGCAAGCTGGACACCGCGCGCGGCCAGACCGTCCAGCATCGCGGCTCCGCCCGGAAACAGGCCGGAATGCACCGCGATGTGGGCCTCGTAGTAGACCAGCAGCTCGGCATGAAGCGCATCGAAGCGCTTCTCCGGCACCGCGCCGCCCGTCACCTCGAGCGCGCGGAACAGCATGCGCCGGGCACCGCCGCCGATCAGGTCGCGCACTTCGGCCGGCGCGATCGTCGGCCGCCCTTCCAGGACGAGCGCATGGTTCACCGCGGCAGCCAGGTCGCCGTGGGTATCGAGCAAGGTGCCGTCGAGGTCGAAGCCGACGATGTCGAAAGGGAAGTCCGTCATGGCCCGGTCCGTGGCGGGTTGGTGTGGAATCCGCAAGCATTTGCTGGCACACGCACGCGTCATGAAAGACGCCAAACCCGCACCGCTCGCGATCGTGATTCTGGCCGCCGGCAAGGGCACGCGGATGAAGAGCGACTTGCACAAGGTCCTCCATCCGATCGCCGGCCGGCCGATGCTGGAACACCTGCTCGACAGCGCCGCCCAGCTTGCGCCCGAGCGCCAGGTCGTCGTCGCCGGGCATGGCCGCGAGCAGTTGGCCAAGGCGCTGGGAGACCGCGCCCGGATCGTGGTGCAGGACCCCCAGCTCGGCACCGGGCACGCGGTGCTCCAGGCCAAGGAGGCGCTGGCCGACTTCTCGGGCGACGTGCTGATCCTCTACGGCGACGTGCCTTTCGTCAGCGCCGCCTCGATGCGCGCGATGATCGAGAGGCTCCACGCCGACGACGCGCCGCAAGTGGTGGTGCTGGGCTTCGAGCCGATCGAGCCGCTGCAGTACGGCCGCGTCATCGCCGAGGACGGGCGTATCCTCGCCATGGTCGAACACAAGGACGCCACGCCCGAGCAGCGCGCCGTGCGGCTGTGCAACTCGGGACTGATGGCGGCGCGCGCGCAGGATCTGTTCGCGCTGCTCGAGCAGGTCGGCAACGACAACGCGCAGGGCGAGTACTACCTGACCGACATCGTCAACATCGCCAACCAGCACGGCGGCACGTGCGCCGTGATCGTCACGCCCGATGCGGACGAGGTCGCCGGGATCAATTCGCGCGGCGAGCTGGCGCAGGCCGAGGCGCGCTGGCAAGTCCGCCGCCGCGAGCAGGCGATGGCCGACGGCGTCACGCTGATCGCGCCCGAGACGGTATGGTTCGCGTGGGACACCGTCCTCGGCCGCGACGTGATCATCGAGCCCAACGTGGTGTTCGGCCCCGGCGTAACCGTGGCCGATACCGTCGTCATCCATGCCTTCTCGCACCTGGAAGGCGCCACGCTGGAAACCGGCGTCGCCATCGGCCCCTATGCGCGCCTGCGCCCCGGCGCCGTACTCAAGAAGGGCTCGCGCATCGGCAACTTCGTGGAGATGAAGAAGGCGGTGCTGGGCGAAGGCGCCAAGGCCAACCACCTCACCTACCTGGGGGATGCGACGGTCGGCGCCGGCGCCAACATCGGCGCGGGCACGATCACCTGCAATTACGACGGCTACTTCAAGCATCAGACCGTGATCGGCGAGCGCGCCTTCATCGGCTCGAACAGCGCCCTGATCGCGCCCGTCAAGATCGGCGCCGACGCGATCGTCGCGGCGGGCAGTGCGGTCAGCCGCGACGTGGCCGACGGCGAACTGCGCCTGGTCCGTGCCGAGCAGCTGGTGAAGCCCGGCTGGGCCGACAGCTTCCACGACGCGATGAAAAAGAAGAAAGCCGCCAAGGCCGACTGAAACCTAGACCCGAAAGGACCGACCATGAGCAGCAGCCCCTGGAGCCACAGCCGCAGCAGCGCGCTGAGCGACGACGTCGATTTCGAGATCAAGGGCCAGGAACTCCAGTTCGTGGAGATCGAGCTCGATCCCGGCGAGAGCGCCGTCGCCGAAGCCGGCGCGATGGTCTGGAAGGACTCCGACATCGAGATGACGACCGTGTTCGGCGACGGCTCGGGCGGCCAGGGCGGCGGCTTCATGGGCAAGCTGCTGGGCGCGGGCAAGCGGCTGGTCACTGGCGAAAGCCTGTTCACGACCGTCTTCACCCACCAGGGCCGGGGCAAGGCGCGCGTCGCCTTTGCCGCCCCGATCCCCGGCACGATCGTGCCCTTGCGCCTCGATTCGGTCGGCGGCCGGCTGATCTGCCAGAAGGACGCTTTCCTGTGCGCGGCGCGCGGCGTCTCGATCGGCATTCATTTCCAGCAGAAGATCATGACCGGCCTGTTTGGCGGCGAGGGCTTCATCATGCAGCGCCTCGACGGCGACGGCTGGGTCTTCGTCCAGATGGGTGGCACCGTGATCGAGCGCGAGCTGCAGGCTGGCGAGGAACTGCACATCGACACCGGCTGTGTCGCCGCCTTCACTGCCGGCATCGACTTCGACGTGATCCGCGCCGGATCGATCAAGTCGATGTTCTTCGGCGGCGAAGGCGTGTTCTTCGCGCGGCTGCGCGGCCCCGGCAAAGTGTGGATCCAGTCCCTGCCCTTCTCGCGCCTCGCCGGGCGGATGCTAGCGGCGGCGATGCCGTACGGCGGGCAGAATCGCGGCGAGAGCACGCTGCTTGGTCTCGGCGCGCTGGGTGGTCTCGGGGCGATCATCAGCGGCGACGACTGATCTTCATGCGTTGTTCATGATATCACGATATGATATCGCGATATCATGCCTCGCATCCTCGCCGACCTTCCCGAAGACGACATCCGCTGGCTCGACGCGCGTGCGGCCGAGCAGGGCAAATCGCGCGCGGCAATGCTGCGCGAGGCGGTCGCGACGTACAAGGCGCAGGCCGAGACCAGCGTCGATACCGCCTGGATCGACGAGGCGTTCGGAATCTGGAAGGATCGGAAGGACATCGGGGACGGTGTTGAATGGCAGCGGCGCGAGCGCGCGTCCTGGACCAAGCCCTGGGATGACGACTACGAAGACGTGAAGGCCGAGTTCCCGGACCTCTTCGACGAGGAGGACGACCGTCAGCGCCAAGTATATCTTGCTATGAAGTCGGACAAGCTGCCTGGCGCGGATCGACCCGCACCGTGAGTAGCTACGCCTTCGATGCCAACATTCTCATCGATGCGCTGAACGGTCACCGGCCCGCCTACGCGGAAATCGCACGCGTGAGCCGTCCCGCCATCAGCCGCATCGTCTACGTCGAAGTTCTCTCGAAGGAGAGCGGCGCCAACGTGCCAGTCATTTCACGGTTTCTCGACCGCTTTCTAATCGATGAGCTCGACGAGGAGATCGCGTTGCACGCCGCCGCGCTGCGCCGTGAGAGGCGGAAGCTGAAGCTTCCCGACGCGGTGATCCTGGCGACCGCGCAGGTTCGCCAGCGTATCCTCGTCACACGAAACACCAAGGATTTCCCGGCCAACATGCCGGGCATCCGCGTACCCTATTCCCTCTAGCGAAAGCACCATCCAGCATGTGCGGAATCATCGGCATCGTCGGCAAGGAAGACGTCGCGGACCGGCTCGTCGACGGGCTCAGACGCATGGAGTACCGCGGCTACGACAGCGCGGGCGTGTGCACCATCCACGACGGTCAGCTCGTGCGCCGGCGTGCGCAGGGCAAGCTGCTCAACCTGGTGAAGGAACTGGCGGCGAACCCCGCGCCCGGCAGCACCGGCATCGCCCACACCCGCTGGGCCACTCATGGCGCGCCGACGGCGGCAAATGCCCACCCGCACGCCACGAGCGAGCTGGCGCTCGTCCACAACGGCATCATCGAGAACTTCCGCCAGCTGCGCGACAGCCTGGAAGCGCGCGGCCGCGTGTTCGAGAGCCAGACCGACACCGAAGTCGTCGCCCACCTCATCTCCGAGCTGGTCGAGGGCGGCCTCTCGCCCCAACAAGCCGTGCGCGAGGCGCTGCCCGAGCTGCGCGGCGCCTTCGCGCTCGCCATCGCCTTCCGTCGCTATCCCGACATGCTGATCGGCGCGCGGCTCGGCTCGCCGCTGGTCGTCGGCTATGGCGAGGGCGAGACCTACCTCGGCTCCGACGCCCTGGCGCTGGCGCCGCTGACGCAGCGGATCAGCTACCTCGAGGAAGGCGACTGGGTCGTCATCACCCGTGACGGCGCGCAGATCTACGACGCGTCGAACCACGCCGTGACGCGCGAGATCGTGCACTCCGGGGCCTCGGCCGTCGCGATCGAGAAGGGCAATTACCGCCACTTCATGCAGAAGGAGATCTTCGAGCAGCCCACCGTCGTCGCCCAGACGCTGCGCAGCTACGTGCGCCAGGTCGACCAGTCCGTGGCCCTGCCCCAGATCGACTACGACCTGTCGAAGATCAACCGCGTCACCATCGTCGCGTGCGGCACCAGCTACTACGCCGGCATGGTCGCCAAGTACTGGTTCGAGCAGTTCGCGCGCCTGCCGGTCGACATCGATGTCGCCTCCGAGTTCCGCTACCGCGATCCGGTGCTCGAGCCGGGCGGCCTGGCCCTGTTCATCTCGCAGTCGGGCGAGACCGCCGACACCCTGGCGGCGCTGCGCCACTGCAAGGCGGCGGGCCAGACCATCGCCGTCGTCGTCAACGTGCCGACCAGCTCGATGGCGCGCTAGGCGGACCTGCTGCTGCCCACGCACGCGGGGCCGGAGATCGGCGTCGCCTCGACC
>Ga0207681_10002221_pt1 | contig 12362 bp, 8 predicted proteins | sample KBSS53metaG_FD_184324 | JGI IMG/M metagenome (GOLD analysis project Ga0207681, IMG submission 184324) | Switchgrass rhizosphere microbial communities from Kellogg Biological Station, Michigan, USA - KBS S5-3 metaG (SPAdes) (version 2) | ecosystem: Host-associated > Plants > Roots > Rhizosphere >... | reverse complement strand
TCGCGAAAGTCGTCATCGCCGATGAGATCAACCGCGCCCCGCCAAAGACGCAGGCGGCGCTGCTGCAGGCCATGCAGGAGCACACGGTGACGGCGGCGGGCCAGACGCACGCGCTGCCCGAGCCGTTCTTCGTGCTCGCCACGCAGAACCCGATCGAGCAGGAAGCGACCTATCCGCTGCCCGAGGCGCAGCTCGACCGGTTCATGTTCGAGCTCCGCATGGGCTATCCGTCGAAGGAAGACGAGGAGCGCATCGTCGTCGCGACGACGGGCGCCACGGAGAACGAGATCGTTCCGGTGCTGCACGGCGACCAGCTCCTCGAGCTGCAGCGGCTGGTGCGCCGCATCCCGGCGCCGCCGACCATCGTGAAGTACGCGGTGAACCTCGCGCGCGTGACGCGCCCGCAGGAAGGCGACGCCGGCCCGGAAGTGAAGAAGTACGTCAGCTTCGGCGCCGGCCCGCGTGCCTCGCAGTATCTCGTGTTAGGCGCGAAGGCGCGGGCCGCGATGGATGGCCGCCCGGTGCCCGACATCGACGACGTGCGCGGCGTGGCGCTCTCCGTGCTCCGTCACCGTGTCGTGATGAACTTCCAGGGAGAAGCGGAAGGCATCAGCGTCGAGAAGCTGCTGCCGCTCGCGGAAAAACGTTAGGCGGCATCAGCCCCGCCGGGGCGAGACGCACGTCTCGCCACGGCGCCGTGCTTCGCGTTAGGCGCCGCGTCGGATCGCCGAGGGCGGCCGGCCTTCGGCGGCCTGAAAGGCGCGCGTCAGATGGCTGTGATCCGCGAAGCCCGCCTCGTGCGCCAGGGCGGCGATCGGACGGTCGCCCCGCTCGAGCTCCGTCTTCACCCACTCGATCTGTCGGCGCCGCTGATACTGCCAGGGCGTCAGGTCGTATCGTCGCTTGAAGGCCCGGGCGAGCGACGAGGGGTGAAAGCCGGCAACCTCGGCGATCTCGGACAGCGGTAGCGAGCGAGCGAAGTGGGTGTCGATGAACTCGCGCGCCCGCTCCAGTCGCGCCGGCGCCGGCTGCGCATCCGCGAGCGCGCGATCGGTCGACGTCACCCGCACGAGCCGCGCGAGCAGCGCGAGCACCAGTCCCTCGACCGCCAGATCGCTCGCCTGATCCCGGTGGTGCAGCTCCCACTGCAGCTGGCCCGCGAGCGTGCGGACCGCGCCGTCCTGCACGACGGAGGTACGGCTCATCAGGCGGCGAATCCGACGGTCGCCAAGGACCGGTTCGAGTGGCACGTCGACGATCAGCAGCCGCGTGCCGACACCTTCGAACCGGTTCGCGTGTGGTTCCTCGGACGGCCGTACGTGCAGGGTTCCAGCGGTACAAACGGCCACGCCGTTCCGGTTCGTCTCGCGAAAGCTTCCTCGCGCCACGAACGACAGCGCCGGTCTCGGGTGTGTGTGGCGAGGGAGCGACTGCCCGTTGGCGTACGCGGCGTCGATCACGCGATAGCCGGACACCTCGGTGGCGGCGAGCCGCTTTCCCGCAACCCCCGTGGCGGAGGACGACGGCGGCGGCCGTCCCGCGTCCATCGTCATGTGGCCTCTCGTCCTGACTTCATGCGTGTCAATGTGGCGGGGCTGCCTCCACTCCGACAAACAGAATCTCATCAACTTTTCCATGAGGCGGCCTCATGTCGGCGCATGCCGGGGCCTCATGGTTCCGATCGTTCAAACGTGGGCGCTGATCAGTCAAGTCAGGCTGCGTCCCCGGCGCGATGATGCGACCAACGAGCTGACCGACGTCGTTCACGCCAGCCATGGGGAACGCACGATGATTCTCGAGGTCCGTCACCTGCGCATTCTCACTGCGATCGCTGACCACGGCACCGTGTCGGCGGCCACGAAACACGTCTACCTCACACAATCCGCGATCAGCCATCAGCTGATCGAGCTCGAGCAGCGGCTCGGCCTTCCCTTCTTTCACCGGACGCCGAAGGGCATGGTCCCGACCGACGCCGGCACCGAAATGATCGAGGTCGCGCGCGACGTCCTCGCGCGGCTGGCGTCGGCCGAAGCGTCGATGCTGCGCTCGTCGCCGCGCGCGGCGGGGCGCCTACGGGTCGGCACGGATTCCCCGCTGGCGCTGTCCTGGCTCCCGGCAGCCGTCGGCATCGTCCGGCGCCGGTTGCCCCACATCCGCGCGGAGCTGATCCCCGACACGACCGCTCACGGCGTGGACGCGCTGTTCGAAGGGCGCTACGAGCTCGCCGTCGTTGCCGATGCCGCCGCGGACCCGCGGCTCGATCTCATTCCGCTCTTCGACGAGGAGCTGGTAGCGCTCGTCGCTCCCGGCCATCGCCTGGCGGAACACGCGGCGCTGGTCGCCGGCGACCTGCGCGTCGAGCAGCTGGCGGTCCACGCCGCGCGGCCGACCGAGCAGCGGTGGCTCACCGAGCGTCTGACGGCGGCTGGGCTCGAGCCCCTGCGCCTAACGACTGTGACGTTGACCGAGGCCCTCATCGGACTGGCGGCGGCTGGGGAGGCCGTCGCGATCGTACCGCGCCCCGCGGCGGAAGCCGCAGGGCGTGCCGGGCGAATCCGGATGCTTCGCCTGGGGACTCATGGACTGCGGCGTCGATGGCAGCTCGTGACGCTCGCCACCGGCGTGAGCGCTCTGCACGTGCAGTGCTTTGCGTCGGCGGTCCAGCAGGCGGCGAGTGAGGCGACCGGCGCCTCGCGGGAGGCAATCGCAGCGCCGTCCAAGCCGCCGCGCGTACCGCGGTCGGCGTAGTGATTGTCATTCCGAGCGGAGCCGCGCAGCGGCGGAGGCGAGGAATCGCGATCATCCCGGTAGAGAGGCCTCCCGGCCGGGACGAGTGCGATTCCTCGCCTTCGCCGGCGCTTCGCGCGGGCTCCGCTCGGAATGACACCTCCCTGCGATTCCTCGCCTTCGCTTGCGCTTCCCGCGGGCTCCAACGAGGTCGCGTGTCGAATCCGAGTGACGCGACTCAAGTCTCCTCAGGCGTCATGGGTGAGGCCACGTTAGGTTCCGCCTGCTGTCACCGCAACTGAGGCCGGCTCATGGCGGTCATGCTCGCCTGCCGCGGGCTCGTGCACGCCCGCTAGCTTTCGGGACGCCGCTCCTGGTGCGGCGGCAGACCGGTCAGCAGCGAGGGTCGTCCCGGCGATGTACGCGACGTGTCTTTTCTGCAATCGTCCGCTCGGATCCAACGAGTCGATCGAGCATTTCCCCGTCGGCCGCCGACTCGCGTTCGACTCGGCGAAGGGACGATTGTGGGTCGTCTGCCCGGCGTGCGAGCGCTGGAACCTGACGCCGCTCGAGGAGCGGTGGGAGGCGATCGAGGACGCTGAGCGGTTGTACCGAGGCACGAGGCTGCGCGCGGCGACGGATCAGATCGGTCTCGCTCGTCTGCGCGACGGCACGGAGCTCGTCCGCATCGGTGAGCCGCTGCGCCCGGAGTTCGCGGCGTGGCGCTACGGCGATCAGTTCGGCAGAAGGCGCCGCCGCCAGATGCTGATCGCCGGTGCAGGCATCGGCGCGATCGGCGCCATCGTCGCGGGAGGTGTCGCGGCCGGCGCATCGATCGGCGGGTTCGGCTGGCTCATCGCGAACCTCACTCGCGCGACCCTGAAGGGGAATCCGCGGAGTGTCGTCGCGCGAATCCGGACGGACGACAACCAGCTGCTTCGCGTGCGGCTCGGGCACCTGTCCGAAACGATCGTGGAGCCCGGCGCGACGTCTCCCATCGCCATCGATGTGCGGCACGAGAAAGGGCGGTGGCGCTTCGAGGGCGCCGAGGCCATGCGCGTGGCGTCCACGCTCATGCCGAAGGTCAATCGATACGGCGGGACGAAGCAGACGGTCTCCGAGGCAGTGACGGCGCTCGAGGAGCGTCAGGGCTCCGAGGGCTACATCGAGAGTCTCGTGCGCGTCGCGCGTCTGTCCACGCGAAGCTCCCCGAAGCCGATGCGACGGCTGTCGATCATGCGGGACATGCCGGCACACGGACTGTTCGGCCTCTCGCAGGTGCAGCGGCTCGCGTTCGAGATGGCGCTGCACGAGGAAGCCGAGCGACGCGCGATGCAGGGCGAGCTCGCGGAGCTAGAACGGGCGTGGCGCGACGCCGAGGAGATCGCGAAGATCGCGGATGATCTCCTCGTGCCGACGAGCGTCGGCGAGCGTCTCGCGAAGTTGAGAGAGCGCGTCTAGCGGTTTCGGCGGTACCGCCGTCAGCGCTCCAGTGACGCCAGCGGCGCGTCGAGCGCTTCACGAAACGCGTCACTCGTCAGGCGGTCGGGCTCCGCGCCTTCGCCCCCGCGGCGCTGCACTCCGCGCACGACCGCGTCGACGGCGTCGAGCGGGGCGTCCGCCTCGGCGACGACATCCACCTCCCACTTTCCGCGGTCGACACCCTTGAGCGTCAACCGGTAGCGCGCCATGTAGACCGTGAGTCGCGATGACGACGGATGATGGGCATCGCCATTGGTGCCGTTGCTGGCGTCGGCGACGCGATCTTCCACCGCCACGATCGGCTCGACCGTCTCGACGGGTTCCGGCACTTCCATCGTCTCGACCGGCTCGAGCGGTTCAACCGTCTCGATCGGCTGCGGAACGTCGATCGACTCGGCGGACTCGATCGGCTCGACCGCCTCCACGTGCTCGACCGAGCCCACTACCACCGGCGCCGCCGCACGAGGATCCTCGGCCACCACGGCCACGCCCGTCTCGACGCCGCCCTGACGAATCGGCGGGAACAGGTGAACCTCCACTACCTGCGCCTTCGGCACGCGCTCCGCGATCGCGCGAAGGAACCGCTGCTGCGTCTCCGTCATCGCACGGCCGCCGCGGCTCGTGGCGAGCCAACCGATACGTCAGGGCTGTCGAGCTCACGCTCGACGAACAGCCGAAGAATGTGCATGAAGTCCTGAGCGTTGGTGACGACGCCGAACGCCTGGTGCGTCCCGCGGTCCTTGAGCTTGCTGACGACGAACTCGGCGGAGTCGACGCAAATGGTCGGCATCTCGCGAAGGGTGCCGTCGGGCTCCGTGACGAACGCGGGCAACATGTTGCCCGTCGCGATGGCGTGCAGCGCCGTCGCGATCATGACGGCCATCGTCGCCCGTATGGTGTGGCGCTTCATGGCGTCCTGTGCCGTGGCGGCGTCGGTATAGACGTCCGGCAGCGGGCCGTCATCGCGAATCGAGCCGCAGAGCACGTACGGAACCTTCATCTTCACGCACGCGTGCATGATGCCATCGGTGATGACGCCGTTTTCCACCGCGCGCTCGATGGAACCGGCCGCGCGCACCTTGTTGATGGCGCGCATGTGCAGCCCGTGCCCCCCGACCGTCGATTCGCCCTTCCCCGTCATGCCGAGTGTCGTGCCGAAGATCGAGGCCTCGATGTCGTGCACGGCGACGGCATTGCCGGCGAGCAGGGCGCTGACGAAGCCGTTCATGATGAACCACGTCATGTCGGAGCGCGCACGCGAATGGACGAGCGCCGGCCCCGTCACCCAGACGATGTAGCCACCACGCTCCCGTTCGCCGATCAGCAGTCGCGCCAGATGGGCGTAGTCGATCGGCTTCTCGCGCGATACCTCGCTCGCCATGAACTTGAACTCGCCGTCGTCGTGGCCACCGGCGGCGTCGGTGTTGACGTAGATGCCTTCGGTGCCGTCCTCCTTCTTCCCCACGGCGACGAGGTCACCGGAGCGGACACGGCGCATCTCGCGCACCCAGAGAACGCCATCGCGGTCGAGGACGAGCGCGGAGTCCATCCGCGGCTCGCGCGGCAGCGTCCACGCGCCACGAATCCGGACGTACGTCGGCAGATTCGTGGTCGAGAAGAAGTCTTCGGGGAGCACGCCGTCAGCGGGCGCCGGGACGAAGCGAGCATCGGGCGCCGCGGAGAACTGCGGGGCCGTGAAATCGGGATGGGGAATCGTCGTCACGAAGCGAAAGATGCCTACCGGGTGGGCGGTGGGCCAAGTCCCTTAGGGCCTCTGGCGAGACGCTCGCCGCGCGGTGGCCATTCGCCCGCTCGAGCCTCAGCGGAGACGGACACTCGCGCGTCATGAGTGTGTAGGCTCGCCCGGGCCGCGGCGAGCACTCGTCGCGCGTCCGGCGTCGTTCGACTGGGACCCGGTCCGGAGGGTTGGATGTCCATCGTGCCTCGCCGACTAGCGCTCGGCATCCGTTCACTTGCGCGCCTCGCGCTCCTTGCCAGCGCCCTCACCGGAACCGCGCGCGCCCAGGGCCGTCCGCCGCGGGACACCGTTCTCGCGGCGCGCCGGGACTCGCTCGAGCGCGAGCTGCAGCGCATCGCGCTCGTCGATCGGAAGCTCATGGTTCCGATGCGCGACGGCGCGAAGATGCAGTTCGACGTCTATCGCCCGAAGAACGCCGCAGGTCCGGTCCCGGCGATCTTCGTGCGAACCCCCTACAACATGAACTTCTGGGACGTCAACCTCGGCGCTCCTGCGGACATGACCGCTCAGATCGAGGCGGTGCGTCGCGGGTACGCGTACGTGGGCGCCAACGAGCGCGGCCATTTTTTCTCGGAGGGCAGCTACGACATTCTCGGACCGCCGACCACCGACGGAACGGATGAGATCCAGTGGATCTCATCGCAGAGCTGGTCGAACGGGAAGGTCGGCCTGATCGGCTGCTCGTCGACGGCCGAGTGGCAGATGGCGGTGGCAGCGCAGAGCCCGAAGGGGCTCGCGACGATCATTCCGCAGGGGTTCGGCGCTGGCGTCGGACGCGTGAAGCCGTACTTCGAGCAGGGCAACTGGTACCGTGGCGGCGCGGTGCAGATGCTGTTCATCGACTGGCTCTACGGCGAGCAGAATCAGGTCCGCCCGACGTTCCCGCCGGGGACATCGCAGGAGGACCTGATCCGCGCGGCAAAGTCCTTCGACCTCGCGCAGCGACTTCCGCCCGTGGACTGGTCGAAGGCGTTCTGGCACCTGCCGACGAAGGACCTCCTCAAGGTGCTGGGCGGTCCGCGCGGCATCTTTGCGGATACGATGCCGGGTATCGCGACCGGCGGGGCGATGATGCAGCGAGCGCCTAACGATCCGGCGTGGTATCGCGGCGGTCTGTTTCACGACGATATGAAGATCAACGTGCCGGGCCTGTGGTTCATGTCGTGGTACGACGTGTCGGTCGGGCCGAATCTCGCCACCTACAATCACGTCCGCCGCACGGCGGATCCGGCGATCGCGAACCAGCAGTACGCGGTGATCGCGCCGACCTTGCACTGCGCGTACAAGCGGGCGACGGAGAACCTGATCGTCGGTGAGCGGAACGTTGGCGACGCGCGCCTCGACTACGACGCGCTCACCTACGGCTGGTTCGACTACTTCCTCAAGGGTGAGAAGAACGGGCTGCTCGATACGCTGCCGAAGATCCGCTACTACACGATGGGCTCGAACAAGTGGCAGACGGCGGACTCGTGGCCCCCGAAGAACTCGGAGGGGATGACGTTCTACCTGGCGAGCGAGGGTGGTGCCAACACGCGGAACGGCAACGGCGTGTTGACGACAAAGGTCCCGGCGGCGGACAAGCCCGACAGCTTCTCGTACGACCCGGGGAAGCCGGTGATGTCACGAGGCGGCAACGTCTGCTGTCAGGGCAACGCGCTCGCGGGCGGCGCGGTGGATCAACAGGAGACGGAGCTGCGGAACGACGTGCTGGTCTACACGACGGAGCCGCTCAAGGACGGCATGGAGCTGACCGGGCCGATCGAGGCGACGATCCACCTCTCATCCGACCGCAAGGACACCGACGTCACGGTGAAGGTGATCGACGTGTACCCGGACGGCAAAGCGTACAATCTCGACGAGACGATTCAGCGGGTGCGGTACCGTGAGGGCTACGACAAGCCGCCGACGTTCATGGAGCCGGGCAAGGTGTACAAGGTGGCGCTGCAGCCGATGACGACGAGCAACTACTTCGCGCCCGGGCACCGCATTCGCATCGAGGTCTCGAGCTCGAACTTCCCGCGCTTCGACCGAAACCTGAACACGGGCGGCAACAACTTCGACGAGACGACGGGGCTGGTGGCGAAGAACACGATTCACCACTCGAAGCAGTATCCGTCGTCGATCAAGGTGACAGTGGTGAAGAAGCTCCCGGCGGCGGACAATAACTGAACCCGTATCGCGGCACGCTTCACTCTGCCGTTGGGAGAGAGGCTGGTAACTGCAACAGCAACTGCCTGACGCGGATGACGCGGACTCGCTCCGGTGGCATCAACGGCTGGCGTCGCGTCCTGTCCGGTCGCTCGTCTTCTTGGGAACGGCCCCGGGACCCACCACAAAGAGTTCCGAGGTCGTTGAACAAGAAAGGACAGATGCGTCGGCTGTGGGCCGGCAGGCCTTCGGGAGGCTTGGAGCGAGTCCGCGTCATCCGCGTAATCCGCGTCAGGTCTTGGTAGTTGCCGTTGCCGTCGATCGAAGCGTCCCGTCCGAGTGGCCGGTCGAAGCCGCGCCTAAAGTAGACTCACCGGATCACGATCGAGCGCGACGCGGAGCTGCGATTTGTCCTTCGGAACGTCCAGCCGCTCCACGAGAAAGCGACACGCACGCGTCAGCAGCGCCGGATTCGGGCTCTTCATGAGCAGATGCCACCGCCAGCGCGTCTTCACGCGCTCGATCGGACAGGGCGCCGGGCCGACGACCGAGATCTCGCCCGCATGGGGCGCCAGCGCGCGGCGTAGGCGCTCCGCCGCGCGCGCGGCGAGCTGTTGGGTCTCGTTCTCGCGCAGGCCCGAAAACACCACGTTCGCCAGGCGCGTCATCGGCGGATACACCGGCTCGCGTCGCCCATCGAGCTCCTGCGTCACGAACCTCGAGTAGTCGTGCGCCACCGCGCATACCACCGCGTGATGTGACGGCACTCGCGTCTGGATCAACACGCGTCCGCCCTTCGGCCCGCGGCCCGCGCGGCCCGCGACCTGGCTCAGGAGCTGGAAGCACCGCTCGGAGGACCGGAAGTCCGGCAGGTTGATCCCGACGTCCGCGTCGATCACGCCGACGAGCGTGACGTTCGGAAAGTCCAGCCCCTTCGCGATCATCTGCGTGCCTAACAACATGTCCACATCACCGCGGCCCACGCGATCCAGGATGTCCGCATGTGCCCACTTCCCCGTCGTAGTGTCGACGTCCATTCGGGCCACGCGGGCGGAGGGGAAACGGTCGCACAGGAGACGCTCGACCTGCTGTGTGCCCAGCCCGCGGCGTCGCAGCGTATCGCCATCGCAGCGAGCGCAGCGCGCGGTCGGCTCCTCCTTGTGCAGGCAGTAGTGGCAGACCAGCCGCTCGGGTGTGCGATGGTACGTGAGCGAGATGCTGCAGTTCGGGCACGTCGAGACCGCTCCACACTGATTGCACTGCACGAATGCCGCGTACCCTCGGCGATTCAGCAGCAGGATGCTCTGCTCGCCGCGCGCGAGCCGGTCCGCGAGCGCTTCCTCGAGGGGATGGCTGACGACGAGCCCAAAGGGATCCGGAGGCGCTTCCGATTGTCGTAACGGCGTGCGGCGCATGTTGACCACCTCGATCGCGGGCAGCCGCCCGCCGCCCACTCGATCGGGGAGCGACAACGTGCGGTACTTCCCCGACACCGCATTCGTCCAGCTCTCCAGGCTCGGCGTCGCGCTGCCTAACACGACCACGGCGCCCTCGTTTCGCGCGCGCACGATCGCGACCTCGCGCGCATGATAGCGCGGCGACTCGGCCTGCTTGTAGCTGCCCTCGTGCTCCTCGTCGACGATGATCGCACCGAGATTCCGCAGCGGCGCGAAGATCGCCGACCTCGCGCCCACCGCGATGCGTTTCTCACCGCGACGCAGGGCGAGCCAGGCGTCGTACCGCTCCCCATCGCTGAGCGACGAGTGCAGCACGGCGACCGCGTCGCCGAACACGAGTCGGAAGCGGTCCACCGTCTGTGGCGTGAGCGCGATCTCCGGCACGAGCACGATCGCGGTCTGGCCACGGTCGCGCACGACGCGCTCCAGCAGCTCGATGTACACGAGGGTCTTTCCGCTGCCCGTGATGCCGTGCAGCAGGAACACCTCACCGGGGCGTCCGGCCGCGAGCGCGTCGATCGCCCGCTGTTGGTCCGGCGTCGGCGCATGACGCCGCGTGGCTACCTGTGGGCGTGCCGCGAACGGATCGCGACTCACGATCTCTTCCTCGATCGCCACCAGGTTTCGCGCGACGAGCCCCTTGAGCACCGAGGGCGAGAAGTCGAGTCGCTCGACCAGGTGCTCGACGGGCGAGCGCCCGCCCAGCGATTCGAGGAGCTCGAAGAGCGCGCGCTGCTGCCGCGACCGAGCGAAGATGCGATCGCGGTGCATGAGCGACGACAGCTCGTTCGCGATCACCGCCAGTCGGCGCGTCTTCTGCGCCGGTGTCGGCGCCGCCGCGCCGGTCAGAAGCGCCGGAAGCGCGCCCCGCAGCACCACGCCAAGCGGCACGACGTAGTACGACGCCATCCAGCGGCACAGCTCCAGCATCGACGCATCGATTGCCGGCTCCGCGTCAGGCACCTCGAGGAGGGCCTTGTATTGGCGCGTCGCGTCGGTCGGCTCCGCGAACCCGACGCAGATACCGATCTCCTTCCGGTTCCGAAACGGCACCACGACGCGCGTACCCGGCACGACCGCGTTCGCGAGATCACCCTCGGCGCGGTAGGAGAACGTCGTGAACAGCGGCAGCGGCAGCGCGACCTCGACCAGCACGTCAGCCGCCGTCGCCAGCTCTCATGTCACGGGCGGCCCGGTGCCTGACGCCGAGTCCAGCCGCGGCGGGCAGCGCGATCGTGCCGGCGGCAATGGTCGCGCCGTCGAACGGATCGTGCGCCAGCAGCGCGGCGCCGTCGAGGTCCGCGTAGTCGAGCAGCGGCGCGAGGTGCGCGGCGCTCGTGATGCCGAGGCTCGTCTCCACCATGCACCCCAGCATCACGGACATGTCGTGGGCCCGCGCCGTCGCGATGATGCGCATCGCCTCACGCAGCCCACCGCACTTCGCGAGCTTGACATTGATGCCGTCCACTGCGCCCGCGAGGCGCGGCACGTCCGTAGCGACGAGGCAGGACTCGTCGGCGATGATGGGCAGCGGCGAACGCTCCCGCACGAACCTGAGTCCCTCGATGTCGTGCGCCGCGACCGGCTGTTCGACGAGCTCGACGTCGTAGTCGAGCAGCACGTCGATCATGCGCAGCGCGTGCTTGGGCGTCCACGCCGCGTTGGCATCCACGCGAAGGATCTTGTCCGGCGCCGAGGCCCGCACGCCCGCGATCGTGTCGGCGTCACGCGGTCCACCGAGCTTCACCTTGAGGACCGGGTACGGCGCCGCGTCGTCGAGCGCACGGTGCAGCGCGTCATCGTCCGTCGTGATCGGGATCGTGTAGCTCGAGCGGGGGGCGCGCGCCGGATCGAGGCCAAGCATGCGGTACAGCGGAACTCCGAGACGTCTCGCCGCGAGATCGTGAAGGGCCGCGCTCACGGCGGACTTCGCCGACGCGTTGAACCGGATCACTCGGTGCATCTCCGACTCGATCGCTTCGAGCGACCAGGCGTCCGCCCCGTCCAGCGCGATCGCGAGGCGGCCGAGCGCGGCGATCACGGTCTCGGTCGTCTCACCGTAGAAGCGGCTCGGCGCCGCTTCGCCCCACCCTTCCGCGCCGTCTTCGTCGATGACGCGGACCCAGACGAGCCTCCATTCGCTCGCGCCGCCGCGCGCGATGACGAACGGCGTGCGCGTCCGGACAGTGATGATCTCGTGCTCGAGTCTCATGCGGTGCTCACAGCGGCGTTGCCGGCGCACCGCCGCCGCGGCGTGCGAACCATGCCGAGCGCGTTTCGGCCGCTGAGCCCATCGCAATCAGGAACGCCAGGAGCGCATCCGCCAGCTCGGCGCCGGTCTGAAACCGCGCATCGGCCGCCTTTGACAGACAGCGCATGATGAGCGCGGACAGCTCGGGCGAGACGCGCGAGTCCACCACGTCCGGTGCGGCCGCGGTCTCGTGCACATGCTTGTAGCCGACCGAATACGAGTCCGCGCCGTCGAACGGCGGGAAGCCGAGCAGCATCTCGTAGAGCATGACCCCCACGGCGTAGATGTCGCTCCGTCCGTCGACCATCTTCCCCATCGCCTGCTCGGGCGACATGTAGTGCGGCGTCCCCATGGCGCGGCCGGTCCCCGTTAGGCGGCCGTGAAAGCGTGCCGTCGCGATGCCGAAGTCCGTGATCAGGGCGTGACCGTCCTCATCGAACAGCACGTTGTCCGGCTTCACGTCACGGTGGACGACGCCGCGACGATGCGCGTAGTCCAACGCCGTCGCGATCTGCGCGCACACCGCCATCGCCGGACC
>Ga0207681_10002219_pt1 | contig 12368 bp, 10 predicted proteins | sample KBSS53metaG_FD_184324 | JGI IMG/M metagenome (GOLD analysis project Ga0207681, IMG submission 184324) | Switchgrass rhizosphere microbial communities from Kellogg Biological Station, Michigan, USA - KBS S5-3 metaG (SPAdes) (version 2) | ecosystem: Host-associated > Plants > Roots > Rhizosphere... | reverse complement strand
ACCGCGGCTGTCTTTCGCGGCAAGCAGCCGCTGATCGTGCGCACGGTGATTTGCGATGCCGAGGAATGCGAAGATGAGTTGCACCGGCTGCTGCTTTTCTATCGCGACCGCCGCGGCGGTGAGCGCGAACAACCGGCCCAGCTGTCGCGAATGTTGATAGTAGGCGATTTGATAAGCAGGGAACGCGCCGGCGAGATTGTCGGCGAGACATTGGGAGCCAGCCTGCGTCCGCTCGCGGCGGCAGACCTCGGATTGCAGTTGGCATCCCGCGAACTAGACTTCGACTCGATCGCGGCGCCGGCGGGATTGGCGATGCTTTCGTGGCAATAATTGGCCGCGGATTTACGCGGATGAACGCACAGATCAGAACCGCGAGCGGTAGCGACCGGCCAAGAGTCCACTTGAAAAACGTCGAGTTTGCCAATACGCATATCAGCAAAGCTGGCATGTATTGGCCGGTCGCTACCGCTCGCGGTTCTGATTCGCGTTTATCCGCGCAAATCCGCGGCTGCTGATCTTTCCTCTTGAAACATCCAGGCTTTTTGGGACGTAATATCCAGGCACTATGAGCACTTCCGCTTCCTTCAACTTATTGGGTTTGAGCTCGGCCGCCGACCGCGACCTGGTGGCCAGTGCGGCGCAGGGCCTCGAAGGCGGCTTTGAGGAACTGGTGCGGCGCTACCAGCGGCCGATATCCGGTTACGTTTACCGGATGGTCGGAGATTACGAAGCGGCACTCGATCTGACTCAGGAAATCTTCATCAAGATCTACGGCTCGCTGGCGCGTTATCGACCTGAGTTTAAGTTCTCGACCTGGATTTACAAGATCGCCCATAACGCAGCCATCGATCACCTGCGCCGGAATTCCGGCCGCGAGCGCTCGCTCACCAACGGAGCCGAAGGCGACAACTACGAGCTGCCGCTTGAAAGCGACGGCCTCAGTCCCGAACAACAGAGCGAAAGGGAAGAGCGGCGGCTGGAAATTGAGTGCGTGGTCCGTTCGCTGCCAACTGCCTATCGCGAGCTGGTTGTTTTGCGACATTCGCAGGACCTGACTTACGAGGAGATTGTCGAAGTCACCGGACTCCCCCTCGGCACAGTCAAGAACCGTCTCTTTCGTGCGCGCGAAATGATGCGGCAACAGTTTCTGACCAAAGGCATCACTGGAGTTTAGTTCAAACATTCATGTCCACCGGGGATTACATCTGCGAGAGGGAAAACATCGCCGCCTACATTGACGGCGACCTCGATCCATCGGTGGGCGCCGCGCTCGAAGCGCATCTTTTGGAATGCCGGCATTGCGCCGGCGAGTTGCAGGCGCAGCGTTTGTTTATGCGTGAGCTTGACTGCGTGTTGGCCAGTCCTTTCGATCTCGCGGTGCCGCCAAACTTCGCCCAGGTTGTGGCTGTTCACGCGGAGAGCGACATGCGCGGCGTGCGCGACACGGCTGAACACAAGCGGGCGTTGCGTTTTTGCATCGTGCTGGGATTGGCAGCTTTCGCGCTGCTGGGGTTCGCGTCGAGCAAGTCGGTGGTCCTCAGTGCCCAAGCCCTGGCTACGCGGGTGTTTGCGATTATCAGTCTGCTGTTCGAAACGATCCTGAATGCAGCGGCCGGCTTCATTGTGGTTTCGCGAGTTGTTAGTCGCGGCTTCATCTCGGATTCACGCGGCGCGGCTGTCGCCGGTCTCTCCCTGGTTGTGCTCGCCATCGCCATTCTTTCCCGCCTGATTTCACGTTACCACCGAACTCGCCTCATGGAATAACGGCGCAGTTCGCCAGATTCATGTCCAGCGCATCAATTGTCAGCGAAGATGTTTTTTGGCCACGACTCGATCTGCTTTGTCTAAATAAACTTTGCAGAGCGGCCGCGCTCTGGATTTGTTTCGCAACTATCATCGCGCTTGCCGGAGCAGTTAACGCCCAAACAACGGTCGAGCCGTTGCCCGCCGACAGTCCGGTAGTAATTGAAGGAATCAACGATACCGTCGTCCACGCCATCGGCCACTCGGTGCAGATTAACGGTACTGCGAAAAAGGGAGTTGTCGTCCTCGGTGGCGATGTAATCGTGCAGGGCATCGTCGAGGACGACGTAGCAGCTGTGGGCGGTTCTGTTATTCAGCTTGCCGGCGCGAGAATTGACGGCGACGTCATGGTGATTGGCGGAACCTACCGACATATTGACGCGGTGCCGCTTCGTCGGCCCGGAACTCAGATCTTCATGTTCGCCGGTTATGAACAGGAACTGCGCAACATGGTGCGCAATCCCACCGACCTGCTGGCGCCACACTGGTCGGCGCGATCCATCGGGCTTCGAATTCTCGCGATTCTTTTTTGGTTCATCGTCTCCCTCGCCGTGACGGCGGCGATGCCCGGCACGATCAGCCGCGGCATAGCCCGGCTGCAATTGACGAGTTTGCGCGTGGCGATTATCGGGGTTATTGGCGTCGTGGCGATTGGTCCGGCGGCTATTCTTTCTCTACGTTTCCTGCCAACACCGATCAGCGCTGTAGTCGGGCTGCTTGCACTCTTGTTGCTACTCATCGCCGGCTTGTTTGGCCGCGTGATGATCTATGCCGCCACCGGTCGCTGGCTCCAGCGGCGCCTGCTGAAACAGAACAAAAGCTCCGAGGCGGTCGCCCTGCTGCTCGGCACCGTCGTATGGATTATGCTTTCGTCACTGCCCTATCTCTGGCCTTTCGTGGTGGCAGTTGTTTGGGTGTTGAGCCTCGGCCTCGCGCTCACGGCACGATACCGGGTGGGTTGGAAGAGAAAGCAACACGCCTAACCTGAGTGTTCCGGCTTTTCGACGCGTAGCGCCGATATGAGTTTAGCCCGGCGTTTCAACGCCGGGGTCAGAGTTCGAGTTGTGTTTGCGTCGCGCTAGCGACGCTTGAAAGCGGTTCAGCCGTCGCTGACGCGACGGGGACAAACGGTTGAGGCTCACCCCGGCGTTGAAACGCCGGGCTAAACTCAGGTCGACGCTACGCGTCTAAGGACCCCAAAAAACCAAGAACTAATTCCGCCCTTCGTGCATCCAAAACCTTGCCGTTTTGGCGATAGCGGATTTTGTGCAACTTTTTCGAACAGCGCGCGTGAATACCCAGGTATTCGTGCGCATATTTTTGCCGGGAGCGCACCGGCAGGCCAAGTTAATAAGAACATTCGTTACGTGCGCTGCGTAACAGAGTTTGTATATCGGGGACCCGCTCGTCCAGAGCCCGCAAATTCATACATCGTTGTCTTGCTCAGGGAAATAGGAGGAATAATGAAAGCGCCGTTTTTTGCACTCTCGTTGGCCGTTACCGGAATCTTAGCCTTTGGAACTTCGTCGAGTGCGCTCGCACAGACGAGTCCGGCTGCTGCTCCCGCTGCCCAAACCGGCGATCCCTCCATCAGCGCTAATCGCGCCCTCGGCGAAGTCAAGGTGATTGACGCCGCTGCGAAACAGCTAATCATCAAGACCGACGCCGGCACGCTCGTGACCGTCACGCTCAGCGACGCAACCTCCTATATGCGTGTGGCTCCGGGCGAAACAACCCTGACCAAGGCAACCAAGATTACTTTCGCCGATGTCGCGGAAGGCGACCGGGTAATGGCGATGGGTAAAGTTTCCGACGATCACAAGCTGGTTCCCGCGCGCACTTTGATCGTCATGACCAAAGCGGACATTGCCAAAAAGCAGGAAGCTGACCGGGCAGAGTGGAAGCGTCGCGGGATTCTTGGAATCATCACCGCACTCAAACCGGAGACAAAGGAGATCACGATCAGCAGCCGCACCATGGCTGGGCCGCAATCGGTGATCATTCCCGTGTCTGACAAGGTCGAGCTGCGCCGCTATGCGCCCGACTCGATAAAGTTTGCGGACGCGCAGACAGCAAAGTTTGAAGAGTTGAAAGTCGGCGATCAATTGCGCGCTCTTGGCGAACGCGATCCGGCAGGAACGAAGTTCACCGCCGAAAAAGTTGTGACTGGATCGTTCAAGACAGTCGCCGGAGTGATCACGGCCATCGACCCGGCGACGGGCGAGTTAAAAATCAATGACATGCAAACCAAGCAGCCGCTCACCATCGTGGTTAAGCAGGACGCGGTGCTGCGCAAGTTTCCGTCGGCGGGTGAGGGCGGCGGCATGATGATGGTTCGTCCCGGTGGAGGTGGTGGCGGAGCAGCAGGCCCGGGAGCCGGCGCTGGACCAGGATCAGGCGGCGGTGGCGGCGGTGGGATGCGCATGGGCGGCGGCGGCGGCATGAACGTGCAGGAGATGCTCGAACGCCTTCCGACAATTGCCCTGGCCGACGTTAAGGTGGGCGACACCATCATCGTTTCCAGTACCAGAGGCGCCGATCCTTCGCGGCTCACGGCGATTAGTTTGATATCCGGAGCCGACACGCTGCTGAACATGCTTGCCGCCAGACAGCCGCAGACGGCCGGTCAAACCGCGCCAAATCCGGCGGCTGGCCTGGGAAGCGGAATTCAATTCGGCATCGGCTTACCGTAGTTGTTGTTGGTGTAAAGCAAACTGTTAGTTTGCTTCCGAGCGGAATAGTACAGCGTCGAATTGGCGCACAGTCGCAAACTAACAGTTTGCTTTACTAACTTAAGAAAGCTTCGAATTCATCAGGTCTAATTATGAACGTCTCCAGAAATTTCTTGCGGCAGCTACTGTGTGTCGCGGCAATGCTAACCTTGTGCGCGACCGTCTCGTTTGCGCAGCAAACGCGCGGAAGTTTGCGCGGCGTAATTAAAGATGAGCTGGGCGCGACGATCGTCGGGGCCACTGTCACCCTCGTCGATGCCAACGGCGTGGAAAAATCAGCCACCACCAACGGGGAAGGCGCGTACGTTTTCAACGGGCTGGCCCCGGGAAAGTATGTGGTGCGGGCGAGCGCTACCGGCTTCGCCAATGCCGATGAGACCGAAGTCGACCTCAAAGCGGGTGCGCGCGAATCGCTCGACCTGACGCTGAAGGTTACGATTGAAGAGCAAAAGGTAACCATCGCCGCCGAGACGCCGCTAAGCACCGAATCAACCAACAACGCGAACCAAACCCTAATCACCGGCAAGGATCTCGACGCACTGCCGGACGATCCTGATGAGTTGGCCGCGGCGTTGCAGGCATTGGCCGGCCCATCGATGGGGCCAAATGGCGGGCAGATTTTTGTCGATGGTTTCTCCGGTGGCCGTCTGCCGCCCAAGGAATCCATTCGCGAAATTCGCATTAACCAGAACCCCTTCGCGGCGGAGAACGATCAGCCTTCGGGACGAATCGATATCCTGACCCGCCCCGGCACGGACAAAACTCGCGGCAGCGCGTTTTTTAATTTCCAGGACGAGAGCTTCAACTCGCGCAATCCCTTCACCACTTCGCGCAAACGCGCGCCGTTTCAGGTCCGGCAGTATGGCGGCAATCTTGGCGGGCCATTGGTCAAGAAGAAAGCGTCATACTTCGTCGACTTTGAGCGTCGCGAAATTGACGACAACGAGTTGGTCAAGGCGACCATCCTTGACGCGAACCTGAATCCGTTTGACCTCGGTCTGGGCGTCGTCGTGCCGCGCCGGAACATTACGTTCAGTCCGCGGTTGGATTTTCAGATCAACGGCAACAACACGCTCATCGCTCGCTATAGCTACAACCATTCCAGCACTGAGAACAGCGGCGTCGGCGGCTTCTCCCTGCCGGAGCGCGCTTACAATTCTTCGTCGACGCAGCAAAATATTCAGCTCACTGAAACTGCGGTGCTGAACGCATCGATGATTAACGAAGTCAAGTTTCAGTTTACGCATCAGCGCAACGGCAGCCTGGCAGACAACACGCTGCCGGCGCTCAACGTCAGCAGTTCATTCATCGGCGGCAGCTCGCAAATTGGTAACGTAACCAACACGCGAAAAAACTGGGAGCTGCAGGATTTTCTCGCCTGGTCCAAAGGAACCCACGCCTTCAAGTTTGGCGGCCGCGTGCGTGGCGTGAAGATTACCGACATCAATCCCAATAACTTCGGCGGCACGTTTACGTTTACCGGGGCGCTTGTGCCGACGCTTGACGCAAACAATCAACCGATTACCAATCAGCCAATCTTTGCCGATAGTTTGGAGCGTTACCGCCGCACCCTCCTCGGTCAGCGACTGGGTCTTTCGGCGACTGAGATTCGCGCCATGGGCGGCGGTCCATCGCAGTTCAGTATCGCTTCCGGCGATCCCACCGCGAGCGTGTCGCAGACTGACTTTGGTATCTATGGTCAGGACGATTGGCGTATCCGGCCAAACCTGACGTTCAGCTACGGCTTGCGTTACGAGGGACAGTCAAACATCAACAGCATTTTGAACTTCGCTCCGCGTCTCGCGGTGGCCTGGTCACCCGGCGCCGGGAACGGCGCGAAGCCGCCGAAGATGGTTATTCGCGGCGGTGGTGGTGTTTTCTACAACCGGTTCAACGAAGGAAACACGCTGCAGGCAAATCGCTTCAACGGCTTCAACCAGCAACAGTTTGTCGTCAGTGAAGTGCCGCTCTATAACGCGGCTGGACAATATGTTGCTCCCGCGGCGTCACCACTCGACACGTTTCCCAATGTGCCGTCAACCAGCAGCTTGAGCGCACTGGGACGACAGATTACCTGGCGCGTTTCCGACGATCTGCAGGCGCCGGTTGTTTATCTCGCCGGCACGCAGGTCGAGCGGCAGTTGCCGAAACGTTTCACCATGTTCGCCGGTGTGTTCCTGGTTCGCATTCAGCACGTGATTCGCGCGCGCGATGTCAACGCTCCGATTCCGGGAACCAACGGCGTTCGTCCCTATGGAAACGTCGGCGAGATTTATCAGTACGAATCAAGCGGGCGCTTTAATCAGAACCAGTTGTTCATCGGATTCAACAACCGGTTCAGCCGCGCGCTGACGTTCTTCTCGAGCTACTCGCTCAGCAAGACGACTAACGATACCGACGGTCAGGGCGGTTCGCTGTTTCCGGCAAACTCTTACGATATGAGCGGCGAGTTTGGCCGCGCCGCGTTTGACGTCAGGCATCGCTTCACCTTCGCGGGCACGTTGAACTTGCCCTGGTGGCAGGTGAGTTTGAATCCTTTCATCGTGGCCAGCACCGGCGCGCCATTCAACATCACTACGGGCCAGGATCTTAACGGCGATCGACTCTTCACAGAGCGTCCGTCGTTTGCGCCCGCTGGTGTTGATTGCAATAACCCGGGCGCGAACATAGTCTGCACACCCTATGGCAACTTCAACCTGCGACCCGCGCCGGGTGAAGCTTTGATTCCGCGCAACTTCGGACAGGGCCCAGGATTTCTCTCCGTCAACATGCGCATCAGCAAGACCTGGAACTTCGGCAATCTTCCCTCAGCTGGCGGTAACCAGTCAGGCCAGGAGCGCGGCGGCAGAGGACAGCGCGGTGGAGGCGGAGGCGGAGGCGGTAGTCGTGGTGGCAGCGCCGGCGTGCCTCGTATTCCGGGGGCAAGCGGCGGCGGTGGTGGCCCACGCGGCGGTGGCGGGCTGAGCAGCATTGGTGGTCCTCCGGGAGGCGGAGGCGGCGCCGAGGCGAAGCGCTACAGCATGCAGTTTTCGTTGAACTTCCAAAACATCCTGAACCATGTGAACCTGTCGCCGCCGGTGGGGAACTTGTCCTCGCCATTCTTTGGCGAGAGTCTCTCGTTGAACGGCGGTTTCGGCGGCTTCGGTGGTCCGGGCGGTGGCGGCGGCGCGGGTGGCGGCAGTGGCGCGGGAAACCGCAAGGTTACCGCTCAGGTGCGCTTTAACTTCTAAAGGTCATGAGGTCAGTACCACCACGCGGTACCGGGTGGGTTGCTACGCTAAGTTCAACAGAGTATTCGCCTCGCTTCTGATCAAGCGAAACGCAAACTAACAGTTTGCGTTTCCTGTAAACAAAAGGAACACGTCATGAAGAAAATTCTCATTAGGTCACTCTCTCTGTTGGCGCTGCTTACATCCCTTCTGCTCAGCGCCTACGCCCAAACGGGGAACAACTCAAAATCCGCCGAGACGAATGCAAAGCCCGCAGACACTCCGTCTGCAGCCATTCCTACGACGGCGATAACCGCGACAGCCACCCCCATCGAACTGGCGAAAGCCGCGCTCGCGGCGCAGGGCGGGGAAAAATTCAAAGCCATGAAGAGTGCGATCCTGCGCGGCTCGGTAGACCTCTATGGTCCAAACTCGACGCAATCGCTACCCGGTGGCTTTGTGCTCGTTACCGCCGGCGATAAGTTTCGCATGGAAGTTGATGCGCGCCCCTTGTTTAGTTTCAAACAGATCTTCGATGGCCAGCAGACTTACAGTTCGCTTCCGGGAGCTGAAATGGCGCCGGCGAGTAAATTCGGCATGAGGTTATTGACCAGGATTGATGAGCCCGGCTACACGCTGACAGCGCTGCCAGATAAGAAGAAAACGCGGGGCTTTCGCATAGCAGACGCTGACGGAAATGCCACCGACTTTTACGTCGACCTCGCAACGGGACGCGTGATGAGCTACAGCTTCACTTATAATGGTGTCAACTTTGGGCACGAGAACAAGAAGTTCAAAGAAGTTGAAGGCGTGTTAATTCCCAGCAGTTTTACTGAGCGGTTCGAAATGAAACAAGGCGCGGCCTTCGCCGAGTTCAACGTGAAAGAAATCAAGCTCAACCAGGCGATGACTGACGACGTTTTCGCGATGCCGAATTAGCCGGTAGCGTCGGCAGCGAGGCTCGCCCGCTCTTCATTTTCCTGTCAGCCGCTTTGGTCTGTTTAGAAGCCGGCCGCTCCTCGCCTGTCGAGTTCAGTCCTGGAAGACTCAGCCGTTGGCCCAATCGTCGATATTCGCGTAAGCCGTCGATAGCGGTCCAGGTCGGATGGTAGCGTTCGTAGATGTCTTCTACTCCGGAATCCCCCCAACTGCCATCAGGGTTTTGCTGCGAAAGAAGATAGGTCACGCCCTTGACGATTAACGGGTGATCTTCAGAAAGTCCAAACGACTTAAGCGTATCCAAAAACTCACCCATCGTTTCCGAATCTTCCATGCGAATCGCGTATTGCAGATTTCTTTTTAGGAAGGCGTACTCTTGAGGTAAGCAATCAGGTGAAAGACTGTAAGAGCTGTAATCGTTCAGCGTATACACCACGTGCGTTACCGCGTATATGGCCCACCAAAAGTCAGGGTTATTTCCGTCGTCGTACTTAGGGTAAGGACGCATGATGGGCAGCCACTTAATGACATCCGCGAAACCGGCACCTAATCTCACTCCATAGCGTTCACCCATGTAGCTTGTAATTAGTGCATCAAGCCAGACCCCATACCGACTCATCATCGTCAATCGTTTCCTGCAGCTGCGGCATGCCTTGCGCCCTCGTGGATTGTCCGTGCCGCACTCGCATTCTTCCGGCACGTCATCAGGTGGGGCCTCAGTGGCAGCATCAAAAGCGAGGTAGTCTTCCGCGCTGAAGCGACCAGCCACCTCCCGAAGTTGTTTCTTGAGACCCGGATCACGTATGCCGAGCTTGTCTGCCGCGTAGCTGCCGAAAACAAGATACGCAATAGCGTCCGCGTCAGCGGTTGCCGGTACCTGCGAGTGTTCTCGTCGCCAACGCAGCGCTCTTTCCTGGCCCATCTTGCGCGCCAGGCGGCGCAGGTTCAAATCTTTCGATGTTGAGGCGATGCAATGGAAGCAACAAAGGTAGTCGTATCCATAGGCCTCGAAGTTCGCTCGGTCGCAGGCGGTTCGATAAACAAACGCGAGCCCGCGCTCAATCGCCCGCTTTCGGTCCGCTTCTCCAGGCTGGCGCGAATGTTTAGGCTGATTCATGTGAGCAGTATGAAGTGCCCGGATGTTTCTATGGACGACACGGCTGTTTGGGAAGTGGCGAGTTTGGAGACGCTATCAGCTGGGATACGTGGTCGCTAAAATCTTTGCGATACAAGTCTTTCCACTCATCCCAATGTTTCGCTATCTTGTGTCCTTCGATGAAGCCAGCGAGATCCTTGTCCCAGCCGTAATAGATTTCTTCATCGAGGAGTCCGGCGCGACACTGCGAGTACGCGTTCTCATAAAAAATTAAGTAACTTGCCAACAGGGTCCAATACTGCTCCCTTTGTAAGTCTCGCTCTTTGGCGTTAGCCACCTGGTCAATTCCATCGTCTCCTTTGACCCATAATTCGGTCATGCCGCGCTCAGTAACTTTCAAATTCAGCGGAGTAATGAGATTGACTAGTGTTTGTGTATTTGCGGCTCGACTTAGCTTAACTTGCTGGTCAAGCTGCAGGGTCTGTTGGGCAAGTTGAAGTTTTTGCTGTCGCACTTGAGACAAAATAAGAAGCAAAGAAATCCCAACAACAATGAGTTGAAGATATGTTGCAATAGTAGAGGCCTTTTGCCAGCCAGAGATTTGATTAGACATGGTTCCTCCTATTCATCGCAGTTATCTGCTTTCCGAGCAGAGACGCTGCTTGCGCGAAACTTCACCGTTACCGGTAGCTGAAGAAGGAATTGCAGCACAAAAAAGAGGACGAGTGTTTGCTTTTCTTTGAGGCGATGCTGGCTTGCAACTGGGCAGTCTTCAACGCTCGCCCGATTGGAATCTGGCGCTGGTTATATTCGCGCAGCGTGCGATTGCTGAAACGGGTGACGGTCCTGAGTCCGGGCTCAACCTCTGGTGTTGGGAGTTCTGCGCTTCTCCCAAACAATAATGATCAGCAGCAGGATCAGCACTATGATCTTGATAACGATTTCCCAGAAGGTGATGCTGATCTTGAACACTTCAACAATAAGCATGATCAGCACCAGGATGAAGATAAATACTTTCACTAATATCTCGTTCATGACCTTCTCCTCCTACCGGTGGCGAAAAGATTGTGGCAGGCTGCCCACAGACTTGAAGCCTCTTCAACGGCGGGTCGCGGACTATCGCCGGAGTTCTGGCCGAATGGAGTCCAATGGGGATTGCATCTTTAGCTGGTAAAAGTTAAGTGTTTGGCTGGGACAGCAGGATGCAGCAGTTGCAGGCTCTGAGGACCAGCCCTTCCCTTGGTACCAGGAACGATCGCGAGGTGGGCAAAGAATATAGAAGTCTGACTCAGCCGTCAATAATGCAATGCAGTTCTAACTTGAGGTTTGCCGCGGTTAGATTAGTTGTCGGAGCTTCGAGCCGGGACCGCCATGAATGCCGGTCAGCTAGACGCTGGTAATGTCTTGCTCTTTCGACTTTGAGAGCTCATCGATCTTGCCGATGTAGGTGTTGGTGAGTTTCTGAACTTCCTCGAGACCGTCGCGTTCGTTGTCTTCGGAAATCTGCTTGTCCTTTAACATCTTCTTCAGGCGCTCATTTGAGTCTCGACGGATGTTGCGTACCGCGGTGCGGTGGTCCTCGGCGATTTCGTGGACCTGCTTGGCGAGTTGTTTGCGGCGCTCTTCGGTGAGTGGGGGAATAGGGATGCGGACCAGCTTGCCGTCGTTCGAAGGATTGAGGCCGAGGTCCGCGGCGCGAACCGCTTTTTCAATTGCGGCCACCTGGGTCTGATCCCAGGGCTGTACCGTCAGCATCGCCGGCTCCGGCGCATGGACCGAAGCCATCTGGTTGAGCGGCGTCATGGTGCCGTAATAATCCACCATCACCGAATCAAGCAGACTGACAGCCGCACGCCCGGTGCGCACCGTCGCCAGTTTGCGGCGAAAGTCTTCGATGACCGTATCCATCCGCGGCTTTGTCTCTTTGATTACGTCCTGCTCGCTCATGATCAAGCTCCGAAAGTAGTTTCAAGTTTCAGGTTCCAGGTTTCAAGTTTTGCCCTTCAAGCTCCGAGTTGCGTCAAGCGGTTCAGAGTTCAAGCTTCAGCTTGCGTTTTCCGCCCGTACCACAACCTAAAGGTTGAACTCCGAACTGCTTGTCGCAATCCAAACTTGAAACTTGAAACCTTATTTCCCGACCCAAACTCTGGTGCCGACGCCCGGCTCGCCGCTGACAACTCTGGTAATGTTGCCGGCCTGGCGCATGTTGAAAACAACTATCGGCAGATTATTGTCCATACAAAGCGAGATCGCCGAAGCATCCATCACCTTCAGTTGCCGCTCCAGCACCTGTTGGTAGGTGATGGAATCATAACGAACCGCGTCTGCATCTTTCATTGGGTCGGCGGTGTAGACGCCTTCAACTTTTGTCGCCTTGAGAATAATGTCGGCTTTGATTTCGAGAGCGCGCAGGGCAGCTGCCGAATCGGTAGTGAAGTAGGGATTACCGGTACCGGCGGCGAAGATCACGATACGATTTTTTTCGAGGTGACGAACTGCGCGGCGGCGAATGAACGGCTCGGCTAGTTGCGGGATATCGATGGCTGACATCACGCGCGTTTGCACGCCGAGTTTCTCGAGCGCGTCCTG
>Ga0207681_10002209_pt1 | contig 12393 bp, 10 predicted proteins | sample KBSS53metaG_FD_184324 | JGI IMG/M metagenome (GOLD analysis project Ga0207681, IMG submission 184324) | Switchgrass rhizosphere microbial communities from Kellogg Biological Station, Michigan, USA - KBS S5-3 metaG (SPAdes) (version 2) | ecosystem: Host-associated > Plants > Roots > Rhizosphere... | reverse complement strand
ATCATCGCCGACATGACGATGCCCGAGATCGACGGCATCGACCTGGTCGGGCGCGCGGAGAGCCACGGGATCAAGGGACTGTTGATCACCGCCGCGGATCCGCGCCGGTTGAAGGCCGCGGCGGCGGCCCTCCAGTCGGCGCCCGTGATGCGAAAGCCGTTCGAGGTCGACGAGCTGATTCGTGTCGTCGCGCGCTACCGGCCCTCCGACGGCGCGGACGACGTGGCGCCGGTCAGCTGCAGCGCCTAGGCAGGCCGCGCCGCAGGCGCGGGGTGCCTAGCCCCGGAAGCGCCCTCCGCACCAAGTCGATCATCGCTCAATCAAGTCCGCTGCCCTGCGCACCGATGGCGCCGGCGACTTGATTGAGCGATGATCCCTCGACGCAGCGTCAGATCGTCGCCGCGCGTTCCGTCTCGCCGGGCACGCTGTGCCGCGGGTTGCCCGCTTGCAGCAGCGCAACCTGCGTGTCTTCCATCGCGTCACCCAGCGATTCGAGCGCTTCATCGTCGAACATCTGCTCGACGCGCGGGAAAAGCGTCTCCTCTTCTTCCTCGACGTGGTGGGTGACCTCGTCCTCCAGCACCTTGACCTTGGCGGCGAACGTCTCGTTGTCGCCGTCGAGCCGCAGCAGGTCCGCGATCACGCGCTTGACCGCCAGGTGCTCTTCCAGCGACTCGAGCAGGATCTCCTCGGTCGATCTCTCCTTCACCGCCGGATAGAAATGCTTCTCCTCGATCGCGGAGTGCACCGCGAGCGCGTCGGCCACCTTCTCGAAGACTGTCCGGCGCGCCGAGCCCAACCGCGCCTTGTGCAGCTGCTTGAACAGCGCCTCGACCTCACGATGCTGATGCTTGAGCATGGTGATCGCGTTCATATCCCCCTCCCCCCGGTTATCTCGCGGTCAACCTAGGCATCAGGTCGCGCGCGCGGCAGCCCTGGCGGGCCGCCGCGATCGTTAATTGTCGATGTTGAACTTGCAGACGGCCGAGCAGGGGTTGCTCGGGCCGTTGTTGACGCCGTTGTCGCACTGCTCGTAGGGCGCGTTGGTCATGCCGTCGCCGCAGTGAGCGGCCAGCTTGCACACGGGCGAGCAACCGCCGTAGCTGTTGTCCAGCACGCCGTCGTCGCACTCCTCCGGTCCGTTCTTCACCGCGTCGCCGCAGTGGGGCGCAAGGACGCAGCCCGGCGCGCAGCCACCGTAGTCGCCGTTGTTGTTGACCGCGCCGTCGTCGCACTGCTCGGGCGCCGTCTTGACGCCGTCGCCGCACACGCCCGGCTTGCGGCACGCCTTGGTGCAGTTCGGATCGTTCGAGCTCATCGGCTCGCACTGCTCGCCGTACTGATCCTGGACGATACCGTCGCCGCAGCGCGGGCCGAGGTTGCAGTTGGGCAGCGGCATCATCGGATCACCGCAGTTGCCGTAGGTACCGTCGTTCGCGCCGTCGTCGCACTGCTCCTGCGGGGTCTGCACCTTGCCGTCGCCGCAATATCCGGCGCTCTGGCAGGTGTTGGTGCAGCCGCCGTACGCACCGTTGTTGTTGTTGGGGCCGAGGTCGCACTGCTCGCCGTACTCGGTCTGGACCTTGGAATCACCGCAACGCGCGGGCAGCTTGCAGCCGGGGCCGCAGCCCGTCATGGCGCCGTAGGCGTCGCCGTTCGTGCCGTTGTCGCACTCCTCGCTGTCGGTGACCTTCGCGTCGCCGCAGAACGGGCCCAGCTTGCAGTCCTGCGTGCACTTGTTGTAGCCGCCCGTGTTGTTGGCGGTGCCGTTGTCGCACTGCTCGGGAGGCGTCACCACGAAGTCGCCGCACACCGGCCCGCACACGCTGGTGCCGGCGTTGAAGCCGGACAGCGTCAGCTTGAACGACGATGAGGTCGTCTGGCGCTCCGCCTGGAACACCTCCACCTCGTAGACGCCGCCGTTCGTGAGGCCAAAGGTGCCAGCGTTTGCAGCGCTGAGCGTGACGGTCCCATTCTGCGGCGTATGGATGCCGCCGATGTCGACGGCGAGGCGCTTGTTCACGAACATCCAGACGTCGTCATCGCCGGTGAAGTCCAGCTTGTACGTCTTCGACGAATCGAAGGGGAACCAGTAGCGAATCTCGCTCGTGAAGCTGAAGTTGTGGGACTTGAGTGGGCTCTCCTTGCCCCAGTTCGGATCGTAGGGCGGCGGGATATTGGCCCCCACGGGGTCGAGCTGGGCGCCGGGGACGTCGTCGATGGGGAAGAACGCCGGCGTGCCGTCGAGCGCGCCGGTCTGGTAGACGGCGACCCAGTTCCCGCCGCTCATCGTGCACGAAATTCTCGTGGCACCCATTGCTTCCAGCGTCTGACAGTCCGTCGAGCTCGCGAAGCGCGACGTGCACGGGATCGGGTTCCCGGCGGCGTCGAGCATCTCGGCGCCGACGTTGCCGCAATAGTAGGCCATCTTCGTGATGGGCCACTGCTCACCGTTCGGGCCCCAGCGATTGACGTATCCGCCCGCCCCGTTGTCGTAGAGCCTCAGCGTCCGGTTGTATGTCTTGTTGACACCGGCGACGTCCGTGTACCACTGCGCGAACGTCGCCGCGCTCGCGATGTACGTGTAGGCGGTGGCCGATCGGGCAGGCTTGCCATCGGCCCCCAGCATCGAGCCGATCGGGCCCACGAGGTTGGGGACTATCGCCATCTGTCCCGTCGCGCCGGGCTCGAAGTCGGTCGGCGTGTGGTAGCTGAAGTCGCGGTAAACGGCGGGCACATCGATGTACGGGCCGAGCGGCGGACGCGTGCACATGAAGCCAGATTCGAACGCGCACGTCGCCGAGCAGCCGTCACCCGAAAGATTGTTCCCGTCGTCGCACTGCTCGCCCGAAAGGACGAGGCCATCGCCGCACTTCCCTGTGCAGGCGCCGGCGGTGCCTCCGGACGGACAGCTCGGCTCGGGCACGCAGGTGGCCGAGCAGCCGTCGAACGGCTTGGCGTTGCCGTCGTCGCACCCCTCCGAGCCTTCCTTCTTGTTGTCGCCGCAGGTGGTCTTGTGGCATTCGGTGGTGCCGGTGCAGGCCCAGCCCGGATTCCAGCGGCACTGCGCCGAGCACGCCATGGCCTGGGCGGTGATCCCGGGATCACACGGCTCGTTGCCGGTGATGATGCCGTCGCCGCAGTCGGGCACGCAGGGCGCCTTCACCAGCGGGCAGACGTAGCCGCGCTCGATCGTGCAGGTCGAGGTGCAACCGTCGCCGCTGTTGACGTTCCCGTCGTCGCACTTCTCGTTGCCCGCGATGATGCCGTCGCCGCACACGACCTGCGGGCAGGTGCACTTCATGTTGGGCACGCAGATGCAACCGGCGCCCGTGACCTTGCAGTTCGCCGAGCAGCCGTCGCCGTCGGTGATGTTGCCGTCGTCGCACACCTCGCCGAGGTTCACCTGGACGATGCCGTCCCCGCAGCGGGGCGCTTTCATGCACGGCACACCGGGCGCCTGGCAGACCCAGCCCTGTTCCAGCTGACAACTCGCGCTGCAGCCGTCGCTCGCGGTCGTGTTGCCGTCGTCGCAGTTCTCGCCCGGCTCGACGCGCTTGTTGCCGCAGATCGAAGATCGCACGCAGGCCTGGCCAGGGATGCAGGTGAACGCCGGGTCCTGGATCGTGCAGGTGGCGTTGCAGCCGTCGCCGTCGGTCGTGTTCTTGTCGTCGCAGACCTCGCCGGCGCCGATGATCCCGTCGCCGCACGCGATCTTGCGCATGCACGCACCGGCCGACGGACACGTCCAGTTGGGCTCGACGTGACAGATGCCGTTGCAGCCGTCGCCCGCGACGGTGTTGCCGTCGTCGCACTGTTCGATCCCGCCCTGGTTGTTGATGCCGTCGCCGCAACCCGGAGGAACCGGCAGCGTGCCGCCCGATCCCGTCGCGCCGGTTCCGGTGGAGCCGCTGAAACCGCCGATGCCCAGGTTGTTCGAGCCGCCCGTCGAGCCGCCGATGCCGAGTCCGGTGCCGCCCGTTCCTGTCGTGGGATGCGTCGGCTGGACACCCGCGGTGCAACCGGCGACGACAGCAAATGCCACCGACGCGACGCCCAAGGCGAGCCGGGTCGTCGGACGAAAAACGAATCGCAACATAAGCGCTCCTTACCGGCCGGGGGACACCAAACGGAGGCCGAAAACCCACAAACGCTACTTGCCACCGGCAGCATAAGTGACCTCAGCCAGGAAAGCGAGGGGGAGGGTCGTCAGTCTCCACCCGTAATCCCACATTGTCACCCATCCCGACCCCGCTTCCTGAATGGTTGGGGTCTCGAGACCTCAAAACCGTCAGGTCATTTTGGCGGAATTTCTGAGCCGATTCGCGTGGGGAGCCGCCGAGCTTTGCTCGGCGCGTACCATCGCGGGGGGTTCGGGACCCTTTGAGGGTCCCGACTCAATCAGGAGGTGCCGTTCCGGGGCGCGCCGTTCGAGAACTCGATGCCTTCGACCAGCTCGAGACCGATGCTGCGTTCGATCGCCGGCGCGGCCAGCAGCGTGGGGCAGTTGGTGACGACGTCCTTGCCGGACTGGCTGGCCGTGAAGCCGTACTGCTCGAGAATGCTGGCGGCCGCGCGCGCCGCGTTGGCCGTCGTGAAGGAAATTCGCATCGTCTCCCTCGGGAACCTCTGCATGGTTTGGTTTCTTCCCCGACGCACGAGGTTGCCTGCGAGATCTGCGCTCGAGCTCCGTCGCGATCGTGGCGCGTGATCTAAGCTATCCGTCGCCATGCTGTTCCCGCTGATCGGCGTGCGCCTGCACGGCTGGCTCGACGACGTCGTCGTGCTGATCTATCTCGCCGGCGCGTTTGCGCTGGGGCTGGGCGGCGGCGCCCTCGCCATCGCCGTCGGCGGGGCCATCGTGCACTTCCTCCTCACGCGCTTCACCAACTACCCGCAGGGAACGTTCAAGCTGATCCCGTTCCGCGCCCACGCCTTCATCGAGCTGGGCGAGGGACTGGCGGTGCTGGCCGCGTCGCTCGCCGTCGCCGCCGATCGGCCGGTCGCGCAGCGCCTGTTCCTCGGGGCGATGGGCGTGTCGCAGCTGGGCGCGTTCGCGCTGTCCGACTATCGAGCTCCGCGAACGCCTACTCGACCGCCAGCGGCTGCCGCAGCTTGAGCGCGCGGATCGCCTCGCCGAAGCGGACCTGGTTCTCGTTGATCTTCAGGTTCACCTCGATCAGCTTCTTGTTCACCTGATCCAGCTTGCTCGCGTCGCCGGCCAGGCGCTCGGTCAGCTTGGCGCGCAGCGCGCCGGCGGCGGTGTTCTTCTCCAGCGCCTTGATGTTCGCGCGCGTCTCCTCGGTGGCGCGGCGACGGTCCTCCTCTTCGTTCGCCAGCTTCTGCTGGTCGTCGCGCGCCTTCGCCAACACCTGGCGGATCTCCCAGGCCGCCTTCAGCTGCGCCGCGATCACAGGATCGGCGCGCTTGTCGCGCAGGTACGCCTTGACCGCGTCGTCGGCCAGCGGCTCCAGCCAGTCGACGGTGCGCGTGGTCTCCTGGCGCTCGTCCAGCACCAGGTCCATCGTCGCGCGCGGGCCCAGCGCGGCGGGCACCAGCGCGCTGCCCGTGCCGACGTTGTCCTCGGTGCCCGCCGGGAAACCGTTCATGCGCGCGCCGTTCACGCGCGGGTGTTTGATCATCAACTTGGCCGCGCTGTCGGCGCCGTTCTTCAGGCGGTATTTCGTCACCGACACCGCGTCGCGCGCGATGGTCAGCGTCGCGCCCTCGATGTGAAACAGACGGGCGCCCTCCTCGCGGTGCTCGCGCGACACGTCGATGGCGAACCGGCGATCGATCGCGAACGGCACGGTGGTGGTGCCGCCTTCGGGCAGCGGGTCGGTCATGCCCTGCCCCACGAACGCCCCCTCGGAGAAGATCGCGAGCGGCCCGCGCTCGAGCAAGCCGCCCGTCTTGTTGGTGAAGCGGGCGACGCGGAACGGATGCGCCGTCGAGTCCGGCACGCCGCTGTCGGGCGCGTAGAGCGCGATGATCTCGCCGGGGACGCGCTGGTCCAGCAGCATCACCATGGTCGCGCTCTTGTCGGGGATGGTGACCGCGGCGGGCAGATCGTAGCGGGTCGTCCCGGACTGCACGCCGATGGCGGCCAGCGCGGCCAGGTTGCGCGTCTGGCGCGAGTACGCGGTCTCACCGCCGCCCGCAAGCGCGCCGCGCGCGGGCGCGCCGCGCAGGTTCGCGCGCAACTGGTCCTCGCCGCTCAGCAGCTCGTCGATCGCGAGCGACTTGTCGCGAGCCGCGTCGCCGGCCTCGGCGGTCGCCACCGCCCTGCGCTTCTTTTCTCCCTTCGCGTGGCGAGAAGGCTTCGCCTCCGCCGCTGGCTCCTCGGCCGCCTTCGTCGTGGCGGTGACGGGCGCGGGCGGCGGGGGCGGCGGCGCCTCGGCCAGCGTTGTCTCGGTGTGCGGCACGACGGCGATCACCTCGCCGCCGTCGGTCACGGTGGGCCGCGACGGGATCACGGGCGTCGCCAGCGACGCGTCGAACGCCAGCGGCGCCTCCGCGACCAGCGACAGCGAGACGTTGGTCCAGTCCTCGCCGGAGAGGTTCTGGACGATCCCCCACGTCTGCAGACTGGCGACGTCCTTGTCGACGACCAGGCGATACGACGGGCGCCACACCGGCGTCTGCGCGATGTAGCCGACCTGAAGATCGTGCTCCTTGCCGTCCAGCGCCATGGTCACCCGACTGAGCTTGTGCGAATCCTCGCCGGCCGGCGCGCCCGGGCGCGGCGGCTCCCGCGGCGGCGCGTCCTCGCTCGCGACGTCCATCGGAAACGACGCCGAGCGCACCGAGCTGCCCCCGCGCTCCAGCACCGCCAGCGTCGCCAGGAAATCGCCGACCTCGTCCTTGCGCACCTTGAACTGCACCTTGTCGGACTGCACGCGCCCGCCGCGCTCGAAGTAGCCGATGCCGTTCCGATAGATGACGACCTTGCGCAGGCCCAGCCCGGGCGCGGCGACCGGGGGCGGCGTCGCGCACCCCGCGGCGAAGCCCATCACGATGAACGGAACCAGCCCTGCGAAGATCCTCGGCGTTTTCGGCATGCGGCCTCCCGACGTACGAGAGGCGGAAAGGATCTCGCGGCTATGGGCAGTCGACGATCTGAACGCTGTAGTTGATCGCCGTCGGGATGTTGGTGACCGCGACGACGTACGTCTTGCCGGCCGCCGTGGTCCAGCCCATCGGGTTGAAGCGGATCGCGTACTTCGAGCCGTAGCCTCCGCCCAGTTGCGTGACCGTCACCGGCTGCGCGACGCCGTCGACGGTCACTGTCACCTGCGCGTTCGCGAGGTTGATGCTGTCGCTCTGGACCGTCCACCCGGTCGAGTCGACGGTCGTGCCGCGCGGCGACACCGCCTGCAGCGGGATCTGGCCGGGGGCGGGCCACGCCATCCAGGGCTTGCCGGCTTTTCCGGTGCCGGTCAGCGTCCACATGCACGACGCGCGATCGGTGCCGCCGATGCCGATCGGTCCCAGCGAGTTCGAAAGGACCCAGCGGCGGTGGCCGATCGTCGTCGGGTTGCCGGGATCGATCATGTAAAGGTCGACGGAGCTGACGGCGCGGCCGCTGGACACGTTCGAGCTGCCCGCTGCGGTGGCGCCGTCGGCCGTGTAGCAAAGCCACGAGCTGTCCGGCTCGTGAGAGATCATGTTGTTGGCGCGCATCATCAGCGCGCACTGCTGGTCCTGCATGTCCTTCGTCGGATCGGTGACGACGGGCGGCAGCTCCGCCAGCCAGCGATACAGGTTCACCAGGCGCAACGCGTTCGCGCGCGCTGTCGCGCCCATGTCGCCGGCGGTGCACGACGCGGCGTCGCCGCTCCACGTGCCCTCGCTGAGATCGACGCGGTCGGCCTTCCAGCGGGCGCAGACGTCGCCCTTGCCGCCGCCGCTGCCCGTCGTCCCCGCGCCGCCCGTTGTGCCGGCGCTGCCGGTCGTCCCGCCTGCGCTGCCCGCGCTACCCGTCGTGCCGCCGCGGCCAGCCGACCCGGTCCCCGCCGCGCCGCCGCGCCCGGCGATCCCGGTCGTGCCTGCGCTCCCCGTTGTACCGCCTCTGCCCGTCGTACCCGCGCTGCCCGTCGTGCCCGCGCTGCCCGTCGTGCCCGCGCTGCCCGTCGTCCCGCCGCGACCGGCCGGGCCCGCCCCGGCTGCGCCGCCGTTGCTGCCGCCGCTTCCGGCGGCGCTACCACCCACGCCCGACTGGCCGGTGCCGGCCGACCCGGCGCCGCCGGCGTTTCCCGAACCGCCGTTGCCCGAGCCGCCGTTTCCCGAACCCGCGGCGCCCGTGCCCGGATCTCCCCCCGTGCCGCCCTGCGGGCCGATCGACGCGTCGCACGCCGCCAGCGCGACGCCGCCGCACAGTGCCACCAGCAGCGACGTCGACCGCAGCCTGGTCATCGCCTCCTGTAGATGTCCCATGACGGGAGGTTTGTGGAGCCCTTTGCGGGTCCCCGTCGATCGTCAGTCGATTTCGAGCGGCGGCTGGGGCCCGGGCACAATCCCCGCGATATCAGGATCTTCGCCGACATCGTTGGGCGGACGCTCGGCGCGCTCGCGCTCCCGGTTCTCGCGCCGTTCGGCCTTCTTCTTCTGCCGTTCCTTGCGCGCGACTTCCTTCTGCCGCTTCTCGTAGGGATTTATGCGGGGTTTCATCGGCGACTCCTATTTTGGCCCGGACCGGACAAAAAAACGATCCCCGGTATTCAGATCTTCCCCGCAGCGATCATGATCGCCGCCAGACCGGCCACCAGCCCGGCGTAAGTCAGGAGAATGTTGCGATCTCCCTCGGCGGGCGCGCCACCCGCCGAGGCGGCGCGAAACGTTGCCGCGACGGCGACCAGGAAGCAGATCGGATTGCCGGTGACCAGCCCCGCCGCCCAGACGACGCCAGCGACGATCGCGCGCTGGCGCCGTGACAGCGCGACGAACGCACGCCCGCCGTCCAGCTGCCAGACCGGCAGCAGGTTGAAGACGTTGATCACCGCGCCGAAATACGCGACGCCGAACAGCACGCGATGGCCGGTCGCGAACCCGAGCACCAGCGCGATCAACGCGGCGCCGGCGCCCCACACCGGACCCGCCAGGCCGATGCGCGCGTCCTCGCCGGCGGTGGCGGGATGCGCTTTCAACCGCACGAACGCGCCCACGCCCGGAATGAACATCGGCGCCGTCGCGGGAATCCCGAAGCGGCGCAGCCAGACGACGTGCCCCATTTCGTGGATGTAGATCGACACCACGAGCCCGACGGCGAACTGCCACCCATAGAACGTCGTGTAGACGCCGATCATCACGCCCATCGACAGGAACGTCTTCGCTTGCGTCAGCCCGAGCAGCAGGACCTTGGCTTTCGTCAGCAGGAACAGCAGCAGCCACTTGAACTTCATCAGCACGACGCCGAACGCGCCCGCGCCCGCGGCCCACTTGCGCCAGCCCGTTCGCGGCGGGCTGGCCGCCGCACCGGGCACCGCGACGGCCGCGGCCGCGCCGCCGCCGACGCCGACGCCCGCGACGAACGGGGAGGCAGGCCCGACGCGTGCGCTCAACGCCTGGACCTTCTCCGTGATGCGCGTGTGCTGGCCCGAACCCGCGGGCAGCAAGGCCAGCGCCTGACGCCAGACCGCCAGCGCCCGCGCGGAATCGCCGGCACGCTCCGCGGCATCGGCGTCGGCGGCGAGCGCCTTCAACCTCTCGGCGTGGACCAGCCGGCCGCACCGCGGGCAGGCGAGGAACGTCGGGGCCAGCTCGGAGCGACACCCGTCGCAGATGCGGACCGCGGCGGCCGCGTCGGTGCGATCGGCGCTCACGACCCCGCGGCCGGCGGCCCCGGCGTCACAGGCACGGGCGCGGGCACCGACAGCGCGCCGCCGAACCGGAACGGTCCCGTGATCGGCACGCGCCGGTTCAATTTCCACGCTTCGTAAAGCGCGATGCCGATGATGATCCAGCCCATGAAGTTGTCGGCACCTGCGAGGAAGGGCATCGCGAGCGCGATCGCGAACACGACCAGGAACGCGAACACGACCATACCGGCTCCCGGGTTTTCTACCGGCTTCTTCGGGGCGGCCGGCGCCTGTTCTGCCTGTGCACCCGCCGAAAGCTCCTGCTGTTTCTTTTCCTTTTGCTCGGCGGCGTCGACCATTCCTTTGAACACCATCGGGACGTAGCTGGCTGTTATCGATATGTACGTCAGCGCCATCGCGAGGGCCTGGAACTTCCAACCACCGATACCTCGCGCACCCTTGCGCACGGCGAACCCAACGAACAGACCGACGGCGATGCCAATGATCGCCAGCTCGTACTTGGTCAGCTTGAGAATCGCGAACCAGACCAGAGTCCCCAGCAGCGCGGCGCCCGCGCCGTACAGCAGCGCGAGCCCGAACGACCCGCCCCGCTTCTTGTACGCGTCGACGCACGAACGGCAGAACATGGCGCCGCCCAGGGCGAAGTATTCATCCAGCGGCCGGCGACACTGCGCGCACGCCGGCGGACCCGAAGGACCCGGCGCCTCGACCTGATCGAACTGCATCCCCGATCCTGCTTCAGGGTCCACGCCCATGGCTGGGACTTTAACACCCCGCGCCGCGACGAGCCGCGGGGCCGTCGAAACCGACGCGAAGCTGCGGTAGAGTTCGGGCGATGTCGCGGTACCGGGCCGTGTTCGCCGCCCTGCTGCTGGCCACGGGTGTGGGCTGCACGGGCGACGGCGGCGTTCAGAGCGGCGCGGCCGGCAACGGCGGCGGGGGCGCGGGCGGCACGACCGGGATCGGCGGCGGCGCCGCCGGCACGACCGGCGTCGCGGGTACCGGCGGCAGCGACGCGACCGGCACGGCGGGCACGGGCGGGGACGCCGCGGGAACGGGCGGCGGTCCCGCAGGCGCGGGCGGGACGACCGGCGTCGCGGGCGCGGGCGGCTCCGCCGGAACAGGCGGCAGCGCGCGCGGCGGCACCGGTGGCGGCGCGGGTCGCGGCGGCGCGTCCGGCGGCGGCACCACCGGCAGCGCGGGCGGCGCAGGCAGCGCAGGAACGATGGGCGGCGGCACGGGCGGCATCACCGTTCCGCCTGGCTACAAGCTGGTGTGGTCCGACGAATTCGACGTCGACGGCCGCCCGAGCACCGCCAACTGGAAGTACGAGAGTGGCTTCGTGCGCAACGAAGAAGCGCAGTGGTACCAATCCGACAACGCGACGGTCTCGGGCGGCGTGCTGATCATCGAAGCGCGCCGCGAACAGAAGGCGAACCCGAACTACCAGGCGGGCAGCACCGACTGGAAGCGCAACCGCCAGTACGCCGAGTACACGTCGTCCAGCCTGATCACCAGCGGCCTCCACAGCTGGCAGTTCGGCCGCTTCGAGATGCGCGGCCGGATCGACACCCGCGCCGGCATGTGGCCCGCGTGGTGGACGCTGGGCGTGAGCGGCGAATGGCCGTCGAACGGCGAGATCGACATCATGGAGTTCTACCGGGGCAACGTGCTGGCCAACGTCGCCTGCGGCACGTCGACGCGCTACCAGGCCAAGTGGGATTCGGTCAGCAAGCCGGTCTCGTCGTTCAACGATCCGATGTGGTCGTCGAAGTTCCACATCTGGCGCATGGACTGGGACGACACGAAGATCGACCTCTATCTCGACGACGCGCTCATGAACACGACCAACCTCGCCGACATGCTGAACCCGAACGGCATGAGCCCGTTCCGCCAGGCCGAGTACATGATCCTGAACCTGGCCATCGGCGGCCAGAACGGCGGCGACCCGGCCAACACGACGTTCCCGGCGCGCTTCGAAGTCGATTACGTCCGCGTCTTTCAGAAGATGTAGCGCCGCGCGACAGTGACAACTCCGGGCCGTCTATTACCCCCATGAAGACGCTGGAGAAGGTGAAGCAAGAGCTGGAGCGGCTGGGCGCGGAGCTGCGCGAACCGCTCACGACCGAGGAACTGCTGGCGAAGGTGAACCCGCCGGGCCGGCTCGTCGAGGTGTCGGAGGCGATCCGGATGTTCACCAGCATCAACTGGCCGGAGGTTTCGTACCAGCTGCCGGAGGTCCACGATCCCAACGAGAGGCGCGAAGTTCGTTTCTTCGCCACGAACGAGAGCACCGCGCAGAGGGGCGAGTACGAGCGATTCGTTTTTTATCGTATCGGATACATCGCCGACCTCGGCATGACGCTCGGCTTCAACCTGTTCGACGACACGGACAATCCCCTCGTGTACAAAGTTCTCGACGCCCAGGGGATCGACGAAGCGTCCAGCAGCGAAACCTTCTCCGAGCTCCTGTCCCGCATCGTGCTGCCCGGCTACGCCAGCAAGGACGAATGGTTCGCTCTCATCCGCGAGGCGTACAGCGCGGGCGACAAGCACGAGGCCCTCGAGCGCTGCG
>Ga0207681_10002203_pt1 | contig 12423 bp, 10 predicted proteins | sample KBSS53metaG_FD_184324 | JGI IMG/M metagenome (GOLD analysis project Ga0207681, IMG submission 184324) | Switchgrass rhizosphere microbial communities from Kellogg Biological Station, Michigan, USA - KBS S5-3 metaG (SPAdes) (version 2) | ecosystem: Host-associated > Plants > Roots > Rhizosphere... | reverse complement strand
CGGCCGCTGGACCCGGCCGCCCACACCCCCTTGCCCGCCGCGCCGCGGCCCCTACCCTCACGCCCCATGCTCTCCCGCCTGATTCCCCCCCGCCTGATTCCCACCCGCCTGATTCCCACCCGCCTGGTTCTTCGCGCCTCCCTCCTCCTCTCGCTCGTCCTCGCCGCCTGCGCCCCCCAGGTCGCGCCGCCCGCCTCCACCCAGGCGCAGCCTCTCCGCCCGCGGCCCGTCTGGGCGATGGAGGAGAGCGACATTCCGCTCGATCCCGCCTTCCGCGCCAGCCGCCTCGCCAACGGCATGCGCTTCATCGTCCGCCCCAACGGCACGCCCAAGGGCACCATGCTGGTGCGCATGGAAGTCGAGGCCGGCTCGCTCGATGAAACCGAGGCCGAGCGCGGCTATGCCCATTTCGTCGAGCACATGGCCTTCAACGGCTCCACTCACGTGCCCGAGGGCGAGATGGTGCGCCTGCTCGAACGCAAGGGCCTGGCCTTCGGGGCCGACACCAACGCCCAGACCAATTTCCACTACACGCTCTACACGCTCGACCTGCCCCGCGCCGATCCGGCCCTGCTCGATACGGCGCTGATGCTGATGCGCGAGACGGCGAGCGAGCTGACCATCTCGCCCGAGGCCGTGGCGCGCGAGCGCGGCGTGGTCCTGTCCGAAATGCGCGACCGCAACACCTGGGGCTTTCGCGCCGCGGTTGACGAGATGCGCTTCACCAACCCCGGGGCGCGCTACGCCGAGCGCCTGCCGATCGGTACGCCCGAGGCGCTGAACGCCGCCACCGCCGATTCCCTGCGCGCCTTCTGGCAGCGCACCTACGTGCCGGCGAAAACCACCATCGTCGTCATCGGCGACCTTCCCGCCGACACGGCCGAGGCCGCCATCCGCAAGCACTTCGAGGACTGGCAGGCTGCTCCCTCCCCGTCCCAGCCCTCCGCCGGTCCCGTGCTCTTCGCCGACAAGGGCCGCACCGCGGTCTACCTCGATCCCGCCCTGTCCGAGCGTGTCACCGCCTCGCGCAACGGCCCCTACGAGGACCTGCCCGACAGCGTCGCCAAACGCCGCGAAAACCTGCTGCGCCAGATCGGCTACGATATCATCGGCCGCCGCTTCCAGCGCATCGCGCGCCAGCCGCCCGCGCCCGGCCAAAGCCCCCCGTTCCGCGCCGCCACCTTCTCCACTGGCGACGTGTTCCGCGCCGGGCGCACGACCAGCCTCGAGGTTCACACCGTCGACGGCGGCTGGCGCAAGGGCCTCCTCGCCGCGGCCCGCGAATACCGCCGCGCCCTGGCCTATGGCTTCACCCGCGACGAGGTGGCCGAACAGGTCGCCATCACCCGCACCGCCCATCGCAATGCGGTTGGCGCCTCGGCCACCCGCGCCAATACGGCGCTTGTCAATGCCGCCCTCGCCCTGGTGCGCGACGATACCGTGCCCGCGACGCCCGAAAGCTCGCTCGCCCGGCTCGAAGCCTTCATCCCCGCGATCACCCCCGAAGCGGTCCTCGCCGCACTCAAGCGCGAGGCGCTCCCGCTCGACCAGCCGCTCCTGCGCTTCGCCGGCCGCCGCGCGCCCGATGGCGGCGCCCCGGCGATCCGCGCGGCCTGGGACGAGGCGATGAGAGGCAAGATCACCCGCTCGGGGACCAGCGCGCCCGCCGAATTCGCCTATACCGATTTCGGCCCCGCCGGCCGCGTCCTGTCCGATAGCCGCGAGCCGGCCCTCGGCATCCGCGAGATCCGGTTTGCCAATGGCGTGCGGCTCAACCTCAAGCAGACCGGTCTCGAACGGGACCGCGTCCTCGTCCAGCTCAGCCTCGACGGCGGCGACATGCTGGTCACCCATGACGATCCCCTCGCCACCGAGATGATGAGCGCCTTTGCAGCGGGCGGTCTCGGCCAGCACAGCCAGGACCAGCTCCAGTCGATCCTTGCCGGGCGCACGGTCGGGGTCGATCTCCAGTCGGGCCCGGAAACCTTCACCGCGATCAGCCAGACCACGCCCGCCGATCTCGAACTCCAGCTCCAGCTGATGGCCGCCTACGTGGTCGATCCCGGCTACCGCCCCGAGGGCGAGACGATCTACCGCCAGAACGTCAACAACTTCTTCGCCCAGCGCTTCGCCACGCCCGGCTCGGCGCTGGGCTCCACGCTCGGCGGCATCCTCTCCGACAACGACCCCCGCTTCACCTTCCAGAAGGTGGAAGATTACCGCGCGCTCACCTTCGCCAAGCTCAAGGGCGAGATATCCGACCGCCTGCACCGGGGGGCGATCGAGATCGGCATAGTCGGTGATATTCCCGAGGACGACGCCATTGCCCTCGTCGCCCGCACCTTCGGCGCGCTTCCGCCGCGGGAGGCCGAATTCCTGCCCTATGCCGAGCAGCACGAGCGCCCCTTTACCCGCGATTTGTCGCGCCGCATCGTCCGCCACACCGGCCCGGCCGATCAGTCCATCGTCCGCTTCACCTGGCCCACCCGCGACGGCGAGGACCCGGTCGCCGCCATGAAGCTCGAACTGCTCGAGAAGGTCATGCGCATCGAACTGATCGAAACCATCCGCGAAAAGCTCGGCAAGGCCTACAGCCCGGCGGCAGACAGCGAGACCAGCCGCACTTGGCGCGGCTATGGAACCTTCGCCGTCGCCGCCTCGGTCAACATCGCCGACCTTGCCGCCACCCGCGCCGCGATCCTCGAGACCGTGGCCGAACTGCGCGACCGCCCCGTCAGCGCCGACGTGATCCAGCGCGCGCGCGAACCCATGCTCGAGGCGCTCGACAACGCGTTGAAAACAAATCGTTCCTGGCTCTCCCTCGTCGACCGCGCCCAGACCGAGGCCGATCGGATCGATCGCCAGCTCAAGGCCCGCGAGCGCCTGTCCGAGCTTACCGCCGCCGATGTCCAGGCAATCGCCCGCCAGTACCTTGTCCCCGACCATGCAGTGGAGGTCGACGTGATCCCCGAAGGTGCTCCGGCGCCCTGAGCGGGGCTGAGGCAAGTCCCGCAACCGATTCGAACCAATCCTTAACTCCTGAAAGGCTAGTTCCACGGCGGATCCACAATCGACTGCCGTGCCAATGGTTAACCGCACCCTAGCCCAACCGATTGTTCGCGCCGCGCGGGCCGCGCAGACTTTCCTCGCGCGCCTGGGCCGCAACACCGCCGGCAATGTCCTCGCCCTCGTCGCCGCCGCCCTCCCGCCGATCCTCATCCTGGTGGGCGGCGCCGTCGACATGGGCCGCGCCTACATGGCGCAGACCAGCCTGCAAAACGCCTGCGACGCCGGCGTCCTCGCCGGGCGGCGCGCCCAGGCCAAGAGCGGCCAGTGGACCCAGGTCGAGATCGACAAGGCGAAGAAGATGTTCGACATCAACTTCCAGGCCGCGCCCGCCAATGCGACCGGGACCAGCTTCGTGCCGACGAACCCCAGCGTCGGCGTGATCAGCGCCACGGCATCGACCACGGTGCCGACCACGATCATGAAGATCTTCGGGACTACCAGCTTCCCCCTCAGCACGTCCTGCGCGGCGGAATTCCAGATTTCCAATGTCGACGTGATGATGGTGCTCGACACTACCGGCTCGATGGCCTGCGAGCCCAACGGCACCAATTGCGTCTCCGGCGCGAACTCCAAGATCGAAGGCCTCAAGAGCGCGGTCCGCTCGTTCTACTCGACCATCGCTGCGGCTGTCCCGTCAGGCAGCGGCGCGCGCGTGCGCTTCGCCTTCGTGCCCTACAACGGCACGGTGAACATGAAGAACCTGTTTACCCCGGCGGTCGCCGGCGGGTCACCGGATCTCTCGCGCGCCTATCTCAGCGATACGACACCATACCAGACCAAGCTCTATCTCTTCGATCAGCCGATCCGCGTCCCCACCACGGTCGACGTCAGCAACTCGACTTTCAGCAACGACAGCCAATGCACCACCTGGGCAACGGCGGCGAGCGTCACCAGTGGAACGCGCACCACCAGCTACACCAAGGTGAGTTGGACCGGAGGCAGCACCAAGATCTGCGTGAGGCGCGAGAGCACCGTGGACACTGCGGGCCCCATCTCCGCCTATGGCCTCAATCCCACCACGCCCTATCGCTACGCATCGGCCCCGATCAACACGTCGATTTTCAAGACCTTCGCGGCAGTCCCCATTGCCACGGGGGTGACCACCGCGTCGACGGTGCCGGCCGCAGGTTATACGACCGGCTACTATGACATGGTGACCCTCGGCTCACTGGCCGGCACGACGAACATCACCACAACCAACGTCACCTGGGAGGGCTGCATCGAGGAGCGCACGACCGTCAGTCAGATGTTCACCAACAACACGCCGCGCACCGGCGCGCTGGATCACGACCTCACGTCCGCCCCGACCACCGACGCGTCGACCCAGTGGCACCCCTTCTTCGATCAGCTGGAATACCATCGCGGCCAGGTCGCCACGCTCGACACTGCCCAGGTTTTCTATTCCGAACGGGAACGCCAGCTTTACAACACCGACCGTCGCGGCAACCCCGATCCCTACCACCTGTGCGCTCCGGCGGCCAAGAACTTCGCCGCGGTGGATACTACGGCCCCGAACACGGTGCCGGCCTGGATAAATACCTACCTCGCGACCCTTGTCGCCGATGGCAACACCTACCACGACATCGGAATGCTGTGGGGCGCGCGCCTCGCCAATCCCAACGGCATCAACTCGGCCGTGGTCAACGCGAACGGGCTAACCGCGATCAGCCGCCACATCATCTTCCTCACCGACGGGGAGACGGCGCCCGACATGGACCTCTACAATTCCTACGGGATCGAGGCGATCGACAACCGCATCGCCAACGGGGTGGATTCCAACACCTCGCTCGCCAACTTCCATAACGCGCGCTACACCACCGCCTGCCAGACCGCGAAAAACATGGGCTACACCATCTGGGTGATCGGCTTCGGCCAAAGCGTCACCAACGAGATGAAGGACTGCGCCAGCGGCGGTCGCTACTACTATGCGACCGACACCAGCTCGCTGCAGACGACCTTCCGCACGATCGCCAGCCAGGTTGCCGACCTGAGGCTCAAGTCATGATCGCGGCGCCGCGGCCCACCGCACTGCCGCGCCTCGCCACCGACGCTGCCGGCGCGGCCACGGTCGAATTCGCGGTCGTCGTCCCGGTTCTCGCCATGCTCCTGCTCGGCACGCTCGAATTCGGGACCAATCTGTACATGCGCAACGTGCTGGAAGGCGCAATGCAGCAGGCCGGCCGCAACTCCGGCCTGCAGACCGCGCAATCCGGGCAGACCGCGATCGACGACGCAGTCAGGAGCAGGGTTCAGGCGATCCTCCCCAATGCCACGGTGAACTTCCGGCGTGAAAGCTATGCGTCGTTCTCCAGGGTCAACAAGCCCGAAGACTTCACCGATACGAATGCCAACGGCGTTTACGATTCAACGGAATGCTTCCAGGACGCCAACGGCAATCGCACCTGGGACGCCGATACCGCGCGCTCCGGCCTCGGCGGGGCGAACGATGTGGTCGAATACACCGCCACCGTCAGCTATCCCAGCCTCATCCCCGGCGGACAGGCGCTGGGCATCTCGCCGACGACCACCATCACGGCAACGACCGTGCTCAAGAACCAGCCATTTGCCACCCAGCCGAGCTGGACCACCACCCAGGTCTGCCCATGAGCCGATCGCGCCGCCGCTCATTGCTTGCCGATGCGCCGCGGCGCATCATCGGCCGCTTGCGGCGGGACCGCGCGGGCATATCGGCGGTCGAGTTCGCCCTGGTCGCGCCAATGGTGACCTTCCTTGGCCTGGGCACGATCGAACTGGCCAACATGGTGCTCGTCTATACGCGGGTGAGCCAGCTGGCGATCCAGGTGGCCGACAACGCATCCCGGGTGAAGCAATCCGCCGGTGGGAGCGGCTCGGTCATCCGCGAAGTGGACGTGGTCGAACTGCTCAGCCAGGTGGACCTGGTCTATCCCGGGCTCAAGGTCTACGACAACGGGCGGGTGATCCTCTCCAGCCTTGAGCAAAATGCCGACGGTGGGCAGTGGATTCACTGGCAGCGCTGTCGCGGCAGCTTGACTGCGGCGGTCTCCAAATACGGCCCGCAAGGGACGGGCAGTACCGGCACCAGCTTCGCCGGGATCGGACCCAGCGGCAGCGTGAAGTCCGACGCCGGTTCAGCCACCATGTTCGTCGAGGTGTACTACAAGTACCAGCCGATCTTCTTCAACATTGGCAATACCACCGCGCCCACCATCTATCGCGTCCAGGCCATGATGGTGCGCGACGACCGCGATCTGACCGGCGGCCCCGGGGCCAACAACGAAGGCATCGCCAACCCCTCACCCGCAGCCACGAAATACACTTGCTGATCGCTACGAGCGGCGTTTTCGAAGCTTTTCAATCCTTTGCAATTTCGTCCCAACGTTAGCCCCCCATTTACTATCCGGCGATATACCTAGCCCCCGGAACAGGAGGGCGCAGTGGCACAAACGGGTTGGGCGCAAAGGTCGGAACGGCTCAAGGTCACGCTGCATGCCCGCATTTCAGCAAGCGACGGCGGGGAAGCCGGCGTAACCCTAGTCAACATCAATTCGGAAGGCTGCTGCCTGACCACCGGCGGCGTCAATCTCGCACAAGGCACCCCGGTCCTCGTCCGCCTCGAATCCGGCGACTCTCTCAGCGGCATCGTCCGCTGGTTCGATGGCGAAAAGGCCGGCCTCGCCTTCGAGCACTACCTCCCGCCGGCCCGAGTTGAATACCTGCGCCGGGAACACTCCACCTTCCTCGCCGAAGCCGACACCACCATCGGCAAGGTCCAGCGCTCGGTCTGCTGAGGCGAGCCACAACCGGAAGTGCCTCCCTCGCCGAGACCCTCGGACGTGATCAGCTTTCCGTCGGCGGCACCCAGCGCGCCGACAGATCGAACCACCGGACGCCGGGGTCGTCGGTGAAGTCCTGATCAGCGAAACTGTACGCATCCTCGAGGTCGAGATGGCGGCACAACACCTCGATCTCGCGACGAAGCCCTTGCGGCGCGCGGATGTAGCAATAGCCCGCGCAGTCGCGCCGCCAGCGAGCGAACGCCACGAGTGCATCGCTCACCGCCTGCCACTGCGCGAAGCGGGCATCGAAATAGATTAGCACCGCAGCGAGCCCCGGCTCAGAGAACCGGTTCCCTCCGCGGATGAGCGACCTTTAGTTAACATTTTTTCACATTTTTAACAATGCTTTGTCATGATGGATGATAACTTAAGATAGGGGTCCACGCAAGCGGCGGTCTGGGTCCGTCACGTCCGCTCCCGCGCGGCTCCCCGCTTAAAATGCGTGACCCGCCGCCGTTCCTCTACCCATGGACCGCGCCCCCCTGCCTCCCGCGCCTTTGTCAGCCCCCCGTGGGCTCCTCCAGCGCCTCGTCATGCTGTTCGGGACCGTTACCGCGGCACCCGAGCCGTCCGTTCCGCAGGCCCTGCCTGCCACGCCAGACCTTCACGCCCAGCTCGCCACAATCGCCGATTTCCTCGCCGAAAACCGCCTCCACCTCTCGCACACCACCCTGTGCGTCGCGCTCGACTGCGTCAGCGGCAATGATCCGCGCCTGTCGGGCGCCATCGCCCATCGCCGCGAGGCGGGCGAGCCGGTCACCTTCGAGTGGCTCGCCGAGATGCGCGGGCCCCAGGGCCCCGCCGACGAGGCCCAGGCCCTCACCCGCCTGACCGACCGCCTGGAAGACGGCATCGCCACCCTTGCCACCACTGCCATCGAGGCCGGCCGGGCAACCAGCGAATACCGCTCGGCCCTCGGCAGCCAGGTCGCCGAACTGCAGGATGGCCAAGGGACGGGCGCGGTGCTGTCCGATCTCGTCGCGATCACCCGCGCCATGCTCGAGCGCACCCGTGAAATGGAAACCCAGATGGCCCGCTCGGAGAAGCAGACCCGGGCGCTCCACCGCAGCCTCGAGGACGCCCGCCGCGCCGCCGAGCTCGACCATCTCACCGGCCTGCCCAACCGCCGCGCCTTCGAGGCCCGGTTCGACCGCGAGGTCGTCGCCGCGCGCACCGCCGGCGATCCGCTGTGCCTCGCCTTCGCCGATATCGACCGGTTCAAGCGGATCAACGACGCCCATGGTCACGAGGCGGGCGACCGGGTCCTGCGCGTCGTCGCCAGCGTTCTCGGCGAGATTTCCGACGAACGCTGCCACGTTGCCCGTCACGGCGGCGAGGAATTCGTCGTCCTGTTCCGCGGCCGGCCGATGGACGAAGCCCTCGCCCTGCTCGACAGCGCCCGTGAACACTTGGCCGAGCGCCGCATGGTCAACCGGGCCACCGACGTCCCCTTCGGCAAGGTCACCTTCTCGGCCGGGCTGGCCGATGTCTTCGCCCAGGCCGATCCGCGCGCCGCGCTCAAGGCCGCGGACGAGGCGCTCTACGCCGCCAAGAAGGACGGCCGCAACCGCATCGTCTGCGCCCCCGTCGACATCCGCACCGAAGCCGCACGGCCGATCCCGCTGCGCCCCCACGCCGCCTGAGCGGGAAACCGGAACCCCGGGCCTGCCAGCCTGCCAGCACGACTCCTGTAAGCCCTGTCCGCCGCCCCGCCCGCCGCTCAGGCCCGGGCCGACAGCCCAGCCGAGCCGCCGCTAAGCCCCAAGCGGCTGCTCAGTCCGGCCCCCAGAGCCCACCTGTAGCCCGGCCCGCCGATCGCGCCGCTCAGGCCCGGACCGCAGCTTGGACCCAAGCCGCTGCTCGGCCGTGCCCCCACAGCCCCCCTGTCAGCCCGGCCCCCCGCTCGGCCCACTCAGGTCCGAACCGCAGCTTGGACCTTGGCCGCTGCTCAGTCCCACGCCCACAAATCGCCTCTCAGCCAGCCTGCCGCTCAGGCCGGTCAGGCCCGGACCGCAGCTTGGACCCAAGCCGCTGCTCGGTCCTGCCCCCAGCAAGTGCCCCACCGGTCAGAGCCCGCCCGCCCGCGTGCCAGCCCCCGTCGGCCCCGCCCGTGAACATCGCCGCCGCGCGGCAATGGCAATCCCCAGTGCGCCACATCCCAGGCCCCCGTCAGCCCGAGGTCACCATCCCGCGTGAGCCGCACCCTCGCGTCACCTGGCCAGGCCCCAATGCAAAGGGCCGCCCCTCTTGACGAGGAGCGACCCAATGGCCCTTTCGGGCGTTCGTCGGCCTACCTTGGGGGATCCGCCGACTATGGCATCAGAAGCCGAACACGAAACCGACGCGACCGCCGAATTCACCGTGCTTGTTCAGGCCGCCGCCGCCGGCAGCCGTCACGTAGGTGTGCGGACCGACGCGGGCAGCCGCGTTCAGCGCGATAGCCTGGGCACCCTGGTAGAAGCCGACGTTGCCGGCCAGGGTGAAGTTGGTGTCGGGCAGGATCGCCGTGCCGCCCAGGGCGATCGCAGTGGCGGTCGAGCTGGCGATCCGGTCACGCAGTTCCGCAGTCGCGGCCACGCGGGCGTTGGTTTCCGCCGTCAGGTCGGTGCGCAGGGCAGCGTCACCGGCGATACGGGCGTTGGTCTCAGCCGTGTCGGCCGCGATACGGGCAGTGGTTTCTGCCGAGATCGCAGCGGCGTTGGCGGCGATGTCGGTCGTGTTCTTGGTGATGCGCGTTTCGTGATCAGTGAGAGCACCGAGCACTTCCGTCTCATAATGGTAACCGGTCGGAGTCGGGCTGGTCAGCGCGGTCGACGCGTTGGCGATGTACGCGTTCGCGCTGGAAGCGGCTGCGGTCAGAAGCGATTTGGTGCGTGCATAACCGCCGTCAGTCGGAGTCGGAGCCGTACCACCGCTGGTCGGATCGAGAAGCGCCTGGAGATCCCCGATAGCTGCAGTAACCGAGGAGCCGGTCACGCTGTTGTACGAGGTGATCGCAGACGACAGGGCGGTATTGGTCGACAGGCTGAGGTTCAGGGTCGACGTCGCGCTGGACAGCGTCGTGGCAGCGCTGGCGGCGGCGGCGTTCGCGGTGATCTGCGCCTGCTGGGCGGCCGTCTGGTTAGCCAGAGCCGTGCTCTGCGCCGTGTTGGCGGCAGCGAGCGAGGCGTTGGCCGACGTGGAAGCTGCCTGCAGGGCATTGACTGCCGCTTGGGCATCGGCAACGGCCTGAACCTGCGCCGCATAACCCGGCGAGGTCGAAGTCAGCCCGGCCAGAGCCGCCTGCTGGGCAGCAAGGGTGGCTTGCGCACTGGTCAACGCATTTGAATAGCCCGTCACAAGCGAGCTTGCCGCAGCGGCATCGGCCTGCGCAGCAGAATAGGCCGTCTGCGCCTTGGCGAGGTCAGTATTCGCCTGGTTCAGCGCGGTGCCAGCATTGAAGCTCGCCAGCTCAGCGGCCTGGTAGGCCTGAAGCGCAGTGGTGTTCGAAGCCGAGAGCGCCGAGGTGATCAGGGCCGCACTGGCCGAGTCATAGGCGGACTGGGCTGACTGAGAAGCCGTCGGCGGCGGCGGCGGCGGGGTACCCGGGATGGTAGCATACGAACCATCCAAGATTTGCGCCTGTGCGACGCCTGCGGTGGCCAACGCCAGCGTCACGATTGACACAGACTTCGCGAAACGAACTAGCATTCTCGTACCCCTCACTACTCAGGAAGACCCGGGCTCTATCGCTTTTCGTGAAGTCCAAAAAAACACTGTATTTACTACAGATATATTGATGATCAATTTTGTAGGTAATGATCACCGAGTTAGCGCCTTGTTTCGTGCGAAGATTTCGCAGCTGGAAATGTTACAAGTCCCGGCGGCTGGAACAATGCTGTGTCGGGGAAGGGATGATCCTGTCGGAAAGGACCCTGCCCGGCGCGATCGTACGCGAGCGGCGTGGATGCGATCCGCAAGGCGGACCGTCAGCCCCGTCCCATCAGGCCGGTTCTGTCCGACTGGCTCTGTCCGACCGCCCCTGCCGACTGGCCGCCCGGGCAGCGCGTCGGGCAGCCTGGTGCTATCCGGCCCAGCCGCGCCGAGCTGCGCCCGTTCGGTCAGCGCCCGCCGGGATGGGTCGAGCGGCTGGCGCCGTTCGCGAGGGGCGCGCCGCCGCCGCGCGCTGCGGGTTCCGGCTCGGCGGCCCCTGCCCGGTCATCGCCAAGCCCGAGGTCGAACGATTGCCGCGCACCATCCGAAAGGTCGAACAGCCGCACCCGACGATCTTCGGGATCGCACACGGAAACAATGATGCCATCGCCCTTCAGCCGGCGCAGGATTCCCTGGAAATTTGCGATCGAAACTTTCGTCACCCGCGAGAGATCTTTCGACCTGGTTGGCCCATGGCGATAGAGGTGCGAGAGTATCTCGAACTCACCGGTAACCAGCCTCAGGCTGAGATCGGTCTCAATGGCGTAAATGCCTGAAATCATTACAATGCCCTGCTTACTCTTATTTTTTGTAATCATGACTTATCTGTAATTTTTATAATACCTTAAACTTTGGATATTATTTTTATACCAGAATTACAGTTGGAAAAAATCGCCTGAGCACGAAAATACTCGGATATCGAGCGATAACTTATCGCCGATCGGCTAGGCTGCGGGTGATATCGATTGCATTACTGGCATGGCCGGTCGCACGTCGCCGCGACCGGTGCCGGCTCGCACTAAAAGGCGGAGAACCGGCGCTCTCCCCGGCGCGCGCCTTGCCCGCGCGCGCACCGCTGCTAGTCTCCCGGCGCCACCACCGGGAGAAGCGGCCATGATGAGCCTCCAGGAACTGTCCGACCGCCGCGAGATCGACGATCTCCTGATCCGCTACTGCCACGCGATCGACACGCACGACTGGGCCCTGCTCGACACGGTGTTCATGCCCGATTCCGTGATCGACTACACCGTCTTCGGCGGCCCCCGCGGCCATTACCCCGAGATCCGCGAATTCCTCGCCGACGCCCTGCCGCGCCAGGCCCATAGCCAGCACGTCATCTCCACCAGCCGCGTCCTGCTCGATGGCGACCGCGCTACCGCCAGCACCATCTGCACCAACCCGATGGGCGTCCCCCAGCCGGACGGCAGCGTCCACCACACCACCTATCACCTGTGGTACATCGACGAGATCGTCCGCACCCCGGCAGGCTGGCGCCTCGCCGCGCGCACCGAGAAGGTCTCCCACCAGGACAATCCGCCGCCCCCCGCCCCCGGCGGCTGACGCAAAACCGCTGTCCTACAGGCCCCCGCCCATGGCAGGCTCCGCCCCGCCATGATCGACAAGAGCCGCACCCCCCTCCCCGCCCCCGACGGCCGGGCGGTGGGCGCGAAGCTGCTTTCAATCGAGTTCAACCCCCCGGGGGAATGAATGCGACGGAGGTTGTAAGTCGCTATTTCGCAACGGGCTGGATCGGTTTGTCCCGATAGAAACGGATAGGGTTTGTCGCATCGCCGGAGACCACTTGCCGCCCCCGGCGGAAATGAATACAGTGCCGTCCTTCGCC
>Ga0207681_10002200_pt1 | contig 12435 bp, 11 predicted proteins | sample KBSS53metaG_FD_184324 | JGI IMG/M metagenome (GOLD analysis project Ga0207681, IMG submission 184324) | Switchgrass rhizosphere microbial communities from Kellogg Biological Station, Michigan, USA - KBS S5-3 metaG (SPAdes) (version 2) | ecosystem: Host-associated > Plants > Roots > Rhizosphere... | reverse complement strand
ATTGCCTGGAGGATGCGGGATCCCGAGCGTGTACGCCGCCGTGATGTACTCGCTCGCGTCCCACATCGCGGTCGAGGGCGCGAGTGTGGCGACGTACAGTGCGAGCACGCCGAGCGCGGTGAGTCCCGCGGCGCGGTAGGACGGGCGAAGCTCGGCGGCGGTGGCGGGCGTCGTCATGTCAGTCGGCGAAGAGCGCCAGCGGCACGAGCACGACGTAGCCGATCACCAGCGCGAACGGCGCGATGACGGTCCCGCCGCGCGCGAGGTCGACGTAGCCGATGGCGATGAGCGTCCCTGCCGCGACACGCGCGGCGATCGCGCGTGGCCCGGCCACGTGTGTCGAGCGTGGCATGACGTCCTCGAGAGGTGTCGGGTGCGATTCGCACCCGGCGGTCAGTTGGTGGCTCGGCTCACGGTGAGCAGCGAGTAGATACGGCCGTTCTCGGCCCGTGCCGAACGCGCGGCGCGCGGATCCGGAACCCAGCGCGTGCCGTCGACGACGAATGCGTAGCGGTGCTCGCCGTCGCGGAGCGCGAGCGTGACCGACCAGCGACGCGACCCTTCCTCATGCGCGAGCGGCGTCGCGTCGGAATCCCACCGGTTGAAGTCGCCCGCGACGGCGACTCGGCGTGCGTCGGGCGCATCGAACATCAGGCGAACCAGCCGCAGCGTATCGCGAAGCGTGGACACGACCGTGTCTCCGATCACGACCGAGGAGAGCGCGGAAGCGCCAGGTCGCGCTTCCGGCGCGACGACCGAGAGCGTGGAGATGCCGCCGATGCCCGCCGCGAGCGAGAGGCCCACGATGGAGCTTCGGCTCAGCCGCCAGGGTTCGGCACGCCGACGCACCGGATGCCCCTCGGCCGCGGCCACGCGCACGCGCTCCATCACGCTTCGACGCGCGCGCTCATCGCCACAGAGCGACACATCGGCGCGCAGCGCCCGCGCGACGCGGCGCTCGAACCAGTCAGACACTCGGCACCTCCTGGAGCATTGCGCGCAGCCGCGCGAATGCGCGCTGAACCCGCATCTTGAGCGCCGACTCGCCGGCGCCGGTGATCCTGGACATCTCCTCGTAGGTCAGGTCGTCTGCGTACTTGAGCACGATCGCCTCGCGCTGTTCGGCCGGCAGTCGCTCGAGCACGTGCTCGAGCTCCGCCCATCCTCCCTCGTCCAACTCGGCGGCGGCGGTGAACTCGAGCCGGCGCGGATCGAGCTCGGCGAACATCGCATCGCGCCGCTTCGTGCGAGCCAGCACGGTCCGGCATTGATTGACGAGAATTCGCGTCAGCCATGCGGAGAAGCGCTCCCGGTCCTCGTAGTCGCCGAGCGCCTTGAAGGCGCGCAGGAACGCGTCCTGGATCGCTTCCTCGGCGTCCTCGCGATTGCCGACGATGCGCACGGCGATCCGGGCGCAGCGCGCATAGTGCCGATCGACGAGGCGCGAGAACGCCTCGACGTCTCCATCGAGCACCTGCTGGATGATGATGCGATCACTCATGGTTGACCCCAACAACTCGCGGGGGTGCGCGGATCGTCACATCGAGCAGCTCGGCCCCGGCTGACGTTCATTCGGAAGCCAGTCTGGCGACGGACCGCCGGTCGAGCCGCCGCTTGAGCCAGCCCGTGAGCCGCGAGTGTGCCGTGAGGGGCCCCCACCGCACGATCGCGCGACCGTCTCCGGTATCGAGCAGGCACAACGGCCGAACGCGCGGCGTCGCGACGCCGCGATGGTGCGCGCCGAGGTGCTCCCTGATCCCGTGCTCGAGAAGCTCGCCGTGCCGCCGGGGATCCACCCCGGCCAGTGCTTCCGGCGATGCACAGTCGCCCGCCGCCCAGATCGGCGCGCGAGAACGGGCGCGCAGGCTCGCATCCACGAGCAGCCGGCCGTGCGCATCGTGTGGCAAGCCGCTCTGGGCGATGAGCGCCGGGGCCGCTCCTCCGGTCGCCCACACCACGAGATCACTCGGCAGGACGGCGCCGGAGCCGAGAACCACGCCATCCGGCCGCACGGCGACCGCGCGCGTACCGAGAACGAAGCAGATGCCGCGGCTCTCCAGCGCGCGATGCGCCGTCTCTCGGCAGGGCGCGAGATCGCCGAGCACGTGCGGTGCCGCGTCGACGATGGTCACCACGCCGCGGCCCTGGCGCGCGCGCAGGAGCGGCTGCAGAGCAAAGGCGCACTCCACGCCGACGCTCCCGCCACCCACGACGGTACACCGGACCGGCTGCGCCCCGTCGGCGAGACGGGATTCCAGGACGGCGCGAACCTCGGGGAGGATCGACGCGGGACGCAGCGGAATCGCGTGCTCGACGACGCCCGGCAGCTCGCTGCCGAGGGGCGGGCCGACCTCGTCGATCGAGCAGAGATCGAACGTGATGCGCTCCGTTCCGGCGTGGACGACATGAGTGTGCGGCTCGAAGTGGTCCGCACGCGCGTCCACGATGCGCGCGCCCGCACGCTCCGCGAGCGCGGCGACGTCGATGCGGGCCTCCGATTCGTCGTAGGCGCCTCGCACGATGCCCGACGTCATGGCGGGATCGTACTGCACGCGATCCGTCGTCACGAGCACGAGCTCGAGGCCGCGTACCAGTGGGCGGGAGAGCGCGCGCAGCAGGTGCAGATGCGCGCGGCCGGCGCCGACGAGCACGAGGCGGCGAAGCCGTGGTTCCACGCCGGAGGCGGTCAGCGGCCCCGCCCCGCCGCAGGGGCGGCGGCGCCCGTCCGCGACCATTCGTCGAACCCGCCCTCGGCGTTGCTCACGTCGACGATGCCGCCCGCACGGAGCACGCTGGCGGCCACCGCACTGCGCGCGCCGCTGCGGCAGTAGGTGACGATCGGCTGCCGCCCGCGAAGCTCGGACAGATGCGACGTCAGCTGCGCGAGCGGCACGTGCACCGCACCGGGGATGTGTCCCTCGCTCCACTCCGAGGCGGACCGCACGTCGACCACGGTCGCCTCGCCAGCGAGCGATGCGAGCTCGCCCGCCTGGATGGACGGGATACTCGCCACGGACCTGGGTGCGTACGACTGGAGATCGATCGCGGGAAGCGCGCCGAGCACGCGGTCGTAGCCGATGAGCGCGAGATCGCGGGCGACCGTTTCGGCTTCGTGCAACTCGTCGGGAGGCATGAAGAGGACGAGCTCGCGCGACGCGTCCAGCACGGAGCCCGCCCATGTGAGAAACGAACGGCCGAGTGGCACGCTGATGGCTCCTTCGAGATGGAGCGCGAGGAATGCCTCCGCGGGTCGTGTGTCCACCAGCAACGCACCGCGTCGCACGCTATCGCGCAGCACCGAAGCCTCGGTGTGCAGCGCGTCGGGCATCGGCGGCACGCCGTGCGCGTTGAGCTGCTTCATCCGGGCGAAGTACGCCGGCGGCTCCGGCTGATCGGTGAGAACGGCGCGCACGAACTCCTGCTCGTCGTGGATCTGAAACGCCCAGTTGGCGCGAAGCTCGTAGCCGAGGGTGCTCTGTGGCACGGCGCCGAGCGACTTCCCGCATGCCGATCCCGCACCGTGGCCGGGCCATACCTGCAGATACTCGGGCAGCTCGCGCAGCGACTGCAGCGAACGGTAGAGATCCACCGCGGAGCGCTCCATCGAGCCCGTCACACCGGCGGCGCGCTCGAGCAGATCGGGACGGCCCACGTCCCCGGCGAACAGGAAGTCTCCACTCACGATGCCGACCGGCAGCTCGCTGGTCGCCTCGTCGGTGACGACGAAGATCAGATGCTCCGGCGTGTGTCCCGGCGTGTGACGGGCCTCGATCCGCACTCTGCCGACCGAGAGCAGGCTGCCGTCCCGGAGCGACGTGGCGCCGGTTCGTCTGAGGCGCGCCGAGGACTCATCGGCATCTCCTTCGCCCGACAGCCGCAGCTCTGCGCCCGCCTGCCGCGCCAGTGCTTCGGCGCCGGAGAGGAAATCGGCGTGGACGTGCGTCTCGGTGACGAGCTCGATGCGTACGTCTTCGAGCTCGGCCGCCGTCAGATAGGGCTCGGGGTCCCTCATCGGGTCGATCACGATCGCCTTCCTCGTCGCCTCGCAGGCGATCAGGTAGCTGGCCTGCGCGAGCCGGTCGTGATAGAGGCGGCGGAAGATCATCGTCGCGTGGAGGGAGGAGGCCGTTGCTTGTGACGGCCACAGTGCAGGGTTAATTTAGTGGTTCAGGAGCAGTGCCCGCGACGGCAGCGTCGCGCGAGTGTCCTGCGTGCGTAGCTCAGCTGGATAGAGCGCTTGCCTCCGGAGCAAGAGGTCGTGGGTTCGAATCCCGCCGCGCGCATCCCCTGCACGATGGCCCCGCGAGCGCTCAGCCACTCACGGGGCCTGTTCGTGTAAGTCGACCGTGTGGTCCGGCCATTGCACAGGTCGCTCGTCGTCTCCCGCCTCGCACTCTACTCCCCCCAACTCGCATGGCGCGCCGGCTCGCCTGGTCCAACGTCCGCGGGGGCCTCATCGCCCTCGTTGTGATCGTCGGCATCTGCGTGGCGACACTGAAGTACGCGCGTGTCGGGGCGCTCCGTGGCGACCGGTTCCGTCTCTACGCCGTCGTGGGGGCGGCACGCGGGGCCCTCAAGGGCACCGAGGTGTGGTTGATGGGGCAGAAGGTCGGCAAGATCACCGACATCCGCTTCCGCTCCCCCAGCGAGAGCGACACCTCGACTCGCGTACTGGTCGAGATGGAGGTGCTGGAGAAGTATCGCCAGGCGATGCACCGGGACGCGGTGGCGCAGATCCGTCCCGGCGGCTCATTGATCGGAGCGATGGTGGTGTACCTCACACCCGGTTCGCCATCGACGCGGGTGATTCGCGACGGCGACACCGTGCGCGCCAAGCCGCAGAGCGAAGCCGAATCGGCGGCGGCCCAGTTCGGCGCCGCTGCGAAGGAGTTCCCCGCGATCATCGGCAACGCGAAGGCGATCCGGGCGGAGATGGAGTCGACGACCGGCACCGTCGGCGCCCTGGTGCGATCTGCAACCGGGAAGGGTGGCGCGCTGCAGTCGGCGTCGATTCAGCTGAACCGGCTGCGACGACGGCTGGGCAGCGAGCGCGGCTCGCTGGGCCGTATCATGGACGGTGGACTCGGCATTCGGGCGCGTACGGTGATGGCGCGCGCCGACTCGGTCCGCACACTCCTCCGATCGTCGAGTGCTTCGTTCGGTCGCTTCAAGCGCGACAGCACGCTGATCGCCGATGTCGCCGACATCCGCGAGGAGCTCGCGACGGTACGCGCATCGCTGACCGACTCGCGCGGCACGGCGGGTCGCGTCTTGCACGACAGCGCGGCATTCAGCGCGCTCGGCGACGCCCACGCGGAGATGACACTGTTGCTGGCCGATCTGAAGAAGCACCCGCTGCGCTACAATCCTTTCTGACTCGGGGTGCACTTGACCCCCTTTCCGGCCACTCCTAGCTTCCCATGCCGCACGGGATCCTCCTTCTCGCTGCCCGCCGCCCCACGCGGTCCGGATCCCGCCGCCGCTCGTCGATCGCACCGCCGCTCCCGCCTGGCGTGCCTGCCGATCGTCGCGCTCTCTCCCCGCGCACGTCCGCCACGTGAACATCGCTGAGCTCAAGCGAAAGTCGATGCCGGAGCTGCACGATATGGCGGACAGCCTGGCCGTACTCGAGCACGACGGCCTCGGTCGGCACGATCTCCTCTTCAAGATCGAGCAGAAGCTGCTCGACGCCGAGCACACGCTCATGGGGGAAGGTGTGCTCGAGGTCCTGCCCGAAGGGTACGGATTCCTGCGCAGCCAGGACTGGAACTACCTCTACAGCCCGGACGACATCTACGTCTCACCGTCGCAGATCAAGCGGTTCGATCTTCGCACCGGCGATACGGTGAGCGGGCAGGTGCGCCCGCCGAAGGAGTGGGAGCGGTATCTGGCCCTGCTCAAGGTCGAGCGCGTGAATGACGGCGAGCCGGAGGCGGCGAAGAGTCGCACGACGTTCGACAACCTCCGGCCGAGGTACCCGCAGGGACGACTGCGCCTGGAGACGCACGACGGAGACCTGAGCATGCGCGTGATGGACCTCATCGCGCCGATCGGCAAGGGACAGCGCGGGCTGATCGTCGCGCCGCCGCGCGCCGGAAAGACGATCCTGCTACAGAAGATCGCCAACGCGATCGCGGAGAATCACCCCGAGGTCACGCTCATCGTGCTGCTGATCGACGAGCGCCCCGAGGAGGTGACCGACATGCACCGCGAGGTGCGTGGAGAAGTCATCAGCTCGACGTTCGACGAGGAGGCGACGCGCCACGTCCAGGTCGCCGACATGGTCATCGAGAAGGCGAAGCGACTGGTCGAGTCGGGAAAGCACGTCGTGATCCTGTTGGACTCGATCACGCGACTCGCGCGGGCGCACAACAGTGTGATCCCGAGCGGCGGCAAGATCATGTCGGGCGGCCTCGATGCGAAGGCGATGGAGAAACCGAAGAAGTTCTTCGGCGCGGCGCGCAACGTGGATGGTGGCGGCTCGTTGACGATCATCGCGACGGCGCTGATCGAGACCGGTTCCCGCGCCGACGAGATGATCTTCGAGGAGTTCAAGGGCACGGGCAACATGGAGCTCGTGCTCGCCCGCGAGATCGCCGAGAAGCGCATCTATCCGGCGATCGACATCAACCGGTCGGGGACGCGGCGCGAGGAGCTGCTGTTCACTCCGGAGGAGCTCAACCGGGTGACGTTGCTGCGCACGTTCCTGGCCGACATGCCCGAGAGCGAGGCGATCGATTTCCTGCTCAAGCAGATGTCGCGCTCGAAGAACAACCGCGAGTTCTTCGTCCAGATGCGCGAGGGCTGAGGCTCGTGCGGATGATGCCCCCCGAACGCGGCCGCTGGATGGCGGTCGACTGGGGCGAGCGGCGGATCGGGCTCGCCGTGAGCGACCCGAGTGGGACGATCGCGACGCCCGCCGGCGTCATCGTGCGGCGCGCTGGGAAGCGGCCGCCGATCGCCGAGCTGGTGCGGCGGGCCGAAGCGCTCGAGGCGCGGGCCATCGTGATGGGACTCCCGCTCGACGGCGAGGGAGAAGACACGCCCCGCGCCACCGAGTGCCGGCGCATCGCGTCGGAGCTCACGCGGCGGACGAAGCTTCCCGTGGCGCTGCTCGACGAACGATTCACCACCGCGACGGCTCTGCGGGCGATCCACGACATGGGAGGCAGCACGCGAGGACGGAAGGGCGATGTGGATGCGCTCGCGGCGGCGGTGCTGCTCCAGCAGGCGCTGCGAATGCCGTCGCTCGCCGCCGTGGACGAGGACGCTCCGAGCGCCGAGGCCGATGTCGAGGCGACGTAGGGCGGCGCGGTCGACGCGCCGGTTGATCGCCGGAGCGGCCGCCGTCGTCGTGTTGGCGATGCTCTCGTGTCGCGGGTCGGGCACCGGTGAGGTGCGCGTCATCGTACCACGCGGCGCGACGCTGCGCGTGGCCGCGGAGTCGTTGGCCAAGGCCGGAGTGGTGCAGAACGCGACCGCGTTTCGCATGTACGGAATGCTGCGCGGCAGCGACCGGTCCATCCGCGCTGGAACCTACGTGTTCAAGCGTGGCATATCGTGGGGCGAGGTGCTGGACGATCTCCGCGGCGGCAAGGGACTCGAGCAGGCGATCACGATTCCCGAGGGCTGGTCGCTGATCCAGATCGTACCGCAGCTCGCGCGCGTGCTCGACGTGCCGGTGGACTCGGTGCAGGCGGCGGTGCGCGATACCGCCCTGCTCCACCGCCTGGACGTGCCGACGCCCACGCTCGAGGGATACCTGTTTCCGGACACCTACGTGTTCCCGGACGGAACGACGGCGCGGGCCGCGATCCGCGTGATGGTGGAGCGCTTCGAGCGAGTCTGGCAGCCCGAGTGGAATGCGCGCCTGCAGGCACTGGCGATGAGCCGGCACGACGTGATGGCGCTGGCGTCGATCGTGGAGAAGGAGGCGCGTCTTCCGGAGGAACGCCCGGTGATCGCGGCGGTGTACCTCAACCGGCTCAAGGCGGGGATGCTTCTGCAGGCGGATCCGACGGTGCAGTACGCGCTCGGCAAACACGTCGCGCGGGTGTTCTACAAGGATCTCGAAGTCGAATCGCCGTACAACACGTACAAGCACACCGGCCTGCCTCCCGGCCCGATCGCCTCGCCGGGCAAGCCGTCGATCGTCGCCGCGCTGAATCCGGCGAACGTTCCGTACACGTACTTCGTCGCGCACCCTGACGGCCACCACGAGTTCACGACGAACTTCGCGGCACACAGCATCGCCGTGCGCGGCGCGCGTCGAGAGTGGGATTCCGTGGCGATGTTGCGCCGGGACACGCTGCGCCCGCCGTCCGCGGCGCCGGCGCCGGGCGGCCGCCGCTGACGCACGTGTCCAGCGCCGGCGCGGAGCACGCCTTCGACGCGTCGAGCGTTCGGCTCATCGCCATCACGGACTCTCTTCGCGACGGACCGCGCGGTCTCGCCCTCCGCGCCGCAGCGGCGGTGTTCGGCGGGGCCACGATGATCCAGCTGCGTCTCAAGGAAGAGAGCGCGCGATCGCTCGTCGAGGTCGCGCGCAGCATCCAGGCAATGGTGCCGGACGTTCCGCTCGTGGTGAACGACCGCGCCGACGTGGCGCTCGCGGCGGGAGCAGCCGGAGTGCACGTCGGGGTGGACGATCTCGCACCGGCGTTGCTGCGCCGAGTGGTGCCGCCGGGCTTCATCATCGGCGCTTCGGTGGGGAGCGATGACGAGGTGGCACGAGCCGCAGGTGCCGACTACGTGGGAATCGGCCCCGTGTACGGGACGGGAAGCAAGGTGGATGCGGGCGCGGCGATCGGAGCCGCGCGATTCGCCGAGCTCGCGAGGCGCTGCGCGTTGCCCGCGGTCGCGATCGGTGGCATCACGAGCGATCGGGTGGCCGAGGTGATGGCCGTCGGCGCCTCGGGCGTCGCCGTGATCAGCGCGCTGTTTGGCGCGTCGGATCCGACGCTGGCCGCCCGCGCGATCCGTTCCGCCCTGGACGCCAGCGGAAGGTGATGTCGGGAACGCTCTCGTCGTGTCGTCCGCGGCGCTTCTGGACGGGCGGCTCCCAGGTCACGATCTGGTGCTCGGCGTCCATCACTCGCTCGAAGATGGGCGGAAAGAGAAAGAGATCGACGAAGTCGGGGTCGAACTGCGTGCCGCGGCCCTCGAGCAGCACCTTGCGCGCGACGTCGAGCGGCTCGGCATCGCGATAGCGGCGTCCGTGCGTGAGGGCGTCGAAGGTGTCGGCGACGGCGACGACACGGGCCGCGAGCGGAATGCGACGCCCCCTGAGTCCACGGGGATAGCCGTTTCCGTCCCACCGCTCGTGGTGTGCGAGCACGCCGTCGGCGAGATCGGGATAGAAACCCGTCAGCGGTGCGAGGACGTTGGCGCCGACGGCCGGGTGCGTGGCGATGGCTCGGCGATCCTCGGGGCTGAGTGGCTGATCGTCGCGGACGATGTCGATGAGGGCCTGGTGGATCTTCCCGATATCGTGGAAGAGGGCGACACGTTCGATGCTCTTGCACTCGTGCTCCGAGAGCTCGGCCGCTTCACCGAGGATGAGCGAGTACGCCGCGACGCGGCGTACGTGCGCACCCGTCTCGGGATCGTTGGCGTCGACGGCGTTGAGCAGCGTCTCGAGCGCTGCCGCGGCGAACCGCTCGGTGACGCGCCGGGTCTGCTCACGACGAATGAGGACGATCGCAGCCGCGGCGGCGGTCGCGCCGGCGCCGGCAAGGGCGTTACGGGAGAATCGCATGTCCGGGAGGGAGGCAAGACTCGGGCGCGCGTGGTTTCGGCGGCGCCGGACGATGCGAGAGTCGGACAAACGAAACGCCCCGCTGCGGAAGCAGTGGGGCGTTTCTGAGGAGGTGCCGGCGACGGCCTACTCTCCCGCGTCCTCTCGGACGGAGTACCATCGGCGCTGTAGGGCTTAACGACCGTGTTCGGGATGGGAACGGGTGTGGCCCCTACGCTCTAGTCGCCAGCGAAGAACGGGTCGATCGGTGATTCGGTTGGCGGTTCGTCGGTGAGCTGACCGATGGGCGCGAGATGCGCACGCCGATCAACCGATGAGCCGATCAACCGAGGAACTGCGGTTGAAGTGATGGACGAGGATGGTGATTCGTGGGACATGGCTCGACCGACGCAGCGCGCCGAGTCGAGACGATGTAATGCAGGAGTTCTGCGGTGTTGGACTACTTGGGAGTAGTCAAGCCACACGGGCGATTAGGACCGCTGCGCTCGGAGCACGTTGCCGTGCGTCCACGGGCGGCCTATCGACGGGATGGTCTCTCCCGGCCCTTCAGGAGGGTTGAACCCTCGGGAGTGTTCATCTTGGGGCGTGCTTCCCACTTAGATGCGTTCAGCGGTTATCACAGCCGTTCATCGCTACCCGGCGGTGCCCTTGGCAGGACAGCCGGGACACGAGCGGAACGTCCGACCCGGTCCTCTCGTACTAGGGTCCGCTCCCCTCAACACTCCAACGCCCACGACGGATACAGACCGAACTGTCTCACGACGTTCTGAACCCAGCTCATGTACCACTTTAACCGGCGAACAGCCGGACCCTTGGGACCTTCTCCAGCCCCAGGATGTGATAAGCCGACATCGAGGTGCCAAACCGCGCCGTCGATGTGAACTCTCGGGCGCGATAAGCCTGTTATCCCCAGCGTACCTTTTATCCGTTGCGCGATAGCCGCTCCACCCCGGGCTACCGGATCACTACGGCCCACTTTCGTGGCGGCTCGAGGTGTCCCTCTCGCCGTCAGGCTGGCTTCTGCCGTTACACTCTAGAAGCGCGAGTACCGACCGCGCTGAGCCAACCTTGCGCGCGCCTCCGTTACTGTTTCGGAGGCGACCGCCCCAGTCAAACTGCCCGCCTGCCACGGTCCCAGAAGAGGTTTGCTCTCCGTGGTGAGGGCATCGCACATCGCAGGGTGGTATTTCACTGGTGCCTCCGCGCGAGCTAGCGCCCGCGCCTCATCGGCTCCCACCTATGCTACACAGCGAAGTGCAATGACCAATGACAAGCTGCAGTAAAGGTGCATGGGGTCTTTTTGTCCTGTCGCGGGGACTCGGAATCCTCACCGAGACTGCAATTTCGCCGAGCACGTGGTCGAGACAGTGCCCAAGTCGTTACGCCATTCGTGCAGGTCGGAACTTACCCGACAAGGAATTTCGCTACCTTAGGACCGTTATAGTTACGGCCGCCGTTTACCGGGGCTTCGGCTCAAAGCTTCGCCTTGCGGCTAACCTCTCCCCTTAACCTTCCGGCACCGGGCAGGCGTCAGTGTGTATACGGCGCCTTGTGCGGCTTGGCACACACCTGTGTTTTTGCTAAACAGTCGCTTGGGCCGATTCGCTGCGACTGACACGAGCTACGGGGTAAACCCTTGACCCATGCCAGCATCCCTTCTTCCGAAGTTACGGGATCATTATGCCGAGTTCCTTGACCACGTTTCACTCGTTCACCTGAGGCTGCTCGCCTCACCCACCTGTGTCGGTTTACGGTACGGACATCTTTTAGCTCCCCACACAGCTTTTCTCGCCTGTCGACTCCAGACGACTTAGGCTTGGGTTGCCCCGCGCCTTCGCGTTCCGGTCTCGGAAATTTTTAAGGTTTCCTACGCCGTTAGACGGCCATCCACAAAGCCGCTCGTCCTTTGTTCCAGTGTCCCTGGTGGTTCGACGCTAAAAGACGGGACGGGAATTTCAACCCGTTAACCATCGGCTACGCCTCTGGGGCCTCACCTTAGGCTCCGCCTCACCCTGCGCTGATTGCCATGGCGCAGGAACCCTTGGGTTTACGGTGTCTGAGGTTTTCACTCAGATTTTCGCGTACTCAGTCCGGCATCCTCACTTCCTGCCACTCCAGGGCAACGTTTGCCACGGCCCCTTCACTGTTACAGGAACGCTCCCCTACCCCTCATACAAAGTATGAAGGCCAAGCTTCGGCGGGCCGCTTAATCCCGACCATTCTCGGCGCATTCACGCTGGACGAGTGAGCTATTACGCACTCTTTAAAGGAATGGCTGCTTCTAAGCCAACCTCCTCGTTGTCACGGCACGAACACATCCTTCGCTATACTCAGCGGCCACTTCGGGGCCTTAGCTGTGGCTCTGGGTTCTTTCCCTCTCGCCGTTGGACATTATCGCTCAACGACTGCCTCCCGAGGTCCATCAGACAGGTATTCGGAGTTTGGTTGGGGTTGGTAGGCCGCTCTGGCCCCCGCGCCCATCCAGTCGCTCTACCCCCTGCTGACAACAGGCTTACGCCATTCTCGAGGCTCTACCTCAATAGATTTCGGGGAGAACCAGCTATCTCCAGGCTTGATTGGCCTTTCACCCCTACCCACAAGTCATCCGAGCGGTTTTCAACCCACACCGGTTCGGGCCTCCACTGGCTGTTACGCCAGCTTCACCCTGCTCATGGGTA
>Ga0207681_10002199_pt1 | contig 12438 bp, 11 predicted proteins | sample KBSS53metaG_FD_184324 | JGI IMG/M metagenome (GOLD analysis project Ga0207681, IMG submission 184324) | Switchgrass rhizosphere microbial communities from Kellogg Biological Station, Michigan, USA - KBS S5-3 metaG (SPAdes) (version 2) | ecosystem: Host-associated > Plants > Roots > Rhizosphere... | reverse complement strand
GCGAAGGTCGACTACGCCGTGCGCGCGGCGATCGAGCTGGCGGTCGCTGGCGAGGACCATCTGACGAAGGCCGACGCGATCGCGCAGGCGCAGGACATCCCGCCGAAGTTCCTCGAGAACATCCTCGGCGACCTGCGCCAGGGCGGGCTCGTGCGCAGCCAGCGCGGCGCCGAGGGTGGGTACCGGCTCGCGCGGCCCGCGAGCGAGATCACCGTCGCCGACGTGATCCGCGTCGTCGAGGGCCCGATGGCCTCCGTGCGCGGCGGGCGCCCGGAGGACGTCGAGTACGCCGGCACCGCCGAGCCGCTGCGCAGAGTGTGGATCGCCGTGCGCCAGGCATTGCGCGAGGTCAACGAGCACGTCACGCTCGCCGACCTCGCGAGCGGCAGATTGCCGAGAGGCGTCGAGGCGCTCACGCGCGCCGACGACGCCTGGATCACGCGCTGAGCGCGTCCGCCTCCGGCTCGCGTTCCGTCGGGCCACCGTCGAGCGCCCGCGGCAACGCCGTCGAGCGCACGTGCACGATGTCGCCGACGCCGAGCTCCAGCTCGTCCGCCTCGTTGCGCGGCAGCTGCACCGCGACTTCCTCGCCGTCGCCGAGCTCCAGCTCCGCGCGCACCTCGAAGCCGAGGTGCACGACGCGCGCCACCTGCGCCTCGTGCGAGCCGGGCTGGGCGTCGTGCGAGAGCGCGATGTCGTGCGGGCGCACGAGCGCTTCGCCCAACCGCGTGACCGGCCCGAGGAAGCGCATCACGAACGGCGTCGCCGGCTCGTCGTAGAGCTCCCGCGGCGAGCCGACCTGCTCGATCCGCGAGTGGTCCATCACGGCGATCTGGTCGGCGATCGACATCGCCTCCTCCTGGTCGTGCGTGACCAACAGCGTCGTCACGTGGACCTCGTCGTGCAGCTTGCGCAGCCATTCGCGCAAGTCGGCCCGCACCTTCGCGTCGAGCGCGCCAAACGGCTCGTCGAGCAGCAGCACCTTCGGCTCGACCGCCAGCGCGCGCGCCAGCGCCATCCGCTGGCGCTGGCCGCCGGAGAGCTGCGACGGGTAGCGCTGCTGGTAGCCGGCGAGCCCGACGATCTCCAGCAGCTCGTCGACCTTCGCCGCGACCTCCGCCCTCGGCCGCTTGCGCACGGTGAGGCCGAACGCGACGTTGTCGCGCACCGTCATGTGCTTGAAGGCGGCGTAGTGCTGGAAGACGAAGCCGATCCCGCGCCGCTGCGGCGGCACCGACGTCTGGTCCTCGCCGTGGATCGTGACGCGGCCGAGGTCGGGCGACTCGAGCCCCCCGATGATGCGCAGGAGCGTCGACTTGCCGGAGCCGCTGGGGCCCAGCAGCGCCGTCAGCGAGCCGTCGGGCACCTCGAGCGAGACGTCGTCGAGGGCGACGTAATCACCAAATCGCTTCGTAACTCCGGTGACGGAGATCATGCGTCCCCCTCCTCCCGTCGTGGCTTGATCATGGTCATCGCGAGCAACGTGCCGAGGGCGATCAGCGCCAGCAGCGCCGAGGCCGCGTACGCGCCCGCGAGGTCGAAGTTGGCGAAACGCTTCTCGACGAGCAGCGTGAGCGTCTCGGTCTCGCCGGAGATCTTCCCCGACACGACGCTGACCGCCCCGAACTCGCCGATGCAGCGCGCGACGCTCAGGACTACGCCGTACGCGACGCCCCAGCGGATCGACGGCAGCGTGACGCGGCGGAACGTGGTCCAGCCGCCGGCGCCGAGCGTCGCCGCGGCCTGCTCCTGCTCGTCGCCGATCTCCTTCAGCACCGGCGTTACCTCCCGCACGACGAACGGCAGCGAGACGAAGATCGTCGCGAGCACGATCCCCGGCACCGAGAAGATCACCTGGATGCCGGCGTCGGCGAGCGCGCCGCCGAGCCAGCCGTCGATCCCGTAGACGAGAATCAGCGACAGCCCGATCACGACCGGCGAGACGGCGAACGGCAGGTCGATCAGCGCGTTCACGAGGCCCTTGCCGCGCCATTCGCCGCGCGCGAGCGCCATCGCCATCACGATCCCGAACAGCGTGTTGAGCGGGACGGCGATCGCGGTCACCTCGATCGTCAGCCAGAAGGCGTGGATTGCGGCGGGCGTCGTGATCGACTCCCACACGCCCGTCAGGCCATGCTCGAACGTGCGGTAGAAGATCAGCCCGACCGGGACGAGCAGCAGCAGCGCCAGGTAGCCGAGCCCGAGCACGCGCAGGCCGATGCGCCAGCGGCGGTCAACGGTCATGGCGAGCCCCCCAGTGGCCGAGCGCGCGGATCCCCAGCAGGACCCCGAGCGAGACGAGCAGCAGCACGGTTGAGACGGCGGCCGCGCTCACGGGCGCGTCGCTCTCGATCAGCTTGAAGACGTAGACCGAACTGACCTGCGTGTCGAACGGGATGTTCCCGCTGATCAGCACGATCGAGCCGAACTCGCCGACGGCGCGCGCGAACGCGAGCGCAGCGCCGGACAGGATCGCCGGCACGAGGTTCGGCAGCACGATGCGGCGGAAGATCGTCAAGTTGCGCGCGCCGAGCGACAGCGCCGCCTCCTCCATCTCGCGGTCGAGCTCGATCAGCACCGGCTGCACGGAGCGGATCACGAACGGCAGCGTCACGAACAGCAGCGCGAGCAACACGGCCGCCTGCGTGAAGGCGATGTCGATCCCGACCGGGCTTCTCGGTCCGTAGAGCGTCAGCAGCGTGAGGCCGGCGACGATCGTCGGCAGCGCGAACGGCAAGTCGATCAGCGCGTTCACGATCCGCTTGCCGGGGAACTGGTCGCGCACGAGCACCCACGCGATCAGCGTCCCGCCGACGACGTTGATCGCCGCAGTCGCGAGCGAGACGAGCACGGTGAATCTCAGTGCGGCGAGCGCCTGTCTCGACGAGACGGCGTCCCAGAACGCGCCGAGGCCGCCGTCGAGCGAGCGCACGACGACGGCCGACAGCGGCAGCAACACGATCACGCTCAGCCAGAGCGTGGCGACGCCGAGGCCCAGCGGTCCGGATGCGGACCGCCAGGCCGGGCGGCTTCCGGCGCTCGCCCTCGCGGGCGGCGCCGGCGCAAGTGGTGCGGAGGTCGCGCTCACTTGGCGGTCGACACCCCCGCGTCCTCCTCGATCTTCGCGATCGAGCCGTTCTCGATGTCGAAGAACTCGTCGTTGACGCTGTCCCAGCCGCCGAGGTCGTCGATCGTGAACAGGCCGGGCGGGTCGGGGAAGAGGCCTCTCGCCTTCGCGGCACTCAGGACCTCCTCGTTGACCGGGCGGTAGCCCCAGTCGACGAAGTGCTCCTGCGCCGGCTTGCTCAGCACGTAGTCGAGGAACTGCTGCGCTGCCGGCGGCGCGTCCTGCGTCGTTGCGATGTCGATGTTGATCTTGATCGTGTCGTCCGGCAGCACGTAGTCGACGTCCTCGCCCTTCTTCTGCGCGGTCGTCGCCTCGTACTCGTAGGAGAGAAGGACGTCGGCGTCGCCCGAGACGAAGTTCTGCAGCGCCTCGCGGCCCGACTTGTCCTGCACCGGCACGTGGTCGACGATCAGCTTTCTGACGTAGTCGAGGCCGGCCTGCGGGTCTCTGCCGCCGCCCGACGCCTGGCCGTAGGCGGCGAGCAGGTTCCACTTCGCGGCGCCCGAGGAGAACGGGTTCGGCGTGAGCACCTTGATGCCCGGTCTCAAGAGGTCGTCCCACGTTCTGATCCCCTTGGGGTTGCCGTTGCGCACGACGAACGCGACGACGGAGGTGGTGACGAGGCCTCTGTTGGGCGTGCCGTTCCAGCTCGGATCGACGAGGCCCGCGTCGACGAGGCGCGTCATGTCGGGCTCAGTTGAGAACGTCACAACGTCGGCTCTGAGGCCCGCCTCGACGGCGCGTGACTGGTCGCCCGAGGCGCCGTAGGAGGTCTTGAAGCCGACGTCGCTTCCCTCGGAGGTCTTCTGGAAGTCCGGGATGATCTCGTCGTAGACGACCTCGGGCGTGGAGTAGGCGACGAGCGAGAGCGTCGTCTTCGCGTCGCCGCCGCCGCTGACGTCGGAGCCTCCCGTCTCGTCGGAGGAGCCGCCGCACCCGGCGACGACCGCCAGCGCGACCAGCGCCAGCAGTGCGAGGACGGTCTTGCGTACGTGCTGCGAAATCAAAACTCCTCCAAGGCAGTCGGGATTAGCTGGTTTGGAGTTATACAGCATCTCCACAGGACATGTCGAGAAAGTGGGACTAGTCGGAAAGGTGGAGATAGGTGCTATAGCAAAAGTTGCAACCTACGAAATAGCTACTTGCGCTATAGTGCCATTCGCCATGGGTGAGCTGATCGACCGCACACGCGAGCAGGAGCTGCTCCGCGACGCGACGTCCGGCCCGGGCGCCGCCCTGATCGTGATGATCGGGCGACGCCGCGTCGGCAAGAGCTTCCTGCTCGCCCGCACGTTCGGCGGCGGACGCACGATCTCGTTCCAGGGCGACGAGCAGAGCGAGCGCCAGCATCTCGACCTGTTCGCCGACGAGGCGGGACGGACGCTGTTCGGCGCGCCCTCACTGCGCTTCGCCAACTGGGACGAGGTGCTGACGTTCCTCGGCGAGCGGGCGCGCCACGAGCCGCTGACCGTGATCCTCGACGAGTTCCAGTGGCTGAAGGCGGCCCAGCCGGCGCTCGACTCGATCGTCCAGCGTCACTGGGACCGCTGGGATCGCGACGACGTGCCGATCACGCTCGTGCTGTCCGGCAGCGCGCTGACGCTGATGGAGCGGATGCTCGAACGCGGCGCGCCGCTCTTCGGTCGCGCGACGGCACGGCCGCGGATCGAGCCGCTCGACTACCGCGACGCGGCCGCGTTCGCGACGACGAGCGATCCAATCGCGCTCCTGCGCCGCTGGGCGGTGCTCGGCGGCACCCCGCAGTACCAGCTGTGGGCGGGCCCGGGCGAGCTGAGAAGAGCGATCGCCACGCGGGTCCTGCGCAAGGACGCGCCGCTCTACGACGAGCCGCGCCATCTCTTGCGGGAAGGCGAGGGGATCCGCGATCCGGGCACCTACCTGGCGATCCTGCGGGCGATCGCGGGCGGGGCCACGGCCCACAACGCGATCGCGCAGCAGGCCGGTGTGCCGACCGGCAACCTCGTGCGCAAGCTCGAGCGACTCGAGGACCTCGGCTACGTGACCGCCGTCCGCCCGCTTGGGGCAGGTGGTCGGGAGGGCCGCGCGAGCTACCGGATCGCCGATCCGTTCTTCCGCTTCTGGTTCCGCTACCTCGCCGGCAACCGCAGCCGGCTCGAGTCGGGGCGCGTGGACGAGGTGCTCGAGGAGATCCTCACCGACCTCGACAACCACATGGGGTGGGCGTTCGAGCAGTGCTGCCGCGATTGGGCCGCGATGTACGCCGACGAGGCGGCGCTCGGGCGCCCGCGCGAGATCGGCTCGTGGTGGTCGCGCGACGGCCGCGCCGAAGTCGACGTCGTCGGCGTGCGCGACCATCGTTACGTACTCGTCGGCTCGTGCAAGTGGCGCAGGACCGTCGACGTCGACGCGCTCGCCGACCTGCGCCGCCAGCAGGAGGCACTCGGCCCGAAGGCGGCGCGCGCGCAGCTCGCGCTGTTCGCGCGCGAGCGCTTCAGCGCGCGGCTGCGCGAGGTGGCCGCCGAGGAGGACGTCCTGCTCGTGAGCGCCGCCGACTTGTTCGCGTCGTAGGTGTCCAGCCGTCATCGCAGCGCCGTCGCCGCTACCGTTCAACGGACATGAGCGCGACCGAGGAACGCAGACACGTCACGCGCTCGCGGGCGAACCCGGGCGGCATGGACGTGCTGAAGGTGCTCGGCCCGGAGGTGCGCCCCTTCCGCGAGCGCAAGCCGCCGTGGTTCAAGGTCCCCGCCCCCGGCGGGCCGAAGTACCGCGACCTGACGGCGATGATCAAGCAGGAGAACCTGCACACCGTCTGCCAGGAGGCCGCCTGCCCGAACGTCGGCGAGTGCTGGGAGCGCGGCACCGCCACGTTCATGATCCTCGGCGACACCTGCACCCGCCGCTGCGGCTTCTGCAACGTGCAGACCGGCAAGCCGACCTGGAACGACCCGCTCGAGCCCGCGCGCGTCGCGCGCTCGGTCGCGAAGATGGGCCTGCGCCACGCGGTCATCACGAGCGTCGACCGCGACGACCTGCCCGACTACGGCGCCTCCGCGTTCGTCGGCGTGATCCGCTCGATCCGCATGCAGGCACCGCAGTGCAAGGTCGAGGTCCTCACGCCCGACTTCCGCGGCCAGGAGATGCCGCTGGCGAAGGTGATCGCCGAGCGGCCCGACGTCTTCAACCACAACGTCGAGGTCGTGCCGCGCCTGTACCCGGTCGCGCGCCGCGGCTCCGAGTTCCTGCGCTCCTGCCGCGTGCTCAAGAACGCGAAGGAGATGGGCGGCGAGGAGGTCGTGACGAAGTCCGGCCTGATGGTCGGCCTCGGCGAGACGCATGAGGAGATGGTCGAGACGTTCAAGATCCTGCGCGAGCACCGTGTGCAGGTGCTGACCGTCGGCCAGTACCTGCGTCCGACCGAGCGTCACCTGCCGATCGTGCGCTACTGGCATCCGGACGAGTTCAAGGCGTTGGAGGAAGCGGCCTACGAGCTCGGCTTCGACCACATCGCCGCTGGGCCGCTCGTGCGCTCTTCGTACCACGCGGACCAGCACGTGCCGCAGCAGCAGCCCGGACACGGCCCGCTTGCGGCGTAGCGCTTGACCATGGACGTCGAGGAGGCGATCCGCACCCGGCGGACGCACAAGGTCTACGGGTCCGAGCCGGTCGACCGCGCGACGCTCGACGAGCTGCTGGAACTTGCGCGCTGGGCGCCGAACCACAACCTCACGAACCCGTGGCGCTTCCGCGTGCTCGGGCCGCAGGCGCTCGCCGCATTGAAGGAGGCCGCTGGCCCCGAGGCGGCGGCGAAGCTCGACCGCGCACCGACGCTGGTGTGCGTCTCCGCCGTGCAGCTGGGCGAGGATCCGGTCGCCGACGAGGAGGATCTGTTGGCCGCCGGCTGCGCGACGTACGCGGTGCTGTTGACAGCGCACGCGCGCGGTCTCGCCGCCTACTGGCGCACCCCGGCTGTCCTGCGCACGCCGGAGGGCCGCGCCGCGCTCGGCGTCCCCGACGACGAGCGCGCGATCGCGCTCGTGCACCTCGGCCCGCTGCGCCAGGAGAAGGCGCCGCCCGAGCGCGCCCCGGCGACCGACGTCGTCACCTATCTCGATTGAACGGGTAGCTTCCGCGGTCCTTGTTCCCCCTCAAGGACAACATCCCGACGGACCGCCTGCCGATCGTCACGCTCCTGCTGATCGCGGCGAACGTGTTCGTCTACTTCCTGTTGCAGCACGGCGGCATCGGCCACGGGCCCACGAACGCGAGCGTGATCGACTACGGCACGATCCCCGCCGAGGTCACGCAGGAGCGGCCGGACCACGGCCCGCTCGCGTCCTACCTCACGCTCGTGACGGCGATGTTCCTGCACGGCGGGATCCTGCACCTCGCGGGCAACATGCTGTTCCTGTGGATCTTCGGCACGAACGTCGAGGACGCGATGTCGCGCCTGCGCTACGTCGCCTTCTACCTGCTCGGCGGCCTGTGCGCGATCGCCTTGCAGATCGCGCTGGACCCGGGCTCGACGGTGCCGACCGTCGGCGCCTCGGGCGCGATCGCGGGGGTGCTCGGCGGCTACATCCTGCTGTATCCGCGCGCGCGCATCGTGACGGTTGTGTTCGTGATCTTCCTGTTCACGCTGATCGAGCTGCCCGCGTGGATCCTGCTCGGCTTCTGGTTCCTCGAGCAGGCGCTCTTCACGGCGGGACAGCTCGCGCAACCGACGGGCAGCGGGGGCGGCGGCGTTGCGTATGCGGCGCACGTCGGCGGCTTCGTGTTCGGGCTGCTCGCGATCCGCGTATTCGCCCAGCGGCGCAAGCGGATGCCTCCGCCCGGCAGGATCCCCGTCTACCAGTGAGCCCCCGCACCGTCGTCACCGCCGTCGTGATCGTCTTCATCGGCGGCTTCGCCTTCCTGACCGCCGTCACGATGATCGAGCACGGGATCGACGTGCTCTCGCTCGTCTCGCTCTGCGTGCTCGTGCTGTTCGCCGTCGGGATCCTCGGCGCGCTGTCCTCGCAGAGACCGGACGAGTAGCCCGCTCGTCCGAGCGTCCAGAGCGCTGGCGCCGACAGACCCCACGCCTAGACTGCGCGCCCTCGGCGATCGACAGGAGGAAGACAACCATGCTGCACGGGATACGGCGCAGGCTCTCGTTCGCGAACGTCACATCGATGCTCGCGCTGATCGTGGCGTTGGGGGGCACGAGCTACGCGGCGTCCACACTCGCGAGAAACAGCGTCGGCAGCGCACAGATCAGAAGAGGTGCGATCGTCGGCAGCGACATCCACGCGAATGCCATCACCAGCTCGAAGGTGAAGGACAGCTCGCTCAAGGCGAGCGACTTCGCAGCGGGCCAGCTGCCGGCCGGGCCGAAGGGCGACCAGGGGCCGAAGGGCGACCAAGGGCCGAAGGGCGACACCGGCGCGTTCGGCCAGGCCACCGTGCGCGCGACGACGGCGACGGTCGATCTCGCCGACGGCACCAAGCAGTCGTACAACGCCTTCTGCCCTGCCGGCCAGCAGGCGATCGGCGGCGGCGGCCGCGGTGATGACACGGCCTCAGAGGAGACGTCCGTGACGTCGTCGCGTCCGGCGGTGAGCGAGGCCAACACCGAGCCTCCGGCGGATGGTCAGGGCTTCACGGGGTGGCGCCTCACCGTGACGAACCTGACCGGTGGCGTGACGACCGGGATCCGGCCCACGGTGTGGGTCGTCTGCGTCCCTGCGCCATAGACGCGAGCCTCCGGCGGCGGCCCTAGGGTCGCCGCCGGATATCGATGCACCCCGACGTGGACATCTGTCCCGGTGCGCTTGCCATCCGCCGACGCGTCGACGAGGCTGGCCGCGCCCGGGACAACGGACAAGGACGGACATGCGCATCTTCCCCTCTCGGCTTCGCGCCACGGCGACGGCCGCAAGCCTGCTCGCGCTCGTGTGCCTCGGCCTCAGCGGCCACGCGCTCGCGAAGAAGTCGACGAAGACGGTCAACGCCTCGACGACGCTGACGGCGCTCGTCAACCAGACGAGAGGGCTGCCGACGACGGCTGCCTCCAGAGCCAGGAAGGCGCAGCTGCTGCGCATCGCCAGACGTGCAAAGCGCGTCGCCAGGCGCAGACCGTGCAAGGCGGTCGCCGACCTCTCCAGCTACCGCAGACTCCTGCGCGGGACAAAGATCCGCAGGTCCGTCCACGGAAGCAGACTCAAGGCGCGGATGCGCCTGAGACTCGCCCAGCTGGGGCCGACGTCGCTGAAGGCAAGCCGCAAGCTGCTGTCCGACAAGCGCACGAAGCGCTGCGGCGGGGGCGTCGTTCCGTCGCGGTTGAAAGCCGCCAAGACGACCGTCCTCTCCAGCGACGAGAACGGGATGCGCCTGCGCATCCAGCTGCCGACGCTCACCTTCTCCGCGCAGACCGGCGGCGGCAGAAGCTGGACCGCGCTGTCGCTGCCCGGCACCGACGCGCCGGCTGGCGACGGCGAGCCGGCGATCCCGGTCGTCAGCTCGACGTTCGGCGTCCCGGACGGCGCCAAGGTCACCGTCGACCCGGGCAAGACTGAGTCGTACACGATCGACGGCGTCGACGTGTACCCGCGTCAGCCCGACGTCGTCGACCTCGGCAGCAACGACCCGAAGCCGAACTTCCTCAGAGGCCAGTTCGCGACCGCGCCGTTCACGGTGGACAGAAAGGCCTATGGGCAGGACGGGCTCGTCCCGCCGCAGCCCGCCAGCGGCGGGATCCTCGGCCAGGCGCGCGACGTCACGATCGGCGACCTGAAGGTCCCGGCGGCGCAGTACGACGCGGCCGACCACAAGCTGAAGGTGCTCAACACGGTCGACGTCAGAATCGACTTCACGGGCGGCGACAAGACGTTCAGCGACGAGCTGGGCTCGCCCTGGGAGCGCTCGCAGCGCGACCTGGTGGCAGGCCTCCTCAACGCCAGCATCGTCAGAACGAAGAAGGACTTCATCCTGCGCCGCTGCGGCGAGGAGATGCTCGTGATCACGAACCCGGCGACGCAAGCCGCCGCCGACCAGTTCGCGACCGGCAAGCGCGCGCAGGGCTGGCGCACGAATGTCTTCCAGGTCGGCGGCGGCACGGGCCAGATCGGCACCACGCCGGCGCAGATCCAATCGTTCATCCGCGCGCGCTTGACCGCGCCGCTGTGCATCCACCCCAGCTACGTGACCATCGTCGGCGACGACGACCTCGTGCCGACGTTCATCGGCATCAACGGGATCCCGTCCGACCTGCAGTACTCGATGAAGACGGATGCGGACGAGCTGCCCGACGTGGCGGTCGGCCGCATCATCGGCAACGACCAAGCGGCGGTCGCGAACGCCGTCACGAAGATCCTCGCCTACGAGACGACCGCGCCGACCGGCAACGGGATGCTCAGAAAGGCGCTGATCGCGGCGCAGTTCCAGGACGACGATAACGACGGCCAGGAGAACCGCACGTTCGTGTGGTTCGCCGAGACGGTCCGCAACGGGCTCGTCAGACGCGGCGTCGCGGTCGACCGCGTGTACGGCGAGTCGCCGGGGAACAACCCACAGCGCTTCGTCGACGGCACGGCGCTGCCGGCGTCGCTGCTGAAGCCGACGTTCAGATGGGACGGCACCGGCGCGCAGGTCTCGGCCGCGTGGAACGACGGCCGCTTCATGGTGATCCACCGCGACCACGGCTGGTCGGACGGCTGGGGCACGCCCGGCTACGGCACGGCCGACGTGCAGGCGCTCAGAAACGGCGCGCTGCTGCCGGTCGTGCTGAGCGTGAACTGCTCGAGCGCCGCCTACGACTACGACGAGACGTCGTTCGCGGGGGAGTCGCTCGTGAAGGCGGACGGCGGCTCGGTCGGCGTCTTCGGCGACACGCGCGACTCGCCGTCGTGGCACAACTCGCAGATCGCGCTCGGCTTCGTCGACGCGTTGCTGCCGAGCGTGCTGCCGTCGGAGGGGCCGGCGACGAGGCAGCGCACGGGCGACGCGCTCATCAACGGCAAGCTGCGGCTTGCCGGCCTCGCCCCGCCGTCGAGAGACGGCGACAGCCGCAACGAGCTGTACCTGTGGCACTACTTCGGCGACCCCTCGATGCAGATGTGGGGCGGTGGGACTCCGCCGATCGTGTTCGACCCGTCGCGCTTCACGGCGATCTACAGAGCGAAGCCGGTCGGCCCGGGCGACCCGCCGCCGTTCGAGGTCTTCGCGACACTGCCGAAGGAGCTCGCGGGTCAGCCGGTCAGCCTGCTGAAGGCGGGCCAGGTGATCGGCAAGGCGTTCGTGAACGGCGACGGCACGGCGACGATCCCCGCCGCCTTCGGCGACGGCTCCGTGAAGCCGGGCGAGCTGGAGATCGCGATCGAGGGCGACGGCGCCCAGCCGGTGAAGGCGCCGGTGGGCGACGTGCCGCCGCCCGACCTGGTCGTCAGCGACCTCACCGGCTCGTCGATCACGGTCAAGAACCAGGGCGGCGGAGCAGCCGGGCCGTTCAGAGCGACGATCACCGACAGCCAGAGTCAGGTGCTCACGTTCAGCTTCGACGGCTTGGCCGCCGGGGCGACAGCGACGCAGCAGTTCGACTGCGGCGACCTGCTGCGCTCGCGCAAGGCCGTCGTCGACTCCGACAGACAGGTCGCGGAGTCGGACGAGACGAATAACGAGGCGAGCGGCGTGTTCGCCTGCATCGGCTGAGCTGAGAGCGACCGGAGCGACCGGCACGTGCGCGAGCGCGCGCCGGTTATCCGGTCGTTCACACCGTGATGACGAGTCGGACACCTCTCACGCCTCAGACGCGCCGTAGGTTCGCCCGCGTACCGCGCTCATCACGGATCGAAGGAGACACCACGTTGAGGAATCGACGCACGCGGCGCATCGGGCTTGCACTCGGTGCCGCCGCCGCCCTCGTCCCGGCCGGGCTGGCCGTGGCCGGTACCGGGCCGAATCCGTTTCAGGTGCCGGGCTCGGCATCGCTCGAGAAGCAGATCAACGTCGGCGTCGACGTCTCGGGGCGCACCTGGAAGCTCGGCGGCTTCAGCGGGCTGTTCCCGCTCGACGCGGCCGGCCGGCACTACGTCTCGCTGACGGACCGCGGGCCGAACAACGACCTCACCTGCAACGGCGTCGCCGGCAGAGAGATCTTCGTGCCGGCGTTCGCGCCGCGGCTGATCTACTTCACCGTCGCCGACGGCACGATCAAGCTCGACAAGGTCAAGCCGATGAAGGTCGGCACCCAGCTCGCCAGCGGCCTCGCCAACCTGCCGGGCGACGAGGCGTCGTTCTCGACCACCTGCACGCTGCTGCCGAACGCGGTCGGCACGCGCGGCCCCGGATCG
>Ga0207681_10002187_pt1 | contig 12455 bp, 12 predicted proteins | sample KBSS53metaG_FD_184324 | JGI IMG/M metagenome (GOLD analysis project Ga0207681, IMG submission 184324) | Switchgrass rhizosphere microbial communities from Kellogg Biological Station, Michigan, USA - KBS S5-3 metaG (SPAdes) (version 2) | ecosystem: Host-associated > Plants > Roots > Rhizosphere... | reverse complement strand
AGGGTCAGCGGGTCTTTGAATTCGCGGTCGTCGTTATTGGCTGCAGCCAGCATGAGCATCACCAGGTCACCCTTGGCGATCTCCACGTCGTGGATGACCATGTCCTGGCTGGCATAGCGCAAGACCAGCGACACCGGTGTCTCGATGCGAAGCAGCTCCTCGACGATCTTCCGCATTTTCTCCGGCGTGCTTCGCGCCGCCGCCTGCAGTTCGGCATCCCTGGCCAGTCGGGTCAGGATGCAGTCCAGTGTTGCCGTGACTGTGTCAAGTCCGGCGGTCATCTGTAGGAGCAAGATGTCGAGCATTTCGTTGCGGCTCAACGGCGCTCCGCCGATCTGTGCCTGGATCAGCCGAGTAGCGAGGTCGTCGGCCGGCTCTTCGATCCGACGGTCCAGCAGCACGTCGAAGTACGCGTAGATCTCGTTGGCCGTTTTCTCCCACAGCTCCCGCAGCACGTTCAGGTCGTCGCTGCCCGCCACGACTTCGGCGTGGATCATGGCGTCCTTCCACACGAGGAATTTATCGAGATCCTCGACCGGGAAGCCGACCAGGTTGAGAAACACCCGGCACGGGAACGGCACGGTGAACGCCGCGTGGAAATCGGCCGCGCCGTCCGCGACGACCTTGGCAAGCAGTTCCTTTGCGATCGAACGTGTGTCGTCGGCCAGCGCGCGCACAGCCCGCGGCGAGAATAACGGATCCAGCAATTTGCGGTACTTCGCGTGATTCGGCGGATCGATGTCGAGCGGAATGACGGGACGCTGCTGACCCATCTCGTTGGCGCCGTTGGCCTCAAACAGCTCCGGGGAGCTCAGCGCCTTGCGGACATCTTCATAGCGGGACAGGACTACCACCTTGCCACTGCGAGAACGACTAAACGGAGCCGCGATCGCCGGTGCGTGGTCACGCAGCCCCGCGTACACCGGCCACGGGTTATTGGCCAATGTGGGGTCAGTCATCATGCTCGACAGATCGAGTTCCATCGTGGTTCCTTCCGCGCCCGCTAAACCAAGCGCTGCTGCAGGGGTCCGCAGACCCCTGACTTTTGATCGATAGGTCGCGCTTGGGGCGACCGTTGTGTACGTACCCAATTGGGACGACGCCCTTCCAGCAGATGTCGTCGGCCCAGAATTACCATCCGAAAGCCTCCGATGAGCAAGGCCCCGTTTATTGGCGCTGGCTATGCCGGCGCCCACGCGTCCGCAGGCTGAATCTGCCTCCCCGACTGGACAACCAACTGCCGTTCGCTGCTCATTCCTGGTTAAAGAAGTCGCCCATGTACTGCTTGACGTCGTTTATTTCGGTGCCGCCCAGCTGATTTTCAAGCCAGGGGTCCGACGTGTTCGGGCCCTGTCCGTCGTTGGGTCGCCAAGGATTGCCTTCGTCGGCTCGGTGGGCGAGATAGCCTTCCTTCGGAAAGTTGTACCAGCGGCGCGTGTTCAACTCGACGATCTGGTGCACCTCGTCGTCGGGGACATTAGCAAAAACCTCTGCGGCGCGAGCCCGACTCTGCGGCCAGAACGAATCGGAATGCGGATAATCGCACTCCCAGGTGATGTTGCCGATGCCGATCTCGTGACGCAACTTAACCCCGACCTCGTCTTCGATGAAGCATCCGGCGATGTTGCGTCGAAATAGCTCTGAAGGGGGCACCGTAGGATTGATGTTTTGGTAGAACTTGTGTTTGCGCCAGACGTAGTCGACTCGTTCTACGAGGTACGGCATCCAGCCCACCCCGCCTTCGGCGAAAGACACTTTCAGGTTTGGGTGCTTGTGGAACACCGGTGAGAACAACAGATCGACGCAAGCCTGCATCGAAGTGGTCCCCATCAGTGAAATCATCACCGCAAACGGCGCCTCCGGAGCAATCTGCGGTACGAAGCCGCCCGAACCGAAGTGCATGACCGCGGTCATGTTGGTCTCCTCAAGCGCCGAGAACACCGGATCCCAATAAGTGGTGTGATAGCTAGGCAATTTCAGCGCGACCGGGTTATCAGGTAAGCCGATCGCGCGCGTACCCTTCGCCGCCATGCGTTCGATCTCAGCGACCATCAGGCCCGGATCCCACAGGGGCACTAACCCCATCGGGATGAAGCGAGCCGGATCTGTTGCACACCACTCGTCAAGCGAGTAATCGTTCCACGCCCGCACCCCGAGCAACGCCAGTTCTTTGTCCACAGCTTCCAGGAAGATCGTTCCGCACAACCGCGGGAAAGAGGGAAAACACAGCATCGCCTGAATGCCGTCGATATCCATGTCCAAGACGCGCTGTTTGGGGTCATAACAGCCAGGGATCATGTCGTCGAACCGCACCGGTTCAACGCCATATTCCTCAGGTCGCTTCCCAGCCACTGCGTTGAGCCCGATGTATGGATACGAGCGGCCCTCATACAGCCATGAAGTATCTTGAGGTTTGCCTTCCCGGGGGATCTCCACAATGCGAGGACCATCCTCAAGATACTTCGACGGTAGCCGATCGGCCCACAGCAGCGGATGCTCCACCAAATGGTCATCCACGGACAACATCTGCATTGATGGTTGAAGAGGCACGTTTACTCCCGGTTCGCCGATGGTAAGGGGCCGCCCATTTCAGTGGTCGCTCCACTTCGTACGCTAGGGCGCGCCGCGCCGCTAGTCAAGTAGCGCTGAATTATTTCCTGATATCGCAGGTCAATTGCATACGAACCGCATCGGCGGACCACTATCCAGCACGTGCCCCGACCAAACGTGCCGAGCCTGGGCGTTCGCCGCGAATCGGTCCGGGGATCCGCAGGGAATGGCTCATCGGATACTTCTTTCCGTCAGAACCAGACGTTCGACTATCGCCGCAGCAGCATGGCGCTGCTGGGTACACCTCCACCGGTCGTGACAACGGCGAGCTCCGCATCAGCGACTTGACGGCCCGCCGCCTCCCCACGGAGCTGCGTGACCGCTTCGCGGAGCCCACCGAAGCCGTGAGTACGGCCGGCGGACAACTGGCCGCCGTGTGTGTTGACCGGCAATCTGCCGCCGAGGGCGATGGCGCTGCCGTCACCGATGAACTCGCTGCCTTGGCCTAGTTCACAGAAGCCCAGAGCTTCGAGCCAGGACAGGCAGTTGAAGGTGAAGCCGTCGTAGAGCATCGCGATGTCGATGTCCTCATGCCTCGCGGTCGTGCGGGTCCATAAGTGCGCGGATGGACCGAACACCTGCGGTTCGTGCGATAACGTGCTCTGGTCCCAGGACAACCTTTCGAGGATTTGCGTACCTACCGCCTCGACACGCACGGGTGCACGTAGGTCGTTTGCTACGTCCGCGGCAGACACTACGAAAGCTATGGCCCCGTCGCACGGGACATCGCAGTCGTAGAGGCCGAGCGGAGTCGAGATCAACCGGGCGTTCATATAGTCGTCGAGGCTCATCGGGTCGGTATAGATCGCCTCTGGGTTGAGTGCGGCGTACGCCCGAGTGGACATCGCAATGCGTCCCAGCACTTCCCTGGTCCCGCCGTAGCGTGCGAAGTAGTTGCTCGCGAACGGAGCGATCCAGTTGGCAGCCGACATCGCGCCGAACGGATACCGGTATGCGGCGACAACGCCTTCGGCCCGCTCGATGGGATGACTCAGTTGACCTCGTGCGGCGGCGGTCGATTCCCATACGGTCCTGAAGCACAGCACATGGCGGCACAGGCCTGCGGCCACTGCCAGCATTGCGGCTATCACGGCGCCGGCCTGCCCCGGCGTATCGCTAGCTCCGTTGACCCACGTCGGCTGGATGCGCAGTGCCTCTTCGACCGGCGTCACGCCGCCCTCCGAGTGACCGCTGCTGTAGTGCTGGTCCCCGGGGTATGTGGATAGTCCGTCGATGTCGGCGAGCGTCAACCCGGCGTCGTACACCGCGTTTCGACATGCTGTGATGGTCAGCGATAGCGGATCCACCAGCAGCCTGCGCCCGATCGGGGACGCGCCAACGCCCGATATGACGACATCGTCTTCGAATTTGCGGTGTGTGGGTCTGCTGCGCACGTCGGCACGGATGTCCGGCTCGGGCGGCAAGTGACGGTCCGCCTCCGCGATCGGCGAAAACAGCGGCAGCCACACGTCGTCATGCTGTTCGAATGTGACCCGTACACGCATACCGACACGGACATCGGCGGCGGGGCAATTCACGACGTTCGTCGTTAGCCGTACTGCGTCATCCTCGTCCAACGCGACTATTGCGATGACGTACGGCGGCGGCATCGAGGGTAACCACTGGTGGCAGTTGACGGTGAAGCCGACAACCGTTCCGCGGCCCGACACCGGTGTGGCTTCGTGTTCGTCTGAAGCACACCGGGGACAAACGGGACCTGGCGGGTGGCGTAGCGCGAGACACGTCGTGCATTGCTGGACCCGCAGCACGCCGTCTTGCCCGCAGGTCCAGAAGAATTCGTTCTCAGGTGTGAGTACAGGCAACGGTCCGGGCATGTGCTTAAGGCCGGCCAGTCTTGCGGAAATCCCAAGACATCATCTTATCGGGGGTCAGTTGCAACCAGGCGTGGCGTCCGTCGTAGACGAATGGACCCTTTGTGTACTTCGCGCCGAAAAGAGCTTCAACCGCCTTGAGGCGCTTGTCGGGCGTGCCGGTGCGGGGTACCTCGCCCACAACTCGCACTGTTCCCACGACCTCGACGCCGCGAAGGTCCATGTACTCGCTGCCGGCGTCGACGACGACGGACACGACCGGATTTCGCTCCAGATTCGCCCACCGCTGACTGCCGATAATGGAGTTGAACCACATCGACTGCCCATCCCAGATGAACCACAGCGGCGAGACGTGCGGACGACCTGCGGCATCGACCGAGCCGAGGCGACGCCATCGGCCACCTCTTGCATAACTAGTTAAATACTTAGCTTTTTCCAAGATGCGTGGACCATACTGGATGCATGTCAATTCCCAAAGACTGAGCCGAACGGCAACCTTTCGCTGTCGTGACACTCTCGCGGTGGTCACCGGCGCAAACTCCGGTATTGGCAAGGAAATTGCCGCTAATCTCGCCGCGGCTCGGTAAGCGTGCCGTTGGCAGTCCGCGACGTCACAAAGCGCTACTCCGCGTGCGAGGCGATCGAGGCACGGAGCCTGGCAGAGGCATCGCGCCTCCACTTCGCCGTCGTGCAACGAAAACTGTTGACACCTGATGACTTTCACGACCTTGAAGTCTCGCCAAGCGACTCGACCCATGCGAGAAGCGCTACAACAACGCCGTCCGACCATTCGACTGGCGGTTTAAACCGTATCAACCTCAACCGACTCCGTACCCGGATCACCGCATGAACCCGCCGAACTAACGTGCACTAGGTCAAAGGCTGAAATCCGCGCGGCGGGATCACCAGGTCCAGCGCACTGTGGACACCCGGCGCTGCGTTGCATAACGGAGCTATCGCATTGACGGCCCTGGTCGCCGTGGCATCCCCGCCGGGAAGTTGGTCGCCCTCAAGTTCGAATTGGACTGAGACCGCGGGGTTACCGTCAATTTCGATGCGCGTATACCGCCGGGCTTGCGACGATGGCGGTCGGACCGGAGGCCACGAGTCAGCCGGGTCGTCGGGCATTGTGTAGACCGACGCCACCTGCACCCTGGCTTCACCGTCGACCATTCCGTCGAATCGTAAGCGCACGGCGGCGATCGTGCCTTCTGGGATGTCGCCCGCTACGAATTTGTAATCCCGTTGCGCCAGTGCAAGATCCTGGAGAGCGCGGATTTCGCTCAACTGCCATCCGAAACCATCGGCAAGCATCCGAACGGCACCTTCGAAATGGCCCAGCCACGCATCCGCAGGCACATCGACGATCGGGCCGTCAGGGATTGACCCGAAGCCCAGTGCTCGAAATGACAGTGGATCCTGGTAAGTACCTTGCAGCACTCGCTCGTAGATCCGCACGGATCGAGGATTTTCACTGACCGAAGCGCAGTGTATCGGCAAAGCATCAATGGTGAATCCCGGAGCCACCCCGGTGCCGAAGAAGCCAGAGTGCCCTGCTGCGCATGCATTCTCGAGGCGTGTCAGCGTCGCGGCGGGCAGGGATTGCGGATAGACCATTCGGGTGAACGTCGTTGTTACGACATTCTTGCCCGATTCAAGCAGCCGACACATCTCCTCGATCACTTCATCGGCCTCGCGCCCAAAGTCCGTGGCGAAGTACACGACACAGTCGGCATCGAGCCCGCAAAACTCGTCAAAGTCTCCGATCGCTTTGACCCCGGTCGCTGGGCATCCAACGATTTCCCCCGTGTCCAGTCCGATCTTGGACTTGGTATGCACAAGGTGGCCGACTAGTTCGAACTCACTGCGTTCGAGTATTTGCCGCAGCGCGAGCTTTCCGATCTGGCCGGTCCCATAATGTGCTATCCGATATCGGCGACTCATTTCGACCTCCCTTTACAGACGGGTGAGCAGACCGCCTGAGGCGCCCCGACCGAGCGACCGTCGATCGGTCGGGAATCCCGGCTCCCCTTCGACCACATGGCGAATGGCATTGACGGCGGCCATAGCAGTGAGCGGGATCGCAGAGTTGAGATTGGCTTCCCCATCCTGCGGATCGAGGCAAAGCTACACGCGCAGGTTCGGGCGGCGTGACATGTCACTACTTCACGCGCCGTTAGCGCCAAAGCGGTCTGCGCCCCGGTTTGCGAGCGTCTTACTGGGGTGTGGCGATAGCTTTTGTTTCGAGATACTGCTCGAAGCCCTCCAGGCCGTTCTGCCGCCCGATCCCAGACTGCTTGTAGCCGCCGAAGGGACAGTCGGCGCCGTAAGACATTGCGCCATTGATCATGAGTGAACCGGCTCGGATACGCCGTGCCACACGTGAGGCAGCGTCGAGATCCTCAGACAGCACCGACCCGGCCAGCCCGTAGTCCGAATCGTTGGCGATCGACACGGCATCGTCGATGTCCCGATACGGTATCGCGGTCAAAACAGGTCCGAAGATCTCTTCACGCGCGATTTTCATTGAATTGTCGACATCGCGAAAGAGGGTCGGCTCTACGTAAAAACCCTTGTCTAAGTGGGCCGGACGACCACCGCCAACGGTGGTTTTGGCCCCCTGGATGCGCCCGGACTCGATGTAGTTCAATACCCTCTCACGCTGTCGCTGGTTGACCAGCGGACCCGCAATCGTTGCGGGGTCGGTCGGGTCACCGTAGGGCACCAGCTTGACAGCGTCGGTGATGACGTCGACCAGCTCACCATATCGGCTCTGCGGCAACAGGATCCGCATCGTCAAGCCGCATCCCTGCCCGGAATGCATCATCATGAAGGACGCGGTGGCCGCAACCGTGGCCGCATCAGCGTCGGGCAGGGCGATCATTGCGGACTTTCCGCCCAATTCCAAGAATGTGCGCTTCAACGTTGGCGCCGATAATTCGACGATGTGCTTGCCGACCGCGGTTGAACCGGTGAAGGACACCATGTCGATCCGAGGGTCGGTCAAAAGGACTTCAGCGACCTTGTTGTTCGAGCAGGGCACCACGTTGAAAACGCCGGGCGGGATATCGGTGTGCTCGGCGACGAGCCTGCCGAGGCGCGTGGCGTTCCACGGAGTGTCCGGAGACGGCTTGAGGATCACCGCATTGCCGGTGGCTAGAGCCTGGGCAATCTTGCTGCTGGTCACCTCGAAAGGAAAATTCCACGGAACTATCGCGGCAACCACACCCAAGGCTTCTTTGGTAACTTGCCGTCGCGACGTCAGGCCCATCAGGTTTCCGTCTGGGAGATCGCGGACCCACGGGAATTGGTCGATCAGCGCGGCCGGATAGAGAAAATTGTCGGCCAACGGCCAATCCAACTGCGCCATCCTCGTCATGAGGACCGGTGCGCCGGCTTCTGCAATCAGCTCGGCCCGAAGGGCTTCTTGTTCCGAGACCACCGCCTCGTGCAACTGTCGCAGACACTGCGCGCGCAGTTCGTGGTCGGTACGCCACTCGGTGTTGTCGAACGCGCTGCGGGCCGCGGCAATGGCGCGCTCAAAATCAGCGGGGCTCGCATCCGATGTGTAACCAAGAACGGTCTCGTCTGCAGGATTAAGATTGGCGAATTGCGCACCGTCGGCGCTGTGGCTCAGTTCGCCGCCGATGAGCATGCGGACCTCGCCGTGCTCACCTTCACCACCGCTCATGCCACAGCTCCAAACAGACGAGGTTCACGAGGTTCACCGGCTGGCACACCCCTAACACGACAACCGCTCGACTGGCGGCGCAGCAGCGGGACATCCATCGGACTCTCCTCCGTTAAGGACGACCTGAACAGGCACGTCGGGATTGGCCGGCATCGAATCGCCATGGTGCGGCGAGCAATACCCGCCGCACAATGGAAAAGCATCCGACCGACTCAACCTAGATAGCCCCCCCAAGACAAGTCAAGTATTACTGAACTTCGCAGGCAACCAGTCCGATGCCTCGTGCCGACCCGTGACTTCCGCTGGACGGAGACAGCGCAGGACTTCGACCTCTTCGGCGACGGCAGCATCCGGATCATCTTCTGTCCCGGTCACTCGCCCGGTCACTGGCCCTGTTCGTCCTGCTCCCCAACCAGAACGTCATCCTCACCGGCGACGCCTGCCACTTCCGCAACGGAGTGGATCATGGCGTCGCCCCTGGCCTGCACGACCAGGGCGCAGGGATCGGGTCACTGCAACGGCTCAATCCTCATGCGCGACACATGGGATGCCCGCATCTGGATCGGTCACGACATCGACGACTGGAATAGCTGGCCCCACGCCCCCGAGTTCGTCGACTGAGGGGCTCAGCGGTCAGCGGCGACCCTTGCGGGCGTTCGGTCCCGGCTCGGCGATCGCGGTGTCAGCTATTGGCATTGTCCAGTTCCTCGTGGGCGGCGATGTCGCGCTCGCGGAGGACGGTGTTGACGCGGGCGATGTTCTTCTTCACCGACGCACGTAATTAGTATCCGCCACAGGCATTCTCGGGCTGAAGGCTGATGGATCTGTGCTTCGCTAATTGGTTGCTTGACTCAAAGCTTGATCCGCGACTTGCCTCGATGAAGCCACCACGTCGTGCCGGCTGCCGGACGAATCACCGACATTGGTGGACGAGGCGATGTGCCCGGTCGAACCGTGGCGCACGTTCTTTCGCCCGTACTGCCAGAATCTGGGACGGCACTGTTGCCGCGTATGCCCGCGACACTCTTGAGTTCGGCCGGTTCCTGGAGTCGGCAGACGTTGGGATGCTCAATGTGTCGGAAGGGATCCGGTGGCCTATCGAGCGCACCGATTCACTCTTGGCGCTTCACCACGTTCGTGGGCTCGTCAACGGTCTTCGTCCGGGCGTTCTTTACCTACCGGTACGAAATCGGCAGCCGTACATTGCCGTGGATTCGGGTCAGCAGCCGGTCAGTGGTGACTCCGCGGATACCTCAAACCGAGATGGACGTCCGCGCACTGTCACACGCACAGTGGATCGCACTGCGCAACATCGGATTTGGCGGGCAATTGCCTACCGGTGAGCGGAAACGCGGTATGGTCTGGGCCAAGCTCGGGCCCGACGGGTGGATCGTGCCGCTGGGGTTGTTCGTCGGCCAAGGCGGATTCCGCCGTCGCAACGGCGAGTCAAACCGTGTTGCGTGATGAGTACGACGCGGACTTGCACTTTTCCATTAGATCAATTCGTTCTCAACGTCAGATAGCCGGGCGCAAAGGTCATTTGCAACTCGCAAGAAGCCGTCGCTGGGCACCCTCAGTTGGGCGGATAACTCACTGGCTAGACCGAGGTCCTTGCTCAACAAGCCGGCCGCGTGAGCCGCATGATTTGCCAGAACGGTGGGCAGGATTTCCACTCCCATGCTGCGGGCCGATCCATTCAGCAGCACAGCGCGCACGTTTTCTTGAGGCATCCCGAGAGCCTGGCCCAGTCGCAGCGCGTGTTCGGCCGCCGCTAGGTTGACGGTAAACACCAAGTTGTTGATGATCTTCATCTTCAACGCATTTCCGAGTTGGCCCAAATAGAGGATGGGGTTGCCGAACGTGCTCATGATCGGCAGCGCGCGTTCGTACGAAACGGTTTCACCACCCACCAGGACCAAGAGTTTGCCCGCCCTGGCGGCCTCGTCGCCACCCGATACCGGTGCGTCTAGCAAGCTGACATTCGCTTTGTTGGCTAGCTCACCAAGGCGCACACAGGTTTCCGCAGCGACGGTCGAGTGCACGATGATCAACGACCCCGGCTTTGCTGATGGCAGGATGTGGTCGGTCACAAGCTGCTCGACATCGGCATCGGCCGTCACACACAATCCGACCACGTCGCACGAGCTGCTTAGTGCCTGCGGACTATCTGCGACGGTGACGTTCTTCCGGGCCCAGTCGTCGCGCACCTCCTTCCGGCGTGCCCACACCGACAGGTCGTAACCGCCGAGCGCGATGCGTTCGGCTATCGGGGCGCCCTGTAGGCCGAGTCCGATGAATCCGACTTTCACTGCTTCGCCGCCACTGCTGAGGCATTTTCGGCTTGCACCGCTGACCACTCTTGTTGTACGGCGTCGTCGAGCTTGCTGCCGTTGAGCCAACCGGCGTAGACGGCGTGATGTAGGACCAGCTCGTCCATTTCGGCCTTCGCGATGTCGCTGCTGGCGAAAGCGGCACGGACGTGTTTACGAACTTCCTTCTCGGCGTTTATGGATGCCGCACAACAGATCGCGATGATGCGCCGCTCCTTGACGCTTAGCAGGGGCCGGTTCCAGATTTCACCGTACATATAGTCGAGGTAGGCGATGCCGCGAAATGGTGTATCGCCTACTGGGGCAGGTTCGCCCATGACGGCTTCGTATTCGCGCTTTCCGCGCGCCCTTCGCTCGGCAGGCGGGGTTGGGTCCGTCCACGGCACGATCTTTGGAAGACGAAACGTCTCCCCCTTCTCTTCCTCCAGCCGCTTTTGAGCTTTCATGAGCGCGTCACTGATCGCTGCCCCCTTAGGCCAACCCATTTGAGTGGCGTAGAACAGGGTGAATTCGTCGACCTCTTCCAGCGTGCAATCACCGCTGTTGAGTGCGGCGTAGACGTGCGAGATAATCGGCCCCGGCGTATCGGCCTGGCCGACGCCCACCAAGGTGATCCAGCGCCGTTCCTTGCTCGTCAAGCCGCCGCGGCGCCAGAGTTCTCCGAAAACGAAGCCGATGACGCCCGCATCGTAGTACGCGTACTCCGATCCCGGTCCGGGGTAGGTGTTGATGTGGTGAAACGTCTTCTGACCGTCGCGCTTTCGCGCTTCCCGATCAGGCCAACGATCCTCGCTCAGAACTTCGTTGCCTTCGAATGCCGTCACTGTTCCTCCGTGTTAAGCCATACTTCGCGCTCGGCCAGGTACGCGTCGATGTCGGTCCATTTCCGCTTGGCTTCGTCGGCTGCCGAATCCACGCTCGTGACGAGGAATCGGCGGTCGGCAATCGCCTTAACGGTGCGGTCAGCGACGGTTTGCGCGTCAACAATCTCGTGGTCGGGCCTGCGCAAGGTGAGCGGCTCACCAATCACCCGCAATTGCTCGAGAATGTTGGTCAGCACCCCCGTCGGACAGATGCACGAAACTCCGACCCCGTACGGCCGCAAATACAGGTATAGGTTCTCCGACAAGTTGAGCACCGCGGCCTTCGATGCTCCGTACGGCGTACGGTCGAACGAATAGTTCAACATCGCTGACGCCGAAGCCGTGTTAACGACATGCCCGCTCCGCTGTTTCATCAGCAACGGTAGAAACACGTTGTTGCTGCGGACGAGGCCGAGCACGTTGATGTCGAACAGCCGCTGCCACTCGTCGGGCGAAATTGCTTCGGGTCTCCCCGACACCATTGCTCCGACGTTGTTCACAACGATGTCGATACGACCGAACTCCGCCAGACACCTGTCGCGCGCCGCAGTGAAGTCTTCGACCCTCCTTACGTCAGTTCGTTGAAAGACTGCCGTGCCGCCGGAATCGGTGATCTCGCCCCCCACAGTCATGCAACGCTTTTCGTCTACGTCGGTGACAAGGACCCTGACACCTTGTGCTGCCAGCGCTTTGGCGATGGCGCGTCCAATACCACTGCCGGCGCCGGTGACACAGGCGACCGATCCGGGGAAGCTGAACGGGGCAAGGGTGCTCACACTGCGGCCTGCACCTTCAAATCGGTCTCGGGATGTTCGCCCATCACGCGCTCAAGCGGTTCTGTCCAGCGGAAGACGCGCGCCGCGTTTCCGAACAACAGCTTGCGGCGCTCCTCGTCACTGAACCGTGCCAGCACCTCGCTTGCCACCTCTGCGGTGCGAGGGAAGGTGCTGGTCAGATGCGGGAAGTCCGTCTCCATCATCACGTTGTCGATGCCGATTTCATCGATAGAGCGCAATCCGTGAGTGTCCTCGATGAAGCAGCCGTAGATGTGGTCACGGAAACGCTGCCGCACATCCAGTCCGTGCAGACGCTCGGCCAGCTTGCGCATCTCGGCCTGGAATGCACCGTT